>OGXL01003232.1_pt1 | contig 11159 bp, 12 predicted proteins | sample 1576311 | NCBI WGS metagenome assembly OGXL01 (sample SAMEA3541564, study PRJEB24748) | human gut metagenome | biome: human gut; feature: human-associated habitat; material: faeces | place: China | collected 2012 | reverse complement strand
GGAAAGGGCCTTGGCCCTCAGGATACCATACTTGTCCGTTGATCGGGTAATTGGAGGCGTCGAATCCCCAAAAAAATTCTCTTATCCAATTATCGAATCCGGAAGTCTGGTCGAAAAAGGGAGTGGCATCTACAGAGGAGGTTTTTATATCGCATGAGTTTGCGTATTCATCCCTGTTTTTATCATCCCCATTTCCATATGTCAATGTTTTTACTGTATAGGTTCCTTCGATGGTAGGATCAGGAGCGTTGAATGTAGGGGCTTTTTGGTTCCAATAATTTTCCGAGACCGGGGTCGTATGATCAGATCCTTCATTAGCCAAGAAATAAACAACGCATGTGTTTAGCCCTAATACAATCAATATCAATGTGATTGATACTTTCTTCTTGATGCCGATGTAAACAGAGTATCCTATTAGAGCACCACAAAGCAGTTCGAATCCGATAAACATCCGGCTAGTATCCGGATAAGGAAGAAATCCGACTAATATATAAGTAGATAAACAGATTCCGACAAACCAAGGATTGAATAATCTTATGATCTTAAAGCCCCATGTGCTTAGTAAGGCGATCAGGCTTGATAGAATGCCCACGGTTATCAATGCGATACTAAGATCCGATATAGGCGATATTCCGATTTTCAGATAAGATAGGCTGATAATTACGAGGTATAAGGTAAAAGTAGCCAATGCTCCTATAGTTGCTCCTTTCCATGATTTTTTGGCGGTCTTGATCACGGTGGCTTCGCAAGCCTGTAAAAAGGAGAAGATTGTGTTTTTTGTCATTCTAATTTGATTTTTTAGTTTAGACGGTGAAAGTAGAGAAGCCGTTACAAATATAAGAGGATTTTTTTATAATTTTGTGTTTGATAAGAATCAAACAAAGGAATATGAAGACACTTATACACACGGACAAGGAACAGATCGAATCGATTATCCGTCAGAGCGATGTTTGCTTTGTGGGCATGGCGGATACAGATGGAACGCCTTATGTATTACCGATGAATTTCGGTTATAAGGATGGCGTGATTTATTTACACTCGGCGCAGGATGGACGAAGCATCTCTATATTGGAACGTAATCCGAAAGTCTGTATTACGTTTAGTATTGACCATGCCTTGGTTTTCCAGCACCCGGAGGTAGCTTGTAGCTACCGTATGCGTTCGAAGAGCGTGATCGCTTGGGGAAAGGTCGCTTACGAAGAGGATTTCGACAAGAAGGTGGAAGCCTTGGATATTATCATGAAGCAATATTCCGATAAGACTTTCCGTTATAGCGATCCGGCGGTCCGTAACGTGAAGATTTGGACGGTAGATATAGACGAGGTCAGCTGTAAGGAATTTGGCGCTCCTCATAAGAAATCTTATTAAATCAATAAATGATATGAAAAAACTACTTCTTTTATTCGTTCTATGTCTTTGTTTTCCGGTGGTTGACAAGGCTTGTACCTCCATTATAATCACTGGAAAGGCTACTCTCGACGGGCGTCCGTTGATGTGGAAACACCGGGATACCGGCGCTCCGTATAACCATATCGGTTATTTTGACGAAGGTGGCTATCGTTTTCTGGGGCTGGTAAATAGCGATGATCCGGAGGGAGCCGTGTGGACCGGAAGCAATGAGACGGGCTTCTCTATCATGAATACGGCTTCTTATAACTTGAAAGACGATGATATAAAGGAGATGGATCAAGAGGGAAACTTGATGCGAAAAGCCTTGAGAGTCTGTAAGACGGTGCAGGATTTCGAGCATTTCTTGGATACCTTGCCTCGCCCGATGCGTGTGGAGGCTAATTTCGGAGTGATCGATGCTTATGGTGGCGCGGCTTATTATGAGACGAATAATGAGCGATATTATAAGAAAGACGCGAATGATCCGAATCTGGCGCCGGAAGGTTACTTGATTTATACGAATTTCTCTTTCGAGGGGCGTACGGATGAAGGCAAAGGGTATGTACGTTATGAGAACGCGAAAAAGATCTTTAAGGAAATGCGGGACGGAGGATTTACTCCTCAGCGTATCTTTCAACAGGCTTCCCGCTCTTTTTATAATAGCTTGCTGGATATCGATTTGATGGACAAAGAGCAAAGTCCGAACAATCGTACGGGTTGGTTTGTGGAGCAGGATTTCATCCCTCGTCTGGAAAGTACGGCCTCTATCGTAATCCAAGGCGTGAGATCCGGCATGAATCCGGAATTGACAACGATGTGGACTGCCTTGGGATATCCTCCTACCTCTGTCGCTATTCCTCTTTGGGTGAAAATTGGAAAGGAGCAAAGCGCTTTAGTTACTTACGACGCATCCTATAAAACAGCCCTATTAGATTGGTATTCCGTTCAATTACAGAAGAATGTCTACTCCATACATCGTGGCAACGGTCAAAAGTATTTGCATTGGCAACTGTTATGGAATGATGACCAATCTGGTTATATCCAACAGCTTCGTGCAGTAGAGAACCGGATTTTCGATTTATTTGACGCTCATAAGACGGAGTGGGAGCAAAATGGATTGGATACAAAGGAAATACAACGGCTGTATAAGGAAGTCGATAAGCTCGTAAATAAAGCCTTCTTGGGGCTTCAAAAATCATAACCATAAGGTATTTTGTTGATAGTGAAAAATACAGTAAGTATTTAAAATATACGTATTGATAATGTCTTTATAATCAGACTGATAAAAAGTTGATGATGTTTCCGGAAAAATATGTACGTGTTTTTCCGGAAACACGTACGAGAATTTGTGAAAACACGTACGTGTTTTGGGAAACAGATAATGAGGTTTTAAATGCATTTGGAAAAATGTACAATAACTATGTGGAAAATAAGCACTGTATCCCCTTCTAATTATCGAAAGTTTTTAGGGTTATATCCCAACAGGCCTTTTTCCCAGTACTACTCCTTCCTTTGTAGAATATATACTTCAACTGCTCTAGGAGATATACTTCATAGGCCAAGGAAGTAGTACTTGCGCAGTTGGCGTATTTCAAGAAGTTACGTATATTAGCGACCTGAATCTAATATGAAAAACATGAAACGCACATATAGTACCTTTATGATTTTAGCTGGATTATTGCTTCATCTTCTCGGAGGATGTAATCGGACATATCCATATCCGGACACATTGCTTGAAGTAGATCAATTATTGAATAATCGCCAAGCGGATAGCGCATTAGCTTTATTGACGTATTATAAAGATACCGCCAAACATTATGACTTATCTACACAAATGTACCTCAATCTGTTAATGATCAAGGCACAGGATAAGTGCTATATCACTCATACATCAGACTCCTTGATTAATGAAATTGTAGATTATTACGAAAAGCATGGGCCGGAAGACTTGCTTACCGAGGCTTATTATCTGAAAGGGAGTGTGTACGAGGAGATGGGAGATCCTATAAGGTCTTTGGAATATTTCCAAAAAGTATTAACTCGTTTAGAAAAGACGGACGAATTTCGGTTTAAAGGCTTACTATGTTCTCGCATTGGCACATTATATATGTTTCAAGCACTTTATGATGAGGCGTTACCTTTCTTCCGGAAGGCTTGTCTGTATAATCAGTTGGCGGGTGATAGCATCGGTTTGGTTTATGGTTTGAGGGATCTGGGGCGATACTATGAAGTAAAGAAACGGATGGATAGTACTTTTATCTATTTCAATAAAGCTTGGAATATGGCTCAAAATATTCAAGAGGCTGAATTGGAAAAGATTGTCGCCCAAGAAATGGCACATGCTTATTTAAATTATAAGGATACTAATAAGGTTCGTTTTATCCTTGAAAAAATCAAAAATATAAAAAGTGATGATGACCCCGCTTTCACATATAATATATGGGCGAATTTTTATAAAGTGACAAATAGAGTGGATTCTATGGCCTTTTTTTATCAGAAATCGTTGGTGGTAGGTAATGTACATGTAAAACGGAAAGCCTCTAAAGAGTTATATTTAATAGAAAATAAGAAACAAAATTATAAGGAAGCTAACCGTTATATGCGATTGTATGTAAAACAAGTGGATTCTATCCGGAAGCTTACCGAGACAGAATCTCTTCGTAAGATGCATGCTCTTTATAATAGGGAAAGAATGGAATTGTTTCAAGAAAAGCTAAAACGAGAAAATATCCAATTACGTTATGAGATTGGAGTTGTTGGTATCTTATTGTTAGCGGTTTCTGTTATTTGTTATCTATTTTACAAGAAAAGAAAATTGCAACGAATATTATTAGAGGAGAAAATTGGACAGATATTGAATGAGTATGAGCAAAAAAGTCAACGAACGAAACTGGAAAACGATCAAAAGATATTAGGTTTGGAAGAGCAATTAAAGACGTTGAATTCTAAGAAAGATGATTTACAAAAGAAAATATTGAATGCGGATAAAGAGGTATTGGCGAAACAGAATGATATTATCCAAGCAAAGAAAGCTAAACAAGCCGTATTAATGGAGCAGATGGAGCGAACAGATGTTTATCATGCTTTTATGATGAAAGTACAAGCCAAAGAAAAGGCTTCTACAAAAGATTTTGTGGATTTAGGTAATTTGATAGACTCTTTGTTTGACAATTTCTCAATTCGCCTTCGCAATGCATGTCCTTCGATTAATTCTATGGATCTGTGCATGTGCTATTTGATCAAAATCGGTATGTCCGGCATCCTCCAGGCCGGTGATGGGCAGACCCTTGGCGTAGGAGCCGGGGTAGCCGCCGGAGGCCAGCACCAGGCAGCAGGCCGCCCCGTCCTTCCACCGGATGTTCAGACGGTCCAAAGTGCCGTTACGGCAGGCCAGGAAGATGTCCAGCAGATCGGTCTCCAGCAGGGAGAGCACCGCCTGGCATTCGGGATCGCCGAAGCGGGCATTGTACTCCACCACCTTGGGGCCGTCGGGGGTGAGCATCAGGCCAAAGTAGAGCACTCCCTGGAAGGGGCGGCCCTCCGCCTTGAGGGCGGCCACCGTGGGCAGGAAGATCTCCTCCATACAGCGGCGGGCCACCTCGGGCGTGTAGTTGGGGGAGGGGGAGATGGCGCCCATGCCGCCGGTGTTGGGGCCCTGGTTGCCATCAAAGGCCCGCTTGTGATCCTGGGAGGAGGGCATGGGAACCAGATGCTCCCCGTCGCAGAAGGCCAGCACGGTGACCTCCGGGCCGGTCATACACTCCTCGACGACCACCCTGGCGCCGGCCTGGCCGAACTTGCGACCGTCCATCATGGAGCGGACGGCCTCCTGGGCTTCGGCTACCGTCTGGGCCACGATAACGCCCTTGCCCAGGGCCAGGCCGTCAGCCTTCACCACGATGGGCGCGCCCTCGGCCTCAATGTAGGCCAGAGCAGGGGCGAGCTCTGTAAAGGTTTGATACTTTGCGGTTGGAATGTGGTACTTGGCCATCAGATTCTTGGAAAAGATTTTGCTGGCCTCGATGATGGCGGCGTCCGCCCGGGGGCCGAAGGCGGGAATGCCCGCATCCTCCAGGGCATCCACCATGCCCAGGGCGAGGGGATCGTCCGGCGCCACCACCACAAAATCAATGGAATGGGCCTGGGCCCAGGCCACCACTCCATCCACGTCGGTGGCGGAGAGGGGGACGCACTGGGCCAGGGCGGCGATACCGCCGTTGCCGGGGGCGCAGTAAAGCTGTTCCACTTGCTCACTTTTAGACAGTGCCCAGGCGATGGCGTGCTCCCGCCCGCCGCCGCCGACAATCAAAACATTCATTGCTTACACCTCAATTCAGCGCCAGCCCCAGGGCCCATAGGCCCAGCAGGTGCGCGGGATAGAACACATAAAAGAACCACTTGCTCTGCACACCCAATTGCCCACGGTACCAGGCCAACAGAAGGAGGGATGCCTCGGCGCACAATGCGTAGAGAGCAAACACAGGGAGGGCATGGAGCAGATAGCCCGCCATCCAGTCCGGCCGGAACAGTGGGAGGGAGAGCAGCCCTATCAGGGGCTGGTAGAGCAGATAGAGGAGAGCCAGACCGGCTCCCAGACAGAGCAGCTTTCGGCGGCGATTATCACCGCAGAGGTAAAGGGCGAAGATCAGGAGCACGGCGGGGAAGCCGTAGTCCACGTTGAGCAGGAGTGCCAGCGCACAGGCCGCGAACAGGGGAATGGCCGACACGGCCGGGCCGTGCTCTGCTTTGGACAGACGCTCATAGCCATAGATGGCTCCGGCGCTGAGGAAGAAGGTGAGGAGCACACTTCCGCCCCAGACGCCGGTGGCTAGGGTGAAGGGCGCCTGGGAGAGAAGGGCACACGCTCCCAGCCGGATGAGATAGCGGTGGAAGAAGCGGGTGCGGCGGCAGCCCTCGGCCACGAAGTAGGCGAAAATGGGAAAGGCCAGCCGCCCGATGAGCCGGGGCAGCCCATCCGCCCAGGTGGGCAGGCCCAGCTCGGTCAGCATGGTGGGAAAGACCATCCCGATATGATCCACCAGCATAAACAGCGCGGCCAGATATTTGAGAGCGGCGGCGCTCAGACCGTAGCGGTGTGCCTCCATTAGTGGTGGAACAGCCGCATCCCGGTAAAGGCCATGACGATGCCGTACTTGTTGCAGGTGGCGATGACGTGGTCGTCCCGGATGGAGCCGCCGGGCTGGACGATGTACTGTACGCCGCTCTTGCGGGCACGCTCCACATTGTCGCCGAAGGGGAAGAAGGCGTCGGAGCCCACGGTCACGCCCGACTGGCGGGCGATCCACTCCTTTTTCTCCTCCGCCGTGAGCACCTCGGGCCGGATTTTAAAGGTGTTCTGCCACACGCCGTCGGCCAGCACGTCCTCGTACTCGTCGGAGAGGTAGACGTCGATGGCGTTGTCCCGGTCGGGACGGCGGATGCCGTCCACGAAGGAGAGGCCCAGCGCCTTGGGATGCTGCCGCAGGAGCCAGTTGTCCGCTTTGTTCCCCGCCAGACGGGTACAGTGGATGCGGCTCTGCTGGCCCGCGCCCACGCCGATGGCCTGGCCGTCCTTCACATAGCAGACGGAGTTGGACTGGGTGTACTTCAGGGTGATGAGGGCGATGAGCATGTCCCGCTTGGCGGACTCGGGCAGCTCCTTGTTGTCGGTGACGATGTTGTCCAGCAGGGCCTCGTTGATGGCGAAGCTGTTGCGGCCCTGCTCGAAGGTGATACCGAAGACGTCCTTGTGCTCCACGGCCTTGGGGGCGTAGTCTGGGTCGATCTGCACCACATTATAGCCGCCCTTGCGCTTGGTTTTGAGGATGGCCAGGGCCTCGTCGGTGTAGCCAGGGGCGATCACGCCGTCGGATACCTCCAGGGCCAGGTAGCGGGCGGTGTCGGCGTCGCACACATCGGAGAGGGCGGCCCAGTCGCCGTAGGAGCACAGCCGGTCAGCGCCCCGGGCGCGGACATAGGCGCAGGCGATGGGGGAGAGCTCCATATCCTCGGCAAAGTAGATTTTCCGCTCCACGTCGGTGAGGGGGGTACCCACGGCGGCGCCAGCGGGGGAGACGTGCTTGAAGGATGCGGCGGCGGGTAGGCCGGTGGCCTCCTTTAGTTCTTTCACCAACTGCCAGGAGTTGAAGGCGTCCAGAAAGTTGATGTAGCCCGGCTTTCCGTTGAGCACCTGGATAGGCAGCTCGCCCTCCTCCATAAAGATGCGGGCCGGCTTCTGGTTGGGGTTGCAGCCGTATTTCAGTTCCAGTTCTGTCATTGCGATAAACCTCCGTCAAGTGAGCGGCGGCCGCGGGCCGCCCTCGGACTGTGTGTATCTGAGGCGGCCTGCGGCCGTCCGTCAGGCTGATGCATGCTTGTTTTTGATCACAGTCTCCCAATCTCCGGTTTTCCGGTCGATGTAGCGCACAAAGAGAGAGACCTTGTTCTCCGCGTTGAGGCTGTCCCACAACAGGTCGGCAAGCTCCGCGGGGGTGCCGCAGGGGATTTCCACCTGCTCCGGTTCCCCCACAAAGGAGGGCAGGGGGGTGCCGTCGCCCATGTAGGTGTGGATGAAATGGCCCTGCCCGGCACGGGGGGCCTCATAGGCGAAGAAATACCGGCGGCAGGAGGCGGGATCGCCGTCCGCGCTCTTGAGGATGGACAGGGTGTAGTCACCGTTCTTTTTCACCAGCCCGGAGATACGGGGGGTGTAGTTGGGGGCGTCGGGCTCAAAGGTCCGGGTGTGGAGGGCCTGGGCAAAGGTCTTGCCTGCGGCCAGTCCCTCGCGGATGGTGTCGGTCTGGTCGCCGTTGGTGACGATGGTGGAGGTGCCGAACACCCGCACAGGGGCGTAGATAATAAGGGAGGGGTCGGTCATTTTGGAGGGGTCAAAGGCCTGGGTGCGGATGCCGTCAGGGGTCTCCACGAAGACCCGGTTGCGGGAGTTCTCGCTGCGTCCCATGATAAAATAGGCAATGACGGACTTCTCCCCGTCGGGGGAGCTGCCCAGCACGATGCCGCGTCCGGGATAGGGGTTGCCGCGCAGCAGCGCGGTAAGATCCAGGTTTTTCATGATAATCTCCATTCTACGATATCATACTGTTATTGCCTTGCTGAATGTAACATTTGTGAGGAATTCTTGAAATAAGTCTACAGACAGGGGGATGTATTATTTCGACAATCCCTCGGGAAAGAAATGCACACACCAGTTGCAGCAATATGTTCTCACAAAATAGTTTCATCGAACATAACTGCACCCGCTAGGTCACTATTGGTATTTAATATTTCTGGGTCTGCAATCGACACCGGAGCATCACGCTTCACGATTTCTTCTCCTGTAAAATTAAAATGTAATCCGTTGCCAGGAGTCATTTCGTTTGTATTCACCATTACTTCCATATCTTGATACATGAATCTTAACCAACCTGCTGCAAGCGTATCTTCCCCGAAATACTCATAATCGTCCACACCGATCAAGGAGAAAAAATCTTCAAAGGACATGTCATCTTCCATGTCTGGGAAAAGTATGTTTGCGGTGGTGACAAAGCCCGCACATTTCAGCTGTTCCTCACATTCGCTCATGGCCTTTTCAGAATCGCCGCTCTGCGTTCCGAAAAAGTAATAAGCATATTCCGCCTCCGGCTCCCCAAAGCATATAGCGGCACAATCTGGGGATGAATCTAAGCTTTCAATTATTTCGCCTTCTGGATGCTCATTTTTTAATTCGATGAGTGTTTTCCCGATGTCATTCAAAAATTCAGGCGTTTGACCGCTGGGGGCTGCGGGCGCACAGGCAGAAAATACGAATGCTGCAAGCAAAGATAGGATTACAATGACTGCGGTTCGTTTCATATGAAGACATCTCCTACCTGGACTACTCATGAGAGCTTTGGCTAGGAGGTACCAGCCAGCGGATCAGGGAAATACACGCCAGAACAACAGGAACCAGCAGAACGACCAAGCCAAGCAGCAACAGAGCGAGCCCGTAGTCTCCGCCAAGCCAGATTCCGCCAAAGAACAGGAAACCGCCGCTGAGGACAAGTGCCAGAAGACGCAGATCGCTCATGTCTCCATACCTCCTATGAAATTATAAAATATGGACGATCCTTCCCTCCACACAGAGCCGCCCCTCACAGAACAGGGAGACGGCTTGGGGGAGGATATGCCACTCTGCCTGCTCCATCACCCGGCGCTGGAGTACCTCGGGGGTGTCCCCCTCCAAGATCTCCACCGCCCTCTGGAGGACGATGGGGCCGCCGTCGGGCTCTTCATTGACGAAGTGGACGGTAGCGCCGGTGAGCTTCACGCCGTAGGCCAGGGCGGCCTCGTGGACGTGGAGGCCGTAGTAGCCCGCGCCGCAGAAGGAGGGGATGAGGGCGGGGTGGACGTTGAGGATGGCGTTGGGGAAGGCGGCCACCATCTCCCCGGTAAGGATGTGCAGGAAGCCGGCCAGCACCACCAGCCCGATATTCAGCTCACGGAGCTTGTCCACCAGGGCTATGGTCATCTCCCGGTTGGAGGCGAAGTCTTTCCGGGCCACCACATAGCCGGGGATGCCGGCCCGGGCGGCCCGATCCAGGGCGTAGGCGTCGGGCCGGGAGGAGAGCACGGCGGCGATGCGGCCGTTTTTCAGCTCACCCCGGCTCTGGGCGTCGATCAGTGCCTGGAGGTTGGTGCCCCCGCCGGAAACCAAGACGGCAATTCGTACCATGCGCCCTGCCCTCAGACCAGCTCCACGCCGGCGTCGCCCTTGATCACGTCGCCGATGACATAGGACTGCTCGCCTGCACGGGCCAGCACGTCCAGCGCGTGGCCCACTTGATCCTTGGGGATGGCGATGACCAGGCCGATGCCCATGTTGAAGGTGTTATACATGTCCCGCACGGGGATGTCACCCGACTTCTGAATGAGTTCGAAGATGGCGGGCACGGGGTAGGAGGCGGTGCGGATGCGGGCGGTGAGGCCCTCTTTCATCATGCGGGGCACATTCTCATACAGGCCGCCGCCGGTGATGTGGCTGATGGCCTTGACAGTTACGCCGTGCTGGCGCAGGCATTGGATGGATTTTACGTAGATATGGGTGGGGCGCAGCAGCTCCTCGCCGATGGTGCGGCCCAGCTCGGAGACATAGATATCCAGAGCCTTGGGGTTGTCCAGCAGCACCTTGCGCACCAGGGAGAAGCCGTTGGAGTGGACGCCGTTGGAGCACAGGCCGATGAGCAGATCCCCTTCGCAGAGGGTGGAGCCGTCGATCATGTCGGACTCGTCCACCAGACCCACGGAGAAGCCGGCCAGATCATACTCGTCCTCGGGGTAGAAGCCGGGCATCTCGGCGGTCTCGCCGCCGATGAGGGCGCAGCCGGCCTGGCGGCAGCCCTCGGTGACGCCGGAGACGATGGCCTCGATGCGGCTGGGCACATTCTTTCCCACAGCCACGTAGTCCAGGAAAAACAGGGGAGAGGCACCGGAGCAGATAATGTCGTTGACGCACATGGCCACGCAGTCGATGCCAACGGTGTCGTGCTTATCCATGAGAAAGGCGATTTTCAGCTTGGTGCCCACGCCGTCGGTACCGGAGACCAGGACGGGCTTCTTCATGCCCGCCACATTGGGGGCGAACAGGCCGCCGAAGCCGCCCAGAGAGCCCATGACACCGGGAATGTAGGTGGACTCCACCAGGGGCTTGATGCGGTTGACCGCCTCGTAGCCGGCGGTGACCCAGCCGCCCAGAACACCGCCAACAATACCAACCAATAAATTAATAAAGAGAC
>OGXL01003231.1_pt1 | contig 11161 bp, 7 predicted proteins | sample 1576311 | NCBI WGS metagenome assembly OGXL01 (sample SAMEA3541564, study PRJEB24748) | human gut metagenome | biome: human gut; feature: human-associated habitat; material: faeces | place: China | collected 2012 | reverse complement strand
CTGTGAGTTTCTATCGTCTCTGTGTAGAGGCGGCTTTTGGTTATTTCCACAAACAAAGGAATAGAACTGTTAATGACAGGAATCAGGCGGGGAACCACCAGATTCTTGCTGCTCATGGCAATGGCCGTATGAAATTCAATATCTTTTTGAATGTGATTTTTCTGTTGGAGCAGTAAATCTTCCACTTCGCTGCACAAAGCAGTGATTTTCCGGATGTCGTTTTCATCTGCCCATTTTGCAGCCATTGCAGCAATGGAAGGTTCAAGTAAAAAGCGTACGTCCAGCAAGTCTGCCACCAGTTTCTTTTTATCGCCTATAAAAGTGAAACCAAGAGGGTCTTCTACCATTCCGGGAGAAGCAGCTACATAAGTTCCGGAACCCTGACGGATAGTGACAATATTTCGGGAAGCGAGAAGCTTCATGGCTTCACGAATGGAACTGCGCCCGGCATGGAGCCGATTCGACAGGTTTGATTCGTTAGGCAGCTTGTCTCCGGGCTGCAGATGTTCTTCTAAAATCAATGCAATGATATCCTCGGCTATTTTCTGCGGAAGACTTTTTTCATCTAAAGCGTCTGGTGAGATCGGATTGGTCATACGTTTTCCTCGTTTCTTTTAAATGTATCCTTTGTTCTATATAATAAAGTAGGAGGAGATTTCTTGTCAAATCGTGAAAATGCACAAAAAACAAAAGTGAAAATTGGATAAAATTACGATATTGTTTTTTGCAAATGAAAAAATTATAATGTTAAACATCGGATGAATTTGGAGAATAAATAGATTGCAATGAAGTAAAAACAAAAAAACAAAGTGAAAATCAAAAAAAACATGAAAAAACATCAGATGATTTAGGAGGAATACAAAAATGGCAGATACAACATTTACAGCCGACCCAACAAGACTGATAGTGGCTGCCGCAGTTGGAATTGTAGTTTTGCTGGTGCTTATTATCAAAATGAAATTGCACCCGGTGTTATCTATGATGATTTCCGCTATTCTCATTGGAATCGGAGCAGGCATGCCGCTGTCTATGATTTCTGAGACTGTGGAAAAGGGAGTGGGAGAAACCCTTCAGGGAATTGCCTTACTGGTAGGACTTGGCTCTATGTTTGGAGGCATTCTGGAATCCAGCGGAGGTGCGAGAGTAGTTGCCCAGACGTTAATCAACAGATTTGGACAGAAAAAGGCAGGGGCAGCGCTGGCTATCACCGGACTGGTCATTGGAACTACAGTATTTTTTGAAGCCGGAGTTGTGGTATTGATTCCGCTGGTTTTCAGCGTGGCAAAGCAGACCCGAAAGTCCACCCTGTATTATGCGATTCCTCTTCTGGCAGGATTGGCCAGCGGATATGCCTTCGTGCCGCCTTCTGCTGCGTCTGTGCTGGTCTCCGATGCTCTTGGCGTAAATCTGGGAACTATGATTTTACTTGGCGTTCCTACAGCAATTCTCAGCATGACCACAGCAGGAATTATCTGGGGCAGATTTATTGGAAATAAGATTTTTACCGAGTTACCCCAGAATGTAAAGGAAATTCATGATGAAAAGGAGGAAACCCTTCCTTCTTTCGGACTTGTGCTGGGGGTTATTCTGGTGCCGCTGGTATTGATTCTTTGCAGTACACTTGCAGAATACATGCCTTTTCCACAAGAAGTTAAAGATGGATTGAAATTTTTAGGAGAACCTTTTCTGGCACTTACGATAGCTACTTTATTCTCTATGTATTTTCTTGGAATACGGAGAGGAATGTCCAAAAGTCAGTTGAAGCAGATACTGGAGCACTCTTTGCGCCCGGTTGGCATGATTCTTCTGGTGATTGCCAGCGGTGGTGTTATCCGCTGGATGCTTCAGGATTCCGGCCTGGGAAATGTGATTGGACCTATGCTGGAGAACAGTGACTTACCTCTGATACTTGTGGCTTTTTTCATTGCGCTTCTTGTGAGAGCGTCTGTAGGAAGTTCTATTGTAGCCATTACTATGGCATCAGGTATCATGGCTTCTATGCCGGCGGTCATGGGAGAGAATATGTTGTACCGCGGGGCTATGTGTCTGGCTATCTGCGGGGGAGCTACGGCTTTGAGTCATGTGAATGATGCAGGTTTCTGGCTGGTGGGAACATTTCTGGAAATTGATGAAAAGACTACATTGAAAACCTGGACCATTATGGAGACAATCGTAGGTGTTACAAGTTTGCTTGTAGGACTGGTCGTTTCTATGTTTGCATAAGCTCCATGATGAAAGGAAAATGGCGGAAAATAAAAAAAGTAGTTGACATTTCAGAAATCAGGGCTATAATGGTTATTAAATCAATTACAACATATTAATGTGATAAAACACCAAAATCCGATGAAGGGAACAAGGTCACATTTCAGAACGGTATTTCAGAGAGTCTGCGTTTGGTGAAAGCAGATATAGCGGGAAATGTGAATATCCTCCCTAAGGAGCTGACTGAAAGAAGCAGTAGGTCCAGCCGGAATCCTCCGTTAAAGGGAAAACATATGAAGTATGTGAGCGCTGCAGGAAATCTGCAGAATGAGGGTGGTACCGCGGATTATATTCGTCCCTTTCGGCAAGAGCCGGAGGGGGCTTTTTGTCGTGTGAAAGTTCATGAAACTTTTCTTGGGTGTTTGCACAGAAGAAGGAGGATTTCTATGAAAGCATTACAAAAAGCAAGCAAATTTCTATCCAATTACACTTCGGCCGTGGTGATTGCCATAGCGGTTGTCACCTTTTTCCTTCCGGGGCTGATGGGCTGGGTCAACTTCCAGTTGTTTACAGATATGGTGGGCAATAAATTTACCAGCCAGTCTTTGATTATCGGAATTATCATGTTCAGTATGGGACTGACACTGACGACCCAGGATTTTAAAATTTTGGCGCAGCGTCCTCTGGATATCTGTATCGGTGCAGCTGCCCAATATCTGATTATGCCGTTTCTGGCTTTTGCGGTCAGCCGTGCCCTGCATTTGCCGGATGGCATTGCCCTGGGACTGATTTTAGTAGGCTGTTGTCCGGGGGGAGTTTCCTCCAATATCATGTCCTACCTGTGCGGCGGTGACGTGGCCTTTTCTGTGGGCATGACTACGGTATCCACACTGCTGTCCCCGATTATGACACCGCTTCTGGTTTCTTTTCTGGCAAGCGGAACAAAAATCAATATTCAGGGGCTGCCCATGTTTGTGTCCATTATCGAAACCGTGATTCTTCCTATTGCCGTAGGATTTCTTCTTAACTATCTCTGGGGAAAGAAAAAGACTTTCCAGAATATCCAGAAAATGATGCCCGGTGTTGCTGTATTGGGTCTGGCCTGCGTAGTAGGCGGTGTTATTTCTTCACAGGGCGCAAACTTCTTCAACTCAGGTGTTGTCATTTTTGTAGCTGTTCTGCTTCATAACGGACTGGGCTATCTGTTGGGCTACGGTGCCGGTAAACTGACAGGCATGAACACTGCGAAGAAAAGAACAATCTCTATTGAAGTGGGTATGCAGAATGCGGGACTTGCCACCAACCTGGCCACTACTACGGCACAGTTTGCCAGCACCCCGCAGTCCGCAATTATCTGTGCGGTATCCTGTGTATGGCATTCCATTTCCGGAACCTTGATTGCCGGTTTCTTTGCAGGTCTTGACCGTAAAAAAGAAAAAGCAGAAAGCACGGTGGGAAGCGGAGCCATTCTTTCTGAAAATGAATGATTTAAAGGAATTCTGAAAATGAACTATAAAATTTTGATTATAGAAGATGATTCTGTCATACAAAAAGAACTGAAAACACTTTTAAAAGGCCACGGATATGAGGTGCAGGCTGTGGAAGATTTCCGTCAAACCATAGAAACGGTAAAGCAATTTTCCCCCCATTTAATTCTCCTGGACGTTAAACTGCCAGGAGAAGATGGATTTTCCCTATGTGCGAAAATCCGCAGCTTTTCCGCTGTGCCCATTGTGTTTGTCACCAGCTGCAGCACAGATATGGATGAATTGAACAGCATTATGCTGGGAGGAGATGCATTTATCACAAAACCCTATCATACAGCCATTCTTCTGGCAAAAATGGATTCCCTTCTCAAAAAAGCCTATCCAAGGGAACAGAATACCTGTCTGACACACAGAGGTGTCACCCTTCATCTGGAGGACAGCACCATATCCAGGGGAGAAGAGAGTGTAGAATTGACAAAAAAAAAATGAAGTGAAAATTTTATATTATCTGTTTTGCCATGCAGGAAGTATCTGCGCCAGAGGGGATTTGATAGAATACCTGTGGGACAACCGTCTTTACGTAGATGACAATGCCCTGAGCGTGAATATCAATCGTATCCGGGAGAAACTTTCCTGCATGGGAGTACAAGACTTTATTATTACAAAACACAGACAGGGATACCGGATATAATGCCTTATGAATGGATGGAGCGGCTGAAAAGTATCCATGTACTTATAAAATAGCAGAGGAATAAACCGGCCAGAATACTTACAGTTGTGCCTGCCTGCAGCAGCAAGGCGGTAACCCCAATATACGCAGAGATTTCTGCTGATATAGATTGTACAAAATAGGCAATCACAACAGCAGCAACTATGACAGCTACAAGGACTGGAAGGCCAAACCAGACACCTAACTGCTTCAGCACCAGTTTCTGTATACGCGGCTCCTCCACGCCTAATTTTCTAAGTACGGAGAAGCGGTATTTGTACTGGTCTGCGTCCAAAAGCTGCTGCAGGGAAAGTATCGTAAGGCAAATCACCATGAGTACCACAGCACCATAAAGCATTGCAGCCTGTAAGATGAAATTACTTGCTTTTGTGCTGTTAATCTGCAGGGTGCTTAAACGAATTCCATAACTGGTTTCTTTATCTGTCTCTTCTGGATATTCTGCTGTGAAAATTTTTTCCAGTTGGCGGGCGTTTTCATAAGAAATCGTTTCCTTTGTTGTAATATAGCGGTTTTGCATAACCGGAAGCAAGCGCTCACACACCTTATCCGGGAACACATAAAGGACATTGGTATAGGAATTGTAGGCCGTTTCCCCAATGGGGTCTTCATAAAAGGACTGCTTAGAGAGCGTTAATGTTCCGGCGTCTGTTGCAACATGGGTATGACTTTCCAGAAAGCGGTCTATTTCTTCCGTCTCTGCAATGGACTTCCACTGCGTGGTAAACGCATTTTCTGCCAGAGAAACAGGAGTATATCCAAGCATTTCCCGTATGGCATTGTAGTCGCTTAAAGAAATTGCCGCAACAGGAAAATCGTATTTTGAGCGGCTGTGAAAATCATCTTTGTTTGGAAGGTATAGATGAAAAGTGCAGTCGTATGCCGCTTCAAGCTTGTGTTCTGCCAAAAAATCTGTCACCAGGTCATAAGTATCATGGGGCAGATTTTCTTCTTCATATACGTCGTTGTATCCGGAATAAATCTGCACATCATACATAGAGCGTATATCCAGATAACCGGAAGCCCAATTCACCAAAATGGGGGCCGCAATGAACAGAAAAACAGCAAGCACTAAGGTTATACAGATAAGAGTCATGGTCTTGCTGGTTGTATTCAGCTTCGATAAAATCTGTCCAAAAAAGAAAAGAGCTTCCTGGCGGTATCTGTGTTTGGACGATTTCTCTTTCCAGGCCAAAAGGAAGCTGCCGGCAAGGTAAAGGAAAGCACAAATAAAGAAAAGCAAATCCATCAGGACAAATACCAGATATTGATGGATGGTTCCGCTGCCTAAGGCCAGATAGTATTCCTTTGTCAATGCGGGGACACTGGCTGCTGTGCATGCATTTAGAACAGAGCATACAAGCAAACCTGAAAGCAGTGTGGAGTCACTTGCTTTTTTCTTTTTTATCAGGCACAGCACAGACCAAAGCAGAGTCATGGCCGGAAAGAGAATGTTTCCCCAGAACATGATTTGTACAGGAAGGGCGAATCGGGAGTCATAGTAAAACCAGACTTTTTGTATTCCTGTAAGGAGCATCCACACGGACAATCCTTCAAAGAGGATGACCACATCAGAAATCCAACGACTCCTTTTTAATGCAGGCTCGTTTTCCCTGCCTGATAAAAGCATATCCATTATTTTTGCCTTTTGGATGGCGTGGGTATTCCACATCCCCACAAGCAGGAAACTGCATACAAAGAAGCAGACAGTCAGCAAAACCGTATCTGGAAACAGGATCCATGTCAATTCATAACTTTTCCCATAGGAGGTCAGCAGCAGGGCAGTGATAAATTGGGAACAGAACACACCAAGGAAAATTCCAATCACAATAGAGAGTGTTCCCATGAGAAAGGTTTCGGCAAAGAAAATCCTGCCAATGATTTTTTGTTCCATACCCATGACGGACTGCACTGCAAATTCTTTTTGCCTGCGCTGAAGCATATAACGATTGACAAAATGTATCAAAAACAGCACAAGCAATGTAATGAGGCAAATGGCTGCTTTCAAGCCGTCACTTAAGAGTGTGAAGTCGTATTCACTTCCTATATCCGGCCTGTAATAGCTGCTGGCAATGGACAGGAAAGAATAAAACAGGGCAACGCAGATAGTCATGGTTACAATGTAGATTAAATAGTCTTTTACAGACCGGCGGGCATTTTTGAGAACAAGTTTAACATACATGGCTTTGCCCTCCTCCAATCATGGTAAGGACATTCAGAATTTTATTGAAAAAAGCACTTCTGCTGTCATGTCCCTTACACAGTTCCGTGAAGATTTCCCCGTCCCTGAGAAAGAGGATACGATTGGCATAGCTGGCTGTAAAAGCGTCATGGGTTACCATGAGAATCGTAGCGCCCATCTGTTCGTGGATACCTTGCATGGTGGACAAAAGCATTTGAGAGGAATGGCTGTCCAAAGCTCCTGTGGGTTCGTCTGCCAAAAGCAGCCTGGGATTGTTGATGAGAGCCCTTGCACAGGCGCAGCGCTGTTTTTGGCCGCCGGAGACCTGATAAGGGAATTTGTCACGGAAAGACCAGATATCCAGCCTCTCCATGATATCTTTTGTCTGCTTTTCAATCTCCCGTTTTCCTTTTTTGGTAAGCGACATGGCAAGAGCGATGTTTTCTTGCAGAGTAAGCGTATCCAGAAGATTGTAGTCCTGGAACACAAAGCCGAGATTGTTTTTGCGGAAGTCCGCCATCTGATCCTCGTTCATGTTTGTAATGTCGTCCCGGCCATACCAGATATGCCCGGAGGTTACGGTGTCTACTGTTGCGAGCAGGTTTAAGAGCGTCGTCTTTCCGCTGCCGCTGGCCCCCATGATTGCGGTAAATTCCCCCTGGTCAATGGTAAAGCTTATGCGGTCAATTGCTTTGGTCAGATTGTTTTTGTTTCCATAATATTTTTCCACATCTTCTATATGGAGCAGTTCCTTCATGAAATCGATACCTTCCTTTCCCGTTACTTCTTGACGGGCGGCTTATCAACCCTTTTATTCCGCGGGTTGTGGATTGCGGGCCGCCTCTGGATATCAATATTGTAACGGAAAATGTGATCAGGTTGTATCAAATCAGCTTTCAGTAACCTTACAAAATTGAAAGATTGTTACTTTATTGGTTCGGATGCCTTGCGGCAATGTGCACGGCCCTGTGAACAGCAGAGAAAGGGTTCTCTTTTAATCTCTCCCAAAATTTTTCCTCATAATTGCATCTGTACCAGATTTGTTCATCAGACAAAATAATATTTTCAAATTTTTTCCCGCACTTTTCTAATTCCCCATATGCTTTTTCATTTAATTCCTTCTGCTTTAATTTATGCTCATCATTATTATCCTGAGTAATATAATTAACTAAAAAATGTGCATTTCTATCACGAAAGATCCCCTTAAGTCCAATATTTAACTGTGGGAATGCATAACCCTGCTCATTTAACAATTTTTCGTTTTCTCTCATAAAGCTTTGAAGAGCTGTAGTTCCTGTTTTTGGTGTTCCTATACACAAATATACTGTTGACATTTGTTTCCTCCTATATGTAATGTAGCGCCCTTATAATAAAAACTGTTCCTATATTCAATACTAATATTAAAGCATTACTTATCCTTGTTTTACTTTTTAGTAAGCATGTAATTATAAACATTAGCACAACGATTATTATTGTACTTATTCCGGATATTTGATACTTTCCCATTACTCTTACAGACTGATTGCACAATGATAATGAAATATTTATAAGAAATCCCGCTATAATCGGGCGGATACATTCTGATATTCTACTTATAATTCTCAGTGAACTTAGATTATTGTACAAATGATATATTGTCATATAAAATCCACATGATGCCGCAATGCTACATGCAAAACCAACTATAGCAAATAAAACTCCCGTCACAATACTTCCTGATATGTTAATTCCCAGGTAGTATCCTACTCCACATAAGGTTTTACATAATATGGAGCCCGGCAAAACATTAACAACAGATACTATATGACCGTAAAACTGACTTTCCGTTACCATATTTGTATCTACAAATAACCCATCAGCAATAGTTAAATATGCATCCCCTCCACCAAAAGACATAAAAGCCGAAATTATTCCTTTGCCAATAAACTCCACAATATTTGCATTATTTATTAACGCCGGCATAGAACATATGACTAAAAATACAATCCATATAAAAAGTTCCTTAAAAAAATTCTTATAGATCTTTATCTTCATTCCACTTTTTTTCATATCATCTACTATTCCTGCCAGAGAAATCATAATCATTATTGCATCCAAAGCATACATAATATAATTATTATCAATATAATTTCCCTTTCCATGAGTAACAGCAAATAGTGTTGATATAATAACCATTATCACTACGAAACCCACATTTTTATGTCTGTTGTTTTCCATGAATATTATGCAAAAGAAAAATAACATTAAGGCATTAAAGGCAGATAATGAAAATACCGGTGTTTTACTTATTCCTAAAAGCTGATATAAATTTTTGCCACAAACAACAAATAATGATATTGCCATTAAAATAACGGTTTTTCTCTCACATTTTGTATTGCCTGCACACTTATTAAATACATTTCCAATATAAACCTTTAGCATATACAAAATAAATATTGAAACTCCAACTGACGCCAGTTCAATAACATTTAATACTGTTAATTTCATAGTTGAAAAAATAGTAAAAATTGTTATTGCTGCCAGTGCTCCCGGAAGCGCCATGGCAAGTGCTGATAAAAACATTCCTTTGTTTCCACCAGCTCTTTTTCCTATTGAAGCAGCAACTTCTACCGGAAGTGCTCCCGGTGTTATATTGGCCACCATAACATCCTTATCAATATTCTCCTTTGTATCTATACCTGTTTCAACTATCTCGTCTTCAATTATGGGAATAATAGCACTTCCACCACCAAATCCAATACATCCGATTTTTAACATTGAAGTAAACAGCTGTAATTTATTACTCATAATATATGATTATTCCTCAATATATTTTTTAAGCTTATCTATAATTGTATTCACACAATCTTCTATTTTCTTTCCACTGGTGTCTATTTCAACATCCGGTGTTTCAGGTATTTCATAAGGGCTGCTTATTCCCGTGAAGCTCCTGATATTCCCCTTTCTTGCCTCTTTGTAAAGACCTTTAACATCCCTTCTTTCACATTCATCAAGAGGGGTGCTTACGTAGACTTCCACAAAATCATCACCTATTATTTCCTTTGCACTTTGTCTGTCCTGACTATATGGCGAAATAAATGATGTAATTACTATCAGCCCCGCATCATTCATTAATTTGGCAACCTCAGCTATTCTGCGGATATTTTCCACTCTGTCTCCTTCATTAAATCCTAAATTTTTGTTAAGTCCCATTCTTATGTTATCACCATCAAGAAGCATTGTATGTTTTCCCAGTGTAAATAATCTTTTCTCCAATGCATTAGCAAGGGTAGATTTTCCTGACCCTGAAAGTCCTGTCATCCATACCGTAAAAGCTTTTTGAGATAACTGACGTTCCCTTAACTCCTTTGTTACATCCATTTCATGCCATGTCAGATTTTTTTCATTATCGATAATTTCTGCAATTTGTCCACATGCCGACGTCATATTTGATACTCTGTCAATTAGTATTAATGAACCTAATTCCCTATTATTGATGAATTTATCAACAACTATTTTTTCCCCTAACGTAACCTCACAAAAAGCAATTTCATTCTTAAAGATTGCTTTTGCGTATACTTGTGAACCTGTATTAACATCAATTTTGTAATTTATTTTTGTAATTGTTGCAGGAACTAATTTTGTTCCAACTTTCATAAGGAAATTCCGTCCCTCAACTAGTTTTTTTTCGTCCATCCACAATATACAAATTGAGAAATTCATTCCACACAAAAGATTATAATTTTTCTCTATAATACATCCTCTTGATATATCAATTTCAGAGTCCAGCTGAATTGTCACTCCATGACCTTTACTGCTTTGATTTACTTTTTTATCACCTTCGTATATTTCTTTTACCATTGCCTTTTCGCCACTTGGCAAAACAGTTATATCATCTCCCCGGCAAATTTTTCCGGATGATATTTGCCCCTGAAATCCCCTAAAATTATGATTTGGTCGGCACACTCTTTGAACCGGCATGGAAAATCCTTTAACCTCAACGTCTTCCTTTACATCCACTTCCTCAAGATATTTAAGTAATGGGACGCCTTTATACCATTGCATTCGGTCAGATGTCTTTGTTATATTATCTCCCTCTGTAGCAGATACCGGTATTATTTGTAATGTTTTAAAATCAAATTCTGACATTAATCCATTTATTTCTCTTTGGATTTTTTCAAATATTTTAATATCATAATCCACTAAATCCATTTTATTTACCGCAAAAACAAAATGTTTTATTCCCATTAAAGAACATATCCTTGCATGTCTTCTTGTCTGAACCAAAACACCCTGACTTGCATCCGTCAAAATTACGGCAAGGGATGCAAATGAAGCTCCAACAGCCATATTTCTTGTATACTCTTCATGTCCCGGAGTATCCGCTACAATAAAGCTTCTGTTTTCAGTAGCAAAATAACGGTATGCAACATCTATTGTAATTCCCTGTTCCCTTTCAGCCATTAATCCGTCAAGCAACAAAGAATAATCTATGTTTCCTTCTCTTGATCCGACTTTAGAGTCCAATTCCAAAGCTCTCTTCTGATCTGCAAAAATCAGCTTTGCATCATATAACATATGTCC
>OGXL01003229.1_pt1 | contig 11161 bp, 10 predicted proteins | sample 1576311 | NCBI WGS metagenome assembly OGXL01 (sample SAMEA3541564, study PRJEB24748) | human gut metagenome | biome: human gut; feature: human-associated habitat; material: faeces | place: China | collected 2012 | reverse complement strand
AACAGAAATAGATAAAAGAGTAAGGAGATAGTGACATGGGTGAAGCTTTAACAGGTTTAAAAAGAAGCTGCATGTGCTGCGATGTAAACGAAAGCATGATTGGGCAGGAAGTGACGGTAATGGGCTGGGTACAGCGTCGCCGCGACCTGGGTCAGCTGATTTTCATTGCATTAAGAGACAAAACGGGTCTGGTGCAGATTGCAATTGACGGCAACACAGCAGAAAAGGATTTGTTCGCAAAGGCGGAAACGGTTCGCAGTGAATATGTACTGGCAGTGAAGGGTCTGGTTGCCGCAAGAGAAGAGGGCAACATCAACCCCAACATGAAAACAGGGAAAATCGAGATTATCGCCAAGGAGCTGCGTATCCTTTCCGAATCCGAAACAACCCCCTTCCAGATTGAGGACAACATCACCGTAAAGGATGATTTGCGTCTGAAATATCGTTATCTGGATCTGAGAAGACCTTCTCAGCTGAAAAATCTGGTGCTGCGTCATAAGGTTGTACAGGTGATGAGAAACTTTCTGAACGCTCCGCCACCGCCGCCCGCACCGCCCTGCATGCGCTGGCCGAAAAGCTGGCCGAAATGGAAAAGCGCCGGGGCGAGAGCCGCAAGGCCCGTGCCAAGACCGGGATGCCGGTGGTCAGCCTTGTAGGCTATACCAACGTGGGCAAATCCAGCCTGATGAATGCTCTGTGCGGCCCCAGCGTAGCGGAAGCGGACATGCTGTTCGCCACACTGGACCCCACCAGCCGCAAGCTGATACTGCCCAGCGGCATGGCGGTGCTGCTGGTGGACACGGTGGGCTTTGTGTCCCGCCTGCCCCACAATCTGGTGGAAGCCTTCAAGTCCACGCTGGAAGAAGCGGCATGGTCGGACGTGATCATCCGTGTGGCAGACGCAGGCGATGAGCAGCGGGAAGAGCAGCTGGCCGTCACGGACGAGGTTCTGGACGGGCTGGACTGTGCGGACATCCCCCGCCTGACCGTCTACAACAAGTGCGATAAGCCGGGTGCCATGAGCTTTGACCCGGACATCCTGCTCACCAGTGCCAAGACCGGCTACGGTCTGGACACCCTGCTGGCAAAGCTGGACGAGATGCTCAGCGACCGGGTGCACACCTTAAAGGTGCTGCTGCCCTACGATAAACTGGGCCTTGCCGCCCCCATGCGGGAGCGCGGCAGCGTGCAGGTGGAGGAATACCGGGAGGACGGGCTGTATCTGGAGGGCATCGTCAAGACGGAAGACCTGCACTGCTTTGAAGGGTATCTGGTCTGATAGGCGTACACGATCCAAATCGCCTCCGCTGTGCTCCGGCTATCATCAGCGGAATAATATTTTGAGATAGAACAAGCCCGGAAAGTCTGCGGACTTTCCGGGCTTGCATTTTCACGGGCGGGGTCGCAGCCGAAAGCAGCTGCTCTATGGGTCGAGTACATTGTCTGCCACTGCTTTTTTCAAAAAGAAAAAATCCCCAACAAACACAAAAACCCGCCTGGCAGCGGGCTTTTGTGTATAGAGGGGTGGGAAAGTATATAAAGTGGTGAATCTCAAATTCAAAGCGGCAGGCGCTTTCTGTTCTGCGCTGCCTTGCATGATGTATTATACCCCTTTTTATTTTCTTGTCAAACAAAATTTTCCGGTTTTGCTTTAAATTAAGTCTTTACTTTTTCGGTAAAACTTTATATAATTAACGCAAAGCAAAGCAAAAGCAAAATTTTTTGGCTTTTGTATGTTTGCACCAACAATAAAACTTTACTTTCAAAAAATTTTATACAATCCAACATATTTTCAAAAAGGAGTATTCCCCATGGATGATCTGGATCGTAAGATTCTCTCCCTGCTGGCCAAGAACGCCCGGATGCCGGTCAAGGAGATCGCCGAGCAGGTATCGCTGACCAGTCCTGCTGTTTCCAGCCGCATTCACAAGCTGGAAACGGATGGCATCATCAGCGGCTACACCGTCACCCTGAACCGCCCCGCTGACCGGATGTATGTGGATGCCCTCATCAGCCTTTCGGTAGCACCTTCCAAGCAGGATGCCTTTCTGGAGCTGCTGCAAAGCAGCAAGGAAGTGCTGCAGTGCTACCACGTCACGGGTGCATACACCTTCCTTGTCAAGGTGAGCTGCGGCAGCATGCCCCAGCTGGAACACCTGATCCTGCAGTTCCAGAAGCTGGGTACCACCAGCACCCAGATCATCCTTTCTACGCCGGTGAACCACGGCGAGCTGGATGCCCTTATGCTGTAACGCTGTTCATAAAATGGTTACATTTGCGGTGCAATTCTGCCGGGCTGTTCTTTCGTATTATGGATAGCAGGCGCAAAACAGCACACAATAGCTTCAAAACCGCTGCGCCCGCTTTCACACGAAGATTTTCACACACGAAAGGATTTCACTTATGAAACGTATCATTGCTTCCCTGCTTGCCGGTCTGTGCCTGCTTGCTCTGGTGGGCTGCTCTGCCGGCAGCAAGGCCGACTCTGCCACCCCGAAGGACTACTCCCAGATCATCCACGATGCCCGCACCGACGAGGACAACGAATACGATATGATCTTTACCAAAGGTGAGGACGGCAAATTCACCGCCATCGATGGCTACAGCGCCGAGTATGAGGCCGACCAGCTGAATGACGAGCTGAAAGACATCGTGTTCCCCCTGCTGGGCCTTGAGGACGGCAGCTACGAGAGCTTTGCTGCCTCTGTTTCCTCCATGATGGTGCGCAGCTACGCCGTTGCCATCGTAAAGCCCGCCGAGGGCAAGACCGATGCCGTGAAAGCCGCACTGGAAGCCTATGTGCAGAGTGAGCAGCAGTCCATGGAGCACTACCTTGAGGACCAGTATCAGGTCGCCAAGGCGGCCACCGTCACCGTAGCCCCCACCGGCGAGGTGATCCTGGTGTGTGCCGAGGATCACGACACCATTCTTGCCAACATTGAAAAAGCCCTTGCCGCATAATTTTTGCCCTGCCGAAGCCGCATCCTGCCGGGATGCGGTTTCTTTTTGTGCGCAGATATGCTATACTGGCATTGTAATTGTGCACAGACTTAGGAGTGTCTTTATGTATAAAGCGACCATCGTGATCCCGAACATCAACGGCAAGGGCTGGCTCAAGGATTCCATCGAGTCGGTCTATGCCCAGACCGAACAGAACTTCCGGCTCATTGTGGTGGACAACGGTTCCACCGACGAAAGCCTTGAGCAGGCCCGCAGCTACTGCAGCCGCGAAAATTTCACCCTCATCGAAAACGGCACCAATACCGGCTTTTCCCATGCAGTGAATCAGGGCATTGCGCTGGCGGACAGTGAATATGTGGTGCTGTTCAACAACGATGCCTTTGCCGAACCCCAATGGCTGGAAGAGCTGATCCGCACCGCTGAGACCGACCCGAAAATTTTTGCAGTGCAGAGCCTGATGATCCGACACTTTGATCGGGAGCTGGCCGACGATGCTGGCGATTACGTCACCTGGATGGGCTTTGCCTGCAAGACCGGCGATGGCCGCCGCGCAAGCCGCTATACCCGGCAAAAGCGCATCTTCTCGGCCTGCGGCGGTGCGGCGCTCTACCGCAAGAGCATTCTGGACGAGATCGGCAATTTTGACGAGAACTTCTTTGCCTACTTTGAGGATGTGGATCTGAGCTGGCGCGCCAACAATGCAGGCTATAAAAACCTGCTCTGCCCCACTGCCAGATATGCCGGTCTGCGGAAATGTAAGAATGTCATTGTATTGTACGGTAGAATCTCCTGCCCAGAAAATGGTCGTCATACAAACATTTCCTCCTTATTCTTTTACAGCTCCGATATTTACACCTTTTACGAAGTATTTCTGTAAGAACGGATATACGATCATGAAAGGAATGATGATAACAATGATCGCCGCATTCTTTACGGTGTTCTCTGTTGCACCACCGTTTGCCTGTGGAAGATCACTACCCATAATGATACTTCTTAACTTCATCTGGAAGTTGTAAAGGTTTGAATCTGTAATGTAAAGTTTGTAATGTGTATAGTCGTTCCAGTATGTAACGGCAAACATAAGACCGATAGATGCCAATGCTGCTTTTGACATTGGAAGTACGATACGGATAAATGTCTGCATCGGCGTACATCCGTCAAGTGTTGCCGACTCAAACAGGCTGGCAGGAATACCTTCGAAGAAGTTCCTCATCAATACCAGGTTATACACGTTCAGTGCCGGGAATAAGATAACGACCCAGATGGTATTGGTTAAATGTAATGATTTTAATACGAGGTAGGTAGGGATCATACCACCCTGGAAAATCATGGTAAAAAGTAATAAGTTTGCAAATAAGTTACGTCCCGGCATATCCCACTGGATCAGTACATATGCACCAAATGTAGATAAAATCAAGGCGATGATCGTACCTGCAATCGTTGTGATTACAGAAATCATTAACGGATGGGACAGCGTAGGGTTTTTGAATACGGAAATGTATCCTGCAAGACCAAATTCCTCCGGCCATAATTTCATACCATATGCGGTTTTTAAATCAAATGAGTCAACTAATACTTTCCACATCGGGATGATAATCAGTAAACTTAAGATGATAAATATTAACCCGTTTACGATCGGGAAAACTTCTATTTTTTTCTTGCTTTTCATATCTGCTGCTCCTTCCTAGACGATTCCGCGTCCATCACGTACTTTCTTGCTTAAGTGATTGCAGAACAATACCAGTACACAACCAACCAGAGATTTGAACAGACCAACGGCTGTCGTATAACCGTAATTTGGAATCGCACCACTGTTGAAGGTCTGATAGTAAATATAGGTTTCAAGTACGTTTGCAGTACCTAAAACAGCATCGTTCTGCATTACGAATGCGGACTCGAACAGGTTCATAACCTTTGCAAGGTTTAAGATCAAAACAGTAAGGATCGTATTCTGTAAAGCCGGGAAAGTAATATATCTCATCTTGCCCCAGCGTCCCGCACCATCCATTGCTGCAGCTTCATAAAGCTCTGTATTTATTCCGGCAAGCGTTGCCATAAAGATAACGGTCTGCCAGCCGGTTTCTTTCCAAATATTAATGATATAGTACGCAAGTCTCCACCATTTTGAATCCCCCAGGAAATAAATTCCGGAATCAAGTACACCAGCGTTGATCAGGAATGTATTTACAAGACCTTCTGCTGTCGGTGCCAGGATCAAAGTAAAGACGGATGCAGTAACTACCCATGACATAAAGTGTGGCAGATAAATAATTGTCTGCACGATCTTTTTAAAATGAATGTTCGCAATCTCATTTAAAAAGATAGAAACAATAACAGCAGCTGCTGTTGTCAAAAACAATTTGATAATACTAATCTGTAAGGTATTCCAGAATGCCGTCCAGAAATTTGGCATGGAAAACATTTTCTGAAAATTTTTGAGACCAACAAAACTTGCCTCTTTGATTCCGTTATAATCGGTAAATGCAAAACGGATTCCAAGCATTGGCAAATAAAAGAATATTAATGCAAAAATTAATACAGGAAGAAACATCAGATAGAATCCTCTGTATTTATAGATTTTTGCTGCCAGGTGGTTCTTCTTTCCACCGGTTGTAGCCGTTACGGCTGATTTTTCATTACTTTTTCTCATATCTGTTCTTCCTTTTCAATCAAACATGAATTTGTGATCCATGATCTGTGCCGGCTGCGGATATCCGCAGCCAGGACACCAATCATAGTTCTTAGTTCCGTTTACCGGAAAGTTTTATTATTTGTTTAAAGAATCAACGATTGCCTGTGACCACTCTGCACCGTGATTTGACTCAAACTGTGCATATGCATCATCAACAGTTAACTCGCCCATAACAACTTTTGCGATCAGCTCGTTCTTTAATGTTGTTAAATCACCATTGTACTCGCTCATCTCATCTGTGGTAGGAACAAGATCAGCAGCTTTGCAGTTATCATTGAATAACTGCGCAGACTCTTTTGCTTCTGCTGCTACAGATTCTTCCTGAGGATCGTTTGCAAGCTCAACTAAAGCAAGCATTGGATCGATGTGAGCTTTGGTGTACTGTGTACCCTCTTTCTCACGGTTCTCTAACATATGGAACTCACCATCAGCATATGTTTTCTCGTTCTCTGTTCCAGCAAATAATGTCTCTGCTGCTGTTGACCAGTGAATGCCTTCTACACCGTATGTCCATAAGAACTGAACGTCTCCGCCATCCTGCATCGGCTCGATGAAATATTTGAATACGCCTTCCGGGTTCTCGCATGCAGATGTGATGCACCATACTGGTGGAACACGGTCAAGGTACTGACCTACTTCAGCGATCGGAGGTAATGCTACTAACTCACCGTCTTTACCGTTTGCTTCAAGGTTTGTCTTTAAGTTGGTTGCCCATGTACCTGCCCAGTAAGTAAATACACCAAAGCTGTCATCATAGAATTTGTTACGGCAGTCAGATGTACCATTTGTTAATGTGGTAGGATCAATCACGCCCTCTTTGTAAGCAGCTGCCATTCTCTCAAGTGCGCTCTTCATAGAATCCTCTGTGAATCCATCTTTCCATGTTCCGTCTTCTGCTTTATAGAAGCTTGGATTTGCATCCTGATAGAACTCTGGTAAGTAGTTTGTATATGGAGCCTCTGTTCCGATGAAACCAGCAGCAGATACACCGTAGGTATCTCCGTTTACACCATTTCCATCCGGGTCACCGGTTGTAAATGCTTCGAGCATTGCAAGATACTCATCATAGTTTGTCGGAACATCAAGTCCGCAGTTGTCTAACCATGCTTTCTTAACATATGTAACACATCCGTTACCACGAGCTGCCGGCATACCGTATAACTTACCATCAAGTCTTACACCATCGATAACTCCTGTGCTGCCGTATGCATCCTGTCTTGTTTTTAAATCAGAAGATGCATAAGCGTCTGTCATATCCCACAGAACTCCCTGCTCTGCATAACCTGCATAATAGGTAGAAGATAAGATCATAACGTCTGGCCAGTCACCACTTGCAACTGTCTGTCCTACTACATCATAGTAAGCATCATGATCCGGCTGGATCACATTGATCTTCATTCCAAGAAGATCTTCTAATTTGGCAATGAACTCTGCCTGTCCGTTTTCCTGTGTGAAAACTGTTCCATCTACCATAATGGTGATCTCTTCCGGTTTCTCAACATCAGAATCTGTTGCTGTGCTTGCGGAAGCATCACCGCTCTCTGTGGTTGCTTCATTATTTGTAGAAGCATTTGAATTTGTTGTTCCTGCGTTACCAGTGTTGCTGGAACCGCATCCTGCCATACCAGCTACCATAGCGGCAGCCATAAGGACTGATACTACCTTCTTTTTCATAAGAACCTCCTTATTAGGAAAAAATTTGTTTCGACACTGCTCTGATGTAAGTGCTTTCATGTCTTGCTCATACATTACCATCTTATGGGATTTTCAGCAAGAAACAATATTTGACAGGGGGTACAAAATTTGTTTTAACACTACGCAAACCATTGATTTTACTGGGTTTTTGAGTTTTTGTTGTATTTTTTTCATATTATGATAAAATAGAAAACGTACGATTAAAAAACATGAAAAAAGGACATTTAATACCTATGAGAATAAATTTGAATCCACCAGCGGATGCCACAGCAAAAAATGAATCCACTACGTTTCTCATGATTCGCTTTGCTATTACATACAGTGTCTTTTTACTTATCATTTTACTTCTGATGGTACACCTCCACCGTGTCTCAACAACACGCTCTGAAGAGGATTTCTGGAATCAGGATCAGTCTACCTTTGAAAGTGCCGTTTCACTTTTAGATAATAATTTCACAACCATGGATTCTATCACAAGACAGCTCAGCATGAATACCAAACTATACCGTCTTGCAACGATGAAGTCCACAGACGATAATGATTTTTATCTGTCAGGTCTTACCATGAAGCAGTCCCTTGCCTCTTATATGTATTCCTACAATGAGCTTCCTTTCAGTACCTATTTTGTTTATCTGAGAAATAGCGGCTATATTATCAGTGTAAACACTTTCAATTCCGAACAGCTTTATTATATAAGAAACTATTTATCTTCCGGGGCGAATTTTAATGAATGGCATGATCTGCTCAACAGCAATCTGACAAAAGATTCTGCCCTTTATCCACTTTCGGATTTTATGCTTCCCGAAAGCGGTAACGCATATCTTTATGTGTTAAATATGGACGTACTGACCTACAAAGATATTCCTGCTACCGTTGCTTTCCATATCAATGAGCAGACCTTACGCAAAATTTTCAGCGGTGTTTCTTTAGGTGATACCGGTTACATTATTGCAGTCGACGCACAGGATCAGCCAGTGTTTTCCCTGTCCGAAGATAAGAATACATCATCTGAAAAAGATTTAAATACGCTTACCGAATCCGTATTATCCTTATCCTATGATGACAATAATACCTGTGTTCACAATGACACACATATTATGCGGATCGCATCAAAAACAAATGACTGGACTTTCTATCTGGTACAGCCGGAATCCATTTATCCATCCGATTATCAGTTTATTTTTCTGCTGATCCTTTTTGCAGCAATCATCGGTGGACTTATCATGATATTTATTTTAGTCCGCAACAATATGCGCCCGATTCTTCATTTAGATGACCAGCTCCAGGAAACACTGCATGCAAATACGCAGTTAATCGAAGAAGCTGCTGCAATCCGTCCTGTTTTATATGACAATTATTTGAGACAGCTGATGAGTGGAGTTATCACAACCCCGGATGAGCTTTCATTTATCCAGAATTATCTGCATTTAGAAGATCCATCGCTTCATTATTATGTATTGTACGGTGTAACTTACGAAAATGATCCTGCTGCAGATACTTTTCCAAATGAAAATACTTCCACTGAAAGTTCTGAAAGTATGAAAGATATTATCGCCGGTCTTTTGGCCAGATATTTTTCTTATGAAAATAACTTATATCTGTGTTCCCCAAAGAAACATATTTATGCTGTGTTAATCCCTTTTAGTGGAACTGCCGATGAGATACTGATCACACTTCAGGAAAAAGCATTAAAATTTCATAGTGAACTGCTAGAAGAGTATTCGATCTGGTTTTTTGCAGGAATCGGTCTCTCCTGCTCCTTCACCAACATATGGGAATCTTACCAACAGGCGAAAGATGCTGCAGGGTATACCAGTAAAAACTATATTTTCCTTCCATATGAAATGTTGAAAAAAGACTCCCATGTTTACTACTATCCGGCTGAATTTTCAACCCGTCTGATTCGTTCCATCACTGGCGGAAATAAATCCCAGGTGATTGAAATTTTCAATCTGATCCACCAGGAGAACATTGAAGAACGTTCGCTTCCGTTCCAGTTATTACGGTTTTTACTTACCGATATCCGCAACACTCTGTTGAAAGCACGTTTTACATATACGGGAGAAAGTACTCCGCAGATAGTGGAAATTGATACTATGCTTTCACAGGACGAGTTAACTTTCCGTCTCTGTGAAGATATCAGCATTAAACTGTGTGATTTCTTTGCATCAAAATCCGAAAAGAATAATCTGATTGACAGCATTGTGACTTATATCCGTGAAAATTACAAAAATCCGGCGCTCTGCTTAAGCAAGATCTCCGACGAGTTCCACATATCAGAAAGTTATTTTTCTCATATGTTTAAAGAAAATATGAATGTGAACTTCTCTGTCTATCTGGAAGATCTGCGGCTCACAGAGGCGGCACATCTGATTGAAAAAGGCGAATCCGGTATCAATGAAATCGCTTTGGAAGTTGGTTATAACAACCAGACGTCTTTCCGACGTGCATTTAAGAAAAAATATGGCGTTACACCAAGCAGCTTTGGCGTTCAGTCTTAATAAGAAATGGAGGATATTACAATGAATTTCAAAAAAGGTTCTCCAGAAAGTGCTGGCATCCCATCCGGATGCCTTCTTCACTTTCTGGATCGTTTACAAAAAAAACAGGTTCCAATGCACAGTTTTCTTTTAATGCGGCATGACACACTCATTGCCGAGGGCTACTATGCACCATATCAGAAAGACACGCTGCATCGCATGTTTTCGATCAGTAAAAGTTTTACATCCATTGCGATCGGTCTTTTGGAAGCGGAAGGAAAATTATCACTGGATGATCCGATCGTCTCATATTTTCCAGACAAGATTCCAGCGAATGTACATCCGTGGATTGCAGCCATGACGATCCGGGATATGCTCATGATGCGCACCTGTCATGCCGCGACGACCTACAAGGTCGATATGAAAAGTGACTGGGTAGAAAGTTTCTTTACCGTACCACCAACCCATCCTGCAGGAAAGCTCTTTCATTATGATACGTCCTCCGCACATACACTCAGTGCGCTTGTAGAACGTCTTTCCGGCATGCCAATGCTCGATTATCTCAAAGAAAAACTGTCTGTTTTGGAATTTTCCGATGAATCCTACATGCTGACAGATCCTTTTGGTGTCTCCATGGGCGGAAGCGGACTTGTCGCTCTTCCATCCGACCTGTTAAAATTCGGTTATCTTCTATCTCACGATGGAAATATTGATGGAACACAGCTCGTTTCTGCCTCCTACATCAAAACAGCAACCTCCCATCTCTCTGACACACGCATCACGGCACCTCTTCCAAGTGAAGCCTGCGGCTATGGTTATCAGATCTGGCGCAGTGAAAAAAATGGTTTTGTCTGCTACGGCATGGGTGGTCAGTTCATCCATTACCTTCCGGATTATGATCTGCTCTTTGTCACTACCGCAGACACACAGGGACTTGCGGGTGGAAATCAACTGATTTATGATGCTCTGTATGATGAGATTCTTCCTTTCATACAGGCAGATCCACTCCCGGAAGATCAAAAAACGCATACAGAGCTTCTTTCTGTGCTCTCTTCACTTGCGATTGCACCTCTGGGTGATAGTGCAATGACGGCAGCGGTCACTTCACAAGTTTCGGGGAAACGATATATGTTCAAACCAAACAGTAGTGAGTTTACAAATTTTACAGCGGATTTTACAAATGATGAGGGATGTTTTACGTTTACACTGCACGGCAGACCGTGTTCCATTCATTTCGGTTTTGGAAAACTTGTCTGCGGACAGTTTCCCGTCTATGACCAGAGGTATGCTGCCAGCGGAGTGTGGGAGGTGGAAGCGCCAGGGTTGGTTGAAA
>OGXL01003224.1_pt1 | contig 11183 bp, 9 predicted proteins | sample 1576311 | NCBI WGS metagenome assembly OGXL01 (sample SAMEA3541564, study PRJEB24748) | human gut metagenome | biome: human gut; feature: human-associated habitat; material: faeces | place: China | collected 2012 | reverse complement strand
AATACTTTGTGTATTCGCGAGCATTTTTGTGACAGATGCCGGAAAAGCTGCAAGCGAGACGACCCTTAAGGCATCAGCCGTGAATTGTGCGGTGTTGCCCTAATAAAACGAACGGCCCGCTCCCCGCGGAACCGGCCGTTCTTTGACATACTTATTTATACAGCGGACCGTAGAACTTGCACGCGGCGTAATCCGCGGCCTGTGTGTCCTGTGTGCCAAAGCTTGCCCAGGCATGAGGGCGATACACCTTTTCCTGCGGCACGTTGTGCATGGTCACCGGGATGCGCAGCATGCTGGCCAGCGTGATCAGGTCTGCGCCCACATGACCGTACACCGTCACGCCGTGATTCGCGCCCCAGTTCGCCATCACACTGTACACGTCCTTAAACGCGCCCTCTCCCGTCAGGCGCGGTGCGAACCAGGTCGTGGGCCAGGTGCGGTCTGTACGCACATCAATGGTATCGTGTACCTCGTCCGGCAGATTGGCCGTCCAGCCCTCGGCGATCTGCAGCACCGGGCCAACGCCGTCCACGATGTTGTAGCGCAGCATGGTGACAGGCATCTCCGCCTTGCAGCGGAAATGGCTGGAGAAGCCGCCGCCGCGGAAATACTCGTAATTCGCGCGGCACCAGTCCGTTGCGTCCGTACAGGCCTTGATGTCCTCGTCTTTCATCTCCCAGAAGGGCTTCATCACATTATCGCCTGCCTCGTTCCGGCACGCGCCGCTGCCGTCCAGAGCTGTCGCGCCCGAGTTGATGAGGTGGATGAAGCCTTTCGCGGCCACGCCCTCGGGCTTGTGGCCCGTCACGCGCTCGCAGGCCTCGGGGCTCCAATAGGTACGCACGTCATGGAAGCAGGGCGCGGTGTTGGAGACCAGCGTGCCCAGCAGCATGGACACACCGTTGCAGGTGTCGTTCTCCGTTGCAAAGGGCGTGGGCATTTTCGGGCCGTTCCAGTCGAAAGTGCCGGCCAGGATGGCCTCGGAAAAATCCGCGTTGGGCAGCCAGTCTGTCCACTGGCGCTGCCCTTGGAAGCCGCCCGCCACCGCGTTGCGGCCCAGCGCTTCCTCGTGCCAGCCCAGCTCGTCCAGCTTCGGGTTGCCGTACAGGATGTCCCGCATCACCATCGTCATCTTGGTGATAAACTCCCAGTCCTTGTCCGCGGGCACGACCTTGGACCTGGTAATGACCTCAGGCAGGTTTTTGCCCGCGTTGCAGTCAAAGCCCTCGCGGCAATTGGCCTTTACCCAGGCCAGCGCCCGTTCGTATTCCTCCGCATCGTAAATCCCCAGCGTGATGCGGCGCACGATCTCCGTCATATCCACCCATTCGGCGCGCATCCCGAAATATTTCTGGAACAGCTCCGCGTCGCAGAAGCTGCCCGCAATGCCCATTGCGACACCGCCCAGGTTCACATAGGCCTTGTTTTTCATCCAGCCCACTGCCATGGCGCAGCGCGCAAAACGAAGGATCTTTTCGGCCACGTCGGCGGGGATCGTCGTATCCGACGCGTCCTGCACGTCGTGCCCGTAAATGGAAAATGCGGGCAGGCCCCGCTGGGCATGGGCTGCCATCACGGCTGCCAGATACACCGCGCCCGGGCGTTCGGTTCCGTTGAAGCCCCACACAGCCTTGATCGTCTTCGGGTCCATGTCGAACGTCTCTGTGCCGTAGCACCAGCAGGGTGTGACGGACAGTGTGGCCACCACGTTCTGCGTGCTGAACTGCTCAGCTACGCGCGCGGCCTCCGCGCCTCCGCCGATGGTGGTGCAGCCAACGACGCACTCCACCGGCTTGCCGTCCGGGTCGGTCACGCTGCAGGGGCAGCCGCCCTTGTCGTGCAGCTCCTTCAGCTGGTCGATGGCCGCCATCAGACTGCGCTTTTGCTCCTCGGTCAGCTCGTTGGCCAGCAGGTGTTCCCCGTCAAAGGCGCGCCAGGCGGCTTCGCGGCAGACCACCGGGCCGACACCGGCCACGGTCTTGTTCAGGGCATCCGCCACCGGCAGGTCCCGCTGGCAGGCCGCTGCCACGATGGAAGCGGAACTCACCTGCAGGAAATCCGGCCGGGCAGGCTTGGGCGGTGTGGTGTAGGTCAGGCCCGGCAACAGCTGCCGGATGTCGCTGTCCTCAAAATCCACCCGCTTGAGGGCGTCGATGATCTTGCCGTTCTGCACCAGCACCAGATTGGAGTAGCGGCCCATGAGCTCGGCGCAGAGGGTGTTGCGCACCAGGTCGCCCATCTCGTTGGTGCACTGGAAGTCGAAGTAGACGATGCGGTCCCCCGGCTCCATGTGCACATCCAGCAGCTTGCCGCCGGTGAGGTGCTTGCGCATCAGCATGCAGAAGGAGGGCGGCGTCTCCGGGTTTTCAAAGGTCTCCTCGGTCAGGCAGACCCGGGCGGAACCGCTGCGGGCCGACAGCAGCAGCGCGTAGGTGTCCGTGCGGGTGCGCAGGGTAATGACCAGCTCATCGCGGGTCGGTTCAAACAGTTTTGCGATCTTGGCGTCGGCCAGAACGGTTTTCAGTTCCCGGGCCGTCAGTTCCAGTGTCGCGGCATCCAATGCCATGTGTGTTACCTCGTTCTTATCATTAAAATGGCCTCCGCGTTCGCTTTGGCCATATTCAGCGGAATGTTCTTTTTTAATTACAATCGGAGCAGCCTGCGGGCTGCTCCGATTGCTTTTTCACGAAAGGGGCCGTTGCGGAAAGCTACAGCCCTCCCCTATTATAAATAAGTATACGGGTCCTTGTTGGCTGTGCTCACCAGCACTTCCACGCCGGGCAGAGCGGCACGCAGCTTCTCTGCCACGGCAGCGGTCACCGGAAACTCCGTGGCGTAGTGCCCCGCCGCGATCAGCGACAGCCCCAGCCGCTTTGCATCACAGGCGTGGTGGTGATTTGCCTCGCCGGTCAGCAGGCAGTCCGCGCCCATGGCAAGGGCCTCTTCAAACAGGCTTCCGCCTGCGCCGCTGATGACAGCCAGCCGCTGCACCGGTTTGCCGGTGTCGGCAAATTTGACCTGTACCGCCGGGCCTGCGTCCGGTGCATTGCAGCGGGCGGCCAGCTCCTGCTGTGCCTTGCGGGCCAGCTGCGGCACCGTGATGGGTTCAATGCTGCCCACCCGGCCGCAGCCCCCGGCAAAGGGCTCCGGGTCCTGCATGCCAAAGATACCGGCCAGCACCTCGTTGACGCCGCCGGCAGCCGCATCCAGATTGGTGTGCATGCAGATGGCCGAAATGCCCGCCCGCACCAGCTGGAACGGCACATCCTGCGGCCCCAGCTTTTTGAGTGGGTCAAAGATGACCGGGTGGTGCGCCACAATGGCTTCGCAGTGCTTCGCGGCAGCCTCTGTCACCACCTCCGGGGTGATGTCCAGCGTGACCAGCACCCGGGTCACTTCCCCGCTGCAGTCCACCAGCAGGCCGGGGTTGTCCCAGCTTTCTGCCAGTTCCAGCGGCGCGATGCGCTGCATAGCTTCATAGAGCTGCTGTACGGTCGTCATAGTCCGGTCCCCTCTTTCAAAAGTCGGTCGATCTCGTCTGCCAGCGGGGTGCCGTCCGGCACACCAAGGCGCATACGGGGGAGCTTGGCCTTCTGCCAGGCCGCATAGCCCGCGCCCTCCGGCCAGCTGCCGGTGCTGCCCAGCAGACACTCGGGAAAGGTCGGCTCGTGCCGCTCCCCGGTGTACTCGGCTGCCATCACGGCATACCAGCGGCCTGCCGCCTGCACGGGGCGGTCGGCCACAAATGCAAAGCCATGGGTCCACAGCCAGCGGCGCAGCTCGCTGTGACGGGTAGCCGGGATCATGATGATCCGCGGCCCACCCGCCGTGAACACCCACGGAGCCTTTTCCAGGATCTCCCAGGTGGTCTGGGCCGAGACGCCCGCCAGCACGATGCTGCCCACCTCACCGGCCGACAACACAGAAAGACCGTCGCCGAGCCTCAGCTCAGCGCGGTCTTGACAATTGGCATGTTCCAGCGTCTGCCGGGCTTTGGACAGCGGGCCAGGGCGCAGGTCGGCCCCGATGACCTTGGGGTACCGGCCCGAAGCAGCCAGCACCGCCGTCAGCTTGCCGTGGTCGCAGCCGATGTCTGCCACCGGCTGCCCGGGGCGCACCAGTTCTGCCGCCGCCGCCAGACGCGCATCCAGTGTGGGCAGCACTCAGGCCTTCTTTGCGCCCAGGTGCTCGTTGAGCTTTGCGATCAGCTCATCGCAGTCCACGCCGTGCACCGCGCAGGCCTCTTCGATGCTCTCGCCGCGGGATGCAGGGCAGCCCAGGCAGTGCATGCCGATCTCCATGAAGTAGGGAGCGGTGCTCTGGTCCATGTCCAGAATGTCGCCGATGATGGTGTCACGGGTGACCTGCTTGGGGGCAGCGTTCTCTTCTTTTTTGAGCATATTGAAAATATCAAACATGATGGATTTCCTTTCTTGATCGGGTAATGTACGGCAAAACCTACCGTTCTTCTATACTATACCCCAACTGACCTGTATTTTGCAAGTATCTGCGGGCAAAATCAGTCCTCTTCCTTGTAATCCTTTTCCAGCGAGAAGCCGCGGCCGCTTACTTCGGTCACATGGCTCACGATCATGAAGCAGGTGGGGTCGATCAGGTGGGCGATTTTTTCCAGCTTGGGCAGCTGCCGGTTGCTGACAACACTCAGCAGCACCTGTTCGCTGTTCCGGCTATAGCCGCCCTCACCGTGCAGGATGGTCACGCCGCGGTCCAGCTGGGAGAAAATGGCTTCCCGGATCTCGTCCGCATGCTGACTGATGATCTTGACCTCGGTACGGGTGGAACCGAAAATGAGCACTTTGTCCAGCACAACGGTGTACACGATGACCATCACGATGCCATACAGGCACTGCTGCAGCGGGCTGAACGCCGCCTGCACCGCCAGAATGATCAGGTCGAACACCATCATGGTCGCCGACACCGGCAGGTGGAACCACTTGTTGAGCACCAGAGGAGGGATGTCCATGCCGCCGGTGGAGGCACCGGCACGGATGGTGATGCCCAGCGAGATGCCCACGCCCAGACCGGCAAAGATGGTGTTGAGCACCAGATCATCGGTGAGCACAAAATCTGCAAACACCCGCTCCCACAGGGCCAGAAACAGCGGGCTGAGGATGGTGCTGGCAATGGTGGTAAGGGCAAAGCGGCTGCCCAGTACCATCCAGCCCAGCACCAGCATGCTGATGTTGATGGCAAACAGCACCCCGGACACCGGCAGGCCCAGCACACGGTTGACTCCCAGCGCAATGCCGGTGGCGCCGCCGGTGATCAGCCCGGACGGCACCAGAAACAGCACGACCGTCAGCGCGTACAGTGCGTTGCCCGCAATGATGGACAGCGAGTTGAAGGCGATCTGCTGCTTATATGAAAGTTGAATCATCTTTCCACCTCTGTTCTTGAATCACTTTCTTTTATCATAACGAAAAACTCCACGTTTATCAAGCTTTTGCCGACAAACGTGGAGAATATTCATCCTTTTTTGATTATTTTGTAGCCGGTTCTTCCTCTTCCAGCAGGCGCAGACCGGCGGTGTCGGTGACCGGCAGCGAGAACACGATGGCCCCCGCCCTGCGGTCGGCCCCGTCCATGATGGCTTTCATGATCCGGTTCTTCTGCGCGGTGCGGCTCACGATGAGCACCAGCTCCTTCTCGTTCACCAGTTCCATGCCCAGAAAGGGAGCTGCCCCTTCCATGCCGGTGCCCTTTGCGTGGATCACGGTGCCGCCGCCGGCACCGGCTGCGCGGGCCGCGTCCATGATGGAGCCGGTGTAGCCCTGGTTTGCAATCACCAGCAGCAGTTCATAGCGGGTATCCTTCAAGGTACTCTCCTCCTTCCAGGTCAGGGTCTGGTGCTCCGTGAGGAACCCAAGGGCCCGTTTTCCGCCGATGCTGCTCAGCGGCACGGTGAATGCAATGCCGGTGCCCGGCACGTCGATGCGCATTTTGCGGCGCAGGTCCCGCTGCACCTCCTGCCAGGTCTGGGCTGTGACCACCGCCAGCAGCACAGCTTTTTCGGTCTTTTCCAGCCCCAGGGTGGAAAGGGTCTCCTGCACCGCCGTGCCGGTGCCCACCGTGCGCAGGGTCACGTTCACACCGTGGGCCTCATACAACTGCAGAAAGGCGTCGGCAGTGCGGCGGTCGGTGATGGTGCTCATCAGAAACAGCGAACTCACAGCGCTTGCCCTCCTTACAGTTCAATGATGTCGTCATCCGGCCAGTCGGCATAGGCTGCCACCCCGGCCAGCGCGGGTTCGGCGGCACGGGCAGCCCTGCGCCGTCCGGTTTTGAGCTGAGCGGCAAGGCCCATCAGCTGCACCGTGATGAGCGGCGTCATGGCCACCATGGCCACCACGCCAAAGGCGTCCGTAACGATGTTGCCGCCCACGGCCACGCAGGCTCCCTGTGCCAGCGGCAGCAGGAAGGTGGCCGTCATGGGACCAGAGGCCACGCCGCCGGCGTCAAAGGCAATGGCGGTGAACAGCTTGGGCACCACAAAGGAGATGCCGATGGCCACCGCATAGCCCGGGATGAGGAACCACAGGATGGAAATGCCGGTGAGCACCCGCACCATGGCCAGCCCCACCGAAATGGACACACCCGCCGAGAGCGCCATGCCCATGGCCTGGGCCGAGATGGCACCATCGGTCACCTCTTCCACCTGTTTGTTCAGCACATACACCGCCGGCTCTGCCTTGACGATAAAGTAGCCGATGAGCATGCCGATGGGGATGATCACCCAGTGGTAGCTCTGCCCGGTCAGCACCTGCCCCAGATAGTTGCCCGCCGGCATAAAGCCCACATTTGCTCCGGTGAGGAACAGCACCAGCCCCACATAGGTATAGGCAAGACCCACCGCAATGCGGCCCAGCGTGCGTTTGTCCAGCCGCAGGGCCACGGCCTGGAACACCCCGAACATGACCACGATGGGCAGCAGCGAGGAAGCAATTTCCTTGATGTACTCCGGCAGCCCCTCATGGAACAGCTGCCACAGCTCCACCGAATCGCTCACTTCCGGCAGCACCGGCGGGATGTAGGTGCTGTCGGACGCGCGAAATGCGATGCCGAGGATCAGCACCGCCAGAATGGGGCCCACCGAGCACAGTGCCACCAGACCAAAGCTGTCGTCCGCCGCATGGCGGTCGCCGCGGATCGCCGACACGCCCACGCCCAGCGCCATGATAAAAGGTACCGTCATGGGGCCGGTGGTCACACCGCCGGAGTCAAAGGCCACGGCCAGAAACTCCCGGGGCACAAAGGCGGCCAGCACGAACACAAGGCCGTAGAACGCCACCAGCAGCGGCGGCAGCGCCACGCCCAGCAGCATGCGCAGGAACGCGACGGTGAGGAACAGGCCCACGCCCGCCGCCACCGAGAAGATCAGGGTCTGGTTGGGGATGGAGGGCACCTGATTGGCCAGCACCTGCAAGTCCGGCTCCGAAATGGTGATGAGGAACCCCAGCAGAAAGCCGACGCCCAGGATCACCGGCAGTTTGCGGCTCCGGGTGAGCACAGCACCCACACGCTCGCCCATGGGGGTCATGCTCATTTCTGCGCCCAGTGTAAAGAACATGATGCCCACCACGATGAGCACCGCACCCAGCAGAAAGCACAGCAGGATGCTGGGCGACACCGGCGCAATGGTAAAGCACAGCACCAGCACAATGGCCACAATGGGCAGCACGGCCTGCAGGGCTTCCAGCAGTTTTTCCCGCAGTTTGGGGAGAGATGCTTTTAAAATCGCGTCCACCGCCTTTCCGTTCTGTACATTTTTGTGCAACGTATATAAAAAGTATACAAAGCAACTACCGCCCCGTCAACCGACGGGGCGGCAAAGATACAGATAATTTACAATTCCTGCTTGGCCAGCACGTCGGAGGTGGGGGTCTGGAACACCGGGATGTCTACATAGGGGTCGGCGGCATCATCGACCGGCAGGCTCTTCATGTAGGCGTCCATGGACTCGGCCACCTTCTTGGCCACGGCCACAGCCTCGACCACAGTGCGGGCACCCATCACGGCGTCGCCGCCGGCAAATACGCCCTCGCGGGTGGTGCTGCCGTCCTCACTGACGGTGAGCAGGCCCTTCTGGTTGGTCTCGATGCCGGTGGTGGTTTTGACAAGGTTGCTCTCGGAGCCCTGGCTCACCGACACGATGACACCGGTGTGGGGGTAGAAGATCTCGCTGCCCTCCACCTGGGTAAACTTGCCGTCCTCTCCCTTGACGGTGTCGCGGCAGATGAGGCCGTTTTCCCGGATCTCCACAGGAGCCTTGCAGAAGCGGAAGCCCACGCCTTCCAGCTTGGCATAGCTCACCTCATATTCGGAGGCGCTGATGCAGCTCTCGTCGCGGCGGGCGTAGCAGGTCACATGACGGGCACCGTTGCGGATGGCAGTGCGGGCGCAGTCCATGGCCGAGTTGCCCACGCCGATGACCGCAATGTCATCGCCCAGACGGAAGGCCTTGGAGTTGGCCAGATAGTCGATGCCAAAGGCCACGTTGCCCAGGCTCTCGCCCTTGATGTGCATGGCGTTGGCCTTCCACAGACCGGCACCGATGAATACGCTCTTGTAGCCGTCGCGGAACAGGTCGTCGATGGTGATGGTCTTGCCGATGGTGGTGTTGGGCCGTACCTTGATGCCCTTGAGCTCCAGATGGCGGTACTGGAAATCATCCAGCACACTGTCCGGCAGGCGGTAGTTGGGGATGCCGTAGCGCATCACGCCGCCGATCTTGTCGCGGGCGTCAAAGATGGTCACATCGTAGCCCCAGCGTGCCAGCAGCACCGCAATGGTCAGGCCCGCCGGGCCGGAACCCACCACAGCCGCCTTCATGCCGTTCTTGGGGGCCGGGCCGGCGGTCATCTTGTTGGCGTAGGTAGTGGAGATGTAGTCCTCGATGATGGAAAAGTGCACCGGGTCGTGGCTGGGCATCCGGTTGCGCACGCAGTGGCCCTCGCACTGGTTCTCGTGGTTGCACACCAGACTGCACACGGTGGTGAGCGGGTTGTTTTCAAACAGCATCTGGCCTGCGGCGTCCATCTGGTTTGCCTTGAGCAGACGGATCACCTCGGGGATGTTGGTGTGGATGGGGCAGCCCTGCTGACACAGCGGCTTTTTGCAGCCGAGGCAGCGGTTGGCTTCGTCCAGAACATGAAGTGCCATGCGTTCCTCCTTGGATCGGCGGGGCCGATCTTCCTTCTTCTTCTCACATGTTGTATCCAACATTGCATTGCTTTAATGATACACCCAATACGGCACGGTTACAAGAGCGGAATTGCTGATTTTTTGCCAGAATTTTTTGTCAATTCGTCAAAAAGATATTTTTTTGACGATATATTCCGCCCATCGGGGCCGGGTTTGCCCGGCACAGGGCCCCAAAGTCGCTGGCCGCTGCCTGTGCCGCCGCCATCCGGGCACCGTCGGGGCCGGTCTGGGCCAGCTTTGCCAGCGAGTGAGACACCGGAAGGGACACCTGCCCCAGCAGCGGCAGGGCGTCCTTCCGTGCTCCCAGCAGGTGCAGCGCCGGCGGCAGAGCCGGCACCGTGTCGGCCGTATAGCCCAATGCAGCATCCATGGCAAGGCGGCGCATCCGGGCCCGGGGGTAGCGCACCGTGGTCAGGGCATCCAGCAGTTGCGGCAGACTGGTGCTCTGTCGCACCGCGTGTTCCAACCGGTGTTCCAGCCCTTCGGACACTCCGCGCACCGCTGCAAAAGGCTCCGGCTTTGCGCAGGCTGCCCGCAGCAGGGCCAGCTCACACCGGCCTGCCGCGTCAAAATCCGTATACGCGCCGTCATTTTCCGCCGTTTTATACAGTTCAAACGCCTTTTCCGGCACAAACGGGGCCACGGCCTCGGCTCCACCCTCGGCCCAGAGAGCCCGCAGAGCGCTGGCACTGGCAAATTGCGCGTGGCCGCTCTCCTCCAGCGTCTGCCCGTGGTTGGCCCCCCTGCGGGGCAGCGGCACCGGGGTCATGCCTGCCCGCTGCTCCAGGATGGCGCGGCAGTACTCCACGGCCAGGTTGTTGTTCGGCTGGCTCAGCAGCGCCGCCATGGCAGGGTCGGCCCCCACGGCCTGCACTGCCGCCTGCCGGGCTGCCGCAAAGCTGCGTGCCCCGGCGGCCAGCTGCTGCTTCAGTGCCGCGCGGTAGGCCGCACTGTTCAGCACCCGGGCGGTTTCCAGCAGCAGGGCAGCGTCCGGGGTCTCGGCCCCGAACACCAGGGCGTCGCACCCGGTGGCCGCCAGCAGATGCACCCCGGCCCGTGCAAAGGCCTCCGCCCCCGCGCAGGCCCAGGGGGCCGGCAAGGCAAACACGAGGTCGGCCCCGCACTCCAGCGCGGCGCGCACCCGCACGCTTTCCGGCAGTGCATTAATTCCTGTAGGAATTCTTTCTTTTGTTACAAGGCAGATATTTGTTGTTGTCTCAGCAGTAGGCAACTTTACCTCTTTTGTATTTTTTGTATCTTCTTTTACTACACCCATCCCAGTTACCATTGCAACTTTTGCTTTGTGCATTGTGTCTTTTGGCTGTGCGCCATTTCTACGAATATCTCTTAACATGTAGCCAATCCTCCTTAATTATGTTTTCTACCATTTAAAAATTTGCTCATAAATGACACAGAATCATCTGCAATGTCATCAGTTTCTAAACTAGCTGTTGCGACAGACTCTTCATTTGATGTTTCCTCGAATTCTGCGACTTCTGCTGCAGCATTATCAATGCGCTCAATATATCTTTCAGCAATTAAATTATTGATTTCTGAAACATTTCTTGATTCAATTAATTCAGCAATTTCTGTTTCGGCAATTTCAGATTCTGTAAACAAATTACCTTTTAACATCTTGCATCTAAGAGCATCTTTTTCTTCAGCAATTTCTGCTTCAATTTTTTCTTGTTCTGCCTTTTCTACCTTTTCTTTAAAAGGTTCCAATTCAGCAATTTTGGTTTTTAAGGTATTAATTGTTTTACCTGCGTTGATCACAGCATCATTTTTAATATCTAATTCAGCTTTTAGATTTCCAATCTCTTCATCTTTACTTGCAATTTCCATATTTACATCTTTTACTGCAACTGTAAGCTTAACGTCTACTGGTTCAGAAACAAAAACTTCATCGGGCACCGCGTTTTCCGGGCTGTTGAGCTCCACCTCCGGGAAAGCTTTCAGGC
>OGXL01003219.1_pt1 | contig 11209 bp, 7 predicted proteins | sample 1576311 | NCBI WGS metagenome assembly OGXL01 (sample SAMEA3541564, study PRJEB24748) | human gut metagenome | biome: human gut; feature: human-associated habitat; material: faeces | place: China | collected 2012 | reverse complement strand
ATCAAAATTTTTGTATTCAAAATTGTTCGTTAAACCAAATGTGAATTTAGGAAGAGGATTACCGATTTCCGCCTTATCACCACTTTCATCATCGCCATAAGTAATTTGTTTATCGTCATTAACATCGTGGAATTTGATAGTACCTACTTGGGAATCCACAGCTTTAGGCGACTGGTCATAATCTGACTGGTTTACATAAATTCCATCCTGAGCCATTCCATAGAATTGCCCGATACGCCCTCCTACACGTGAAATCGTACTTACAATGCCCGAATAAGCCACCAACTGATTACTCAAATCACTTAATGCCAGCACACGGTTATCACTGAAAGAAATATTGAAATTCGTGCTCCAATTAAATGTTCCTACAATATTATGGGAATTAATACTAAACTCATGTCCCCAGAATTTAAGTTTACCAACATTCCCTATCAGTGTAGAGAAGCCTGATTCTTCGGGTACAGGTAGTGAATAAAGCATATTGGATGTTATCTTGTTATAGTAGTCATATGTAAAAGTAATACGATTATTGAAGAAACCAAGATCGACTCCAAAGTCCAATTGGCGAGTTTTTTCCCATCCCAGATCATCGTTTCCAAGATTCGTAACAGCACTTCCGCTTGCGACAGTACTACCAAACACAGCATTCGTGTTACCACTTACCGTATTGTAATGAGTATAATTTCCTATATTGTTATTCCCTATCATACCATAACTTCCACGTACTTTCAGCAAAGACACACTCTTAAGTTTGCCCATAAAAGCCTCATCACTCACAATCCATCCTAAAGATACCGATGGAAAGTTACCCCACTTATTATTACTTCCGAAACGGGATGAACCATCCCTACGAATACTTGCTCCAATCAGATATTTACCTTTATAACTGTAATTGACACGACTTAAATATGAAATCATACTCCACTCTTGAACATCCATAGTCGGATTGTTCTTCACCAATGCCGCATCAATAGTCTGTATTCTATCGTCCGAAAAGTTCGAACCACTTATGGCACTATAGTCACTACGAAATCTTTGTGTAGTATATCCAAGCAACAGTTCAAACGTATGATTACCTATTTCTTTTGAATAATTAGCAGTGGTTTCGGACAACCAAGACCAATATCGGTTATTCGCTTCGTAAAGATTAGCTGCAATGGCACTTGGTGCAGCTGCAAATGCCCGTCCGGCAGTAGAAGGTTGGAAATTGTGCTGATAATTAGAACCTATATCTCCATTCAGACTCGTCTTCAAGACAAGACCTTTAAGTGGTTCATATTGCAGACTCGCATTTGCAAGCAATCTTTTCGCTTCCCGCTTGTTGACGATATCTTGTATGGAACGCACCCAATTCGGGGTCTCAAAGGCAGTGACACCGGGTGTTGTCACTACTACGGGATAGGTTCCATCTTCGTTTCGATAGTCAAGAATAGGAGGAGTCAATGTAGCGTTAGCAAGTAAACCTCCCCCACTAAAGAATGCTCCATCTGATGACGGTCGGTTTTCAAAACTATAAGTCGGAGCCAGATTGAAAGCTAGCTTCAAATTGTCGGAAATCCGGTAAGTAGAGTTAGCCCTTGCTGAAATACGTTGGTAATCGGAGTTCAACAAAACACCATCCTGATTGAAATACCCCAGTACAAAAGAGCTTGTAAATTTATCTTTCCCTGTACTAACAGATACATTATAATCTTGTATCATGGCACTACGCAGCATAGCAGCATACCAGTCATGTCCTTTACCATATTGTGAAGGATTCTGAAAAGCGGTAGGAACACTTTGCCCCAAGTCTTCATAGCTCTCTTTCTTGAATTGCGCCCACTCTGTTCCATTCATCATTTCAGGTCTGCCTTTTTGAGGCACATTCTGAACTCCCATATATGCATTGAAGCTAATATTCGTCTTTCCAGCTTTCGCACCTTTAGTTTGAATAAGTACTACACCAAAAGCTGCACGGGAACCATACAAAGAAGTTGCAGCTGCATCTTTAAGTATAGTCATTGACTCTATCTCATTCGGATTAATATCATTGATATCACCCACAATAGGAAATCCATCCACTACATAAAGAGGATTTGATCCTGTAGAAAGTGATGCAGCTCCACGAATACGGACGTTCATTCCTTGTCCTGGTACTCCCGTTCCCTGATTCACTTGTACACCTGCAATTTGTCCTTGCATCTTTTGGGTAAACTGCGCTACAGGAACATCAGAAAGTTTATCAAAATCCAATGTTTCCATAGCACCAGTAACAGCTCGTTTGGTCTGGGTGCCATAAGCTACCACTACTACTTCATCCAGCGACTTCACATCTTCTTTCAAGACAATGCTCAATGAATGATTGTCTTTCAGTTTGATTTCTTGCGGAATATATCCTGTATAGCTGAATTGAAGTATATCACCCATATTCGCTGCCAAAGAGAAATTACCATCAAGATCTGTTACGGTACCTTGACCCGATCCTTTTATCAATACCGAAACACCTATTAAAACTTCTCCGGATGCATCAGTTACAGTACCAGCTATTCCCAATTTTTGCTGCTGTGCCGCCAATGCAGCATTCCGGGTAAGAATAATATGATTTCCCGCCATCTTGTATGCAACAGATGACTCTGCAAGTAAAATCGATAAGACTTCCGCTACCGGCTTGCTGCTTACATGAATGCTTTTACGCATCTTTACGTTCACATCTTCCTTATATATAAAAAGATAGTCCGTTTGAGACTCTATCTCATTCAATATAGATTCCAACGGGGCATCGCTTCTATTGATAGTTACCCTCGCATTCTGTGAGTGACTATTTTCGGCCATCAGGCTGAACAGGCAGAAGAACAATAAGAATATTGATATTCGCATAATTCTAAATAATTGTTTTAAATCCGGATTTTCAAGATAATAAAGATCCGGCAAAGGAATGTTTTTCATATCTTTGCAAATGGTTATTAATACGATTTATTAAAAATAATTGTGTTAGTCGGGTCGGTGGGTGGTGCAAACACCCATCGGCTCTTTAGTTGTTTTTCATAAGGATTGCTTCATAGGCTGATTTTCCATTTTAGAAGGTTAATACATTTCTTACTTTATATGAATGACGTCATTATCCCGATTTCTTTGATAAATAAAGGCTACATCGTTTTGCAGGACACGCAGCGCATAGTCCAATCCATCAGAAATCCTAAATTTCCCAGTTAATGCAACCTTTGCTATTTCCTTTTTATCCATCTGTATTTTCAAATCATAATATTTCTCCAAGTCTTTTATAATATCAGCAAAAGGTTTATTTCTGAAACAATATAACCCCTCTTTCCAACGATATACATTATAATCATCAATTTTACTCACCACCAATCGGCCGTCTATCAAAGTCGTTTTCTGATTGGGTGCCAAGATGACGGAATTCTTTTCATCGTGAGGTAATTTTACCTTTACTCTGCCTTCCATCAAAGACGTTTCGAATATTTTTCGTGCTGAATAAGCTTCCACATTGAATTTTGTTCCCAATACTTCTACATCCAATGTACTTGTATGTACCACAAACGGACTCTTTTCATTATGAGCCACCTCAAAGTAAGCCTCTCCATCTAATATCACCTCCCGTTTGTCTGTCATAAAAGAAACAGGATATTGCATTGTAGTTCCGGCATTCAGCCAAACGTTTGACCCATCGGGCAAATCGAGGTTAACACGCTGGCCGGCCGGTACGGTAATGGTCTGCATCGCTAAATACATACCTCCATTATCTTTACCTATTGAAAATAATACAGCCGTCACACTCACCGTTATCACTATTACAGAAGCTATTTTCAGGAATTCCCTGATAAAATAGTTCCTCCTGTTCCTCATTCTCTGTATATCAGTCCGTCGGGAATGACCTGCAAGAATCATAGCATTAAACAGTTTGCGTTCCCTACGCAACAGCCCGGCATTCTCCTCAGAAGCACCGGCCCATTCTTTAACCACTTTCATATCTTCCAAAGAAGCATGACCTTCAAAAAAACGGTATAACAAATCCTTATCCATAAACACTTTTGTTTTACGTATTTATAGTAATAGCGGATGGGAAAGAACATTCCCTAGTGAAAAACTGTTTTTTTTAATGCAAATAGAAAAAAAGTAAGGATACCGGCAGATAATCCTTCAATGCAAGACGTAACGTCCTGGTAGCTTTCGATATATGAAATTCCACTCCCTTGGTTGTAATATCCAATAGTTCTGCTATTTCTTTATGGGATTTATTTTCATTACGGCTCATCACAAAGATTTTCCGAGTCTGTTCGGGCAAAGCATCCAGTGTCCTATCAACAATCTCCTGTATTTCCTTTGTAAAAACCTCATAGGGCTCGAAATCTTCCAAAGTCATGATTCTGCCCGACAATTCCCATGCATAGATTCGGGCTATTTCGTCAGAAGCATCCTGATAGACTTGTTGATGGCGCAAATAGTCAATACACTTATGCTTTATCGTGGTCAAGACATAAGCCGGAATATTAGTATCAGCAGACAAACGATCTTTGTTCTCCCAATAGTACATCATTGATTCCACAACAAAATCTTCGGCAACAGCTTCATCATGCACATAGGTACAGGCAAAGTGGACAAAACGTTGCTGGTAGTCTATAAAGAATTTATTAAATGCATTCAAATCAATGCTCATTGCCTATCAAACCGTATTAAATAAAAGGAGAATAATGGTACAAATATACATTTTTACTTTTAAAAGCAAATGAAAGCTGCCTCAAATTTTATGCCTCCAACAACGATAGCAATCCACCAAACAAAGAAAATATTCCTCCAAAGTTTCCCCGCCTTAAATAAAAGCAGTAACTTTACCAAATAATATACTAACATTAGGAAATAATGAATAACCCAGAACTACAGCGTGCCTGGCAAATAATAGAGAATACTGGCACCCATCTCTTCCTCACCGGAAAAGCAGGAACCGGAAAAACAACCTTCCTACGCAATCTGAAGAAAGAATCTCCCAAACGCACAGTCATAGTCGCCCCCACCGGAATAGCTGCCATCAATGCGGGAGGCGTTACCATCCACTCCTTTTTCCAACTGCCATTTGCACCTTTCATCCCCGATACCACGTTCAATACCGAACAAAAACATTTCCGGTTCAGCAAAGAAAAAATTAACATCATCCGAAGCATGGATCTGCTGATTATTGATGAAATAAGTATGGTAAGAGCAGATCTGCTAGATGCCATCGACTCTGTACTCCGCCGGTACCGGGACCGGTATAAACCTTTTGGAGGCGTACAACTGCTAATGATAGGCGACCTGCAACAACTTGCCCCCGTAGTGAAAGAAACGGAATGGAATATGCTGAACCACTATTATGATACCTCCTATTTCTTTGGAAGCCTCGCCTTAAAAAAAACCACCTACGCCACCATCGAGCTAAAACAAGTCTACCGCCAAAATGATCCCTATTTCCTTTCCCTACTGAACAAAGTCCGGGAGAATAAAGCCGACGAACAGACACTCGCAGAATTGAACCAAAGATATATTCCCAATTTCCATCCTGCCAAAGAAAAAGGATATATCCAACTCACCACTCACAATTACCAAGCACAACAGATTAATGATCACGAGCTTTCACTCATCAAAGAACCGGTTTTCAGTTACAAGGCAGAAGTCGCCGGAATTTTTCCTGAATATTCTTATCCTACAGATGAAACATTGATGCTGAAAAAAGGAGCGCAAATCATGTTCGTTAAAAATGACCCCTCACCGGAAAAACGTTATTATAATGGTATGATTGGCGAAATCACCTCTATAGATGAGGATGGATTTACCGTCCACACCAAAGAAAAGAATGAAAAAATCATTGTCCAACCCGAGGAATGGACAAACAGCAAATATGTGCTAAATGAAGAAACAAAAGAAATAACCGAAGAACAAGAAGGAGTCTTCAAGCAATACCCTGTAAAACTGGCATGGGGCATCACTATTCATAAAAGCCAAGGACTGACTTTTGAACACGCCATTATTGACGCTCGCTCCGCTTTCGCCCACGGACAGGCATACGTTGCCTTGAGCCGATGCAAAACATTGGAAGGGATGGTTCTCAGTTCCCCACTTTCCGTCAACGCCATTATCAGCGATACAATAATCGATGATTATAATCAGTATATAGAAACACATACCCCCAATGAAGAATTGCTCTGTGCCATGCAACAAACTTATTTTCTCAATCTCGTTAGCGAACTATTCGATTTCTCACCGATAGCCCGTTCATTCAATGAGCAAGCCCGACTGATTGACGAACATTTCTACAAACTCTTCCCTCAGTTACTGGCAGAATATAAAAAGCAGATACAAATATTCACTACTGAAATAGTGGATGTATCCTATCGTTTCCACAAACAATATGAACGTCTGGTAACACAATCTACTGATTATAATACGAATAACAACCTGCAAATACGCATCATAAAAGGAGCCGCCTATTTTGAACAAAAACTACGCCCTTTCCATAAACTGGCTGAAGCGACTAATCTTCCCACGGACAATAAAGAACTAAGAAAGAAAACGAACAACACCTTGGAAGAGTTCTTAAACACTTTGACACAGAAACTTTCCTTGCTACAATATGTAGAAGATAATGGTTTTCACGCCAGCGACTATCTACGTAAAAAAGCATATATCCTTTTAAGCGGAACCGATAATGAAAACTCCTCAGGTACAACGGCACACGACAGAAAAGAGCGCACCCCCAGAGAACGCGCATCCAGGGAACGGAAGAGAATTGAAGTTCCCAACGACATACTCCACCCAGAACTTTATCGGAAAATCACCGAATGGCGTGGAACTAAAGCAAAAGAAACCGGTATGCCGGCCTATGTCATTATCCAGCAAAAAGCTCTGTTGGGAATGGTCAATCTATTGCCTAATGATGCAGAATCATTGGAAGCTGTCCCTTATTTCGGACATAAGGGGGTAGAGAATTATGGTTTGGAACTTCTGGAAATTATCCGGAATTATATGAAAGAACAAAATCTGCAACGCCCTGAAATAAGAACCGTATTTGTCCCCCGGGAAAATAAAAAAAATAAAGAAGACACCAAAAAGGTCAGTTTCAGATTATTTAAAGAAGGGATGAAGGTAAAGGAAATCGCTGAATTCCGGGAATTGACTACCGGTACCATCAGCAACCACCTTTTACACTATGTCCAGACTGGAGATATCAAACTACAAGAATTAGTCGACCAAGAAAAAATAAATTATATTACAGCTCATCTCCAGAAACTCCCCTCTCTGCCACAAGGAGTGAAGGAAATAAAAGAAAAGTTAGGCGAATATGCTTCTTACGATGAAATACGTTTTGTCTTTGAAGTATATAAAAAACATATACCGGCATAAATTTCACTCATATTGAAGTCCCAAAAAGTAAGTGCATTTCATAAAACAAGTAAGTATACTTAAATGACGAAGTAAGTACACTTACTTGTTTTGCTACATAAAAGTGACTATCCGGATGAGAAAGATGATAAGGAGATTTGTGAATAGATGAAATTATTGTGAATGGCTACTTAACAAGAAAAAGGAGGGGAAAGGAAGAGCCTTTCATAAACCGATTAGGAAAAATGATCCTTGAAACTGATATTTAACATCTTTATCCCACTGAATCATGTTATTTGTTTTTTTGAGCAATATGCGATATTCCATTTATAAAGAACGTACAAAATAACATGCATTCTCTCTTAAAAGCGCCACTATGAGTGTTTCATAACTTGTAATTTATTAAGAATAACAAAAAAAAAGAAAAGAAAAGATAGCATTATATTATTATAAAATAATACATTTGCAGCGACCGAAATAGAAAGGGAATAAAATCCCTAAACCAAACTATTTACTAATTTAACCTTATTAATCTATGCAATTCTACCAAAAAACAAGGGAAAATTGTGTAAAGACACATGTAATTCTGAAAAAAGCCTCTTTTTACGCATGTCTTACACTATTTGCCGGAATGGCTTTCCCAATGCCTTTGTGGGCTTCGCTGTCAACTGCCATCGTACAACAGCATGTTAAACAAATTACGGGTATCGTAAAAGATGCAAACGGAGATCCTGTAATCGGTGCCAATGTAGTACAAGTGGGAAGCACCAACGGTACCATTACAGATGTGGATGGCAAATTCACGTTGAATGTATCCGTAGGGGCTAAACTGAAAGTTTCGTATATCGGTTACAACGACCAACAAATTACCGTAAGTAACAGCAACAGTTACACCATTATCTTGAAAGAAGATACTGAATCTTTAGATGAAGTGGTAGTAGTGGGATACGGTACTCAAAAAAAAGTAAACCTGACAGGTTCTGTGGCAACCATCTCATCCGATAAACTAGTCAACCGCACTAGTGCCAATGTCACCAACATGCTGGCAGGACAAATGCCGGGTGTCACCATTATCCAAAATACCGGTCAGCCAGGAGCTGATGCCGGAGTACTGCGTGTACGTGGTCTAGGAACCATGGGAGATGCCAGTGCCATGGTTGTGGTGGATGGAGTAGAGTCTACCATGAGTAGCGTGGACCCCAACGATATTGAAAACATCTCTATATTAAAAGATGCAGCCGCCTCAGCCATTTATGGTGTACGTGCTGCCAATGGTGTTATTCTTATCACAACCAAAAAGGGAACCAAAGGACGTGCCATTGTATCTTACGATGGATATGCAGGCTGGCAAAGTGCCTCACGTATGCCCAATTTTTTGGATTCTTACAATTATGCAGTGCTGATGAATGAAGCTTACACCAATGACGGTTTGAAAGGTCCGTATGACGAAACAGCCTTGCAAAAGTTCAAAGACGGAAGTGATCCCGACTTTTATCCCAATTCCGACTGGCTGGGTACACTACTAAGTGAAAACGGCCTGTTCAACAACCATCATTTGAGTATCAAAGGCGGTGGAGACAAAGTAACTTACTCGCTGGCATTCAACTATCACGATAAAGACGGATTGATAGTCAATACCAACTACAACAAGTTCAATGTACGCGCCAACATTGACGCTCAGATAAACAGTCGTCTGAAATTGACTACAAATATGGCAGTATACCGCAGTAATATGACTGCTCCAGCAGCAGGTATCAGTAACCTGATGCACTATGCTTTCCGTGAAACTCCGGTTACTCCCATCCAACTGAGCAACGGCAACTATGCTTTGTTCAAAAACGAGCACAACTCCGTAGCCTATGCACGTGAAGGAGGAACCTACAAAGAAACAAACAGCAATTTCCAAGGTAACGTAGGAATGGAACTAGACATTATAGACGGACTGAAACTGAGAGGGATTGCCGCTTCGACTTTCAACCTGACCGACAATCCCACCCACGTCAATACCATGACATTCTATCAAGCAGGTTCAGACACTCCGGTAAAGAAAACCACCAACTCCATCACAGAGTATGATATCAAAAGTATGGAACTAAACCTGCAAGCTTATCTGGACTATAACAAAACCTTCGGTAAACACACTGTAGGAGCTTTACTGGGTTATTCACAAATTTATAAACAGACACGCTACCTGCAAGCTTACCGTAAGAACCTGCCCAACTCCAATTCGCTGGACCAGATCAACGCCGGCGAAGTGACGGGACAGACAACATACGGTACAGAAATAGAATACGCTCTTCGCTCAGTTTTCGGACGCGTGAATTATTCATACGATAACCGTTATCTACTGGAAGCCAACCTGCGTTATGACGGTACTTCACGCTTCCCTAAGAACAACCGCTTCGGCGCATTTCCCTCTTTCTCCATCGGATGGTAAACACCACTAATGAGCAAGGCAAAGGTAAGAGCTAAGGCAGTCACTATAACTGCAAAAATAATCAAAAGAAGTGTCAATAGCATAGCTAGGAAGAGTAGTAGAATTGGTAAGGCGACTGGACTGGCTAAAACAGCTAGAATCGCAATCCAGAGGATAGTTGTTTTATTACGTAAGCTACTCTTATCCTCAATAATCTTTTCGTCTAGAAGACGACTAATGACTTCATGTGCTGCTTCCTTAGGTGTACCTAATTCTGCAATAACCTGAGCTTCATTTTCAGGTCCGGCCTCTTCAAAATATTCCATGAAATATTCGAGGGCCTCTTCGTAGTCCTTTTGTGGTAATTTTCGTAGATATTTTGTTAATTTGGCTATATATTCAGTCCTTGTCATGTCTTAATCTCCCTTCTACAATACCATCCAGGGTTTCTTTATAGTTTAACCATTCTTCATTAAGAAATTGAAGTTGATTTTTTCCCTCTTGGGTAATACTGTAATATTTACGTTTACGCCCCTGATACGCTTGGCTATAGGTGGTCATATAGCCTGCTTTTTCAAGCTTTTTTAGAATAGGATAAAGTGTTGACTCCTTGATATTAGCCACAAGCTTAATGGTTTGACTAATTTCATAGCCATAAGAGTCTTCTCTATCTATAATAGCTAGTATTAGGAACTCTATCAGGATTGACGATGTTGGAAAATACATAATGTGCTCCTTTGCTTTTAGGATATGTATAAAAATTATATATAATTATTTTACACATTGAGTGTATCTCTTTTAGAAAGATATGTCAATATTTTATATATAAAAATTTTATACAATAGGGATATCTTCTTTTTTATGATAATATGAAGTCAAGGAGTTCTTATGACTATTAAAGATAAACTAGCTCATTACGAGCCGAAGCCACTAGGGGAGAAAGGACGCTATGCAGTGCTCTTACCCTTGATATATGATGTAAAAACTGATAAGTATCAAATCCTTTACCAAGTACGAAGTGAGCATATTTCTCAACCAGGTGAGGTTTCTTTTCCTGGTGGCCGTGTCGAAGACGGTGAGACTTTTCAAGAAGCTGCTATACGAGAAACTTGTGAGGAACTAAACTTATTTCCTGATCAAATTGACATTTGGGGAGAGATTGATTATCTGATTCATCAGGGGAGAACCATCCATTGCTTTGTTGGAAAGATAAATATAGAAAAATGGGAGGATATTCATCCGAATGAAGAGGTAGAACGGTTGTTTACAGTTTGTATTGACACCTTATTGACAGAGAATCCGATTTATTATAAAGTGACTTCTACCTTGAGTGATGCGAAAGATTTCCCTTTTTTCCTGGTAAAGAACAGAGAAAAATACAATTTCGGGTATAGTGAACGTCATATTCCTTTTTACAGAAGCTTGACAGAAAATATATGGGGG
>OGXL01003215.1_pt1 | contig 11223 bp, 8 predicted proteins | sample 1576311 | NCBI WGS metagenome assembly OGXL01 (sample SAMEA3541564, study PRJEB24748) | human gut metagenome | biome: human gut; feature: human-associated habitat; material: faeces | place: China | collected 2012 | reverse complement strand
TGACTGCGTCAAATTCTGGATCGAAGAGTTTGATATTGACGGACTCCGACTGGATGTAGCTTATAGTCTGGATCACAATTTTATGCGCCGTCTCCGTACGTTCTGTGAAGAGCTAAAACCGGGATTTGCATTGATCGGAGAAGTATTATTCGGCGATTATAACTTGCTCGTCAAAGTTGATATGCTGCATAGCTGCACCAACTATGAATGTTATAAAGGAATTTATTCCAGTTTGAATAGTATGAACCTGTTCGAGATCGCACATTCTCTGAACCGTCAGTACGGACCGGAACAATGGTGTATCTACCGTGGCAAGCATCTGATGAACTTTGTAGACAACCATGACGTCACTCGGATTGCAAGTATCTTAGCAAATAAAAATCATCTGCCGCTTGCATACGGTATTCTCTTTGGTATGCCCGGTATTCCGTGCATTTACTATGGAAGTGAATGGGGGGAACTCGGTGAAAAAGCGCCCGATAACGATTATGCACTCCGCCCGTCTTTTGAAGCGCCGATACCGAATGAACTCACGGACTTTCTGAAAAAACTGATCTCGCTTCGTAAGAACAGCGACGCTCTTTGTAACGGCGGATACAAAAATATCGTAATCACCAATCACCAGTTGATTTTTGAACGAAAGAGCGATTCCGAACGTGTCCTTGTTGCGATCAATGCTTCGGATGCAGATTTCACAGCAAATCACGGAGATTTCAACGGAACCTGTACCGATCTGCTCACAGGGAAGGCACACACGTTGTCCGGTTCGGTCGAACTGCCGAAATACAGTGTCATGTTCTTGAAAATGGATTAAATTCCCCCATGCAAAAAGCCTGCGCACCCGAAATTAACTTTTCGGTGCACAGGCTTTTTTATTCATTATTTTTCTTTGTACATTGACGCTACTCTTTTACAAGAACTTTTTCAATCTCTGCAATATACATCATATGGTAATCCTGATCCGGATAATGTGTCGTATCATTTTCTTTGACATCGAAACATTCCCCTTTCAATTCTTGATGATATTGCTTTTTGCATACAAAGATCAGTTCCGCTTCTTCAAATGCGGTTGTTCCGTCTACATAATACGGTGTCAATCCGGCTTCTTTTTCCTTCTCGCAGTCCCGACCGGATTTGCTTCCGCAGATTGAAAGCGCTTTCCGGTACTCTTCTTTGTAAAATGAAATTGTAAACCGCTCGTTCTGATCGACAAACTCTTTTGTATAACGCTGCGGACGGATATAAACTGTGGCGACTTTTTTGCCCCACATGATTCCAAGTCCGCCCCAGCTTGCTGTCATCGTATTGTGTTTTGCTTCATCGCCTGCCGTGATCAGCATCCATTCTTTTCCGATTTTATCAAATGGATTGAAGCTCAATTCTTCTGCGTTGATTTCACGAAATGCCATCGTTTTTCTCCTTTCCTGATTTTTTCAGATCCCCTCTGTTTTTCTTATTTTACAACAACTTTACGGAAGTTTTTCTTTCCTTTTTTAATCACAACTCCGTCGCCTGTAAGTGCGTCTTTTGCAAATACCGCATAAATATCTGCCACTTTTTCACCGTCCACTGCGACTCCGCCCTGCTGTACGGCACGGCGCGCTTCGGATTTGGACGGAACAAGTCCGCTCTTTACAAGCATCGTCAAAATATCGATCTTTCCGTCTGTGAAATCTTCCTCTGTCAGCTCCGCTGTCGGCATTTCCGCCGCATTTCCCTGACTGAACAAAGCTCTTGCGCTCTCCTGCGCCCGTTTCGCTTCCTCTTCGCCGTGGACAAGACTTGTCAGCTCGTATGCGAGGATCTCTTTTGCCTGATTCAACTGGCTTCCCTCCCAGGAATCCATCTCGTCGATCTGCTCAAGCGGCAGGAATGTCAGCATACGGATACATTTCAGTACGTCTGCATCGCCGACATTTCTCCAATACTGGTAGAAATCAAACGGGGACGTTTTATTCGGATCCAGCCATACCGCTCCGGACTGTGTCTTGCCCATCTTCTTTCCCTCGGAGTTGAGAAGCAGTGTAATCGTCATCGCACTTGCGTCTTTTCCGAGTTTGCGGCGGATCAGTTCCGTTCCTGCCAGCATATTGCTCCACTGATCGTCTCCTCCGAACTGCAGATTACATCCGTAATTCTGGTACAGTGCATAGAAATCGTACGCCTGCATGATCATGTAGTTAAACTCGAGGAAGCTTAGGCCCTTTTCCATTCTCTGTTTGTAGCACTCTGCGCTCAGCATCCGGTTCACGCTGAAATGTGCGCCGACTTCCCGGAGCACTTCGATATAATTCAGATCCATCAGCCAGTCTGCATTATTGACCATCAATGCTTTTCCCTCTGAGAAATCGATAAATTTACTCATCTGCTCTTTGAAGCAGTCGCAGTTGTGCTGGATCGTCTCCGGCGTCATCATCTGACGCATATCGGTTCTTCCTGACGGATCGCCGATCATTCCGGTTCCGCCTCCGATCAAAGCGATCGGCTTATTTCCTGCCATCTGCAGACGTTTCATCAGGCAGAGCGCCATGAAATGTCCCACATGCAGACTGTCCGCCGTCGGGTCGAATCCGATATAAAACGTCGCCTTTCCGTTGTTGATCAGATCTGCGATCAATTCCTCATCTGTCACCTGCGCGATCAGTCCGCGCGCTTTCAGTTCGTCGTAAATTTTCATCTTCTTTCTTCTCCTCTCAAGCTCTTCGTTTCTGTGAGGACGCGGAGCGCTTTTATTCCATCGGATGCAATTTCCTGTCCAATAAAAACAAACAAAAAAACCCGCCCTCACTGTTATCGTAAGGACGAGTTGATCACCCGTGGTACCACCTTCATTCACGCCAGACTCACGTCTGCCGCCTCATCAGCAACACCGGAAACAAATACACCTCTTATATACTGACGGTATCTGTCTCTTCATTGCCCGGCATGTTAACGTCTGCCAGTCCGTCGCAGCCTACTTGCTTCTTACCGCCTGCATCCATCCATCAATCAGGTATCTCTCCTCCGGATGCTCGATACGCAGTTATGTGTTCGGTGCGCAGCTCCGAGATGTATTCGCCATATGCGGGATCATGCGCCTCTCATCAGCCGGCAGCTTTCTGTTTTCCCCGGATATCACTACTTGTTCTCTTCCAAGCCTTTTTTCTGTATCTGTTGCCTATACTACTCCATCACCCTCGCTTTTGTCAAGGTCTTTTTCGTATTCGATCCGCATCAGCATCAATCCATGCGGCGGCGCCGTCACGCCTGCGGATTCCCGGTCTTTCGTCTCAAGAATACCGCGCACGTCTTCCGGCGTATAAAATCCCCGCCCGACCTGCAGAAGCGTTCCCGCAATGATCCGCACCATATTGTAAAGAAATCCATTTCCCCGAACCCGGATCGTCAGGTCTTCTCCGCTTTTCTCCACGGTCAGCTCATAGATCGTGCGTACCGTATCTTCCACATCGGTATGGATATTGCAGAAACTTGCAAAATCATGTTCTCCGACAAGGTATCCTGCCGCTTTCCGCATCTGCTCCAGATCCAAATGATACGACACAAAATACGTCGTATAACGTCTGGTCGGATCCGGCATCTTAGCGTTCAAAATATGATATTCATACGTCTTTACGCTGTTCTGATACCGCGGATGCCAGTCTTTCGGAACTTCTTCCGATTTTACGACCACGATATCATCCGGCAGCTTTTGGTTCACCGCATAGGAGATCCGGTCCGGAGGAATCGGGGAATCCGTATCAAATACTGCCACGTTTCCTCTGGCATGCACACCGGAATCGGTTCGGCTCGCCCCGATCACATTCACCTTTGTCCCGGTCAGCGCAGAAAGCGCACGGTTCAATACTTCTTCCACGGTAATGCCGTTTGGCTGCACCTGCCATCCGCAGTAATTCGTTCCGTCATAAGCGACCGTCAGTTTAATGCGCCTCATATCCTGTCCTCTCCCTAAAATATCCTGTCTTCTTTCTTAAAAAATCCATATCTGAAACGGCACAAACCTGCCCACCAGAACGATCACGACCATATACAGGATCGTGATCCCGTACGCCGCGCGGTCCCGTTTCCGGTACACGAGCGGCTTCATCTTCGTCCGTCCCTCGCCGCCGTTGTAACACCTTGCTTCCATCGCCATCGCCAGATCATTTGCACGGCGGAAAGCAGACACAAAAAGCGGTACGAGGATCGGCACCATCGCTTTCGTCCGCTGAATGATATTGCCGCTCTCCAGATCCGCGCCGCGCGCGATCTGCGCCTTCATGATCTTGTCCGTCTCTTCAAGGAGGATCGGGATAAAACGGAGCGCGATCGACATCATCATTGCAACTTCATGCACCAGGACATGCAGTTTGTTCAGCGGATGCAGCAGTTTCTCGATTCCGTCCGTCAACGCGTTCGGCGTTGTCGTAAAGGTCATCAGCGACGATCCCATGATCAGCCCTGGAGCTGGAGCACGGAGACGGCCTGCCCGAGGTGACCGCCGACCGGGAGCGCACCGTCCAGGTGATGATGAACATCGTCTCCAACTCCATCAAATATACGCCGGACGGGGGAAAAATCGTCATTTCTGCCGGCCGGACCGGGGACCGTGTCTGGATGCAGGTGGATGACAACGGCATTGGGATCCCACCGGAGGACCGCCCCCGCATTTTCGAGCGCTTTTACCGGGTGGACAAGGCCCGCTCCCGCCAGTCGGGCGGCACCGGCTTAGGCCTGTCCATCGCCAAGGAGATCGTGGCGCGGCATGAGGGCGTGCTGGAGCTGGTGGACCGGGAGGGACCCGGCCTGTCGGTGCGCATGGAGCTGAAGATTGAGGGGCCGCGCCATGAGTAAACGGAGAAGGAAGCAAATCGTGGAGCGGATCAAAAGTCTTTTGATCGTGCTGCTCAGCTGCTCGGCGGTGTACCTGGTGGTTCTGACCCAGAGCATCGCAGTGCCCTCCGGCCTGCTGTCCCGGCCATCCACAGGAGGCGGAGGACTCGCGGTGGCCGATCCTGCTGAGACGGCCCGGCCGCTGCGTATGGCAGCTGTGATTCCCGCCGGTGGGAACGAGGTACAGCGCTTCGGCGTGCAGTACAGCGAAGCGGATACAGCGGATCTGTTCCAGCAGGCATATACCATTCTGGTGGAAGCCCTGAGCAGTGCCAACCAGCTGAAGGAGGTGACGGAGGCGGAGTGGCGGCAGGCTCTGTCCGCCGCACCCGGCCTGTACTTTGACTGGCAGGGGGAGGTGCCTCTGGAGGTGCTGGACGGCTGGCTCTCAGTGGAAAATCCCATGCTGACCGGATCGGTGCGGCGGATGGTGCTGGCCGCCCGGGAGGGTCGGGTATTCCTGTGCTATTTTGACGAGATGGCCGGAGGGTACTATGCCTGCGCCTCCGATGTAGTCAGCGCCAGCCGGCTGGAGGAAGTGGTGGAGACCCTGCGGGACAACGGGGCGCGCTTTGCCTTTGAGACGGAGGAATACAGCGGGCTGGAGCCCTGTACGCTGGTCCTGGGGGAGCCGCTGAGCCCCGCTGTTTATGCCAGTGTGGATCCCCTGGGGGGGAGCCAGAGCCTCAGCGGGCTTCAGGAGGCCCTTGGCTTTCCGGAAAGCTCCGCCTCCTTCAGCGGAGCGGGGGAGCAGGTCATCCGCAGCCGAAACGACACCCTGCGGATCGGCGCGGACGGGACTGTGACCTATGAGCCGGCCGCTGAGGGGAGCGACCGCTACCTGCTCTCCGGCGGAGGGGTCTATGAGGCGGTGGAGGGCTGCCGGGATCTGGCCCAGCAGGCCGTGGACGCTGTGGGCGGCGAGGAGCGTCTGTTCCTGATGTCTGCCCGGGAGACGGGGCAGGGCGGCTGGGAGATCCAGTTCGGATACAGTCTGGACGGCGTCCAGGTCCGGCTGGGAGAGGACGGCTGGGCGGCCCGTTTCACGGTGGAGCAGGGACAGATCACCGGGTTTCAGCTCCGGATGCGGTGCTATACGGATACCGGGACCACCACCGTGGTGCTGCCTGAGCGGCAGGCCATGGCGGCCATGGAGGCCAAGGGCCACGAGAATGAGGAGCTGCTGCTGGTCTATCTGGATACCGGCGCGGAAATGGTGACCGCCTCCTGGGCGGCCGCCAGCGAGCTGAGCGGGAGGGGGTAGGAGTCATGGAATGGCCGCGGATCAAGACCATGATCCTGACGATCCTGCTGATCACCAACATTGGACTGCTCTCTTTTGTGCTTCAGCGGGCGTATCAGGGGCGGCAGATGCAGCAGGAGGCCCGGGAGAATGCCATCCTGTTTTTACACAACAGCGGGATCGAGGTGGACCCGGCCGCCATCCCGGGTCAGATGGGCCTTCTGCCCCAGACTGTGAAGCGGGACCGGGAACAGGAGTCCCGGATCGCCTCGGCCCTGCTGGGCGGAGCCGTCCAGGAGCTGTCCTGGGGCGCGGAGGCCTTTCGCTATTATAATGAAAAGGGGTACCTCCAGTTCCACCGGGACGGCGCCCTGAAGGGCGAGTTTGTGGAGGGGGAGTTCCCCATCCAGGAGCCGGAGTCCATGGACTACACGCAGCAGGTCCTCCGCCTGCTGGAGTTTGAGGGGGACGTTGTAGCGTCCACCGGAACAGCGGGGGAGGAGGCGGTGACCACGGTGGTGGTCCAGCAGAGCTGGAAGGGAGCGCCCCTGTTCCGGCAGGAGCTGACCCTGAGCTATAAAAACGGCTGTCTGGTGCAGGTGGAGGGGCGGCGGCTGAACGGGGAGCCGGAGCTGGACCCCAGCCGGGAGCCGATCTCCATCCCCACCACCCTGTTCCAGTTCTATCACGGCGTCACCGCCCTGGGAGATGTGTGCAGCCGGATCGACAGCATCACAGAGGGATATCTGAACCCGCTGCCCAACGGGGTGGGGCCGTCCGACCTGGTGCCGGTGTGGTCGATCTCCACAGACACGGGGGCCTATCTGCTGAACACCCTCACAGGCGAGCTGAGCCGGGCTGATCCCGGTGAGCCGGAGCTTCCGTTCTGAGCGGCAGGAGAAGATGGGAACTTTCACAAAAAGGGGCTACCTTTTTCGGCGGCGTCATGTTATGATGAACATAGAATCGGGAGCGGTGCTCCCGGGAAAGAAGGATAGAACCATGATAACTAAAGAAAGTCCTATCGGCGTGATCGACTCCGGAATCGGTGGCTTCAGCGTGGCCCGGAAGGTGCAGAAGCTGATGCCACATGAGAATCTGCTCTATCTGGGCGACGGGGCCAATACGCCTTACGGCAACCACAGCGCGGAGGAGATCCTCACCATGACCCGCTATATGCTACGCTTTATGGAGGACCACGGCGTGAAGGCGCTGCTGGTGGCCTGCAATACCATCTCCTGCCTCATCGACCAGTACCGGGATGAAATGAGCTGTCCGGTGCTCAGCGTGGTCCAGGCTGGCGCGGACGCGGTGGCCCAGCTGCCCGCCCATAAGGTGGGCGTGATCTCCACCTGCTTTACCGCCTCCACCCACTGCTACCCCGATCTGATCGGAAAGGTGGCGCCGGATAAGCAGGTCATCAGCCATGGCTGCCCCAACCTGGCCAACCTGGTGGAGCGCAACGTGGGCAATCCCGCCGGACAGGCCGCCATTGACGATGACCTTCGAGAGAACCTGGAGCAGCTGGTCAACGAGGAGAAGGTGGAGTGCTGCGTTCTGGGCTGCACCCACTATCCCCTGGTGGAGGAGAACATCAACCGCCTGTATCCCCAGCTGAAGCTGGTGGACCCCGCCGAGCAGATGGCCCGGACCGTGGGCCGCTATCTGGAGGAGAAGGCGCTGGTCAACGATCAGCCCGGGCAGGGCAAGCTGGACATCTTCACCACCGGCAGCACCGAGGAGTACACCATGAAGGCGGCGAAGGTGGGCCTGGACCCGGTGACCTCCGTGCAGTTCTATCCCCCCATGAAGCTGTAAGCCTTGTGGGTTGACATGGTTCCTTGACATCGTGTACGGGAGGGGCATCTTGCCCCTCCCGTTGTATTTATTTTGGGGAGATTTTTCTGTCATGCCGGGCGGCTGATTTTCCAGGTGTGACCTCCGCCGGACAGATATTTGGAGATATGGAAGAAAAATGCCGATTTTGCTTGAAAAGATTGGATGGATGTGGTATATTTACAGAGAACAAAACTGAAATTTTGTTCAATTTGAAGCACAGCCCCATGGGGCTGTCTCTCTCCGCTCAGGAGAGAGACAAGCCTTTGCGGACTGGCTGGAGGACCAGATCAAAATAATAGAAAAGGAGTGCTAAGGAATGAAAAACAAGCTTTTGGCAAGCATCCTGACCGCGTGTATGCTGTTGACGATGCTTCCGACTGCCGCGTTTGCGGCAGAGGTCACAGAGCAGAATCCCGTACTGCCTGACGGTGTAGAGTTTAAGGAGGAAAATACTGTCTACTACGATGGCGAGTACTATGACAAGCTGACTGATGCACTGAAAGCAGCTGCTGGTAAAGAAGGTGCAATATTGTACTGCAAGCCCGGCGCTGATGTAGGAAAAATGACCCACGGCCATGTCTGCGCCAGCCTGACGGTTTACGGCAACGGCGCCTTTGTCTCCGGTGGCGAAAATGACTTTGAGGTGGATACCTATAAAGGGACTAGTTGTGCCGCTCATAATAATTGCCCCGGACTTCAAGGTGATTTAAATATTACCATCAACGACCTGAATTGTTCCGGTGTCTGGGGACAGCGCACCTCTGAACATACCATCAATATCGTGATGAACAACTGCAAAAATGCCGACCGCGTCTATTTGTCCGGCGAAACAGGCGTCAACAACATCACGATCACTGGCAACACTTACATTGGAAGTAGCGAAGATGCGAATGAAAATGTAACTGGTGGTTGTGCCATTTACAGCACTGCGGATGGCGAAATTGAGATTGACGGATGCCAATTTGATTATGTCAAAGCACCCATCAACCTGAATCACAAGGACAACGGGAAGCAGAGCGTTACAGTCAGCAACACGACCTTTAACAATTGTGCATTGTTGAATGACCTGATTTCAAACAATGAAAAATCGTACATCTCTCCGATTCGGGTGCTTACTACGAACAAAGATGGCTCCAGCGCTTTGACGGTCGATCACGGTACATTCAATTATACCGCTTCGGAAGCCAAAGCAAACGGTGATATTCTGATTGGTGACGGACGCGCAGACGCAAAGGTAAACAGCAATGTGACGGTATCGATCAGCAATACAGCGGCGGAAGTACAGTTCCAGGCCCCGGGGTATCATGCTGCTGACGGCGGCGTTGCTGACAAAACAAAGATGGTAACTATGACGGCGGATGGCACAGGGAGCCTCAACACCAGCTTGGATGAGGCCTTTGCTGTCGCCAAGATCGGCGATACTCAGTACTTTACAACTTTGGCTGATGCCATCACCGCGGCGGGTCAGATGACGGGAGACGTAACCATCACACTGTTGGACGATGTGGATGTAAGTGACAGCTCTGCCCGCACTTATGATCTGTCGGCCTCCAGCCTGAGTGGTCTGACCATTCGTGGAGCGTCTCAGGATGTGCAGATCATCAGCGGGGTGGATGGACATGGAATTGACGGGCCAACCTACTGCCCGGTCCTGAGTGTCAAGCTGCCCGAAAACGCTCCGCTCACCATCGAAAATGTGACCGCCCCCAATGACCTCCTCTTTGATACCGCTGAGAACGGCACGCTGGTTGTGCGGAATTGTGTATTCAACGGCGCGCAATCCGGCTATCCGAAGGCGGAAAGCATCTCTTATCTGAACAATACCTTCGAGTTTAAGGGAACAGCGGACAACTTCTATTCCTATAACGCTTACCCCGTGTGGTACAAGGTCAATAACGCACTTGATTTTGTCTTTGAAGGCAATACTGTCATCGGCTACCGGGGAGTCCACATTGAGACCCGAGGCAGCGATGCTTCCAAACAGGTCAATATTTCTGTCAATAACAATCATTTTACGCTCGAAGATGCCGACCATGAAACGAAAGAAGTTGCCTTGCAGCTGGTCAATCATCTCAACGGGAATATTTCTTTCTCCAACAACCATGTAGATGGATATATGGGTGTGTGCTTCTACAAAGATATTGTTGTGGAAAAAGATACTAAGTTGACCATTCAGAACAACGATACGACTGGCAAGCTCTACGGGTCCAGCGAATGGAATGCTGCTGGAGCAACGCCGGAAGAGCAGGAGGCTGCTGCCGACGCCTTTGCGGAAAGTGTGATCAATGGGATTCCCGAAGAGGATAAGAACATTGCCGCCGGTCATACAGAGCACCACTATGTAGATGGTACTTGTACCATCTGCGGCAAGAAGGAGCCTGCTCCCGTAGAGCCTGATGGGCCCTCCTCCGACAACGAGCGCACCTACGCCATTGTCACTGAGGACAACGGACACGGCTCCGTGACGGTCAGCGCGGACGAGGCCTCCGCCGGCACCCGCATCACCGTCACCGTGAAGCCCGATGCGGGCTATGAGCTGGACGAGCTGACTGTCACCGACGCCAAGAACAAGGACCTGAAGGTCACCAAGCGGTCCGAGACCACCTACACCTTCCACATGGCGGACAGCAAGGTCACCGTGGAGGCCAGCTTTACCAAGGACGGCACCGTCCAGAAGCCCGACACCCGCTTTGACGATGTGGCAAAGAGCGCCTGGTACTACAAGGCTGTGGAGTATGTGGCCGAGAACGGCATCATGTCCGGCGTGTCTGCCCGGGAGTTCGCGCCCAACGCGGGCTTCAGCCGCGCCATGCTGGCCCAGACCCTGTACGCCATGTCCGGCAAGCCCACTGTGAAGGCGGAGGGCACATTTGCTGATGTGGCGGCCAACGCCTGGTACGCCGACGCGGTGAACTGGGCGGCGGAGAAGGGCTATGTCTCCGGCGTGGGCGACGGGAAGTTTGCCCCCGACGCCTCCATCACCCGGGAGCAGATGGCTCTGATCCTGTACCGCTACGCGGGCAGCCCGGACGCCTCCGGCATGGTCCTGCGGGAGTTCGCCGACGGGGACAGCGTCAGCGCCTACGCCGTGGACGCCATCCGCTGGGCGGTCCATGAGGGCCTGATCTCCGGCATGGAGAACAACACCCTCGCGCCCCAGGGCACCGCCACCCGGGCCCAGGTGGCCCAGATCCTGATGAACTTCCATCAGAAGCTGGTGCTGCGCACGAAGCCGCTCCACGAGGATGTCGATGACCTGTTCCAGCGGCTCC
>OGXL01003208.1_pt1 | contig 11250 bp, 9 predicted proteins | sample 1576311 | NCBI WGS metagenome assembly OGXL01 (sample SAMEA3541564, study PRJEB24748) | human gut metagenome | biome: human gut; feature: human-associated habitat; material: faeces | place: China | collected 2012 | reverse complement strand
GGGCGGCATGCGCCGCCCGCCTGGGGATGGTCTGGATCAGACCTTTGCCTTGCTGTTTTCCACGGGGAAGAGGTTCTCTTCCGTCTTCGGATCGAACAGGTGCATAAGCTCCGGATCGAACGTGAAGTGCGCCGTGCCGCCTGCGCGGACATCGTCGAGGCTGAGGCCGGCCGTCGGGATGACGGCGATGACATCGTGGCCGGAGACGGTCATATGCAGGTGCATCTCGCTGCCCATCATCTCGGAGACGTCGATCGTTGCGGGGAAGCCCTCCTGATGCAGGGAGAGGTGCACGGGACGGACACCGACGGTGACGGTGCCTTCCGGCTGCTTGCGGGCGCGCAGGGCGGCCTGCTTGTCTTCCGGCAGGACGACGGTCTTGCCGAGCAGCTCGACGACGTACTTGCCGTCCTTCACGGTCAGCTTGGCATCCGGGAAGAAGTTCATCTGCGGCGTGCCGATGAAGCCCGCGACGAACAGGTTCTTCGGATGGTTGAAGACCTCCTGCGGGGTGCCGATCTGCTGGATGAAGCCGTCGCGCATGATGACGATGCGGTCACCGAGCGTCATGGCCTCCGTCTGGTCGTGGGTGACGTAGACGAATGTGGTGTTGATGCGGGAGCGGAGCTTGATGATCTCAGCGCGCATCTGGTTGCGGAGCTTGGCGTCGAGGTTGGACAGCGGCTCGTCCATCAGCAGGACCTGCGGATTGCGGACGATGGCGCGGCCGATGGCGACGCGCTGGCGCTGGCCGCCGGACAGGGCCTTCGGCTTGCGGTCGAGGTATTCCGTGATGCCGAGAATTTCGGCGGCCTCGCGGACCTTCTTGTCGATCTCCTGCTTCGGGACCTTCTTCAGCTTCAGGGAGAATGCCATGTTTTCATACACGGTCATGTGGGGGTACAGAGCATAGTTCTGGAAGACCATGGCGATGTCGCGGTCCTTCGGGGCCACGTCGTTCACCAGACGGTCGCCGATGTACAATTCGCCGTCCGTGATCTCTTCCAGACCGGCGATCATGCGGAGCGTCGTGGACTTGCCGCAGCCGGACGGGCCGACGAGAACGATGAACTCACGGTCCGCGATGTCCAGGCTGAATTCCTGAACGGCGACGACGCCTTCGTCCGTGATCTGAAGATTGGCCTTCGGCTCGTCAGAGGTGTGCTCCTTCTTCTTCTTTTTCTTCTTCGTGTCGGCGTTGGGGTAGATCTTTTTGATGTTTTTCAGCGTAACATTTGCCATGCTACCGGCTCTGATCCGGGAGCCTCCGCTTGCCCGGACCTCACATCGGCGCGCGAAGCGCGGATGCATTACGGCAGGTCTCCACACTGCCGCACCGCAAGCCTGCGGTGGGTGATTCCTCCTTATCCGGCGGTCCGCCGCTAACGGGGTGGAGTAGCGGCGCCTACCTTAATACCATAAATTGTAGCATATCCTGCCGCGCTCTGCAATGCATTGAACCGCCAAAAAGTGGACCCATAATTTGTGCACCATGACGAAAACGTTTAACATCCTGCAAAAAGTGCGGAAAAGATGGGAAATGGAGGAAACGGCGCTGATATGGCGATGGCTCCCGGCCTTTCCCTGCGGGAAGGCCTGCGCCGCGGCTCCTGCGGAGCCTCGCAATGACAAATCTGGGGGCCAGCTACATCCGGAGGGGCGCATTGGCAAGCTTGCAATCGCCTCCCTCCCGTGTCATTGCGAGGAGGGCGCAAGCCCGACGCGGCAATCTCAAGTAGGCACCTTCGACTTCGCCGGGGCTTTCCCGTGCTCCGGCCGGTACTGCGAGATTGCCGAGCCTTGCTCCGCAAGGCTCGCAATGACAAACTTGGGTGCCTTTCCCATTCGGAGGGGCGCAGCGCCGAGCTTGCGAGTGCCGCCCTCCCGTGTCATTCCGTGGAGCGAAGCGACGTGGGAATCTCATGCAGGCACCTGCGGATTCGCCGAGGTCCGGCTGTCCCCGCCCTTACGGCAGTATATCGCATAACAAAACCGGGGCACGTCTTGCGGCGTGTCCCGGTGCTGTGCGCTTACTGCAGCGCGTACTTCTTTGTATAGGCGTGGTAGAGGTCGGTATAGTCCTTGCTGCCGCCCTCCTTGACCTCGGTGAGGTACTCGTGCGTGTCGAAGCTGCCCGCGCTCGTCTCGATAAGGGAGACGGCGATGTTCGAGCAGTGGTCGGACACGCGCTCGTAGTTCGTCAGCAGGTCGTTGAGCACGAAGCCGTTCTGGATCGTGCACTTGCCGCTCTGCAGGCGCTCGACGTGCGTCGACTTGGCGGCGGAGATCAGGCAGTCGATGACCTGCTCCAGCGGCTCAACGTGGCGCGCCATTTCGAGGTTGTGCTCGCTGAAGGCATCGATGGTCAGCTCCAGAATCTCCGTCAGTGCGTTTGTCAGGTTCTGCAGCTCCGCAGCGGCATCCTCGGAGAAGACGATGTGCTTGTCGTGGATCTCCTCAGCCGTCTTGCGCAGGTTGACGGCGTGGTCGCCCAGACGCTCGAAGTCGCCGATGGTGTGCAGCATGTTCGAGACCTTCCGCGAGTCCGCGATGGACAGCGAGCGGCTCGAGAGCTTGACGAGGAAGGTGCCGAGCTTGTCCTCATAGAGGTCCAGCTCGTCCTCGTGCTTCAGGATTTCGTCTGCCACCTTCTGGTCGTAGCGCTGGCAGATGTTGATGGCGGAAAGAATGGTCGTGCGGGCAAGGGTTGCCATTTTGACCGTCATGTCACTGGCCTCGCCGACGGCGATGGACGGCGTGCCGAGCAGGCGCTCGTCGAGGAAGGCGTAGGTTTCCTCCTTCTTGGAGGGACGGATGACAAAATTGGCGAAGCGCTCGAGCTGCTTCGTGAACGGGCACAGCAGCGCCGTGGTGAAGACATTGAAAATCGTGTGCACGGCTGAGATGCCGACGGCATTGATCGGCGTGGCCACAAAGGCGAAATGGAAGATGGCGTGCAGACCGTAGAACAGGCACAGGCACACCACCGTGCCGATGAGGTTGAACGTGATGTGCACGACGGCGACCTTGCGGGCGTTCTTGTTGACGCCGATGGACGAGATGAGCGCCGTGACGCAGGTGCCGATGTTCTGGCCCATGATGATCGGGATGGCGACGCCATAGGAGATCTGGCCCGTGGCGGCCAGCGTCTGCAGAATGCCGACGGAGGCGGCGGAGGACTGGATCACGCCCGTGACGACCGCGCCGACGAGCACGCCGAGCAGCGGGTTCTCAAACGCCGTCAGGATGCTCGTAAAGGCCTTGGAATTCTCCAGGCCGGAAACGGAGCTTCCCATGAGCGTCATGCCGTACATCAGAACGGCGAAGCCGACCATGATCTTGCCGATGTCGCGCTTGCGGGGCTTTTTGCACATCATGATGAGCACAACGCCGATAAACGCGATGATCGGGGAGAAATTCTCCGGCTTGAGCAGCTGGATCCAGCCCGTGCCGTTCACGCCGGACAACGACAAGATCCACGGCGTGAGCGTCGTGCCGATGTTCGAGCCCATGATGACGCCGATCGTCTGCCCGAGCTGCATGATGCCGGAGTTGACCAGACCGACGAGCATGACCGTCATGGCGGACGAGGATTGGATGGCGATGGTGATGACCGCGCCGAGTGCCATGCCCGCGAAGCGGTTCTTCGTCATCGTTTTGAGGGAGCGCTCCAGCGAGCCGCCTGCCAGCTTACCCAGTCCGCCGGACATCACGTTCATGCCATAGAGGAAGAACGCAAGCCCGCCGAGCAGAGTGAAGACCTTCAGAAGCACTGTCATAGGGAAACTCTCTACTTTCTATCTGTATTCGGAAAGGTACGGCCCTACCGCACCAACTACACTATATCGCAGAAAACGGAGCACGTCAAGGCCCATTTTCCGGAATTCCGGATTCAGAGCTTCCTTAGAGCACAAAGCCGCCGTTCACGGGCAGGTTCTGGCCCGTGACGAACCCGGCGCCGGCGAGGTAGACCATAGCCTGCGCCACGTCCTCCGGCGTGCCGTTTTTGCCGAGCGGGGCCTCCTGTGCCAGCTCCGCGAGCACCTCCGGCGCGACGTTTGCGACCATATCCGTCAGGATGACGCCGGGCGAGACGCAGTTGACACGGATGCCGGACGGGCCGAGCTCCTGCGCCAGCGCTTTCGTCAGGGCGAGCACCGCGCCCTTCGTGGCGGAGTAGCACGCCTCGCACGACGCGCCGACCTGCCCCCACATGGACGAGACGTTGAGGATGCAGCCGCTCTGCCTGTGCAGCATGGCGGGCAGCACGGCGTTCACGCAGTGATAGATGCCGCCGACGTTCACGGCAAACAGCCGGTCCCACTGTGCCTGTGTGATCTGCGAGATAAGGCCGTAGTGGCAGATGCCCGCGTTGTTCACGAGCACGTCCGTCTCCGGCAGGCGCGAAACGGCATCCTGCACAGCCTGTGCATCTGCCACGTCGCAGCGGACGGCCTCTGCGCCTGTCTCGGCCGAAACAGCGGCTGCCGCCGCGTCGTTTTTCTCATAGAAGAAGCTCACGGCGTAGCCTGCGGCCGTAAAGGCGCGCACGGCGGCCGCGCCGATGCCCCGGCTGCCGCCGGTGATCAGGGCGTGACGCATGCGCTCGCCTCCTCTCCGTCCGGGATGCGGAACAGCCGCCGCGCGTTGGCGGCTGTCAGCGCGCCCGCTTCCTCCGGGGTCAGGCCGCGCAGGGCCGCGATCTTCGCCGCAACGAGCGGCACATAGCGGCTGTCGTTACGGCGGCCGCGATACGGCTCCGGAGCCATATACGGGCAGTCCGTCTCGATCAGGATGCGGTCAAGCGGCAGGGCCTGCACGGCCTCGACGGCGCGGCGGGCGTTTTTAAACGTCACAACGCCGGTAAAGCCGATGTACCACCCGCGCTCGACGAGCCACAGGGCCATTTCCGGCGAGCCGGAGAAGCAGTGGAACACGCCAAAGGCCTTCGGATGGGCGCGCAGGATGTCCATGGCGTCGCCGTGGGCCTCGCGCTCGTGCACGATGACGGGAAGGTCGAGCTCCCCGGCCAGCGCGAGCTGCTTTTCAAAGGCCGCGCGCTGCTGCGCGCGGGGCACGTCCTCATAATGATAGTCCAGCCCGATCTCGCCGATGGCCCGCACGCGCGGCGAGGCGCACAGAGCGCGGTAGCGGGCAAGCAGGGCGCCGTCGACATGATCGGCGTCGTCCGGGTGGCTGCCGACGGCGGCATAGAGGAACGGATACTGCTCCGCCAGCCGCACAGACCGCTCCGAGGACGGCAGGTCGCAGCCGACGTTCATCACCATGGTCACGCCGTGGTTTTTGAGATCGTCCAAAATGGCCGCGCGGTCGCCGTCAAAATGCGCGTCGTCCAGATGGGCGTGCGAATCAAAATACATGGGTCATTCCTCCTCCTGCGTCAGCGGGCGGCAGGTGAACAGCAGGATCTGCCGCGGCTCCTCCCGCAGCACGCGCAGGGCGGCGCGGGTGCGCGCGGGGTCAAAGCTCACGAGCGCGTCGTCGAGCACCATCGGCGCATCCGGCGGCAGCAGACGGCGGCACATGGCCAGCCGCAGCGCAAGATACATCTGATCCGCCGTGCCGCAGCTCATGGCGGCGGCGGGACGCATGACCTGCCCGTCCGCCTCGCGCACGGACAGATGCATGTCCGGCTCCAGCAGCACGCGGGGATACTTATTTTCTGTCAGCTCGGCGAGAATATGCCCCGCCTCGGCCGTGATCTGCGGCGAAAAGCGCGCGCGGAGCGTCTCGTCGGCACGGCGCAGGGCCTCGGACGCCAGCTCCACGGCGGCGTTTGCCTCCTCGGCGTCGGCGATCCGGCGGCTGAGCTGCTCCAGCTCCGCCTCGATGCGCACGGCGTCTCCCTGCGCGGAGATCTGCCCGCGCTTGTGTGCCAGCCGGGCGCGGAGCGAGGCCAGCGTCTCGTCGGCCTGCTCAAGGCGGCGGCTGATGTCGGCGGGATCATAGCGCAGCGCCTCTTCGTCCGGCGCAGCATCGGTGGGCGCGCTGCCGACGATGTCGGCCATGGCCTCGATTTGCCGGTGCAGGGCCTCGCGCTCGCGATTTGCGGCCGCAGCGGCCTCCTGCGTCTGCCGGGCCTCCTGCAGCGCGCTGCGCGCCGCGGGGAGACCCTGCGTGCCGGGGGCAAAGCGGGCGACTGCGCCGATGCGGTCGTTCAGCTCCTGCTGCCGGGCCGTCACGGCCTTCTCCAGCAGCAGCTGCTGCCGCTCTGCGGCCTGCCGGGCCTGCTGCCACTGCGTGCGGGCCTCCGCCTGCCGGGCGGCAAGCCCGGAGAGCGCGGCGGGATCGTCCGTCCCGAACGGCCGGAGCAGGTCCTCGGCCTGTTCGGCGGCCCGCTCGGCCTGCGCAGCCTTCCTCCGCAGCAGGACCAGCGAGAGGACGAAGGCGGCAAGCCCAGCTCCGGCGACGCCAAGGCCGATGGGCAGCGAAACAAAGCACAGCCCCGCGCCCGCCAGCATCACAGCGGCGCACGCCAGCAGAATCGGGAGTTTTTTCGGCACGCGGACGGCGTGGAGCACGTTCCACTGCACCTGTACCTCCCGCGCGCGCCGCTCGGCCTCGTCCGGGCCGCAGCCAGCAAAGCCGGGCAGGTCCTCAGGCTTTTCCGGCAGCTTCACGCCGATGGCGGCGTCGAGCTGGGCCGTCTGCAGGCGCTCGGCGGCGTCCTCCAGACTGCGGGCCAGGAGCTGCAGCATCTGCTCATCCGGAAGCCCCGCAGTCTGCTCCGCCAGCGCAGCGCAGCGGGCGGCAAGTGCCGTTTCGCGCTCCTGCAGCTCCGTCAGACCGGCGCGGCGGCGGGCAGCCTGCGCCCGCTCGATACGGGCGCGAAGGTCCTGCAGGCGGCTGCGCCCGGCCTCGGCCCCGGCACAGGCGGCGCTCAGGTCCATGGCCTCTGCCTGTGCGGCGCGCAGGGCGGAAAGCTGTGCCTGCAGCTCGTCCCGCCGGGCCTGCAGCCGGGGCAGCAGACCGGTTCGGTAGGTATATTTGTTCTTCAGGTCGCGCAGCTTCTTCTCCAGTGCAGAGGCCGACGGGCCTTCCTCGCCGGTGGTGACAAGGGCGCTCAGCCGCTGCTCGAGCTGGGCGTCGCTCGAAACGGCCATGCCGAGCTGCCGTACGAAGGCCGTTCGCTCAAACACGCTCCGCTCCGCACCGCACAGCGTGCGGCCGCAGTTCTCGGCCGTCAGCTCCGGCACGGGTGTGCCGCTCTCCGTCTCATAGGCGCGGAACGCGCCCATGGGCGTCCGGCCCTGCGAGCGCCGCTCGATCGTGACGGCGCGGCCGTTCCAGATCAGGTCGATCGCGCCCTCCATGGAGCTGCCGTCCCACGGACGGTAGCGCTCCTTGGCGGGCAGATTCTGGTTTTCCCGCGTGGCGCGCTCGCGCGTGTCGATGCCATAGAGCATCGCCAGCAGGAAGGCGCTCCACGTCGATTTCCCGGCTTCGTTCGGCAGGCACAGCTCGTTGAGCCCCTCATGCAGGGTCAGCGTGCCGTGCAGTTTGCCGAAGTTTGCCCGTAATTGCAGCAGGATCACAGCGGCACCTCCCGTCCGTCCATCAGGGCAAGGCCGAGCCGCGCAGCGCGCGCGACGACCTGCCTCCTTTCGTCTGTTTCTGCGGCCTCAAACTGCGCGTGCAGTCCGTCGAGGAAGTGACCGCGCAGTGTGTCCTCGCCGCAGGCCTCCCAAAGGTCCTGCTTCGGCCGCGTGCGGTCACGCAGGTCCAGACTGAAAAACTGCGCCTCCAGCGCCGCCTGCAGGGCGGCAAGATCGACGGGGGCCGCCTCACCCGTCAGCTCGATGCGGCAGCAGCTGCCCTCCAGCTCCGGCGTCAGGGCCGCGCGGACGGCGGCAAGCGCATCATCTCCGGCCGGGACGGAAAGGCGCTCATAGCGCCGCGCCCCGCAGGGCACGAATTCCGTGCGGCAGGCGCCCTTTTCGGCCGAAACGAGCAGAGCTCCCTTCTCGCCGCATTCGTCGAACCCCCGGCCCATCAGGCAGCCGGGCCACGCGCACAGCGTGCCGCCGTCGCGCCGCTCGCCGCGGCGGTGGATGTGGCCAAGGGCGGCATAATCCAGCCCGGAGGCCGCCAGCGCAGCAGACGAGACGGGGTCATAGGGCGAGGCAGGGTTTTCGGCGTCGCCGTGCAGGACCAGAATGTTCAGGCGCGCGGGGTCGGCGACGCGGAAGCCGTCCAGCATGGCGGGCATCTCCGCGCGCAGGAAGCCCGCGCCGTAGACGTCGAGCTCCGGCAGGCTGACGCGCTCCGGCTCCGCCGTGCGGAAGATATGGACGTTTTCGGGCCAACCGTTTTCCAGGTACGGCGAGCCGGGCAGCAGAGCATCGTGGTTGCCAGGCGCGATAAAAACGGGGCAGCGGCAGGCCGCCAGCGCGGCCCGGAGCGCCTCGAGCGTGTCGCGGTAGACACGGGCGCTGTCAAACAGGTCGCCCGCCAGCAGCACGGCCGCGCAGCCCTCGGACAGCGCGGTCAGCCGCTCGAGCACGAGCCGCTGCTCGGCGCGGCGCTGGGCGGCCTTCTCCGGCGGCAGGGCCGAAAAGGCGGAATCAAGATGCAGATCCGCCGCATGCAGCAGCTTAACCATGGATATCCACCCTCCTGACGGCCGTGCAGCGGCCGGTAGCGTCGTCGATCGTAAACAGGCAGGCCTCGAGCTTGCACGGGCCGGGCGCGGGCTCATAGCGGCTGGGAAGATCGCCCCGGAAGCGCCGGATGGACAGCTCCGGCCGGATGCCGAGCACAGAATCGCGCGGGCCGGTCATGCCGAGATCCGTCACATAGCCCGTGCCCTGCGGCAGGATCATCGTGTCCGCCGTCGGCACATGGGTGTGCGTGCCCCAGACGGCGCTGACCTGCCCGTCGAGCATCCGGCCCATGGCCAGCTTTTCCGACGTGGCCTCGGCGTGCAGCTCCACAAGGATGAGCTTTGTCTGAATTTTGCGCAGGATGCGCTCGACGAGCTGGAAGGGGTTGTCCGGCGTGTAGTCCATGCCGCACCGGCCGATGAGGTCGATGACGGCCACGTCGCCGAACGGCGTTTCAAACACGCCCCAGCCGCGGCCGGGCTGCTGCTGCGGCAGGTTCGCCGGGCGCAGCACCTCGCGCGACCGCTCAAGATAGGGCACGAGCTCACGCCTGCCCCAGGTGTGGTTCCCCATGGTGATGACGTCGGCCCCGGCGCTCAGCAGCTCCTCCGCCTGCGCGGGCAGCATGCCCAGCACGGCGGCGTTCTCACCGTTCACAACGCAGAAATCGACCGACAGCTCCCGGCGCAGCCGCGGGAGCGCCGCCTTGCAATATTTGACACCGGCGGGCGCGACCACATCGCCGACCGCCAGAATGTTTCGTTCCATCGCAGGATCTCCTTTCCGGACATTGTCCTCAGCTTGTCAAAAAAGTCCTTTCGGACTTTTCGCCAAGCTGAGGCCTTTCCGAATTGCAAAATCAATTTTTGCAGCATGATTTTGCAATTCTGCCGCTGCGGCGGGGGATCAAACGCGAAAGGACACCCTGACGGTTTCCCTTCACACTTTCCTTCCCTCCGTAACTTTCAGCTGAGCGTTATTTTGACAATCTGTGTTCCTCCTTTTCTATTATATCGAAAAACGCCGCAAAGCACAACCGGAAAACAGAAAGTCGTGCCGGACGCCCGCGCTGTTTTGCGTTTTTTGAAAAGAACGAATGCCTGATAATTTTGAATTTGTCTATTAGCCTGCATGTGAATGATTATGTATGTGCATAGGATTATATACAAAATGTCTATGCTCGTGTGTGTGTACTATGCGCCCATGTTTATGTTGATGGATATGGACGTAACCATTATATAATTTTTCATTGCCAAGCGTATCCTTTATCATAAGCAATGTACTGATTATCATAATTCCAAGAGCAATGTAAAATTGAAATGTCGGTCTTTCGCCTAAAATAATAAAACTAAATCCAACTCCTAAAAATGGTGCAACAGAATAAAAGGCACTTGTTTTTGCGGCACCTAAATTTTTTTGTGCCATAATGTAAAAGTTAATGCTCAAGCCATAGGAAACGAAACCAAGTAACATAGCGGCAAGCATATAGGTGATTTCAGGCGGTTTTTCCCCAACAATAAATGCAATAAGGACACTACCGATACCAGAGAAAATTCCTTTCACCAAAACGATTTCTTCTGAACTCTTATCACTTATACTCCTTGTGCAATTATTCTCCACGCCCCAGCATATACAAGCGCACAATACAAACAATGAACCCTTGTTAAATACAAATGCCTCTGTTCCCTCAAAACCAAGAATTGCACTGGATAGCATTACAAGGATAATTGCGGCCCATAACCTCCTGGAAATTTTTTCTTTAAAAATTACAAGAGCAATCACAGAAGTTGCAACAATTTCAAAATTATTAATCAGCGAAACATTAGCGGAATTTGTATTAGCAATGCCAAGCATTAAGAATATAGGTGCTGCTATGTCGAGACCAATCATTGCAATCGTATAAGGCAAATCTTTTTTATCCAGCCATTGTTCGTCAGCCAGCCTGTTCTGTGTTTTCCTTATTCCAAGAAGTACACCAATACCAACACCTGCTCCTAAATATAAAAATCCTGCAAGCATTCTGGGCGACACATTTATCAGTAAAAGTTTTGATAATGGCACATTAATTGCATATAGTGCCGCAGCCGAAATTGCAAAAACCGTAGCTGTCTTGTTTTTACTCAACGTCATCGCACCTTTTATCAAATCTAAATTTACCACAGCCGAAACAGCAAAGGGCGGCATGGCGAAAAGAGAGCGGAATACCACAGTGCGTCCGCTCAGTACCGGATGACGCTGCCGCTGCAGGTGTTTTGGAACACGCCGTCATCCACGGCGAACACACCGTTCACCATCACATAGGGGATGCCGTCGGGCGGGGCGTCCGGCTCGCCCTTGTCGGGCATTTTGGCGTTGTCGCGCACGGCGTCCCGGTCAAAAAGCACAAGGTCCGCGTCATATCCCGGCTCCAGCACGCCCTTGCCAGGAATGTGGTATGTTTGGGCGGGCAGCAGCGTGCATTTGTACACGGCTTCCTCCAGCCCCAGCAGGCGCTTTTCCCGCACCATCTTACGCAGAAAACGCGGATAGCTGCCCGCAATCTGCGGGTGCCCCTCGCCGGGGGCGTAAGCGCCCGCGTCCGTACTCATCATGGCATAGGGCTTTTGCAGCGCCTCGTAGATCTCGT
>OGXL01003205.1_pt1 | contig 11256 bp, 10 predicted proteins | sample 1576311 | NCBI WGS metagenome assembly OGXL01 (sample SAMEA3541564, study PRJEB24748) | human gut metagenome | biome: human gut; feature: human-associated habitat; material: faeces | place: China | collected 2012 | reverse complement strand
CGGCAATGGAATTTTGGCTTGTATGTCTCGGGATTTTGTCATATTCATGCCAAAACACCTCGCGGGATAGTGGTGTGTGAACAGTATCGGAAAATGTTAAATGATCATAATTCATTCAGAGAATGAAAGGAATATCCCATCTCTTCCCATTTATCCAACAGTTCATCCAGAATCTGTGCATTAGTGGAAGAGGTGCTGTGCAGCAGTACAATAGCTCCCGGATGAATCCGTTTCGTCAGTTTTGCAATAGCTTCCTGCGGATCTGGCTGGTTATCCTGGTACCAGTCTACATAGGCAAGGCTCCAGAAAAATGTGTGATATCCCAGTTCTCTGGCCATAGACAGATTCTGTGTACTGTAGATGCCCTGTGGGGGGCGGTAAAATTTTGTCATTTCTTTTCCTGTAATTTCCCTGTAAATTTTTTCTACATCGGATAATTCTTTCTGAAAAGATTCTTTTGTGGAAATTTTTGACATATCCGGGTGCGTCATAGTATGATTGCCGACAATATGCCCTTCCGTTTCCATTCGTTTGATCAGATCTTTGTTTTCCGAAATGAAATTTCCAACCACAAAAAATGTAGCAGGTGCCTGATGTTTTTTCAGTGCATCCAAAATAGCAGGAGTATTTCCATTTTCAAAGCCTGCGTCAAAGGTGAGATAGATTTTCTTTTCTTCGGTATCTTCAGCAAAAAAGGCATTGTACTGAGCCAGTTCTTCTATCGTTGCATTTCCAACAGGACGTTTGCCTTCTTCCTGAAAACTGAGTCCCCAGTTGGAACTTTGGGCAGAAGCAGCAGTCTGTCTGGCAGTGTTGTGCGATACGATTTTTCCTATAGAGGAACCTATAAATGCACAAGCACAGAAAAGAAGAAAAATCTTGGTAAATCTGGAAGAGAAAATCCGAGTGGAAGATATGTATTTGAGATGCATAGAGAGTATTAACCTCAGAACGGAATGATATTAGTTTAATATATGAGAAAGAGGGGAGCTATAGAAGCTGAATGACAAATAAAAGAGCCACAGATTTATATTTCATCGTGGCTCCTGTTAAGATTCTGTATCCAAGGGATGATACCTCACTTTCTGTAAAATAAATTATGAAATTGTATGAATTTGAATTATGAAATTAACGGTTCAACTTACTGTCCCATTGGTCTGTACCTTCCTTTTATAGTTTCATAGGGTAAATCGTTAAGTTTTCATTGGACTGTACCTTCTTCATGTAAATGAACGGTTACGTTTTATAATAGGGTAAATCGTTAACGTTTCATTGGACTGTACCTTCCTTATTTTGATTGAATATCACTTTAAAAATAAGGTAAATCATTAAATTTCCATTGGACCGTACCTTCTTTAGAATGTTTAACTGTTACGTTCAAAATAAGATAAATCGTTAGGTTTCCATTGGACTGTACCTTCCTTGTTTGATAGGAACTACTTATAAAACTTAGTTGGATTTAAAAGCTTAAGTTCTTGGTGGTCCGTACCTGCCTTTCTTATAAGTCATGAATTTGAAACTTTGCTATTCTGGTGGTCTGTACCTCGCTTTCTTAAATTATGAAGAAAAGATTATGTTTTCGGTGGTCTCACTCCTTTACTTTTTTGTTTTTCGTAATCCCTTTTGTTTTATGAACTTAATATAACAGATAAAGAATGAAATGTCAAGAATAAAAATAGAAAATTTACAAAAATATTTAAAAGATAATATTAAAATTATTTGTATTAATAAAATATTCTGAAAATAATAATGGATATAGACAATGCATAGCCGGAAGCATATTGGGTAAAAATATGGTTGTAAAGATATACAAGTCAAATTACGTTACTGTTCACGCCGTTCTCAGTGACGTATTTTGACTAGTACATCGTTTTCGAAATAACTATACCACTCACTTGTCTGCGAATCCGATTGCACAGGTCTAAAAGCCTCAGCGTAGCCCGCTACGCCTGCGTTTTTATACCAGCACACTCGAATCCGCATCCTACGCGATTGGTATAGTTATTTACGAAACGCTGTACTTGAGGTTTAACTGTAACTGTGAAAATATGGAACAGTTACCGGTTTATTAAAATGATCAGGAGGTTCTAATATGTTACGTTATCTGCCTGTAAGAAGGGTTCATGCAAGACAGGTACTTGATTCCAGAGGAAATCCTACAGTGGAAGTAGAAGTAACAGTAGGAGAAGGTGTGATCGGGATAAATGGATATACGGGAAGGGCAATCGTCCCTTCGGGAGCTTCCACCGGAAAGTTCGAGGCAGTGGAGCTTCGTGACGGAGAAAAAGGCTGCTACACCGGACTTGGTGTCCGCAAAGCAGTGGAGAATGTAAATACAAAGCTGGCAGAAGCAATTCTTGGAGAAAATGCTCTGGATCAGTCCTATATTGATAAAAAAATCATAGAAACAGACGGCACAGACAATAAAAGTAATGTAGGGGCAAATGCGGCACTGGGAGTATCCCTGGCAGTAGCAAGGGCGGCAGCAGCAGCTCTCCGCATTCCTTTATATCAGTATCTTGGCGGCTGCCATACCAGACAGATGCCTGTACCGATGATGAATATCTTAAATGGGGGACGTCACGCTGACAATACGGTGGATTTACAGGAATTCATGATTATGCCGACGGGAGCGGAAAATATGGAGCAGGCGATCCGAATGTGTGCGGAAGTATACCAGTTTCTCAGAATTATCCTGAAACAAAAAGGTCTGTCAACAGCAGTCGGGGATGAGGGAGGTTTCGCACCGGATCTTTCCGATTCAGAAAGCGTCCTGGAAGTGATTCTGGAAGCAGTAAAAAAGGCAGGGTATGAACCCGGAAAGGATATCAGCATTGCAATTGATGCTGCGGCAAGTGAACTGTACGATGAAGAAAGAGGCGTTTATGTTTTCCCCGGAGAAGGAAAAATGAAAGGGGAAGAAGTTCTCAGGGATTCCGGCGAGATGATAGAATATTATGAAAAACTTGCAGAAAAGTTCCCGATTGTTTCCATTGAAGATGGACTTGAGGAAGATGACTGGGAAGGCTGGAAACAGATGACAAAAAGACTGGGAGACAAAATACAGCTCGTAGGTGATGATCTGTTTGTTACGAATATCAAACGTCTTGCATGTGGAATCAAACTGGGAGCGGCAAATGCCATTCTGATAAAATTAAACCAGATAGGAACACTTTCAGAAGCATTGGATGCAGTGGAAATGGCACAGAAATCGGGATACAGGGCAATAATTTCTCACAGATCAGGAGAATCGGAAGATTCATTTATCGCAGATCTGGCAGTTGCCACAGGTGCCGGCCAGATTAAGACAGGTGCACCCTGCCGTTCGGACCGAAATGCCAAATATAACCAGCTTCTTCGTATCCATGAGGCCTTGGGAGAACTGGCAGTGTATGAAAATCCTTTTAAAGAAAATGAAAAAAATTGTTAAGAAACCTGACAAAAACTCTGAATTGTGGTTGAAATCCCCATCCGGCTATGTTACAATGAAACTCAGTTGATTAGGAGGTGTAACGAAGTGCAGATTATTAAGATCATTCTGAGTGTCATTTTCATAATAGATTGCATCGCTCTTACAGTAGTAGTTCTTATGCAGGAAGGTAAGCAGCAGGGACTTGGTGCTATCGCCGGAGCAGCAGAAACATACTGGGGTAAGAACAAAGGTCGTTCCATGGAGGGCGGACTTGTTAAGGCAACCACTATTATGGGAATTTTATTTTTTGTAATTTCTGTAGCATTAAATATGCTTGGTTAATCAGAAAAGAAATTTGAAACACTCTTGTTATGTGCAAGAGTGTTTTTTGTGTCATAAAGAGTTGAATCAGATAAAAGTCCTCTGCGGAGGCTGTGAGGAGTAATATGAGTAAAAAAGATATGGACAGAAGAAAAAAGTTTATCCTGGAACTGATGGGAGATCCTATTTATCAGCCAATGAGACTCCGCGAGATTTCTTCTCTTCTGAGACTTTCAAAAGAAGAGAAAAGAGAGCTATATGATGTTCTGGACGAACTTTGCGAGGAAGGAAAGGTATCTGTAGACCGCAAGGGCAGATATGAAAAGGTCAAAGGAAAATGGAAAAAGAAAAAAGATGACCGTTATTACGATGACCGAAGAGAAGAATACGGATCAGAGTATGGCAGAAAGAAGAAAGATAAAAATAAAAAAGAGCAGCCGGAGGGAATCCAGGCTGAGGGAACATTCATCGGACATCCCAAAGGTTTCGGCTTCGTAGAAATCGAAGGACAGGATGAGGATATCTTTATTCCTGAAAGTGATACAGGAACAGCCATGCATCAGGATAAAGTAAGGATCATCATCAGAGATGACAAAAAAGAGGGAAAACGCCAGGAAGGTGTAGTTGTGAAGGTTCTGGAACGTGGTATGCCTGAAATTGTAGGAACTTACCAGTTAAATCGGGATTTCGGTTTTGTGATCAGTGATAATCCTAAATTTTCCAAAGATATCTTCATTCCGAGAAAAGAAGCAGCAGGAATTAAAAATGGTGATAAAGTAATCGCGGTGATCACAGATTACGGCTCCGGAAATAAGAATCCTGAAGGAAAAATTAAGGAGAATCTGGGAAATATCCGAACACCGGGTACAGATATCCTGGCAATCGTCAAGAGCTTCGGAATCCCAAGTGAATTTCCTGAGAAAGTAATGAAGCAGGCTCAGCGTGTTCCGGATCATGTGCTGGATGCAGACAGAGATGGAAGACTGGATCTGAGACATCTGCAGACAGTCACTATTGACGGCGAAGATGCCAAAGACCTGGATGATGCGATTTCCCTGACAAAAGAAGGGGATATCTATCATCTGGGAGTCCATATCGCAGATGTAAGCAACTATGTACAGTATAACAGTGCTCTGGACAGGGAAGCACTGAAACGTGGAACCAGTGTTTATCTGGCAGACCGCGTTGTGCCAATGCTGCCGGAACGTCTTTCCAATGGAATCTGTTCTCTGAATCAGGGAGAGGACAGACTGGCATTGAGCTGCCTGATGGACATTAATGAAAAGGGGAAGGTAGTTTCCCACCAGATCGCAGAAACAGTGATTAACGTAAATGAGAGAATGTGCTATACTGATGTAAAGAACATTCTTGAGGACACAGACGAAGAAGCAAAGAAACGGTATGATGCACTTATCCCGATGTTCTTTATGATGAAAGAACTGTCCGGAATCTTACGAAACAGCCGCCATCACAGAGGTTCCATTGACTTTGATTTCCCGGAGAGCAAGATTATTCTCAATGCAGCAGGAAAAGCAATCGATGTTAAGCCATATGAAGCAAATGTGGCAACCAAAATCATTGAAGATTTCATGCTGATGGCAAATGAGACTGTGGCACAGGAATACTGCACAGAAGAGATTCCGTTTGTATACAGAACCCATGATAACCCGGATCCGGAGAAAGTGGAGAGTCTTCTGACATTACTTCACAATCAGGGTGTGAAGATTCAGAAAGCAAAAGAAGAAATCACGCCAAAAGAAATCCAGCAGATCATCGAAAGTATCGAAGGGCTTCCGAATGAAGCAATGATCAGCCGTCTGGTGCTGCGTTCCATGAAACAGGCGAAATATACAACAGAATGCAGCGGTCACTTTGGACTGGCAGCAAAATATTACTGCCATTTCACATCTCCGATCAGAAGATATCCTGATCTGCAGATCCACAGGATCATTAAGGATAACTTACGAGGCAGACTGATGCGTGAAGGCAGAACCGAACACTATGCTGAAATCCTTGATGAAGTTGCGAGACAGTCCAGTGTATGCGAACGCCGCGCAGATGAGGCAGAGCGTGAATCAGACAAGCTGAAGAAAGCAGAATACATGTCCTACCATCTGGGAGAAGAGTTCGAGGGAATTATCTCAGGTGTTACCGGCTGGGGACTTTATGTGGAACTTCCGAATACTGTAGAGGGACTGGTTCATGTCAACACACTGCGTGATGACTATTATGTTTTTAATCAGGAGAGCTATGAACTTTGCGGTGAGATGACAAAGAAAGTGTACAAGCTGGGAGATAAGGTTCGTGTCCGTGTGGCAGATGCAGATAAGATGCTCAAGACTGTAGATTTTGAGCTGGTTTCTGATATCCGGGATGATGAAGAAGAGAATTAAATAAAAATGGCTTGGAGGATATTATGGCAAAGAAAAAAGGAATGAAGCTGATTGCCAATAATAAAAAGGCATTTCACGACTATTTTATAGAAGATACTTATGAAGCCGGCATTGCCCTTGCAGGAACAGAGGTAAAATCCTTGCGCATGGGTAAGTGTAGTATTAAGGAATCCTTTATACGTGTGGAAAACGGAGAGGTTTACATCTACGGAATGCATATCAGCCCTTATGAAAAAGGAAATATTTTCAACAAAGACCCGCTGAGAATCCGTAAGCTTCTGCTTCACAGATATGAGATCAATAAGATTGAAGCAAAGCTCAAAGAAAAAGGGTTAACTTTAGTACCTCTGAAGGTTTACTTCAAAGATAGCCTGGTAAAGGTAGAAATCGGTATGGCCCGAGGCAAGAAACTCTACGATAAGAGACAGGATATTGCAAAGAAAGACCAGAGAAGAGAAGCAGAGCGTGATTTTAAGGTTAAGAATCTATATTGATAATGCAGTTTTGCTTTCAGAAAAAATGGAAAACTATGATATCTGTCTGAATATGTCGGTTTTATCAGAGGAAGGATGTGTGGAACTTCTGATGAAGCTTGCAGAATAAAAATATGTTAAATATGATCCGAAAGAGATAAGAAAGGACTGCCAGAGTAACATGGCAGTCCTTTCTGGTGAGTATCTGCTGATTACAGTGCGTGTTTCTTTGTGTGCAATAATATGATATCAGGGTCAGATACTTTTTAATCCTGACATCATAATATGAAGTAGGAAAAATGTGATTTTTTCATAAGAATGCGTCTGCAGGCAGAGACTTTAAAAATCTGAAAGTCTTAAAATTGTATGAAATCGGCAGAGGCTTAGTTGACAAGTTTTCGATACTCTGCAATAATAGGAAATTGAAAAAATGACATTGTTAAAAAGAAAAAGATATTCCATATAGCAGGAGGGAATATATTATGAAGAAACGTTATTTAATACTGGCAGGTCTGTTAGTAATGACAGTGGCAGCTGCCGGATGTGGTAAGAAAAAGACAACAGAGACAGCACCTGTAGAGGTAACAGCTACTCCGACTCCTGAAGTAACCAAGGCAGTCGATATGGTGGATATGCAACAGACAGCAGATGAAGACATAAAGAATGTAATGGGGGAGAAAACTTCCACAGCATCTAAGATTGTGTTTGTAAATAATACAGGGGATGACATCCAGTCACTCTATATCCGGACTCATGTGGATGAAGATAGTGAGGATTATGATGCAGACGAGGATGGAGGATGGGGAGATGATCTCATCAATGGAATGTTTACTCTGACAGATAAGGACAAGGCACTGTATTATATGCAGACTGCAAATACACAGACATCAGATACACAGACTGCAAATACACAGACATCAGATACACAGACAACATCCAACAAGAGTACAGCTTCCTATGATATCCGTATTGCATATGCTGATGAGGACAAGAATGAATGCTTTTTCCGCGATATTCCGCTTGGAACAATTTCGCAGATTACGTTATGTATGGATGGCACAGATGATGATGCGATCCCATATGCAAAATATCTGACAGGTACATCAACAAAAGAAGTATCCACGCTTGATGCGGTAAAGGAACGTCTTGGCATTACAGATGACAGTGAGTCAGAATCAGATTCCACAGACGACAGTGATAAGAAGTCTGCAGATAATTCTGATTCCACAGATAGTAACAACAGTTCTGATCAGAATAATAACAGTGGCAATGGAACCGGGGATAGTTCAGATGATCCGGGCAATGGGGGAAACTCAGGCAATCCGGGTACTAATGATGATCCGGGCAGTAACGATGATCCGGGAAATGGCGGCGATATGATTTCCACAGCAGAACAGTATATCGGTCAGCCTCTGGATGCACTGGAAGGCGCATGCGGTTCTCCACAGGGCAGCAGCTATGAGGATGATCCTGAGACAGGTAAAACAGGATTCCATTATTACAGCAATTTCACAGTTTCTACAACAGTTGATGAAAATGGTAATGAAATTGTTGCCGGAATATGGTAGAATAGAACTACGAATGTAACAGAGGAGGTATTCCGATCCTCTGTTACCTGCGATAAAATTAATTTCAGGAGACAGTTACTATGAAACGTGTATTATTAAAATTAAGCGGTGAAGCCCTTGCCGGTGAGAAGAAGACCGGATTTGACGAGGCGACTGTTATTGAAGTTGCAAAGCAGATCAGGACAATTGCTGAGGAAGGACTGGAAATCGGCATCGTGATCGGCGGAGGTAATTTCTGGAGAGGACGCACCAGTGAGACTATCGACAGGAATAAGGCTGATCAGATTGGTATGCTTGCAACAGTTATGAACTGTATTTATGTATCTGATATCTGCAGATACCTTGGATTAAAGACAGAAATCTTTACACCATTTGTATGCGGTGCATTTACAAGCCTTTACTCTAAGGATGCAGTGGAAGCAAGCTTTGCACAGGGCAAGATCGTATTCTTTGCAGGCGGTACAGGACATCCTTACTTCTCCACAGATACAGCCACTGTACTTCGCGCAGTAGAGATCGAAGCAGAAGCAATCCTTCTTGCAAAAGCTGTTGACGGAATTTATGACAGTGATCCGAAGACAAACCCGAATGCAGTAAAATATGATGAAATTTCCATTGAAGAAGTAGTTGCAAAGAAACTGGCAGCTATGGATCTGACAGCATCGATCATGTGTATGGAACAGAAGATGCCGATGCTGGTATTTGCACTGGATGAAAAAGACAGCATCATCAATGCAGTACATGGCAAATTTGTCGGAACTAAGGTTACTGTATAAGTAAGGCTTATAAGTCAGTTTACAGAGAAAGTGTAATATAAAAACTATAAAAAGAGGGAGACGAACCTAATGGATGAGAGAATTCAGAAATATGAAGAGAAGATGAAAAAGACACTGGCAAGCCTTGAGAGCGAACTGGTTACAATTCGTGCAGGACGTGCGAACCCGCATATCCTTGACAAACTCGCCGTAGATTATTACGGAGCTCCGACACCTCTTCAGCAGGTGGCAAATATCACTGTCCCGGAAGCTCGTATGATCCAGATCCAGCCATGGGAAAGCAGCCTGATCAAAGGAATTGAGAAAGCAATCCTTACCTCTGACCTTGGATTAAATCCAAGCAACGATGGTAAAGTAATCCGCCTTGTATTCCCGGAACTTACAGAGGAACGCCGTAAGGAACTGGTTAAAGATGTCAAGAAAAAAGGCGAAGCAGCCAAAGTAGCAGTCCGCAACATTCGTCGTGATGCAAATGATGCATTTAAGAAACTTGCAAAACAGGATGTATCTGAGGATGAGATCAAAGAACTTGAGGAGAAAATCCAGAAGAGCACAGATAAATATATCAAAGAAGTTGATGCGGCAGTGGATGCAAAGAGCAAAGAAATCATGACCGTATAAGGGAAACGAAAAGGAGAGCTCCATGAATGCGGGCTCTCTTTTTATCTGAATGAGATAATGGACCGGAAACTGTGGTTCATTATGATGAGACAGTAAGGTTAAAGGAATAACAGGATAAGAAAAGGAAACAAGAGTATGAATGTACCAAATCATATTGCCATTATTCTGGATGGTAATGGACGCTGGGCGAAGGCAAAGGGAATGCCCAGAAGCTACGGACATGTGAAGGGCTGTGCAAATCTGGAAACAGTCTGTGACTATATGAAGGAGCTGGGAGTTAAATATGTGACTGTATATGCTTTTTCCACAGAGAACTGGAAACGTTCCAAAGATGAGGTGGACGGTCTGATGAAACTGTTCCGCAGTTATCTGAAAAAATGCATTAAACTGGCAGATAAGAACAAAATGCGTGTCCGGGTGATCGGAGAAGTTTCGGCATTTGATCAGGATATTCAGGAAAGTATTGCACGTCTGGAACAATATTCTCAGAAATATGATGAAATCTATTTCCAGATTGCATTAAACTACGGCAGCAGGGATGAGATCATAAGAGGTATCCGCAAACTTGCTCAGGATGCTGCAGATGGAAAAGTAAAGCCGGAAGAAATTGATGAGCATGTTTTTGACAATTACCTGGATACGGCAGGAATACCTGATCCGGATCTGATGATCCGCACAAGTGGGGAATTGAGACTTTCCAATTTTCTGTTATGGCAGATGGCTTATACAGAATTTTATTTCACAGATGTGGCATGGCCGGATTTTGATAAAGCAGAGCTGATTAAGGCTATTGAGAAATATAATCAGAGAGACAGAAGATACGGCGGAGTTAAGGAGGAGTAAAGAATGTTTAAGACAAGACTCTTAAGCGGAATCCTGCTTGTGATTATTGCGCTTGCCACTATTATCAGCGGTGATTATGTGCTGTTTTTCACACTTCTTGCGGTTTCTCTCATTGGAATGAGAGAATTGTACAGAGCAATGAAGGTGCAGGATGAGAAGATAAATCTGCTGGCAGCAGCAGGCTATTTAGGCGCAGTATTATATTATCTGGCAGTGCTGCTTGATTTTGAGAGGTATGGAGTGCTGGCAATCATTTTCGGACTTGTGCTGCTCATGTTTGTATACGTGTTCACTTATCCAACCTATGAGGCAGGGCAGGTAATGCCTGCACTGTTTGGTATTGTGTATGTGGCAGTTATGTTGTCGTTTATTTATCTTACCAGAGAGCTTCCCGGTGGAAAGTTCCACGTATGGCTGATCTTTCTGTGCTCATGGGGATGTGATACCTGCGCATATTGTGTGGGAATGCTGATCGGTAAACATAAAATGGCACCTGTCCTCAGCCCTAAGAAATCTGTGGAGGGAGCTGTGGGTGGTGTGGCAGGAGCTGCACTTCTTGGTGTGATCTATGCAGCAGCCACTCAGGGACCGATGCTGGAATATGCTGTGATCTGTGCAATCGGAGCACTGATCTCCATGGTAGGCGATCTGGCTGCATCTGCAATCAAGAGAAATCAGGGGATTAAAGATTATGGAAAATTAATTCCGGGACATGGAGGAATCCTTGACAGATTCGACAGTGTGATCTTCACAGCACCGGTTATTTATTTCCTCTCTCTTGTGATGATTGAGATCTAGAGCGTGTCTGAAAAATCATTCCCGCAATCTGCACGCCCCACTTTGCGGGAT
>OGXL01003204.1_pt1 | contig 11257 bp, 7 predicted proteins | sample 1576311 | NCBI WGS metagenome assembly OGXL01 (sample SAMEA3541564, study PRJEB24748) | human gut metagenome | biome: human gut; feature: human-associated habitat; material: faeces | place: China | collected 2012 | reverse complement strand
GGAACTGGGAATTGAAAAGCTTGCTGATAAAGCATATACACAGATCAGCGGCGGAGAACGACAGCAGGCACTGATCGGACGTGCTATTGCACAGCAGCCGGAGATTATTATGTTTGATGAACCGACCAATCATCTTGATTATGGAAATCAGCTCCGTATGGTCCATAAGATAAAAAATCTTTCTAAGAAAGACTATACGGTTATTATGACAACCCACATGCCAGATCATGCAATGATGATAGGCGGAAAAACAGCTATTCTTGGCAGGGATGGAACATTGAAAGTAGGAAAGACAGAAGAAATTATTACAGAAAAGAAACTTGAGGAACTTTATCAGGTAAAAACCCGAATTGTATATATTCCAGAAGTTGGAAGAAAGGTTTGTGTGGTAGCAGAACAATGAAAACCAGAAGAGTTGCTTTTTATGGTAAAGGTGGGATTGGAAAATCAACAATTGCTTCTAATGTATCTGCATTACTGGCTATGCAGGGGAAAAAGGTTCTGCATATAGGATGTGATCCCAAGGCAGATTCTACCAGACTTTTGTGTAAAGAACGGATAAAAACAGTTCTTGAGGTACTTGAAGGAAAAGATTATCCGGAGAGAGAGGATCTGGTGCACAGATCAGAATCTGGTGTCTGGTGTGTGGAATCCGGAGGTCCGGAAGCGGGAAATGGATGTGCCGGTATGGGAATTATTACTGCCATGAAAGAACTGGAACGCCTGGGAGTATTTGAGGAAGACTGGGACGTAGTTATTTATGATGTTCTGGGAGATGTGGTATGTGGCGGATTTTCCGTGCCAATGAGACAGAGATATGTAGATAGAGTTTATATTGTATCTTCTGCGGATTTTATGTCTTTATATGCTACGAATAATATATTAAAGGGTGTTGTGAACTATTCAGATGAAAGGAATCTGCTGGGAGGCTTTGTATTTAATCATATTCGCGAGCAGGAAGAAGAATGTATAGCAGAGGAGTTTACAAACCGGGTCAAAGGAAGAATGGCAGCAATTGTCAGAGAAAGTAAAGAACTGAAGCTGGCTGATTTCAGAAAAGAGATTTATACTCAAAATATGTCAGCTCCAGACAGTGAAAATTGGAAAGCGTTTTGCAGACTTTCAGAAGATATTTGCAGGACAGATGAGAGAAGCGTAAGCAGATCACAAAATAAAGCAGAGGAAGTACTTCCCATTCCATTAAATGTAGATGAGATAGAAAAATTTGGTATGGAACTGAGCAGGAAATTGGATAAATTATGAGAGGTTTTGAAATTGAGAGAACATTGGATGAGGATACCTGTTCAATGGAAACGCTACCGGAAAAAATTCTGAAAGTCCCGGGAATCGCACTTGTAGCAGCCGGTACTCCTGCATGTCTGATAGGCCTGTATGATTCAGCGGCAAGAATCAATTCATTGGATCGTTTATTTCTTTGTCAAATATCTTCTGTAGAGTACAGTCTGGGAAAACAGGGAAAGAAAATATGGGAGGCAGTAGAGCTGGCAGCAAATACAGAAGGAATTAGAGGAGTGATTATATATTCTTCCTGTATGGAAGTTCTGACAATGTGGGATTTTCAAAGAGAAAAAAAGAAAATTCAATGTAAAGTACCAGTGGAAATTCTGTACAGAGGACCACTTGTAAAAAGACTGGCTACACCATTAGAAGAATTGAAAATGGTTTTTGACAGATGGAATATTGAAATTGATGAGTTAAATGAAAAGAAGTCTCATAGTTTGGAAAGTATGGAATCAGAGGAATCGTTATGTAAAAAAATAAATACAAACAGAAATATGCATGCAGTCAAACCATCTGAAATTCAAGAACCCTATTTTATACAGGAAATCAGGAATCTTGCACATAAAGAATGTGATATCTTACTATTTACCCCGGGCGGCTGCACCAGCTCGCTGAAACGTTTGCCAATCAATAACCTGAAAAATGTATGGAACACAAGATTTACTGACTATGTTCTAAGTCAGGGAAACATTATTCAGATTTCAAAGGAAATAGAACAAAAATTTCCACAAAAGAGACCGCTTTACCTGTTGGAAGCAGCAATACCAAGATTTACAGGAATTAATTTGGATAAGATTGCAGATAATCTCAGAAAGGCAGGAAAGGAAGTTTATTATATTCCGGAAGACAAATACAGATAAAATAGAAATCTCTTTGACGGGAGTTAAGAAAGCTGACTTGGTTATGAGCAAGTAGCGAAGCGGATTGCGAATATCCGTTTGACTAGAGGGTGTAGAGGATGATGTGCTGTAGAAGCAGCAGAACCATTGAGGGATAGTTGTCCAATGGTTCTGCTTTTTACTGTCTGTATTGATGAAGTTGCTTAATGTAACTGGAATACTACGGTTTCGTAAGGTTTGAGTACAAGTGTTCCAATTCCGTATTCAACTTCATTTTCTCCGTAATTGGAAATGATTACGGGAGTGTTGCACGGTAATTCAATATCTTCAGCGCCATAATGGAATTTCTGCATGGATGCAGAGAAATTATGCACTGCCAGCCATGTTTCATCCTGGTAACTTCTGGTATAGGCAATTACCGGACCATCTTCCGGGCAGCAGAGTTTGAAATCTCCATGAGCCATTACCGGATGTTTCTTACGCAGTGCGATGAGATTCTGGTAGAATCTGAAAACAGAACAGTCATCATTCATCTGGCTTTCTGCGTTAATGAGTTTGTAGTTTGGATTGACACCCAGCCACGGAGTATGCTCAGAAAATCCGCCGTTTGGACTGTCGTTCCACTGCATAGGCGTTCTTGCATTATCACGGCTGATACTTCTGGATTCTGCCAGTGCTTCTTCAGGAGAAGCTCCCTGTTCGATCATGGTTTTATAATAATTGCGGGTATCAATGTCATTGTAATCATCGATAGATGGGAAGGCAACATTGGTCATTCCCAATTCTTCGCCCTGGAAAACAAAGGGGGTACCGGGAAGTGTGTGCAGATAACATGCCAGCATTTTGGCAGATTCTGACCAGAATTCTCTATCATTTCCGTAGAGGGAAACCTGACGCGGTTTGTCGTGATTACTTAAAAATCTTGCCCACCATCCATCTTTTTTCAGGATTTCATAATCTTTCTTAAGATCACGTTTCATTTTCTCTGGTGACCATGTCTGGATTTCAACAATCGGAGGAACAAATGGAATGGCCATGTTAAATTCTTTGCTTGCTGCGCTGGAATAGTTGATGGCATCCTGCTCATTGTTGATATTAACTTCTCCTACACTCATCAGATTGTCGGGAGTCATTGTTTCTGCAACCATTTCACGGATGTAGCGGTGGGTTCCCTCCAGATTTACACACGCTACAGTACCAATGGGTTCATTCATATCTGCACGTCCGTCCAGTCCTTTGTCAAGATAACTGATGGCATCAATGCGATATCCGTCAACACCTTTCTCATTCCAGAAACGGATAATATCAAAAATTTTCTCTTTAGTTTCCGGATTATCCCAGTTCAGATCCGGTTGTTCTTTAGCAAAGAAATGGAGATAGTATTGTCCACGTTCAGGAACATATTCCCAGGCGCTTCCGCCAAATACAGACATCCAGCAGTTGGGTGCGCCTCCGTCCGGTGCAGGATCACGCCAGATATAGTAATCACTGTAAGGATTATTGCGGGATTTCTTTGATTCCCGGAACCATTTATGTTTATCTGAAGAATGGTTCAGAACCAGATCCATGATAATGGCGATGCCTCGTTCATGCGCACCGTCGCGGAAAGCATCCCAGTCTTCCATAGTTCCAAATTCTTCCATGATCGCGAAGTAATCAGAAATATCGTAACCGTTATCCACATTCGGAGAAGCATAGACAGGAGACATCCATACTGCATTGATGCCAAGCTCCTTCAGATAATCCAGCTTCTCAATCATTCCCTTCAGATCACCGATTCCATCATTGTTGCCATCTTTAAAACTTCTTGGGTAAATCTGGTAGATCACCAGATCTTTATACCAGTCTTTTTTGTGTTTCATATGTACATCCTTTCGTCTTTTTGCATAAATAAACTCTGAAATTATTATATTGTATTGTGCAAAAAAACGCAATGAAGAAAACGAGATTATTTTTGATAATAGTAACACACGTGTTACTGTTCACATTCCACTATCCCGCGAGGTGTTTTGGCATGAATATGCCAAAATCCCGAGACATACAAGCCAAAATTCCATTGCCGCAGGCAATCTGGAATGAATTTTGGATACGTTACTGTGAACGGAGTGAACAGTAACATAACGAAGTAAACAGTGATACACACTCTGGACATATCAGATTGTACAGAAAAAAGAATTGTGATAGAATAGGCGCGTAAAATATGTTACTGTACATAAGACAATGAAAGACGGAGAACAGAATGAACGCAAATTTTGAATATTATAAAGTTTTTTATTATGTGTCAAAATATGAGAATCTGACAAAGGCAGCATCAGTATTAAAGACCAGCCAGCCGGCTGTGACCAGGACGATACATAATCTGGAAAATATATTAGGGTGCAGACTGTTTACCAGAAGCAAAAGTGGCATGAAACTGACTCCTGAGGGAAAGATTTTCTATCAGTATGTAGCAGCAGGCTGTGCTCAGTTTTTCAAAGCCGAGGATAATCTTAATAATCTGATCAGCCTTGAGAACGGGACCATTTATATCAGTGCAACAGAGACAGCATTGCACTGTTATTTGTTCGAGGCAGTCAGAGACTTTAATATTCAATACCCGAATGTGCATTTTAAAATTCTTAATAACAGCACTACAGATTCTGTAAATGCCTTAAAAGAGGGTAAAGTAGATCTTGCAGTTGTATCTGCTTCTTTACAGTTAGCAGAGCCACTGAAAATGAAAGTAGTGCGAAAGTATAGGGAAATTCTGATCGGAGGCAGTCGTTTTGCGGAGCTGAAGGGGAGGAAGACTTCGTTGGAGGAACTTTCAGCCTATCCATGGATCAGCCTGACTTCCGAGGCAATCAGCAGGAGATTTTTGAATGAGTATTTTTCAAAAAATGGACTGCAGTTTTCGCCGGATGTAGAGCTGGCGACTACAGATATGATTCTCCCGGCAGTACGGTATAATATGGGAATCGGATTCCTGCCAGAAGAATTTGCCGGAGATGATCTGGAATCCGGAAAGGTTTTTGAGATAGATGTAAATGAAACACTTCCGGAGAGAAGCATTATTCTGATCCATGATACAGAATATCCTCAAAGTATTGCATCTAAAGCATTCCAGAAGTTTTTGGCAGAACGGAAAGAACAGAACCGCTGAAATAGAAAAGTCATCAGGAAATCCACATGATGTGAATCCTGATGACTTATTATATTTATAAGGAATTTATCATCTGTTAGACGGATTTATTTATGCCACTCCCAGTTTCGAATCTCTTCCAGATCCTGGCCATATTCAGCAATATACTGTTTGTGCTCAACAAGCTTGTCATTCATCTTCTGGATTAAGAAGGAACCTTTGTTTCCAAGCTGTGGAAGATGCATGATGGCATCCTTTACAAGATTGAAACGGTCAATCTGGTTCTGTACACGCATATCGAATGGTGTAGTAATAGTACCTTCTTCCTGATATCCGTGAACAGAGATATTGTGGTTGTGACGCTCATAAGTAAGCTCATGGATCAGTGTTGGATATCCATGGAATGCAAAGATGACAGGTTTATCTTTTGTGAAGATTGCATCATATTCTGCGTCACTTAAGCCGTGTGGATGTTTGTGGTCAGATTCCAGTTTGAACAGGTCGACAACGTTAACAACACGGATCTTAAGTTCCGGCATTTCATCACGAAGGATAGTAACTGCAGCCATGATTTCAAGTGTAGGTGTATCACCGCAGCAGGCCATAACAACGTCTGGTTCTTCACCACAGTCATTGCTTGCCCACTCCCAGATACCAATACCCTGTGTGCAGTGCTTAACAGCCTGCTCCATGGTCAGCCACTGGCAGCTTGGATGTTTGGAAGCTACAATTGCATTGACATAGTTCTTACTCTTGATGCAGTGATCGAAGCAGGAGAGTAAACAGTTAGCGTCCGGTGGTAAGTACATACGAACTACGTCTGCTTTCTTATTGGCAATGTGATCCAGGAATCCAGGATCCTGATGAGTAAATCCGTTGTGGTCCTGCTGCCATACGTTGGATGTCAGGATGAAGTTCAGGGATGCGATAGGCTGTCTCCAGGAAAGCTGATTGCAAACTTTCAGCCATTTTGCATGCTGAGCTGCCATGGAGTCAACGATACGGATGAAAGCTTCATAGCTTGCGAAGAAGCCATGACGACCTGTTAACAGGTAACCTTCCAGCCATCCTTCACACATATGCTCACTGAGCATACTGTCCATAATACGTCCGTCTCTTGCGAGGCAGTCATCAGTATCAAGCATTTCTGCGTTCCAGTCACGTTTCTGATATTCAAATACTTTGTACAGACGGTTGGACATGCTTTCATCTGGTCCAAAGATACGGAAGTTCTTGTTTTCTTCATTCAGTTTGAAGATGTCGCGGATGTATCCGCCAAGCTCGATCATATCCTGAGCTTTTGTTTTGCCAGGCTGTACTTCAATACCGTAATCGCGGAAGTCCGGAAGACGAAGATCTTTCAGAAGAAGTCCGCCATTTGCATGTGGGTTGGCACCGAGACGTGCATTTCCCTTAGGAGCCAGTTCAGCCAGTTCCGGGATCAGGCGTCCGTTTTTATCAAACAGTTCCTGAGGACGATAGCTTTCCAGCCACTCCTTCAGAAGTTCAAGATGTTCCGGTTTTTCCATAGTGATCGGAACCTGATGAGCACGGAAAGAACCTTCAATCTGAAGTCCGTCAACAACCTTAGGACCTGTCCATCCCTTAGGAGTACGAAGGATGATCATTGGCCATACCGGACGTTCCGGATTATTGTTCTCACGGGCGTTCTTCTGGATTGCTTTGATTTCTTCGATCACTGTGTCCATTGTTTCAGCCATCTTCTTGTGCATTGTCATTGGGTCGTCACCTTCAACGAAATATGGTTTCCAGCCACAGCCCTTGAAGAAGCATTCAAGTTCTTCATGAGAAAGACGGGAGAAGATAGTCGGGTTGCTGATCTTATATCCATTTAAGTGAAGAATAGGAAGTACAGCACCGTCTGTGATCGGGTTCAGGAATTTGTTGGACTGCCAGGATGTCGCCAGAGGACCAGTCTCAGCTTCACCATCACCTACAACAGTAGTTGCAATCAGATCCGGGTTGTCAAATACAGCTCCGAAAGCATGAGCGATGGAGTAACCAAGCTCGCCACCTTCATTAATGGAACCAGGTGTTTCCGGTGCGCAGTGGCTTGGGACTCCGCATGGGAAGGAGAACTGTTTGAACATTTTCTTCATACCTTCCTCATCCTGGCTGATGTTAGGATAAACTTCGCTGTAAGAACCTTCCAGATAGGTGTTGGCAATCATGAAGTTTCCGCCATGTCCAGGACCGGAAAGCAGGATCATATCAAGGTCATAACGTTTGATGACACGGTTGCAGTGTGCATAAACGAAGTTCTGTCCCGGTACAGTTCCCCAGTGACCAACAATTTTTTTCTTGATCTGATCCATAGTTAATGGCTCTCTCAGAAGCGGATTGTCGAGAAGATAGAGCTGTCCGGCAGACAGATAGTTAGCTGCACGCCAGTAAGCATCGATTTTGTCAAGCATTTCCTGGTTTAAAGGCTGCTTTTCCAGACATAATTTGTTGTCTTCCATTTTCTTACCTCTTTCTTTGTCTTTGATGTGTATAGCTTAAGATGTCGAAGATATCTGTATAAGAAATTTTCTGATGGTAGTTAATGATAAACGTTTCTCAACAGATAAGTTGGAGTGTTACTTTGTTATTTTTTAACCGAACACATCCTATCATATCAGAAATGAAACGTAAAATAGAAATATTGCATTGTAATTATAAGTTTTTGATATGGATAAAAAATAAGCTCCTTCTGATGAAATGCAGAGCAGTTATTCGGTATAGAGCTGCGTAGCGAAGCAGATTGTGAATATCCGCTTGACGACAATTCTCTGAGTGGAAATGATTGGTGTTTAATATGGAAGATGACGAAAAGAACTAAGCAATGATTAGTAATTTTCACGAAAAAATGGATAACATGAAAGTTGTATTGCAATTTGCACAAAAAATAGATATAATAAAAAAAACAATTGCGCATAAGGTATAGAAAAACTGCTTATATGTACTAGATAAAGTATAGGCGGTAAAAGTGAAGAATGGCGAAGGAGACAAGAATCATGGGAAAAAGAGCAGCAGGAATATTAATGCCGATCAGCAGCCTTCCATCAGACTATGGCATCGGATGTTTTTCCAAAAGTGCATATGAATTTGTAGACTGGTTAAAGGAAGCCGGACAGACTTACTGGCAGATTCTGCCACTGGGACCGACCAGCTATGGAGATTCTCCATATCAGTCTTTCTCTACATTTGCGGGTAATCCATATTTTATTGATCTGGATACACTTGTGGAAGAAGGAGTTCTTGATAAGAAAGACTGCGAGAAAGTTAACTGGGGAAAGAAGCCTGACGAGGTAGATTATGAAAAAATCTACAAGGGCCGTTATCCGCTTCTGAGAAAAGCATACGAGAACAGTGATATCAGCAAGAATCCTGACTATCAGAAATTCGTAGCAGAGAACAGCTGGTGGCTGTCAGATTATGCTCTGTTTATGGCAGTAAAAGATCGTTTCGAAGGTGTAGAATGGACCAAATGGGCTGAGGATATCAGACTCCGCTGGAACAATGCCATGGATTATTATCGTGAAGAACTTTATTTTGATATTGAGTTCCAGCAGTATATGCAGTTTAAGTTCTATGAGCAGTGGATGAAACTGAAATCCTATGCAAATTCAAAAGGAATCCAGATCATTGGAGATATTCCGATTTATGTTGCCATGGACAGTGCTGATGCATGGGCGCATCCGGAGCTGTTCCAGCTGGATCAGGACAATGTACCACTGGCAGTAGCAGGATGCCCTCCGGATGGATTTTCTGCAACCGGTCAGTTATGGGGAAATCCGTTATATCGCTGGGATTATCACAGAAATACAGGATATCAGTGGTGGATTTCCAGAATGAGTTACTGCTTCAGACTGTATGATGTTGTGCGAATCGATCATTTCCGTGGATTTGATGAATATTTCTCTATTCCATACGGAGATAAAGATGCAAGAGGCGGACACTGGGAAAAGGGTCCCGGAATTGATCTGTTCCGTAAGATTGAACAGGCGCTTGGATGGAAGCAGGTTATCGCAGAGGACCTGGGATATATGACAGATTCCGTACGTCATCTGGTATATGAGAGCGGCTTCCCGGGAATGAAGGTTCTGGAATTTGCGTTTGACTCCAGAGATTCCGGATGTGCCAGTGATTATCTGCCACATAATTATCCGGAGAACTGCGTGGCATATACAGGAACCCATGATAATGAAACTATCGTGGGATGGTGGAGGAGCATCACAGTAGCTGAGAGAAAACTGGCGAGAGATTATCTGTGTGATCATGCAACACCGGAAGAAGAACTGTATAAATGTTTCATCAGTCTGATCATGCGCAGTGCTGCGCGTGTCTGCGTTATCCCAATGCAGGACTATATGGGACTGGACAACAGATTCCGAATGAATAAACCATCTACAGTTGGTACGAACTGGAAGTGGAGAATCAAGAAGAGAGATCTCACAAAGAAACTCCAGAAGGAAATCTATGATGTGACACTTCGTTACGGACGTAAGAACTGGGATTAAATACATAATGAAATAATTGGAATAATGACAGCGTTTCGGATATAAACAATATTCGGAACGCTGTTTTTTTAACCGAATCAAGCAGTTATTTGGTAAAAAAAGCAACGAAGTGGTTGGTTTTATCTGTTTTGCTTTATCCAGTCAGAGTCATTTGTCAGAGGGAAAAAAGGACAGTTTCGCAAGGCCTTTATTTTTGTATGAAAAAGAAAACATTGAAATTGTTTTGACGGGCGTACAATTGAAAAAGAAATGCATTGATTTTCGGGCAATGTCTGATAAAATATTAACCAGAAAAAACAAAAGAACAGATTTTCAGGAGGGAACATAAATGAACTATAACAGATTAGAAAACAGTCTGATTGATGTGATCAAAGAGGAACAGGCGAAGCTTGGATATATGAAGGAGAAGATCAGCCTTTATTATCCGCTCAGTTCCCTGAATCATTTCTTTAGCTGTGAGACGGATGCTGCAGGCATGATGGAGATTTTAAAAGATTTTCCTTCTTATATAGAAGAGAAATTTGGTGAAGTAGCAGTATCACACAGAGGAGATCGTTTCTGCTTCACTGTTTCGGAAAAAGCTTCCGAATATGTACATAATAATATGAAAGAGAATGAATTTATCAAGGCATTGATCGAACTGATTGGCAGACATGGATGTACGATAGAGGAAATTAAAGAACTGTTCCATTCTTATTCAGATAAAATCATTACTGAACCAATGGATAACGAGGAGTTTGATGTGATGATCCGCTTTGATGACGGATCAGATCCTTATTATTATTGTTTTAAAGATGAAGGATGCCATATCATTTACCACAGATTTCTGCCGGAAGACTATGCAGATTTTGGATTCTGATAAGAATGAGTGAAAATTTTCCAACTGTCGGATCGGCAAAAATATATGTGACATTTGCGACAAAAGTATGTTATTTTTTTGTCAAATATCAACAAAAATAAGTCGAAATTCTATATTGACAGATAGTCTCAATAATGGTAATTTTTATTTGATTTAATGTTTTCATTTATAGAAACAGGTAACATTTTATTACATTATTTTACAGGAATAAAATAGATAAAATTGAGTTGACAGTTTGGAGGGAAAGATTAAATGAGAAAAACCAAAATTATCTGTACAATGGGACCGTCTACTGATAAGGGCGATGTTATGGAGCAGCTTGTGAGAGAGGGAATGGACGTAGCACGTTTCAACTTCTCACATGGACCTCACGATGAGCAGAGAGGCCGTATCCAGAAACTGAGAGAACTTCGCAAGAAATATGACAGACCTGTTGCAGCACTTCTTGATACAAAGGGACCGGAGATCAGACTTGGATGCTTCAAGGATGGCAAGGTTTCTCTGGAAGAAGGACAGATTTTTACATTTACAAATAAAGATATTGAAGGAACTAATGAGTGCGTAAGCATTACTTATAAAGAGCTTTATAAGGATGTGCAGCCGGGCGGACATA
>OGXL01003201.1_pt1 | contig 11259 bp, 10 predicted proteins | sample 1576311 | NCBI WGS metagenome assembly OGXL01 (sample SAMEA3541564, study PRJEB24748) | human gut metagenome | biome: human gut; feature: human-associated habitat; material: faeces | place: China | collected 2012 | reverse complement strand
GGGCAATGAATGACAGACCGGATGGAAAAAACATTCCTATTATAGCAATGACAGCTAATTCATTTACAGAAGATGTTCAGGCATCACTGGATGCAGGAATGAATGCACATTTGTCAAAGCCGATTGTGATTGATGAAGTTATAAAAACAATTTTAAGGTATGTATATAATTGATTAGCAGAGGTTCATGAATTAGTGGAATAAAATTGACAGGAGGACTAAAGTTTGACAATGTGAGAGTGCTATGAAGCTATTGGAGGAAACTATGAAGATGTCTTGGGGTGCCTTCACAGCGAAGCACTGATTCGGAGATTTGCATTAAAGTTCCTTGAAGAGCAGAGTTATATACAGTTAAAACAGGCAATCCAGAATTAGCAGCGGAATGGTCTCCCGATAACACCAGAGCAACCAACAGTGTTATGGAAACTACAAAGATGGATGCGTTATGGAGATGCCCTAAATGTAACGGAGAATACAGGTATTCGATTGCAGAACGAAAAGTGGGAGATGATTCGTGCCCATACTGCCAGGGCCGGAAAAGATTCATTTTTTCTAATCAGCAGATTGGCATAGCGCTTGAAGAATACGGCAAAGGCATGTTATAATGAACGGAATGAAACGTTCAAAATAGATGAAACGTTCATTTTGAAAAGCAATGGACAAAACGAAAAAACATAGACGGTATATAGCTTTCCGGAGCTTTTAGCGAAAAGTTCATATTTTTCCGGAGTTAGCTGAAACGCAGTAAAAAGGTGCTGATAAAATGCAGAAGAAAGAGAAAAATACCAGCAAGGGATTTACGCTGGTGGAATTGATCGTTGTGCTGGTCATTCTGGCGATCCTTGCGGCATTTATGATACCGGCGCTGATACAGTATATCGAGAGAAGTCTGGAGGCATCCGACCTCATCGAGGTGCGGGCGGCGTATATCGATGTGCTGACTGCGGTTACGGAGCAGGACAGCAAAAACATGAGCAAGACGGTCAAGCTGAAGCAGAAGCAGGATGACTGGCAGTCGAGAGATCCCATTACAATTGCAGGCGTTACCCATTATAAGGCGCAAGGAGATACCGCGAACTGGAAAGGAATCCCTACCGCGGGCGGAGAATGCGAAGTGTACTATGACAGCGCAAAGGCTGTGATCGTGTTTGACTGGAAAGGCAAGAGCACACCGGGCGGCACGATCGACTGGAACGAGAATCTGCACGGCATACTCGATCGGACCGGCATTTTGCCGAAACTGAACTATAATCAGTATTTTGAGATCGACTCGAAGTGCCCCAATTCCACTATGGTGCCCTTGGTGGAGAAGGAGATGAGAAGCGACAGCCTGCTGAAAAATGGCACATGGGCGTTTCTCGGCAGTTCCACGAACGAGAACAGCCGCTATTTGTTCTGGACATCGGTCGATACAGATGCCGTCGGTGCGGGCAAGCAGATACCGGTCATTGTCAGCCGGGCGAGCGGCGGCTATTACATCTCCGAAACGATTACCGCGGCCCGGAGCGTCAAGGAGGGTCAAAGCTATGTTGGCTATGTTGCGATTGCGGACCATATCTACAGTTTCAACACCTTTAAGGATTATACCACAGGAACGAAATATGAAACGCTGGCGGAGGCGTATGAAGCCTATAAAAAACAGGTGGAAAACAATGTAAAATACCAGGATTATAAGGACACGCTGCTGAAGTGATGCCGTTTTCTCTGTCGAATTTTCGGTATTTGCCCCGGAGTCTTGCAAATGGCGCACAAAATCTGTATAATGGTAATACTGTCAATCCACGCGAACAGAGCGCGGAGAAAGGAATGAAATATGGCTTCTTTTCTGCAAAGAATCGCGAAAAAGATGTCGCTTTTTTCGAGCGATATCGGCATCGACCTCGGCACGGCAACCGTGCTGGTCTATGTAAAGGGCAAGGGTGTTGTACTTAACGAGCCGTCCGTTGTGGCGGTGGACAAGGTTTCCGGTAAAATTCTTGCCGTGGGCGAGGAAGCGCAGAGCATGCTTGGCCGTACACCGGGCAACATTGTCGCCATCCGTCCGCTGCGCGAGGGCGTTATTTCGGATTACGAGATGACCGAGCGCATGATCAAGGAATTCATCGCAAAGGTGCAGGGTATCCACCTGTTCAAGCCGAATGTGGTCATTTGCGTGCCGTCCATCATCACCGAGGTGGAGGAGCGTGCCGTCATTGATGCGGGCACGCAGGCGGGCGCAAAGCGCGTTTTTCTGGTCGAGGAGCCGGTCGCGGCGGCCATCGGCGCGGGCATCAACATCAACAGGGCCAACGGCAATCTGGTGGTCGATATTGGCGGCGGCACGACCGATGTGGCGGTTATTTCGCTCGGCGGCATTGTCGAGTCCACGTCCATCAAGGTCGCGGGCGATAAGTTCGACGAGGCCATTGTCAAGTACGTCCGCCGCAAGCACAATGCGCTGATCGGCGACCGCACGGCAGAGGAGATCAAGCGTACGGTCGGCTGTGTGTATCCGCGCAGCGAGGAAGCGATCATGGAGGTCAGGGGACGCTGTCTGATGACCGGTCTGCCGCGCACGTTTACCGTAAGCTCGAGTGAGATTCTCGATGCACTCGAGGAGGTCTCCTCAGCGATTGTCGAGGCGGTGCACTGGGTGCTCGAGCGCACACCTCCCGAGCTGACCGGTGACATTTCCGCCAACGGCATCACCATGACAGGCGGCGGTTCGCTGATCTGGGGCTTCGATAAGCTGATCGCCTCCAAGACCGGCATTCCGACGCGCGTCGCGGACGAAGCGGTTTCCTGCGTGGCGTACGGTACCGGCAACTGTCTGGAAAATCTATCGAAAATGCAGGACGGCACGATGAATCTGTCGCGCCAGCGGCAGATGAAGCGATAAGGATACATAGAGGGAGGTTTCCACTATGAGCAGTGCAGCAAACGTGACCGTAACCATCCGAAATGACGCACCGTTCGTATCGGCAGGCAGGTATTATCTGTTTTCCGACCCGGCGGCGTGGACGCTGATGCCGACCGACGAGGGCAGCGAACAGCTGCCGCTCACGTTGGACAAGCACAGCTATGCACTCGGCGCTGAGCCGGTGTCAAGCGAGCCGGACGAAATACAGGGTCTGCTCCGCGTGTACAAGGTGCGTCCGATCGCGCTGACGCTGACCGATGTGCGCGGCACAAAGGCGGCGCTTTCCGTGTCGTACCGTGCGGAAAACCTTGCGGTGCTGCAGGAATGGGGACTGGACTGCCGCAGTGCCGGAGAGCCGAAGAACCCGCCTGAAAAGTCCTTTCTGGTGAGGGTGACGGATGGCGGTGAACTGCTGTCAAAGGGCAAGCTGGAGGTCTGGCGCGAAGGCGATACGCTGTGCTTTTTCCGGCGCGACAGAAACCTTTACACGGGCAAGGACAACCTGTACAGCGGCGAACTGCCGGTGCAGGCAATCCGGTTTTACCGTCTGTGCGGCGGCATGCGCACGGAAACGCGCGTATCCGGCGGCGGCGTGACCGTTGACCGCTCGGCGGCATACTGGGCAGGCTGGGAACATCCGTTTTCGTTCAATCCGCATGGACGCGCCATCGAGGCGGCGGTGCAGTCCGAACCGGTCCGCACCGAGCAGGTGCAGCACGATGAACGCTATGTGCAGCTTCGGGTGCAGTGGGAAAACCGGCGCGTGGACCTGCGGTTTTCGCCGGACAGCCTTGCGGCGTTTGACGCGCTCATTCCGGAAAAGGAATTTGACGAGGTGGCGCTGAGCGACCGCACACCGACACCGGTCGAGCAGCTTTCCGTTCTGGCAGGGCTGTGCGAGCGCGGCTTTGTCACGCGCGAAGAATTTGAGCAGGCGAAGGCGCGTCTGCTCGGGAAAATCTGAGGAATTTATGACCGAACAGGAAAAATATATGAAGGCCGCGCTCAAGCTGGCGCAAAAGGCGGCGGACGAAGGCGAAGTGCCGGTCGGCGCGGTGGTTGTCTGCGACGGCAAAATTGTCGGACGCGGACGCAACCGACGGGAAACAAAGAAAAACGCACTGCACCATGCAGAAATCGAGGCCATCGAGAAGGCGTGTAAAAAGCTGGGCGGCTGGCGGCTGCACCGCTGCGACCTGTACGTTACGCTCGAGCCGTGTCCGATGTGCGCAGGTGCGCTCATCAACTCGCGCATGAAAACCGTGTACTACGGCGCACCCGACCCGAAGGCCGGCTCGTGCGGCTCGCTGATAAACCTGTTCGCACTGCCGTACAATCATCAGCCCGCGCTGGTGAGCGGCGTGCTGGAGCAGGAATGCGCGGACATTCTGCGGAATTTCTTCCGCGAGCTGCGTAAAAAACGGAAAGAAATCCGCAAAATCGAAAAATCCGCAGTCTCGGACGCGGAATGATAGCAATAATTGTCTAAATTGCTATACGAGAGTAAGTCATGCGTCTCGGACGCTTGATATAGTATGTAAATTAAAAGGGGTAAAAACAAGCAATGCAAAGAGAAAGACTCGGTTCACGTCTCGGCTTCATCCTGCTTTCCGCAGGCTGCGCCATCGGCGTGGGCAACGTATGGAAGTTTCCGTGGATGGTCGGTCAGTACGGCGGCGGCGCGTTCGTCGTGTGCTATGTGCTGTTCCTGCTCATCCTCGGTCTGCCGATCATGACGATGGAATTTGCCATCGGCCGTGCAAGCCAGAAAAGTCCGGTGCGGGCGTATCAGGCGCTCGAGAAGCCGGGCAGCAAGTGGCACATCCACGGCTATCTGGCGATGATCGGCAACTACCTGCTGATGATGTTCTACACCACCGTGTGCGGCTGGATGCTGTACTACTTCTACCTGACGGTCAGCGGCCGATTTGTCGGCGCGACCAGTGAGCAGGTGCAGGCAGCCTTCCCAGAAATGCTCGGCAAACCGGTGGTTATGGCGGTCTGCATGGTTGCGGTCGTTGTCGTCGGCTTTATGATCAACTCGTTCGGTCTGCAGGGCGGTCTGGAGCGCGTTACCAAGGTGATGATGATCATTCTGCTGGCCATCATGGTTATTCTGGCGATCAACAGCATCGTGACCGAAGGCTCGGGCGAGGGCCTGCGCTTCTATCTGATTCCGGATCTCGGCCGTATGCAGGAGTGCGGCATCGCCAATGTCATCGTTGCTGCGATGAATCAGGCGTTCTTCACGCTGTCGCTCGGCATCGGCGCGATGGCTATCTTCGGCAGCTATATCGGCAAGGGCCGTGCGCTGCTCGGCGAGGCCGTCAATGTTGCGATTCTGGATACGTTCGTAGCATTTACTGCCGGTCTGATCATCTTCCCGGCGTGCTTTGCCTTCGGCGTGGCACCGGACAGCGGTCCGAACCTGATCTTCGTCACGCTGCCGAATATCTTTAACCACATGGCGCTCGGCCGCCTGTGGGGCAGCCTGTTCTTCGTATTCATGGCGTTTGCGGCTTTCTCGACCGTCCTCGCTGTGTTCGAGAACATCATGTCCTGCTGCATGGACCTGACCGGCTGGAGCCGCAAAAAGACCGCAGCCATCAACATCGTGCTGATGATCCTGCTGTCGCTGCCGTGCGTGCTCGGTTTCAATGTCTGGTCCGGCTTCCAGCCGTTCGGCGCAGGCTCGAACGTGCTCGACCTCGAGGACTTCCTCGTGTCCAACATCTGGCTGCCGCTCGGTTCGCTGGTTTACCTGCTGTTCTGCACCTCCCGCTGCGGCTGGGGCTGGAAGAACTTCAAGGAGGAGGCCAACGAAGGCGGCGGACTCAAGGTCAAGGATAATATCCGCTTCTATGTAAGCTATATCCTGCCGATTATCGTGCTCATCATCTTTGCACTCGGCATTAAGGATAAGTTCTTCTAAAGAAATGCGAAAAGCACCGCGAAAGCGGTGCTTTTTTCGTATGCGAAGCAGTAATTGAGAATAGAAAATGAGGAATTGACCCTGCGGTGAAGCAATGTGTAGATGGGCTGCACGGCGGGGCACCCCAGTGTGGCTTCTCCTGCCCTTCGGGCAATTCGCCTTGCGCCGCTCTACACGATATATGCTGCCAAATGATTTCACGGTACACCGCAGGGTGCGCCGACCCCGGCGCACCGCATCAAACAAATTGGCAGGTGCATAACCGTAGGGGCGAACATTGTTCGCTCTAAACACGTTTGATAGGGCGTTGCGTGGGCGCACAATGTGCGCTCCTACGGAATAGATTGTGCAGACCGGATGCAAAGGGTGCGCCGAGGTCGTACCCCAGGGCACCTTCTCTTGCGGCGTTGCCGCAATTCGCCTTGCCGCACCCTACGGTATGACCAGTGCAATTCGCAGGTGCCGTCCGTAATAACGCGGAAACGAGTTGCGCAACACGGGTATCCCCCAGGGGACCCTCTCTTACCCTTCGGGCAATTCACCTTGCGTTGCGCCTGCGGAGGGTAGCCGATATGTGTAGCAGTAGATTATCTGTGAACTGCGAATAGGCGGAGAAAGACACGCAAGAGTAACCCGACTGCCGTTTTCCTTTTCGAAGCGGTCGCCGGTCTCTGGTATGCGTCAGATTAGGAAACAAGGGAAAGGTAGGAGTTCAAAGAGGAAGGGCACTCATTTAATCCGCGCACGGCGCGGGAACGATGTTTAGCAGCCTACGGGCAAACCGCAGGTGTCCCTTCCTTTTTGCCCACCGCCGCGGGTGCGGCGAACCTCCCAGCCAAAGGTTGGCTCCAATTCCGCATCCGATAGCACGCATATAAACCCCAATCCCGCATAAGCTGTTGCAAGAAGCAAAAAGGGAGGCACCCGCCATGCAGGAGGAAAAAAGCGCAGTCTATACCGTAATCTTAGGCGTATGCCTGCTCCTGTGCCTGCTGATGCTGGGAAATATGCTGATGGGCAGGGCAGATACCGGCACGGCGCCTGCCGCACCTGAGGAGGGCAATGCAATGGAATTTCACATCACGGAGGACGATATTGCGTCTGTGCTGACCGAAGCGCTGCCGTTTCCGGTCGAGGACACGGCGGTCAAAATCAGCCGTGACGGCACGATCGCCGTGACGGCAGCCGTAACCCGTCAAGCACTGACGGAAAGCAATCTGGTACCCGGCAAGCTGCGCACGGCGCTGCTGTTTCTGCCGGAGCGCTGCAAGCTGTACGGCGCGTGGAGCGCAGCTGTTTCAAACGGCAAACTCAGCCTTGCCTGCCGGACCATCAAGCTGGAAGGCTTCACCTTGCCCGAGCAGACCGCTCAGGCACTCTCCGATGCGTTCGCCGCACAGTGGAATACCCGCATGGAACAGCGGGACTTCACGCCGCAGACCATACAGTGGCAGGACGGGGAAGCGGTGCTGCTGGGATAACCGCTCTCAACAGGCAAAAGAAAAATCCCTTCGGAAAACCGAAGGGATTTCTGGTATGTAACCTTACTCGAAAATTACGCGGCCTGCGCCCTGATAGCGGGTCGCATAGCTGCCGGTCAGCGACGAGTACTTAACCACATCGCCCGTGCTGGGTGCGTGGATGAACTGGTTACTGCCGACATAAATGCCTACATGGCTGATGGACGAGGTGCTGCTGCCGAAGAATACCAGATCACCCGGCAGAAGGTCGTCGCGGGAAACACGGGTGGTGGCATCATACTGTGCCTGAGCGACACGCGGGATGGAGCCGACCGTGTTCTTGAACACATAGGAGGTGAAGCCGGAGCAGTCAAAGCCGCTCGGCGTGCTGCCGCCGTATACATACGGAACACCGAGGAACTGTGCAGCATAGTTCAGCACGCTCTGGCGCTTTGCGCTGATCGAGACAGAAGCTGCGGTGTTCGACGGGCTGATCGCCGTACCGGACGAAGCAGTTACGAGGTAGTCCGCACTGATGTAGCCGGTCTTGCCTGCGTAGGATACCTTGCTCCAGCCGTTAGACGTGCTAAGCACGGTAATAGCGGTGCCGTTCTTCAGCTCACCGAGAATGGTGGAAGAGGTGCTTGCCGAAGAGCGGAAGTTTACGGTAGAGGAGCACTTAACTACTGCTGCCGTACCGGTGGACGCGGACGTGTTATTGGATGCCGAACCGGTAGTAGACACGTAATCCGACTTGATGTAGCCGGTCTTGCCGGAGCAGGTTACCTTGCACCAGCCGTTCGCGGTGCTGACAACGGTAACTGCGGTGCCGTTCTTCAGCTCTGCCAGAATGGAAGAGGAAGTATTGGCCTCGGAACGCAGGTTTACACTCGAGGAACACTTCACCGTACCGGCGGTGCCGGTCGTAGAGGTAACGGTGTTCGACGGAGCGATGGCGGTGCCGGCGGAGCTGCTTGCGAGCGTGATATAATCCGGATGGATATAGCCGGTCTTGCCATTGTATGTAACCTTGTACCAGCCGCTGCTTACGCCGACTACATTTACCTTGGTGCCGTTCTTCAGTTCACCGTAAGAGGTGGACGAGGTGTTCGGCGCCGAACGGAAATTTACACTGCTCGAGCACTTTACAGTGCCGGTGCCGAGTGCAACGTCGGTTGCGGTGGTGCCGGTCAGGTACTCGCCGCTGACATAGCCTTCCTTGCCGTTTACGGATACCTTGTACCAGCTGGAGCTGTTATTCAGTACCGCAACCGTGGTACCCTTGGAGAGGGTCGTGATCACTGCACCGCCGGGGGACTGACGCAGGTAAAGCGAATCTGCGTTTACCTTAGCCTGAAATACTGCCAGCGAGTTCGGCAGGACCATCGACATCGCAAGTGCACCGGAAAGTGCGAAGCGAGCGAGTTTTTTAGAAAAAGACATGAAATTGAAGCCTCCGTTTCAAAATGGGAGAAAACAGCTTTTACACTGCCGCAGCAAGCTGCGGTGAAGTCTTACTTCGTGTGCAGTGCTCTGCCGAGCCAGATGGATGCAATATCCATCGCTGCCCACATGCTGTTCTTCTCGGTTTTCTTGACGATACGCTCTTTCATACGTACGTTGGGATCGGTCTGCTGAAGCTGTACGGATACACGCTTTGCAACCGGCAGACCCTTGTAATCACTAGATTCGAGGATCTGCATCATAATGATGTGAGAGTCACTCATCGAGCCGTAATAGATGATGTTTTCCTTACGCATCAGCGGGTGACCCTTGTATTCCAGAAGGTTATTCTTCTTGGTGGTAGGCATTATCTGCACTCCTTATAGTTACAAAATGGTTACATTCCAAAGTTACATTACGGTTACAGTATAGCATGCTTGAACAGGTTTGTCAAACATTGTTTTGAAATTTCACATTTTTGTGATAAAATAGAGCCTGTCAAATGCGAAAAAAACGCAGGAATCGACAGCGAAAATCCACAGCGGCCGCACGCGCACGAGAGTAAGGTTACAGACGCTGTAACCCAATCGAACACCATAGGCAACACCGCACAATTAAAGCTGCGGCGCTTTGCGGTAATTTTGTGTCCTAACTTCGTTGTAATTTCACGGTAATACATCAAGTATTACCGCAAAACTACGCCTCGTTAGTACGCAAAATTCCTCGCAAATCGCTCTTGTTCAATTATGCGGTGTTACCTATTATATATAGGCGTTCACAGAGCGCGTGTCGGGCCGCTGAGAGCAAAGGAATGTACATTTGTGAAATTTGCTTTTTTCACCTTGGGCTGCAAGGTTAATTTATTTGAGACGCAGGCGCTCAGTCAGCTGGCGCAGGCGCGCGGACACGAGATCGTGGATAAGGACGCGGACGCCGTGATCGTCAACACCTGTACGGTAACATCGGTGTCCGACCATAAGAACATCCGAGCGTTCCACAAGCTGCGGAGAGACAATCCGAATGCGGTTATCGCGGCGTGTGGCTGCTTTGCACAGACCGACCCGGAGCGTGTCCGCGCCACCGGCGAGATCGACCTCATCTGCGGTACCAAGGACAGGGCGCAGGTGATCGGCCTGTGCGAGCAGGCCGTCAGCGGACAGGCCGTACAGGTGCGTGAGAGCGAGGACAGCGGCTTTGAGACTCTGCCTGCCGGTATCCCGCACGGCCGCACGCGCGCGCTGCTCAAGATCGAGGACGGCTGCAACAACTTCTGCACCTACTGCATCATTCCGTATGCGAGAGGGCGGGTGCGCTCACTGCCGGTCGAGCAGGCGCTCGAGCAGACGGCGCGGCTGGCTGACGCGGGCGTGCACGAGATCGTGCTGACCGGCATCGAGATCGCGTCCTACGGCAAGGACTTCAAGCCGCAGGTGCCGCTCACCGAGCTGCTGGAGAAGCTGCTGACCGCGCAGCCGAACGTGCAGTTCCGGCTCGGTTCCCTTGACCCGCGGGCGGTGGACGATGCGTTTTGTGAACGGCTTGCCGGCTTTGCCAATCTCGCACGGCATTTTCATTTGTCCATGCAGAGCGGCTGCGATACCGTTCTCCAGCGCATGAACCGCCACTACACGAGCGAGGAATTTTACCGGTGTGTCGAGCGGCTGAGACGTGCGTTTCCGGACTGCTCGGTTACGACCGATTTGATTGTCGGCTTTCCGGGCGAGACTGAGGACGAGTTTACGCAGACGCTGGCCTTTCTGGAGAGATGCGCGTTCGCGTCCGTGCATGTATTCCCGTATTCTGCGCGCGAGGGCACAAAGGCGGCCGCCATGCCGGGTCAGCTCGATCAACAGACCAAAACCGCCCGCGCCGAGCGGGCAAAGCAGGTGGCAGAAACGCTCAGCATTGCCTATCGAAAGCAGTTTGTCGGCCGCACGCTGTACGCGCTGCCTGAGCACCCGACCGGCGGCCTGTGGGCGGCGCACGGACGCTACGGCTTTCCTGTATATATAGAGGATAAGGCGGAGAAAAATCATCCGGTCACCGTAAAGGTTATCGGTCTGCACAAGGACGGCGTATTGGCGAAAATTGAGAATTGAAAATTGAGAATGGAGAATGTGTAACCACTTTCGGCCTCTTACCATAGAATGTAATGAAATCTTTGATAGGAGGAAATGACAGTATGTGTTCTTCTAACGGCTTCTGGGGCGAAAATTCCTGGTGGTGGATCATCATCCTGATCATCTTGATCTGGGTATGCTGCGGTCAGGGCAGCGGCGGCTGCGGTTCCTGTGGTACCTGTGGTGATAATACCTGCGGCGGCTGCGGTAATTGCGGCAACTGCTGCTGCTGAGCGGCTGACATATCCGCAGAAGGGAGAGGCACCGCGTGAGCGGTGCCTTTTTCGTTTTCGCGGTATAGGGCAACCGGGGGATGCGAACCGCGCAGGCGGTCTTTTCGGCAGTGGCTGACCGGGGGACGCGAACTGCCGCAGGCGTGTTCGCCCCTAACGGGCGGGGAGGTTTT
>OGXL01003198.1_pt1 | contig 11260 bp, 9 predicted proteins | sample 1576311 | NCBI WGS metagenome assembly OGXL01 (sample SAMEA3541564, study PRJEB24748) | human gut metagenome | biome: human gut; feature: human-associated habitat; material: faeces | place: China | collected 2012 | reverse complement strand
TAAAAAGAAAAGTACGTTCATAGATATGACAGCTATGAGTGACGTTACTGTATTGTTGCTTACCTTCTTTATGTTGACTTCAACATTTGTGAAGAAGGAACCGGTGCAGGTGTTTACTCCGGCCTCCGTTTCAGAAATCAAGATTCCGGAAACGAATATCCTTCAGATTTTGGTGGATCCGCAAGGGAAAATATTTATGAGCCTCGACAAACAGCCCGATATGAAGGCTGTATTGGAGAAGATGGGTGAGGAGTACGGAGTTGACTTTACTCCTGAGCAGGAAAAGAAATTTGTGACAGCTTCTACGTTTGGTGTTCCGATGAGAAGCATGCAGAAATTTTTGGATTTACCTACTGAACAGCAGGATAAACTGTTGAAAAATGAAGGTATTCCCTGTGACAGCACAGATAATCAGTTTAAATCGTGGGTACGTAATGCTCGTCAGGTGAATCCTGATTTACGCATTGCTATCAAAGCTGATGCGTCAACTCCCTACGCTGTGATTAAAAATGTAATGAGCTCACTTCAGGATCTCAGAGAGAATCGGTACAATCTGATTACTTCTCTGAAGACTACTTCTGATAAATAAAACTGAATAATTATGAGTGCTGAAGTACAAGAAAGCGGCAAAAAAGGAAAAGGATCCAAGCAAAAGAAAATGACTGTCCGCGTAGATTTTACACCTATGGTGGATATGAATATGTTGCTGATTACTTTTTTTATGCTGTGTACCACGTTGAGCAAACCTCAGACGATGGAAATAAGTATGCCGAGCAATGACAAGAATATCACTGAAGAACAACAGAGTAAGGTGAAGGCTTCACAGGCAATAACTTTGCTGCTGGCAGGAGGAGATAAATTGTATTACTATGAAGGAGAACCTAACTATAAAGACTATACTTCGCTGAAGGAAACTTCGTATAATGCGGATGGTCTGCGTTCCATTCTTCTTAAAAAGAACTCGGTGGCAGTTCGTGAGGTAAACGAACTGAAAAAACAGAAAGCTGATTTAAAGATATCAGAGGAAGATTACACGAAGAAACTTTCTGAAATAAAAAGCGGAAAGGATACGCCGACTGTCATCATAAAGGCGACGGATGATTCTTCATATAAAAATCTGATTGATGCTCTGGATGAAATGCAAATATGCAATATAGGTAAGTATGTGATAACAGATATCGTTGATGCGGATCAGTTCTTGATCAAGAATTATGATACGAAAGGTGATCTGAGTAGAGATATCGTGGAATAGTAACACACTTTTAAAAGGAGGAAAAGAAAATGGCAAAAATAGATTTGACCTCACCCGAATGGTGTGAACTGGTATTCCAAGGTAAGAATAAGGCATACGGTGCCTATAAGATGCGGGCCAATTCACCGAAACGTCACACGTGGGCGATGGTGATTGTAGTGATAATTGCTGCCGTAGGATTCAGCATACCGACATTGGTAAAACTGGCTACTCCGAAGCAGAAAGAGGTAATGACGGAAGTGACTACATTGTCACAACTGGAAGAACCTGAAGTAAAACAGGAAGAGTTCAAGAAAGTGGAACCGGTGGCTCCCCCTCCCGCTCTGAAAAGCTCTATCAAATTTACGGCTCCTGTTATCAAAAAAGATGAGGAAGTGCGTGATGATGAAGAGATAAAGAGTCAGGAAGAATTGACTCAGACTAAGGTAGCTATCTCCATTGCCGATGTGAAAGGTAATGACGAATTGAACGGTAAGGATATTGCTGAACTGAAAGAAGTGATAACTAAAGCTCCCGAAGCAGAAGAAAAACCATATACTATGGTAGAACAGATGCCTCAGTTTCCAGGTGGTGATAGAGAATTGCTGTCTTTTATAGCAAAGAATCTGCGTTATCCTACCATTGCGCAAGAAAATGGAATACAGGGTAAAGTGTTTGTCCGTTTTGTAGTTTCGGCTACAGGAGATGTGAAGGATGTAAAGGTGATGCGTTCATTGGACCCGTACTGTGACAAGGAAGCAATCCGTGTAATCCAGTCATTGCCGAAGTGGATTCCGGGAAAACAGAACGGACGTAATGTTCCCGTGTACTATACCGTTCCTATAACTTTTAAGCTACAATAATATCTATATATGATGAAGCTGTATATTGCATTGTCGGTTGTTTTGCTGCTGTTGTTTTCGGGCTGTGGCAACAAACCCAAACCAGGGGAAGACGATACGTTGATTTCGGGCACAATTACGATAGCTGTGGACGAGACATTCCGTCCCATTGCGGAAGAAGAATTGCAGGTATTCCATGCATTAACACCGGATGCTACCGTGCATCCAGTTTATTGCAGTGAAGTGGAAGCCATGAAACTTTTGTTGGCGGACAGTGTACGTTTGGCTATAACCACGAGGCAACTGACTCGACAGGAAATGGCATTTTTCAATGACAAGAAATTCTTTCCTGTATCTGTAAAGATGGCAACGGATGGTTTAGCTTTGATAGTAAACAAGCAAAATGCAGATTCATTAATTACAGTTGAACAATTTAAGGAGATACTGACGGGGAAAATTACTGACTGGAAACAGTTGAATCCTGATTCCCGTCTAGGTGCGCTTCAACTGGTATTTGATAATCCCAATTCGAGTACTGTACATTATGTACTCGACTCGATCTGCGGTGGTAAGCCTCTATCGGAAGATTTGAAGGCACAAAAAACAAATCCGGAGGTGATTTCGTATGTGGCTAAAACCCCCGCAGCTTTAGGGGTTATCGGTGTCAACTGGATAGGTAATCCTGCGGATAGTACGCGACTCTCTTTTAATGACGCCATTCGGATAATGGCTGTCAGTCGTGCGGATTCGGCTACAGTGGAAAATAGTTTCAGGCCTTATCAAGCTTATCTGGCTTTAAATCAGTATCCATTAACCCGCAGTGTGTACATTTTACTTAATGATCCTAAAAGTGGCTTGCCTAGTGGTCTGACTTCATTTCTGACAGACTTCCGGGGGCAACGTATCATTCTGAAGTCAGGATTGGTGCCTGCAACAGCTCCTGTGCGGATTGTAGATGTAAAAGAGGAATATAAATGAACAAAAAAGAAGAACCATGAAGAAATTAGTATTAATCGTGATGAGCTTGTGCCTGGCTGTAACCATGTGGGGACAGAAATCGCCGGGTAGTGAATGGTCGCTACAGGTGAAGCAGGCTGCCACGATGATAAAGGAGGATCCAGCAAAAGCTTCTGAGGCTTTTGATGAATTATTGAAAGGTAAGAATAAGAAGAATGCCTTTTTGTTGGTAGAGATAGGCCGGGCTTATCTAGATCAAGGGAAAACGGCAGAAGCTGCCGAATATGCGCAACGCGCTAAAGATATAAACAGTAAATGTGCTGTGGCTTATCTACTGAGTGGTGATATAGCATTGAATTTGAATGATGTGAATAAAGCTAGCAGCGATTACAATCAGGCTATTTATTTGGATGAGGACTGTAGTGAAGCTTATTTTAAATATGCACAGGTATATAAAGGCGTAGACCCTCAACTGTCATTGGATATGTTGATGCGCTTACAGTCCAAAACTCCGGAGGATAATCGCATCAGTAAGGAACTGGCGGATGTATATTATACTATGGGGCAATATGGTAAGGCAAAAGAAGCATACGAAAATTATCTGAAAGTAGGTACTCCCACTGAGCAGGACTATACCCGCTATGCCATGCTGTTATATCTGAATAAAGATTATGCACAGTCTTTGGATATGGTGAAGAAAGGTTTGGAACTTGCACCAGAAAATCATGTGCTGAAACGTCTGGCAATGTATGATTATTTAGAATTAAAAGACTATAAGACAGGATTGGAAGCTGCTGCTACATTCTTCGCTAATCCCGGTAATCCGGATTATGTATACTTGGACTATGTTTATTTCGCTCGTTTACTGGAAGCGGACAAGCAATACGAAGAAGCAGTGGTACAATTTAACAAAGCATTGTCTATGGATAAGTCCCATACGGAAATTTATAAAGATATCTCTGATGTGTACGAGAAGAAACGTGATTTTCCGAAAGCGATAGAAGCTTATAAGAATTATCTGGATGAAATGAAAAGCTCCCCGGATATTAGTGATCTCTTTTTATATGGTCGTTTGAACTATTATGCTGCTACCGATTCGGCTTATCAGGATAAACAACCGACATATTTGGCTGAAGCCGATACTATTTTTGCACAGGTGGCTGTTAAAGTTCCTGATAACTATTTGGGAAATTTTTGGCGTGCCCGTGTTAATTCTTTGCGTGATCCTGAAACCACTCAGGGACTGGCAAAGCCGTATTATGAGGCTGCACTGAGTATTCTGGAACAGAAGCCTGATGCTACTAAATCAGTATTGGTAGAATGTAACAGCTATTTGGGGTATTATTATTTTGTAAAAGAGGATTATAACCAGTCAAAACAGTATTGGAATAAAATATTGGAAATTGATCCTGAGAACGAAACTGCTACTAAGGCACTAGGAGGAATTAAATAGTCCTTCTTTTTTTCATTTATCATTTGGGTTGAGCGGACAGTACTTAGTTGCTGCCCGCTTAATTTGTTTAGAGATTAACGAAAGTTAAACATTGGCTATACTTCTTGTTTATTCAAATAAACTATATATATTTGTAGTATACTAATGAACTAGTACACTAAATAACTAATAAAAACATAAACACAATGATGATTGAAATAAAGAACTTATCTTTCAGTTATGGAAAGAAAAAACAGAGTGTCTTTAATGACTTCTCGTTGACGCTGGATAAAGGTTCAGTTTACGGTCTTTTAGGAAAGAACGGTACAGGTAAATCTACTTTGCTCTATTTAATGACAGGTCTGCTTCGTCCTCAGGCCGGACAGGTACTTTACAAAGGGGTAGATGTTTCCATGCGCTATCCCCTGACTTTGCAGGATATGTTTCTAGTGCCTGAAGAGTTTGCTTTGCCATCAGTCAGTTTGAAACGATACTTAAAACTGAACACACCGTTCTATCCGAATTTTAGCAATGAGCTTTTGAATGCCTGCCTTCATGATTTTGATATGAATGAAGATATTCATTTGGGTGAACTTTCGATGGGGCAGAAGAAGAAAGTATTTATGTGCTTTGCATTAGCTACCAATACCTCTTTATTGGTTATGGACGAACCTAGCAATGGATTGGATATTCCTTCTAAAAGTCAGTTTCGTAAAGTAATCGCTTCGGGCATGACCGATGAAAAAGCAGTCATCATCTCTACGCACCAGGTGAGAGATATTGACAGCCTGCTGGATCATGTGGTTATTATTGATGGAACCCGCGTATTATTGAATGAATCGGTAAAGACGATCTGTGAGAAACTTTATTTTGTAGAGCAAGGAATGAATGAATCGACGGATACAGCATTGTATGTTCAGCCGTCCGTCCAGGGAAACAGCGTAATTTTTCCGAATACGTATAATGAGGAAACGAATCTGAACCTGGAAGTATTATTTAACGCTATGCTGACAGAGAGAGAAAAAATGCAATTTCTGTTTAACAAGTAATACAAACACACTATGGATACGAATAAATTCTTTAGCTTTTCGCGTATTGCAATGGTAATGAAACGCGAGATTATGGAAAATTGGAAAACAAATCTTTATCGTCTGATCGGAATTTATGCTGCATTTGCATTGGTAATGGTGCTCACAATGTCGAAACAGGTGACGTATAGTGATTCTCAAATGGCTTTTCAGCATTATTGTTCTAATATAATGGGAACCTTTGCTTTTATCATCGGTATTTTTGGCATTGTCTATGCTGCTAACATTATGGAAAATATGATTACAAAAGAAAAACGTATCGCTTTTTTGATGCTTCCGGCAACTATGATAGAGAAATTTGTAGCACGATTCTTGATTGTTACGGTAGGATTGGCTGCGGCTGTCTTTGTTGCGGCGTCATTGGCGGAAATTACCCGTTATCTGTTACTTCCTTTATTTAATGTGCCTGAAACATTCCATCAATCTGTTTTGTATAACCTTCTTTCTATGGCTTCGGTAGATGGTGAGCAGATATATAGGGGATCAGGCTATGCTATGAATATGCCGTACCAGAATTGGTTGGGTGAATTGTGCGGATGGGCTTTCCTGTTATGGTCACATTCATTGTATATTCTAGGGGGAAATTATTGGTATAAGAAACCTTTTTTCAAGACATTGGGTGCTTTGATGCTTATTTCTATTCTGTTTTCTGTTTTATCGGTGCACATTCTTTCATGGATAGGAGATGACAATATGCGCAGTTTTTCTGAGTGGCTGGAAACTAATTTCCAGTGGATGACATTAAACAAGTTACTTTCGTTAGGAGTAGCGTTTTTCAGTGCATTCACTATGTTTAACTGGTGGCTGAGTTACCAGCTTTTTACCCGTTCGCAAGTTGTTAAACCTAAATTCCGTTTGCTATGAAATTTAAAGAAAGTAAATCCATTTACTTGCAGATAGCCGACCGGATAAATGATGAAATCCTGCAAGGACAATATGCCGAGGAAGGGCGTATTCCGTCTGTCAGAGAATACGCCGCCACGGTGGAGGTGAATGCAAATACAGTGGTCCGTACGTATGATTACCTTCAAGGACAAGAGATTATTTATAATAAACGCGGTATCGGTTATTTTGTATCGGCAGGGGCTAAAGACCGGATTATCACTTTGCGTAAAGATATGTTTCTGCATGAAGAATTGCCGGAGTTTTTCAGACAAGTGAGTGCATTGGATATTCCCATAAAGGAAATAGAGAAGATGTACAAGGAATATCTGACCCAACAATAACACAACACATATATGGAACAATGCAGACATGGCATCGGTTGAATAAAGAAATCCCGGCAGAGTGGCGCTCGTCGGGATTTCTTGTATTTGTTCACTTGTTTGCTATAAAAATAGTAGTCCAGTATAACCATTCGGTTGCAGCTCGAAGGATATCGGGGTTGATGGATCGGATATTATCTTTAGGATGATGGTAATAGCCACCTCCTAATGCCCATAAATCAATGCATGGATAACCGGCTTTCATAAAAACAGCACCATCTGTACGAGGACGAGTCAGGAAATGAGTTTCATTAGTGAACAGACGTCGATGCACATACATAGCATTGGCTTTTTGGGACAGTTTGGCCAATTCGGGGTATTTATAGTGGTAGTTCGCCCCTAACATCTGGCCTACACCCACCTGCTCCAGATTCAGGATTGCTATTACTTTATCCTTTGGTACAAGAGGATGATTAGTATAATAAGTGCTACCGGTGAGTCCGGCTTCCTCGCCGTCCACACTCATGAAAATGATGCTGCGTTTGGGTTTTATCTTTGATTTTGCCAGTGCTTCGGCTACTCCCAGCATGGCGGCGGAGGAAGAATTGTTGTCATTCGCTCCTTCAATAAGGAAAGGAATCATTCCCAAGTGGTCCAGATGAGCGGAAATGATTACATATTCATTGCACAGTATAGGGTCACTGCCTTTGATCATACCCAAAATATTTTTTCCAGTAGCATTGGGATTATAGGTAGCATTCATTTTGATGTGGGCTCTCTTTCCGGTATGGAAAGAGGCAGGCTTCTGAGTCTTATAAATCTGCCGGATGGTCTCTTTATAAGTCTTGCCTGTTCCCCTGAAAATATCATTAACCACAGTGTCTGTAACATGACAATAGACAAATCCTGGATTATAGGGGGCATTTGGACCGGGAACCCATTTGTATAACAAGCCTGCCGCACCATGGGTTACGGCATTGTTCAGCTTGGTTTGGTGCAAAGTATGTTTGTACCACATGGTCAGTGAATCGGGGTTACGGCTTATATTGGGTGTTTCTCCCTCCACCAGCACAATCTTGCCTTTTACATCTATATCTTTGTAATCATCATATGCTAATTCGGGTGCTGTAACGCCAAATCCGGCGTATACCACATCGGCTGTCACTTCCCCGTCACTGGTCATTCCTCCGGCAAACCAACCATCTGCCCAAGGATATGTCTTAGAGATCCATACAGTTTTTTTCTTGCCTTGGGTGACAGGAAATAGGATATCCATAGTGCTTCCCGGTTGTATTTCCACACAAGGGTGGGGGAATAGCTGTATGTAGGAACCATTCTCACCACCGGGTATCAGTTCCCACTCTTTAAAATATCCTTTTACGATATCTACAGCTTTAGCCATTCCGGGCGAACCTGCGAGTCGTCCCTCCAAGGCTGGGTCTGAAAGTTGCTTTACATAACCGAAAATCTTTTCGGTAGTGATGTTATGATGCATGGCATCAAGGTACATTTCTTCATCAGTCATGGTGGCTGTTCTTTTTTGGGCGGATGAGGACAGAGAGCCCAATGCTAGAATTGCAGATAACAGAAGGATTCCTTTTTTCATGTTGTTCTATTGATTTAAGATTTGGTTCTAAAGATAAAAAGAAAAGATCAGATTCCTGTTTATCTTCTGGTAAAAATCTTAAGTTCATATTTCTTGATATAAATCAAACCGTTGTATCGTGAAAAGTCCGTACCTTTGCACCCCGAAAATCAAAGATGATAAGTGGACGTAATTCAAGAACCGAGGAGCATACGAAAGAACCTAGCCAGACTGGCGGTTCCTATTTTCATTGAAACATTACTGATTATGATGCTGGGTGCAGTGGATACCGTGATGCTGAGTCAGTATTCAGACAATAGTGTGGCTGCTGTAGGGGTGGTCAACCAGCTCATTATGTTTGCTTTCCTGATATTTGAGGTGATCAATATAGGAACTTCCGTACTCTGTTCGCAATATTTGGGAGCAAGAATGCACAAGAATATGGTGCAGGTGGTGGGAGTATCATTGATACTCAATCTGGCGTTCGGTTTATTCGTTAGTGCCATTTTACACTATGGAGCCACTTTCCTGTTGTCCATGATGGGGCTTCGTTCCGAACTGATGGAATATGGAGTGAGTTACATGGAGATAGTAGGGGCATTCGCTTTTTTTCAAGCCATATCTCTGACTATTTCTGCCTCTTTGCGCAGTGCCAATAAAGCAGTTTATCCCATGATGGTAACGGTAGTTGTAAATATTCTGAATATCATTGGTAACTATTCGCTGATTTTTGGTAAGTTCGGTATGCCGGCTTTGGGAGTGGAAGGTGCTGCTATTTCTACTGCATTTGCCCGAGGGGTATCTATGGTGATACTTTTTGTGATTCTTTTCCGTAAACATATTCCCAGATTTCCGTTATCCTATTTTCGCCCCTTCCCGTTTGTCGAGCTGAAAAACCTGTTGAAAATCGGAGTCCCTTCGGCCGGAGAAAATATGTCCTACAGTTTCTCTCAGGTAGTATTGACCTATTTTATTAATATGTTGGGGAATGAAGCGCTGGCTACTCGTACCTATGTGGTGAATATAGTGATGTTCGTTTATTTGTTTGCTATTGCCATGGCACAAGGCGGAGCCATCTGTATTGGTCATTTGGTAGGTGAGAGGAAACTTCATGCAGCTTATCTGTTGGGCAAATATGTGATGCGTATTTCTATTTTGGTTTCTTTAGTTTTATCCTGTATCTGGGCTTTGATGGGGCATACTTTGTTTAGCTGGCTGACGGATAATCCGGAAATTATCCGTTTGGGTACTATTATCCTGTTTATTGATGTGATTTTGGAAGTGGGCCGGGCTATTAATATTTATGCGACGAATGCTTTACGTGCAACGGGTGATGTGAATTATCCGTTTTATGTAGGATTTGTTGTTCAGTGGAGTGTTGCCGTAGGTTGTGGTTTCTTGTTCGGTATTCATTGGGGATGGGGACTGGTAGGTATGTGGTGTGCATTTGTGCTGGATGAAAATCTTCGTGGTATTATCTTTGTACAGCGTTGGAATAGTCTGAAATGGACTAAAAAGGGATTTGTGAAATAAATCTTCATTTTCGCAAACTTTATGCATCTTCAGACCGTTAAACTCAAGAAAAAGAATTAATTTTGCAGTCTGATAATTATCAAAGAATATAATATGGAGCTCGATTTACTCACGGCAATATCACCTATTGACGGTCGATACAGAGGAAAAGCGGGAGCTTTGGCCTCTTATTTTTCTGAATTTGCACTCATCAAGTACCGTGTGCAGGTAGAAATTGAATACTTTATCACTCTGTGTGAACTACCGTTGCCACAGCTGAAAGACTTTGATCATGCACGTTTTGATGCATTGCGCGCTATTTATAAGAACTTTTCAGAGGCTGACGCACAGCGTATTAAAGAGATAGAAAGTGTAACAAACCACGATGTAAAGGCTGTAGAATATTTCATCAAAGAAGAATTCGATAAGTTGGGCGGAATGGAGGAATGCAAAGAATTTATTCATTTCGGATTGACATCACAGGACATAAACAATACCTCTGTACCTTTGTCTATAAAGGAGGCATTGGAACAAGTATACTATCCGCAAATTGAAGAGCTGATTGCCCAGTTGACTACATACGCTGAAGAATGGGCAAATATCCCTATGTTGGCAAAAACACATGGACAGCCTGCTTCTCCGACTCGCTTGGGTAAAGAAATCATGGTTTTCGTTTATCGTCTGAATCGTCAGCTGGCTGTATTGAAAGCTTGTCCTGTCACGGCTAAATTCGGTGGTGCGACGTGCAAACACAGACTCACCGCGAGTCTCAACATTTGCTGTTGCGTGCGGATAGCAATTAGTATCTCCGTGCTGATCCATCACATTTACTGCCAAATTGCGGTATGACTCGTATTCCCACTCTCTTGCTTTTCTGGCAGTGACCAAATGACTCTCACCTGAGAAAATCTTCGGTGAATAGCACACCTTCTTTTCTCCAAATGGAATCTCATAAGAAACCTCGCCTGTCACATAGACAAGTGCCTCTCCTAATGCATCATCTGCCTGAAATACATAAAATGCAGGAATCTCATCTGCCAAAAATACAACGCGATCCCCTTCTTCATATGTACGTGAAACTGGTAAGTTTACTTCCTTTGTTCCTGCAGCCTCTGCAATAATTGTTCCTTCTTTGTTAATTACCTGTACCTTAATCATAGCTGATTTACCCATACTTCCATCTCACCCTCACCACGGTTTGCCCATGCATAGTAAGGGATGAAACGAAGTTCCTTTCCTTCATATACTGGCTTTTGCCATGTTTGATATAAGCCATTTTCTACTGTTACCGGCTTCTTTGTTTTTGCGTTTACACGCAGCATAATCATCGTAAAGCCAAGCTCATCTGTCTTTTCTTCAGTAAAGACGGCATCTGGCTTTACTCGCACAAGCGGCAATCCCTGTCCAT
>OGXL01003188.1_pt1 | contig 11273 bp, 8 predicted proteins | sample 1576311 | NCBI WGS metagenome assembly OGXL01 (sample SAMEA3541564, study PRJEB24748) | human gut metagenome | biome: human gut; feature: human-associated habitat; material: faeces | place: China | collected 2012 | reverse complement strand
AATCAAAGTCATATGTTACACAGAACGGAGTACCGATCTCATCCTGACGGCGATATCTCTTTCCGATATTTCCACGATCGTCAAACTCGCAGTTATAATATTTGCTCAACTGTGCAAATACTTTCTCCGCGCCTTCATTCAATTTCTTAGACAGCGGAAGAACGCCGATCTTAACCGGAGCAAGCGCCGGATGGAAATGAAGAACGGTACGCATATCCGGTTTCTCTTCTGTTCCGATATTCTCTTCGTCATATGCACTGCAAAGGAACGCCAATACCATACGGTCTGCGCCAAGTGACGGCTCAATTACATACGGAATGTACTTTTCTTTCGCTTCATCGTCAAAATAAGTAAGATCCTGTCCCGATACATTCTGATGCTGTGTCAGGTCATAGTCTGTACGGTCTGCGATTCCCCAAAGTTCTCCCCATCCAAACGGGAACAAGAACTCTACGTCTGTCGTCGCTTTACTGTAGAAAGACAACTCTTCCGCATCATGGTCACGGTAACGTACTTCGTCTTCTTTCAGTCCGAGTTCAGACAGCCAGTTCAGACAGAAGTTTTTCCAATAATCAAACCATTCCAAATCTGTATCCGGTTTGCAGAAGAACTCAAGCTCCATCTGCTCAAACTCTCTCGTACGGAATGTAAAGTTACCCGGTGTGATCTCGTTTCTGAAAGATTTTCCGATCTGAGCGATACCAAACGGAAGTTTCTTTCTTGATGTACGCTGTACGTTTTTAAAGTTTACGAAAATTCCCTGCGCCGTCTCCGGTCTGAGATAAACCGTATTCTTCGCATCTTCTGTAACTCCCTGGAATGTTTTGAACATCAGGTTGAACTGACGGATATCTGTAAAATTATGTTTTCCGCATGTCGGACACGGAATCTGATGCTCTTCGATAAATGCCGTCATCTCTTCCTGAGACCATCCGTCCACAGAACCTTCCAGTTCAATTCCTTTTTCTTCGCAGAAATCTTCGATCAATTTATCCGCGCGGAAACGCTCATGACATTCTTTACAATCCATAAGCGGATCGCTGAAACCTCCGAGATGACCGGAAGCCACCCAAGTCTGCGGGTTCATAAGGATCGCGCAGTCGACACCGACATTGTATGGGTTCTCCTGTACAAACTTCTTCCACCATGCTTTTTTTACATTGTTTTTCAGTTCTACACCGAGATTGCCGTAATCCCATGTATTCGCCAGACCGCCGTAAATCTCTGATCCCGGATATACGAATCCTCTTGATTTTGCAAGCGCCACGATTTTATCCATTGTCTTTTCAACCATTTTTATGCTCCTCACATTTTTTATTGTAACAGTTCAGCCATACAGATGTACGGGAAGCAGAAAACATGCCTGCATGTTTTTGCAAGCGGACATCTGTATGTGCTTAGCGCCTTTTTATGAGTAAAACAGTAGCGGCAGCTACAGTAAGCACGCAGTGCGGTTTTACGAATGGCGCAGGCTGAACTATTACTTTTTATTCTCGATGGTATTCATTATAACTTGTGCGGCCTTATTTTTCAAGCATCATCGCGCAGACAATCTCCATTGCTCTCTATCACATTTTTATACCAATAAAACGATTTTTTCGGAATCCGTTTTCCCGTTCCTTTTCCGAAGTCGTCCAGGTCCACATAAACCATCCCATATCTTTTCGACATCTCTCCGGTCGTTGCACTGACCAGATCGATCCACCCCCATGCAGTATACCCGATCAGATCTACACCGTCCTTTTCCACTGCATCCATCATTGCTTTCACATGGGAAGAAAGATATTCTATTCTATAATCATCATCAACAAACCCGTTCTCATCCGGCGTATCTTTCGCTCCAAGTCCGTTTTCCACAATAAACAATGGTTTTTGATATCTGTCGTACAGCGTGTTTAACGTAATCCTCAGTCCGAGAGGATCGATCGGCCATCCCCACTGACTGTTGGTAAGATGCGGGTTTTTCGCAGAAGCAAACACGTTTCCCCCTGCGGCTTCGCCTTTTCCGTCCGCTCTCACACAGCGGCTGTTATAATACGAAAGCGAAACAAAATCAACCGTATTCTCTTTTAAGATTTCAAGATCATTCTCCTTCATCTTCAGCCGAATATTTTCCCGTTCAAATAATTTTTCAGCATAAGAAGGATAATTTCCCCTGACTTGTATGTCTGTAAAAAAGTAATTTTCTCTGTTCTTTTCCACGCTTGCCCATACGTCTTTCGGATCACAGCTATACGGATAGACGTCTCCCGCCGCAAGCATACATCCGACCTGTGAGCCCGGGCATATCTCATGCGCCATTTTCACAGCCAGTGCAGAAGCAACAAGTTCATGATGAGCTGCCTGATATTTTACTTCCATTGGATTCTCATCTTCTTCCAGACGAATACCTGCTCCCATAAACGGCAGATGCATCAGCATATTAATTTCATTAAATGTAATCCAATACCGGACTTTTTTCCCGAAACGGTGAAACAAAGCTTCACAGTAACGAAGATAACAATCGATCACTTCGCGGCTTTTCCATGAACCATACTTCTCTATAAGAGCCAGCGGAATATCAAAATGACAGATTGTTATAATCGGTTCAATTCCATACTTATTCAGCTCATCGATCACATTCTCATAATGATTCAATCCATTCTCATTCGGCTGTGATTCCTCTCCGGTCGGAAAAATCCTCGACCATGAAATTGAGAAACGGTAACATTTACATCCCAGTTCTTTTAAAAGCACAATGTCTTCTTTATAATTTTCAAAACCGTTGACCGCTTTTCTTCCCGGAAAATAAGATTCCTTCGGAAGTTTCCTATAATCGAACGTTCCATCCATGACAGCCTGACGATTCTCTCCGTGAGGGATCACATCAACGAGTGCAGTCCTTCTTCCATCTTTATCCCAGCTTCCTTCAAACTGATTTGCCGCTGTTGCTCCGCCCCACAAAAACTGTTCTTTCATACGCAACAATCCTTTCCTATCGAGTAACTGTCATCAAGATCGATTGCGGATCTATATGACATTCACTTGTAATTGAAATATCTGAAAATTCATCTGTATTTGTAATAAGAACCGGAGTGACAAGAGAGTACCCTTCCTTACAAATCAGTTCCATATCAAATTCTAAAAGCTTCTGTCCTTTCGTTACGCGATCTCCTTCTTTGGCGAATGGACGGAATCCCTTTCCTTCCAACTGTACCGTATCCATTCCGACATGGATCAGCAATTCCACTCCGTCGTCCGTTGTCATCCCGATTGCATGACCTGTCGGAAAAAACACAGAGATTGTTCCGTCTGCCGGTGCATACAAAACTCCTTCTTTCGGGTCAACTGCCGCTCCAAGTCCAAGCGCTCCCGATGAAAAAGCTTCGTCCTGAACATCTGAAAGCGCTATAACTTCTCCCTTCAACGGACTGCTTATTTTCTCTGTTTTCCTTTCTTTCCTGTCAATCTTATCCGATTCATTCTTATCAAACTTCTCAATCTTACCGATCTTATCTTCTTTCTCTCTATTCTTTTTCATATCAATTTCGCCCGTTTTTCCGGTCTTCTCATCGTGGTAAAAGATCATCGTGAGAACAAAACCGACAACCATGGATATTGCAATTCCGATAAATGCTACGATAATATTTCCGTTTGTTCCGTCAGGATTGATCATATTCGGAAGTTCAAAAATTCCCATGCCACCGAGAATGAATTTACGGAAATTAAAATGTCCGTAAAATGCTCCGCCGATTCCTCCTGCAATACAGCTTATGATAAACGGTTTTTTTAGCGGAAGAAGCATACCGTAGATCGCCGGTTCTGTTACACCGAAAATACCGGAAATAAAATTCGGAATCGCCATCTCTTTTATCTTTTTATCTTTTGTTTTGAAAAACATCGCAAGCACTACTGCCGATGTAGCGAATGTACAGGCGAAAAACGGCATCATAACATTGTCGTATCCCAACGTCTGCACATTATTAATATAAACCGGAATAAATCCCCAGTGCATTCCGAAGATTACCAAAATCTGCCATGTAAATCCTACGACCGCGCCTGCAAGAAGCGGACTAAATTCCCTGATCATAAGCGTAAATTCAGAGATCAGCGTAGATCCAAAGGTTGCGACCGGTCCGAGGAAGATCATTGCAACCGGAAGAGTTACAAGTAAAGTCAGCATCGGCACAAAGAAAAACTTTACAAGATCCGGCACAAACCGATTAAATAATTTTTCACACTTCGACGCAAACCATACAGTCAGTATGACCGGGATCACCGTTCCCGTATAATCTACCGAAATGACCGGAATTCCGAAAAAGTCTATATATACCGGAGATTGGAACAGCGTTCCTTCCAAAACGGTCGTTACAGCCTCTGCTCCTGCCGACAATGCAGATAACTGGATACCCGGATAGCACATTGCCGCTCCGATTGCAAGACCGAGCATCGGTTTTAACTGAAATTTCTTAGCTGCTGTATATCCAAGGAACAGCGGCAAAAAGGTAAACAACGCATCGCCTGCCGCATTGATAATCATATATCCTCCGCAATCGGCAGAATACAATCCAAGTGTAACGAATAATGTGTTCAGACCTTTCAGCATTCCGCAGGCAGCCATGATCCCTAAAATAGGCTGAAAAATACCGGACACTACATCGATGGCACGATCCAGGAGCTTCCCTGATTTCTTTGTTTCCGCAGACGCTTTATTCTCGTTCAAATCGAGCAGCGCCATCACATCTTCAAATACTTCCGGCACATGATTTCCGATCACAACCTGATACTGACCGCCGCTTTTCATTACAGTCACAACCCCGTCCATCTTTTTCAGAACATCGTCTTTTGCGATACTTTCATCCTTTAACGTAAATCGAAGTCTTGTGATACAGTGAACAAGTCCTGTTACGTTTTCTTTTCCGCCGACATTTTTTACGATATCTTTTGCCAGCGTCTCATACTTTCCCATTTCTTTTCCTCCTATAACTGTTTTTTGATAGTTAGAAAATAACATATGTCTTTCTTTCATACAATTCGCACAAGCCGGATTGTTTCAGCGTTTCAAAAATCATGAAAAAGAACCGCTGCTTTTTGAAACAGCGGTCCAAATTTACTCATTTTTCTCTTTTGTATGATACGTTTCATCCCAAAGCAGACTTAAATGATTCAACATTTCCATAGAGGATCTTGCATGTTCTTCATATCGCTTTGACAACAGAAGCGCGAAAAAAATATCAAGAATATAAGTCGCTCCCGAAAAAGAAGTAATCACATCCAGGCTTAGCAGCGCGTCCCTGTTCGGAATCTCCACAATCTCATGACACCATTTCTTAAGTTCTGTATGATAAGGACCTGCAATTCCGACCACATAAGTTTCTGTCGCCTCCCTTAAATATTTTGCCATACAGATCACCGTATGATTTGATCCTGTCAGACTGATCAAAAAAGCAATGTTTTTCTTGTGCTTACGCGCCGCCAGATAGTGAGAATTAATACTTTCGTATGCCGAGCATTCCAACCCGAGCGTACTGATTTTAAACGCCGCCGACTGTGCAAGTATATAACTGATCCCTGTTCCGTAAATATCGATGCACTCTGCTTTTTGCAATACTTGACTGATCCGTTTCATACTGTTTTTATCTAAAGAAAGTCTTGTATTCGTCACCGCTTTATCATAGAGCGCCGGAAGTGTTTTTACGATATCGTCATATGTACTTTCGGCAGTCACCGGCTCGTTTGCAAGCAGTTGATCGATCCGCTTTTTTTGATTGATCTCGGCAGTAAGAGTAATTTTCAAATCTTGAAAACCATTTAACCCAAGCTTTTGACTCAGCCTCACGACTGTTGCCTTACTCGTGTAAGACGCTTTCGCCAGTTCTCCTGCCGACAGTTCCGAAATCTGATCTAAATGACTTAAAATATACTCCGCTACATCTTTTTCATGAGCCGTAAAATTTTTATGTTCCTGCAATTTTTCTAACAGCATTATTTGTGCATAGCTCCCTTCACCTCAAATTCATACAAGTAAACGTCCTCCAATGTCGGAGCGGCTTCCCTGATCTCATTATAACCTTCCGGGCGCTTCTGTGTCACTACGCGGACGATGATCTGTCCGTCTTTTCGGAACAGATTACTTATTTCAAACTTTTCTTTCACTTCTTCCAGCTCCTGCTGCCCTACACTCATTTCAAACACTTTTCCCTGAATCTTTGCCTGTAATTGTTCGGGACTTGCCTTATCGATCAGCCGTCCGTTTTTCATCAGAAGAATTTCTTTGGAAATGAATTCGATATCTGATACAACATGAGTTGCGATCAAAACGATCCGATCCTGACTCAAATCCGAAATAAGATTACGGATGCGGATACGTTCTTTCGGGTCTAATCCCGCCGTCGGCTCATCGAGGATCAATATCTTCGGATCGTTTAAAAGCGCCTGCAAAAGAAGCACTCTCTGTTTCATTCCTCCTGACAGTTCCTTGATCTTTTTACGTTTCACCTTGTCAAGATTTAACAAAGGAAATAAAAGCTCCATCCGAGCGCGGATTTCCTTTTTCTTCATTCCTTTAAGCGTTCCCATATAAGCGAGAAATTCAGTCACTGTAAACGTTTCGTACAACTGTTGCTGCTGAGGCATATATCCGAGTGATTTTCTGTAAGCCGCGCCCCATTTCAAAATATCTTTTCCGCCGCACAATATTCTCCCCGAATCCCGAAGGAGGTTATCTGTCAATATATTCATCAGCGTGCTCTTCCCTGCCCCGTTTGGTCCGAGTATGCCATAAATTCCGTTTTCAAACGTCGCGTCAAAATTTTGCAGGGCTTTTTTCTTCCCATAGCTTTTACATAATTCCCGAATCTTAATTTCCATCCCTGCTACCTCCTGTTCTCATAAGCACGATATAAAACATATCCTGCCGCAAATGAAAGCGCTCCCCAAAAGATCACGATTTCCGAAATAAGTACAAGCCAGTTTCCTTGTAAAATCTGATGCCCGTCCAAAAGACTGTTCAGACTAAGATAATGTACGATCGGAACTCCGCCCCATTCAATGAGCAGCGGACCGCCGAACAAAAGAAGCGAAAGTATCATCGTCATCGTAGAGTCTTTCAAAACGACGGACAATGCCATCGTACTAAATACAATGACAAACAATGTCACAAGCTGCATAATCATCAGCATCAAAACGTATCCGAAGATCGAACAATTTATAACCGACTGTCCCGCAAACATCATCGAACGCACCTTTGCGCCCCAACATTCCAGCGGATACTCCCCGACAACTTTTAATATCGCCGGAATCTTGACTAAAACAAAGATCACCGCTGTAATTCCGAATGACACGCCAAGCTTTTTTAAAAATAATTCTTTCCGCCCCGCTTCGTACTGCGAAGCAGGTTCATTACTTTCAGATCATATTCCGTTCCAAGAACGCCGGATGCGCTGTACACCGCAGCGATCACACATAAAAGAATCCCGATCAGACGTTCCTTCACCGCCTTATCTCCGAACAAAAGCTGATAGCCTTTTTCATAAACCAACTCCTGTTCATTGACTCCCTTTCCCTGATTATTTGACATAATGTACATCACCTGACTGTACGCCTCGGAAAATCCTTCATGAGCATACTTGTTTTCTTCCTGCTTCTGAACAATCTCAACGGCAGTCAGATCTGAATTTTCCGGAGTCATAGAATAGATCTCTTCAAATCGTTTGCGCTCCTCATTGAAGTATTCCACTTTTTCTTCTGTCATCTTTCCCTGCTGATCGGTCATATAAAACTTATAGTATTCTTCCTTGATATCCCTGTATGTCGGAATAGAATTCCCGACAAGAACGGCGCCGTACATGACCGCGATACATACCCATATCGCACGGTTTGAGAAAAGACATTTCACACTTTCGTAAAAATATAATTTATCCGAAATAAAACCGATCCGGCTGCTGTTTTTTCTCTCCCTTCTCCATCTTCTCTTTGTTTTGGCACATCGGAAAAACCTCCGCACATTTCCCAAAACAAAAAGAACAAGTACTACCGGAAGAACAATCCGAAATACAGTCATCGCATTGACCGGATTGTCAAAAAAGTCTAAATTATGGTATTTAGAAAACAGCGGATACACTTTCATATATTCCGCCAGATTAACGTATTTGAACACGTCCGCATAAGACACCGACGGAAGAAATGCAGACAGCATATACTCTGCAATTCCGACCGCTCCGATTCCGATCATTGCGCCGGACGGTGTCTCTGATTTTTGAGCAATCCATATCATTCCTAATATGATCACATAGCAGACTGCCATCTTGACGATCAGATATAAAAATAAAAACATTCCTACGGACATCATATACGGACTTTCGTACATCGTAGTTACCGACTGGATCGGACGAGAGAGGTCACCAAAGCCATATTTCTGCCACGCATAAAGATAATCGACTCCGTAAAACAGAAGAACGAGCAGCGCCGTCACACATGCCGCCACTGTCAGCTTTGCCCCGATCACAGAGCCTCTCCCTCGATAACAGGATCTCAGCAAAGGATATAGTTTATTTTTCTTTTCATCCAACACAAGAAAATACACTGTCACCGCAAGCATAAAAACGATGCAAAGATCTGTAAATTCTGCTTCTGTGGCAAAGATCACTCCGTCCGATACATCACTCTTTAGTTTCAGTCCTTTCAGTTTCTCATACGCATCCGGGGTAATCTGTGCATTTCGATAAGCAAACGTTCCTTCATTCGAGAAAATAGCGCTGGACATACTCGCGCTTTTTTCCTTGATCTCCTCAAGATATTTGTCGTATCGGTTGACCTGTCTGTACTCCTGAAAGATTTTGTTGTACAACATCTCTTCTGCATATTCATTCCCCGTATAAACAGGAACTTTCTTTTCCGGAAGCTTCTCGATCCACTCTTTACGCTTTTCTTCCGGCTGTGCCTTCAAATCTGCGTAAATCTGTTTCACCGCTCCTGCATCGTACATCTCCATCTTCATTTTTTCAGACAGCGTCCAAATATTAAAAAGAAAAAACACCGAGCACAAAAACCAAAAAGAGCGGAATGCACGAAACTTTTTCCATTCATACATTACAGATTTCATCCGATCCCTCCCCTCCGGCAAGGTTTTTTTGTTTCTCTTACTCTTCAGTTACAATATTCCCCGCCGAAGAAACTCTCGGCGTATAAATCACTTTCATTTCACCTGTTTTCCCAAACAGATCTTCTTTCTCAATATAGGCGTCGTACATGAGAAGATCTCCTTCAATTTCTTTTTCGCCGATATATTTTTCCTGATATGTAAAATAAACTCCGTCTTTCGTTATATCGTTAATTCCACTAAGCCACGCCTGATCTGTCGGAAGTCGGTCTGACAGCTTCAGATTACTGATTCCTTCCTCATTTTTACATATAATTCATTTTCCGGAAATGCCCGAAACAAAATTCCTTCTTCACTTACACCTTCTACAGTGACTTTTTCAGCGCCAACTTCTTCCGCCTGAACAATTTTTTCATTTTCCTTTGAATCAATATGATAGCAATAGAGAGACTTTCCTTCATCACCGATATAATAGAAACCCTTCCCATCCTGCGTCACTTCAACACGCTGATAATCAACGGTATTCAACGAGATTTCAGTCAATGTTCCGCTCTCATAATCAAATAAGTTATATTGTACTCCGTCATCTTTCACTACAGCACATCATCAGCCTGTGTGGGCGCGCGGTGTGCTGGATCAGATCCGGCGCCGGAGTGTACCGGTGCAACTGGAACAGGGAATCAATACGATCAGGGTCTATCCGGTCACGCCGGGCTTTGTTCTTGAGAAGATCGTGATCTATCCCCATGGAAACAAACCGGCAGAAGCCTATCTTGGACCGATAGAAACGTATCGGTGCAGGAGCTGATCATATATCAATACAGTGAGGAGCATGTCAGTCTATTTGCGGAAAGAAAATTTGGCATGGGCTGACCGAAAGAGGAAGGAGAAAAATATGGCAGGAGCTTATGAAACAAAACAGTACCGCAATGTATTTGCGGAGTATGGTTATTCGGAAGAAGAAATCGAAAAAAGAGTACAGGAGACATTTGAGACGATTTTTCATGGCAGCGAAGAGGAGCGCTTTTACCATGAAGCCGGGGAGGATATGGGATTTATGGAAGATACCGGCAATCATGATGCGCGGACCGAGGGCATGTCGTATGGCATGATGGTCTGTGTACAGCTGGATAAGAAAGAGGAATTTGACCGTCTGTGGAAGTGGACAAGAACTTATATGTATATGGATGAAGGACCGGGAAAGAATTATTTTGCATGGTCCTGCGCTTTGGACGGCACAAGAAATGCGGACGGACCGGCACCGGACGGGGAAGAGTATTTTGCTATGGCATTGTTCTTTGCATCAAGAAGATGGGGAGACGGAGAGGGCATTTTTAATTACAGCAGGGAGGCAAAAGCGATCCTGCATGAGTGTGTGCATAAGGGAGAACCGGGACATCCGGGCGATCCGATGTGGGAGCCTTCCAACAAACTGATCAAATTTGTCCCGGGACTGGATTTTAGTGATCCATCGTATCATCTGCCGCATTTTTACGAGCTTTTTGCGGAATATGCCGATGAGGAGGATCGTAAGTTCTGGAAAGGCGCTGCCGAAGCAAGCCGGGCCTACCTGCATAAAGCCTGTCATCCGGATACCGGATTGTCGGCAGAGTATGCGGATTATGACGGAACCCCGCACAGCGCGCATCAGGAGATCTTCGGCCGCCACGACTGGTATTACAGTGATGCCTATCGCACGATCGCAAATATCGCGATGGACCATCTGTGGTTTGACAAGGACCCGTGGCAGGTGCAGATTGCAGAGAAATTCCAGAAATTCTACTGCGAGGATCAGAAGGATCACTGGGACGGTGTTTTTTTGACCGACGGAACCAGACTGGAGGAGAAAGCACTGCATCCGGTAGCCATCATTGCGGTCAATGCCGAAAGTGCACTGGCTGCGGACGGAACTTATGCGAAACAATGTGTTGACAAATTCTGGAATACACCTCTTAGAACCGGTGAGAGACGGTATTACGACAATTTTTTGTATATGTTTGCGATGCTTGCTTTATCGGGAAATTACCGGATCTATTAGAAATGATGATTAGAAAATGAGGTATTGGAAAAGGTGGAGAAAGTGGGACACAGTGCGGAAATGATCCAAAAGGCGATCGCACAGGAAAACGGCAAGGTACATGTGAATGCACAAAGCATTCCGGAAAAATATCAGCAGAAGAGAGCCGATGAGGCC
>OGXL01003175.1_pt1 | contig 11320 bp, 8 predicted proteins | sample 1576311 | NCBI WGS metagenome assembly OGXL01 (sample SAMEA3541564, study PRJEB24748) | human gut metagenome | biome: human gut; feature: human-associated habitat; material: faeces | place: China | collected 2012 | reverse complement strand
TCGCTACGGCTATCCGCAAAATAGGCGAATGTGATCTGATTATCGGTGGCCGTCAGGCTATCGACGGTGATACCGCACAGGTAGGTCCGCAGGTAGCGGAAAAACTGGGGTTAAGCCAGATTACTTATACGGAAGAAATTCTGAATGTGGACGAAACTGCCCGCCGCATCACTGTAAAACGCCATATTGACGGCGGGGTAGAAACAGTGGAAGGTCCTCTGCCTATTGTACTGACAGTGAACGGAAGTGCAGCTCCCTGCCGTCCGCGCAATGCCAAATTGTTACAGAAATACAAACGCGCTCTCGGTGCACAGGAAAAAGCAGCCATCACTAAAGACGGTTCTGAACTGCCTTACGCTGAACTATATGAAAAATTCCCTTACCTGAATATCACTGAATGGAGTGTGGCCGATGTAGAAGGAGACACCAAGCAGTGCGGTCTGTCAGGCTCTCCCACCAAAGTGAAGAAGATTGAAAACATCGTCTTCCAGGCAAAAGAAAGCAAGACCATGACAGGAAGCGACCAGGATGTGGAAGGATTGATTGTCGAACTGTTAGCTAACCATACAATAGGATAACGATTATGAATAATGTATTTGTATATTGCGAGATTGAAGGCACAACAGTGGCCGATGTGAGTCTCGAACTTTTAACCAAAGGCCGTAAATTAGCTAATCAGTTAGGCTGCCAGCTTGAGGCAATCGCTGCCGGAACCGGCCTTGCAGGAATTGAAAAACAAGTATTGCCCTACGGAGTAGACAAACTTCATGTATTCGATGCTCCGGGTCTGTTCCCTTATACTTCACTGCCCCACACTTCTATCTTGGTGAATCTGTTTAAAGAAGAAAAACCGCAAATCTGTCTGATGGGCGCTACCGTTATCGGCCGCGATCTGGGACCACGTGTATCTTCCGCATTGACTAGCGGACTGACTGCCGACTGTACCCAGTTGGAAATCGGTACCCACGAAGACAAGAAAAATGGCATCACTTACGAAAATCTGTTGTATCAGATTCGTCCCGCCTTCGGTGGTAACATCGTTGCAACCATTGTCAACCCCGAGCACCGTCCGCAGATGGCGACCGTTCGCGAAGGCGTGATGAAGAAAGAGATTCTGGATGAAAGCTACCAGGGAGAAGTGGTGAACCACGACGTTGCCAAGTTTGTTCCTGAAACAGACTATGTAGTAAAAGTCATCGACCGCCATGTAGAAAAAGCCAAACATAACCTGAAAGGCGCACCTATCGTGATTGCCGGAGGTTACGGAATGGGATCTAAAGAAGGTTTTGACAAATTGTTCGAACTGGCCAAAGAACTTCACGCCGAAGTGGGTGCCAGCCGTGCAGCTGTCGATGCAGGTTATGCAGACCATGACCGCCAGATTGGTCAGACGGGTGCAGGAAGATAAATGCATGGAACGGTGAAAGAGTTGCACCTGTATCACGAAGTAAAATAGCACGGATTCTTGTAACAAATGCTGCAGGACCTGCTGCGTCTGCAAAGCTAATTCCATGATAGCTTGGATCTGGCTGTGTCAGCTGTGGGAACTTTCCTGATGCTTTCCAGTCAAATGTTCCTCCATCTACAATGACACCTCCGATGGTAGTTCCATGACCACCGATAAACTTTGTTGCGGAGTGTACTACTACGTCTGCACCATACTCGATTGGTCTTACAAGATACGGTGTTGCAAATGTATTATCAATAACAAGCGGAATCTGATGCTTGTGCGCAATCTTTGCAATTTTCTCAATATCAACAACCTCTGAGTTTGGATTTCCCAGTGTCTCAATAAAAACCAGTTTTGTATTCTCCTTGATAGCACCCTCAATCTCTTCATAATTAAATGGATCTACGAATGTTGTGTTGTCATTTGTAGCTAAAAAAACGGGAAAGGAGTCTTATATGGATATGATTAATGCTCATGCGCAAACTACTTTGAAACAACATTTCCGACCGGATAACAGTTGTTATCATGTCGTTTCTTATGATACGATTACAGGATTGCCCCATGCTAAAAATACATATCAAGGCTATGCGGATGAGTCTGCATGGTCCAGGGGGCAAGCATGGGCATTATATGGTTATACAATGATGTATAGAGAAACAGGAAAACCAGAGTATTTGGAACAGGCCCGTAAAGTGGCGAGATTTATTAAGAATCATCCCAACTTGCCTTCAGACAAAGTACCGTATTGGGATTTCGATGCACCGGATATTCCAAATACACCTCGTGATGCATCAGCGGCAGCAGTCATGGCTTCTGCATTGATTGAATTGAGTCAGTTGGATAAAAGTGAAGAAGCCTCAGCATGGTTTGATTTGGCGGAAGCGCAGATTCGTTCATTGTCTTCACCGGATTACTTGGCGGAGTTTGGAACTAATGGAGGTTTTATTTTGAAACATAGTGTAGGAAATTTGAATAAGAATTCGGAAGTGGATGTACCTTTGAGTTATGCAGATTATTATTATGTGGAAGCTTTATTACGTTTAAAGAAAATTCAAAATGAAAAATAGAATAGGAATATGGGTTGCCTTTAGTTTTCTTCTTTTCTGTTTAAAATCTTATGCCCAACCGACAGGAAATGAAGACAGATGGTATTGGGTGAATACTATGGTAAAAATAGCCAATCCGGTATTGGACAATCTTAGTCAAGGGACACTGAAAAAGAATATGCCGTTTGAATCCTTGTCAACTGAACCGTTGAGAAGAGAGGTCTCGTATTTGGAGGCTGTAGGGAGAACAATTTGTGGAATTGCTCCTTGGTTGGAACTAGGACAGGATCAGACAAAAGAAGGCAAATTGCGAGCTAAGTATATACAAATGACACTAAAAGGTCTTAAGAATGCAGTCAATCCAGACTCGCCGGATTATTTAATGTTTGATAATCGGCATTTTCAACCACTGGTAGATGCTGCTCATCTTGTACAGGGAATTTTAAGAGCTCCTAAACAAATTTGGGGGAATTTGGATAAAGAAACGCAGGTTCGTTTGATTAAGGAACTGAAAAGAACTCGAGGCATTAAACCCAAAGAAAGTAACTGGTTGCTTTTTGCATCTATGGTGGAGGCTGCTTTGCTGGAATTTACAGGCGAGTGTGACACATATAGACTGAATTATGGAATTCATCGTTTTTTGGAAGATGGTTGGTATAAAGGAGATGCTTGGTATGGTGATGGTCAGGAATTTCACTTGGATTTTTATAATAGTATTGTTATCCATCCCATGTTGACAGATATCCTTGCTATAATGAAAAAGCATAATTTGGAAGGAGGGGAGAATCTTGACAAGCAGATAATCCGTCAGCAACGGCTATCAGAACAATTAGAACGATTGATTTCACCTGAAGGAACCTATCCTGCTGTTGGGCGTTCTATTGTTTATCGTTTTGGTATTTTCCATGCTCTTTCTCAAATGAGTTTAATGAAGAGGCTTCCGGAGAAACTTCTCGGGGGGCAAGTACGTTGTGCGCTTACTGCTGTTTTGCATAGACAATTTGCAACTCCGAATAACTTTGATAAGAATGGATGGTTAAAAATAGGTTTATCCGGCAACCAGATAAATATGTCAGAATCATATATAAATACGGGTAGTTTATATATGTGTGCTACTATATTTTTAGCATTGGGACTTCCGGCTGAGGACTCGTTTTGGACAGAAACTTATATGGAATGGACCAATATGAAAGCATGGAAGGGAATAGATGTCGGGGCTGATAAAGCATTGCGAAAGGGATAGTTGATATATGGGGGGAATATAAGATAAGTGTTTTCTTGTTTATTTGTTAAACTCTTTTTAATGACTAGTATTTGGGCAAAATACTTAGTTATTTAAGGGAATATATTAAAAGAAAACTTCAATTAGACAAGAACTAGATGTATCGAATAAATTATTAATTAAATAATTAAGTTTATGTCATTAACAAGTATTATTTGTGGCATAGCGTTGCTGACAATAGGTGAAGTTGGGCCTCAGAATATGCCCGATACTATAGAACCTGTTGAATCACCGTTTGTTATGCCTTTGTTTGAAAGGCCTGTTTTTCCCGAATCTACCATATTGGTAAGGATGGAACAGGAAGGTATGTCCACTAAACCGATTCAGGAGGCTATTGATAGTATGAGTTGCCGAGGTGGTGGAACGGTGGTAGTTCCTCCCGGTGTATGGCGGACAGGACGCCTTATCTTGAAGAGTAATGTAAATTTGCATCTTTCGGAAGGAGCGGAATTACGTTTCAGTGGTAATATAATAGATTATCTTCCGGCTGTTTTTACACGGGATGAGGGGGTGGAGCTTTACTCTCTTGGAGCTTGTTTGTATGCTGATGGACAGGAGAATATTGCATTGACTGGAAAGGGAAAAGTAGTTGGACCGCCTACCAGTTGCGAGATATACAAGTGTAATGAAAGTATGTCTAGTGACAAGGTGATAAGAAAACCGCTTGCCGACCGTATTTATGATGGAAAGAATGGTGAAGGAGTCTTTTTGCCTAAGACATTTGCCCCTATCAATTGTAAGAATGTCTTTGTAGAAGGTGTTACATTTGAACGGGGACTGTATTGGAATATTGTACCACAATATTGTGAACATATTTTAATTCGGGGGATTACAGTGAACAGTTTCGGACATGGACGTACGGATGGTATTGATATTGATTCAAGTAATGATGTACTGATAGAATACTGTTCGCTCGATTGTCAGGACGATTGTTACACCATGAAGTCCGGGCGGGGTAAGGATGGATTGAAAGTGAATCGTCCCACTAGTAATGTCGTTATACGTAAAAGTATAGCACTGAGGGGAGCAGGCGGTATTGTGTGTGGTACTGAGATTGCCGGTGGAGTGAGAAATGTATATATGTACGATTGTGTTTTTGAGGGAACAGACCAGGCTTTCCGTTTTAAAACTCGTCGTCCACGAGGAGGTTTTGTGGAGAATATATATGTGGAACGGGTGCGGGCTAATGTGAAAAGACAGGCTTTGTATTGCGATATGCTTGGTTCTGCCCGCTGGGTAGGTGAGTTGGCACAGCGTTATCCGGCCCGTGAGATAACTCCACTTACACCGTGGTTTGCTAATATTTCCATTCACGATGTGGAGATCACCGGATGTAGCACATTGGTGGATGTGTCTGCATTACCGGAGAAGCCGGTGAAGAACTTTTTTTTCGGCAATGTCAAAGCACATTGTGATCGGATTGGCAAAATATGCGATGCCACAAAATTCTCAATGAAAGATGTAAGAATAGAGAGTTGTGATACAGTAATGCGTATTGATAATTGTGATTACGCCTCTTTCTTTGGGTTCAGCAATGTAACTACAGGTAGTTCGGTGAAGATAGAAAAAACGGGAGGAGAATGTCGCTATTTAAATGTGCAGACATATCCTCTTGTCCCAGTAAATTATCAGTCCATTCGTCCTGGTGAAGTGTGGCTTGATACTGAAGGAAAACCTATTCAGGCCCATGGGTTTCAAGTGACTTTTCGTGAAGGCAAATATTATTGGTATGGTGAGGATAAAACTCATACTCTGTTTGGTACCAATCGGATGTTTGGCGGAGTACGTTGTTACTCATCTACTGATTTTTACAATTGGAAAGATGAGGGGAGGATAATTGAACCTGCTACTGATCCACATTCACCTTTGCATCATTGTCAGAAATTGGAACGCCCACATATTCTTTATTGTGCCAAAACAGGCAGGTATGTATGCTGGCTGAAATCACAAAGTAATGATGGGCATTTTGTTATTCTAGAAGCTGAACATTTTATGGGACCCTATCATTTTGTCCGCAATCTGAAACCTAATGGCTTTGCTGTGGGGGATTTTGACATGTATGCTGATCCCGATACAGGAAAAGGTTATGTTTGGTTTGAGCGTCCTCATTGGGAGCAGATATGTGCTGAACTTTCTGATGATTATACAAATGTAAATGGCCGGTATTCAGAACATTTTGTTGGAAAGGTTCCACCGTTTACACGTGAGGCGGCAGCACATTTTGTAATGGATGGTAAACATTATATTTATACATCAGGGACAACTAGTTATACTCCCAACCCTTCGGAAGTAGCGGTATTCGATGATTATCATGGTGAATATACGGTGTTAGGGAATCCACACATAGGTGATGAGTATGCACATTCTTTTTGCTCGCAGATTACAAGTGTGATAAAGATTCCGGGAAAGGATCTTTATGTGGCTATGGCCGATCGTTGGCTACCGCATACTAATAAAACGGATATACCCAAGAAAGACTGGCAGTCTTTCTTGACCCGGTACAAGGATCACCGTCCTTATCCAAAGGATTTTGCAACTCCTAAAGTGGCCGACAGATTTTATACGCTTGTTAATCCTAATCAAGATGTATATAAGGCTACTTATGTATTTCTGCCAATTGTGGTGAAGGATGGCATACCGATGATAGAGTGGAAAGATGAATGGAAACTGGAAAACTATGAATAGATGATTTTTCTTTTGTTGATAGGGCACATCCGTTTATTTTTACTATCTTTGCTAATATGGCGTATGTCGGGAAAATGATGTACGTCATATATTTAAATGCCTGGTATGAATCTGATTGAAATTGTATGAAAACATATATTTGTCTGTTATGGGTTGTTTTTGGGTGTATAGGTTGGGAAATGCATGCATCGGTAGATGTACATCCTACTTTTATCACGACTAGTGACGGATTGGCGAATAATTCGGTACGTTATCTGTTTCAAGACAGCAAAGGGTTTATTTGGATGGGTACATTAGATGGGCTGAGCCGCTATGATGGCCATTCATTTGTGACATTCCGTCCGGAATCAGGCGATAAAATTTCTTTGGCAAATCATCATGTAAAGAAGATACAAGAAGATCGAAATGGTTTCTTATGGTTTATCACTGCTCCGGAATTAATGAGTTGTTACGATTTGAAACATGATTGTTTTGTTGATTTTACGGGGTGTGGGGAATATAGACGGCCTTACAATAAAATATTGGAAACTGCTGTCGGGGATATTTGGCTGTGGCATCATCAGAGTGGATGTCGTAAAATAGTCTGTAAGGATGGAATTCACTCTTCTGTATCTTTTACAAAGGAAAATGGGAAATTATCAACTAATGCAGTGAATTCCGTTTATGAGGATGAACAGGGAGTGATTTGGATTTGTACTCAGCTTGCACTTTATTCTTTACAACCTTAACTCTTGTTCTGTTACCAATAACTTCGCCACCCTGCTTGAGCGTCTCAATTCTTCTTACATCCATTCTTACTGATGAATAAAACTTCAAAGCTCGACCGCCTGTTGTCGTCTCAGGATTACCAAACATAACTCCAACTTTTTCACGAAGCTGGTTGATAAATATAACAATACAGTTGCTCTTGCTTACAACCGGTGTAAGCTTTCTTAACGCCTGTGACATAAGTCTTGCCTGAAGACCAACATGTGAATCGCCCATATCGCCGTCTATCTCTGCCTTAGGAACAAGTGCTGCAACAGAATCGACAATAATAATATCAACAGCTCCTGAACGCACCATTGTCTCTGTTATCTCAAGTGCCTGTTCACCACTGTCAGGCTGTGATATATAAAGATTATCAATATCAACACCTATGTTCTTGGCATATACAGGGTCAAGGGCATGCTCTGCATCTATAAATCCCGCTATACCGCCACGTTTCTGTACTTCTGCAACCATATGAAGTGCAACTGTTGTCTTACCACTTGATTCAGGACCATATATCTCAACAATTCTTCCCTTTGGAACACCGCCGAGTCCAAGTGCTATATCAAGGCTTAATGAGCCTGTTGGAACTGTCTCTACATTAAGATTATAATTAGACTCACCAAGCTTCATAACTGAGCCTTTACCAAACTGTTTTTCAATATTTGCAAGTGCGGCATCAAGTGCCTTAATCTTTTCTTCTTTAACCATACTTCTCCTCTCCTTAGCACATATTCTTATACATGCACATCGTGAACACCTGTTCGTAAAATATATAATATATTATTGTCCAGCTGATGTCAAGTATAAAGCGAATATTTGTTCTCATTTACATAATTAATATTAATTTATAGTATGAGTATATCATGCTATATTTTATTTGTAAAGTTATTTTTTTAATAACAAACTATGAGAAACACTCTCCGCGAGTTTCTCAAGTTATCGCGGCAGTCGCCAAGGTCTCGTGCAAGCACGGACTTTGGCTCGTTACACGCGTAAATTAAAAAATATCAGCAATTAGTAAAAACATACCAATCACTGATACTTTATCATCAGGCAACTTATTTTACAACATTAAGAACAAGTTTTAAAGCCTCATCTGCTGCCTGTGAACGTATTTCCATACGGTTTCCTTTAAATGAATATTCCTTAACAGTAACATTTCCGTTATAAAAACAGCCGATAAAAACACAGCCAACAGGTTTTCCATCCTCTGTATCCGGTCCTGCTACGCCTGTAACAGACACGCATACATCTGCTCCAGCTGCCTTTGCACCGCCTTCTGCCATCTCACATGCAGTCTGGCTGCTCACAGCATAATATTTTTCCAGCGTTTCTTTTTTTACACCAAGCACTGTATGTTTTGCTTCATCACAATATGTTACATAAGCCTGTTTCAACACTGCCGAAGCTCCCGGAACATTCACAATCCTTGACGAAATCATCCCACCTGTACATGATTCTGCCGTTGTTACAGTAAGTTTTTTTTCTTTTAAAACATCAACAACATGCTTTTCAAGAAGACCATTATTTCTTAATTCCATAAATGCTGCTCCCTTCAGATAAAACTTTCCGTTTTATTTTGATGAACCTTCAATAAATACCTTGTAATTCTTTGCAATATAATCAATCAGTGAAATCACTGTAAGTGCAAGTGCAATATATACAACTGCCATGTTTATTATGTTCATATATTTAAATGGCAAATCAAGAACAAGAAGAATTATCATTATCATCTGAAATGTTGTCTTGAACTTTCCCCAATAGCTTGCAGCAATTACAACTCCATTATCAGAAGCAACAAGCCTGAATCCGCTTATTATAAATTCTCTTGCTATAATAACAATGACAATCCATCCTGCAAGTTTTCCAAGGTCAACAAGTGCGATAAGTGCAGAGCAGACAAGAAGTTTATCTGCAAGCGGATCCATAAATTTACCGAAATTGGTCACCAGATTATATTTTCTTGCTATTTTTCCATCTAATAAATCAGTAAGACTTGCTATTATAAATATCGCAACTGCTATATAAGCATTTCCTTTTCCCCAGAAATCTGTATATATAAATATCAGAAAAAAAGGTATTAATATTGTTCTAAGAATTGTAAGTTTATTTGGCAGATTCATATATTCCTCCATTCTTCCATGCCTAATCGCACAGACTACCTATCAAATCGTATTCCATTGCACCGTCAATACGTACTTTAACTATATCACCCGACATAAGATTAGCATCTGTTTTTACAAAAACAAATCCATCCACATTAGGTGCATCTTTATATGAACGGCCTACATAAGTATCATCATCTTCAATCTTGCCTTCTATAAGACAGTCTATAACTTTTCCTACCATTTCTTCCGACTTGTCGAGCGAAACTTCCTGCTGTAGTTCCATGACTGCATCTCTTCTTTGCTCTTTCACTTCTTCATCAATCTGGTCTGGCATAACTGCTGCCGGCGTATCCTCTTCAGGTGAATATGTAAATACTCCAAGCCTGTCAAATTCCATCTCATCAACAAAATCAAGCATTTCCTCATGGTCTTTTTGTGTTTCGCCGGGAAATCCTGTTATAAGTGTTGTGCGGAGTGCAATATCAGGTATATTTTCACGGAGTTTATTTATTACATCTTTAAGTTCCTGCTTCGTTGTTCTTCTGCCCATTTTCTTCAAAATGCTGTCACTTGCATGCTGTATCGGCATATCCAGATAATGGCAGACTTTTGGCTCATTTTTGATAACTTCAATAAGAGCGTCATCTATTTCTTCAGGATAGCAGTAAAGTATTCTTATCCATGCAATATCCTTAATTGCAGCAAGTTTTTTTACAAGCTCTGCAAGCATTTTTTTACCATAAATGTCAACACCATAAACCGTTGTCTCCTGTGCGACAAGTATGAGTTCCTTAACGCCTTTTTCAGCAAGTTGTTCAGCCTGCTTAACAAGATATTCCATTGGATAGCTCCTGTAATTGCCACGCACCTTTGGAATAATGCAGTATGTGCAATGCTTATCACATCCTTCTGCAATCTTTAAATATTCATAATAACCGCCTGTAGTTATTATTCTTTCATCATTCGTCATTACAAGTCTGTCCGCATCATCTATACAGCTGTATCCCTTGCCTTCAAGAACTGATAATACAACTTCTGCAATTTTATCATATGAAGCTGTTCCAAGAAGAGCATCGACCTCAGGGATTTCTTTTTCTATTTCATCATGATAACGGTGTGCAAGACATCCGGAAACAATAAGTGCCTTACATTTTCCGTCTTTTTTATGCTCAGCCATCTCAAGAATTGTATCAATGCTTTCCTGTTTTGCATCATGTATAAAACAGCATGTGTTTACTGCTATTACATCAGCTTCATATTCATCATCAGTAAATTCAAATCCTCTGTTTCTTAAAATACCAAGCATATTCTCTGTATCTACAAGGTTTTTATCGCACCCTAAGGACACAAACATTATTTTCATGTATTAATCTCCATTCTTTTAAATCTTTTATCAATATACCCATGCACTTATATCGACGTCTCCGTTTATACCATCAACTCTGCCTTTGCTTGTATACTGCCACATATTTACACGGCCGCCATATGTATATTCAGTATTTCTATACTGTGCCAGCCATATTTTGCATGATGAAAACAGATTACCTGAATATATTTTATTTTCAAACCAGTCTTTATTTGCATATGCCATAGCTGTGTATCCGCTGTTCATTACAGTTCTTGCAAATGCATTTATTACATCTGTTCTTGTTGAAGCAGATATTGAATTGGCTCTTCCTTCTTCATAACTGTTTCCTGCCCATTCTACATCAATTGCAAGAGGAAGTGTCACATTGTATCCACGGCATTTTTCTACTATAAAGCTCGCCTCTTCGACAGCTTCTTCAGTATTTACCGCCTGTGTGACAATATATGCACCGACACGGATTCCTGCATTTATTGCGCCACGCATATTCTGTTCAAAACGCCTGTCCTGTACAAGTCTTGCAGTTCCATATCCTCTGTAACCCACACGGATAATTGCATAATCAACTCCGGCTGCTTTGACTGCATTCCAGTCAATATCTCCATTATACGTCGAAACATCTATCATTGT
>OGXL01003149.1_pt1 | contig 11437 bp, 10 predicted proteins | sample 1576311 | NCBI WGS metagenome assembly OGXL01 (sample SAMEA3541564, study PRJEB24748) | human gut metagenome | biome: human gut; feature: human-associated habitat; material: faeces | place: China | collected 2012 | reverse complement strand
GTAAATACTAGATATAAGAAATCATCTAAAAACGGGAATGAAAAAAGTTTTTAAGGTTAGACCTGAAAAACTGTTATAAATCAGGAAGTTTTTTGGTATTGTATTAAAAAGGAAGTGATACTACGATAGACAGACCTGAATATATCAATGCAGTCAAACCCTTTATGGGTAAACCATTCTCAGCCAACTCGATTTCCCAGTTTTTAAAAAGCGAGCATCGTAAAGTTTCAGTGGAGTCAATCTATAATTATATTCGATGGCTGGAACAAGCTTTTATCATCTATCCTTGTCAACGCTATGATCTTCAAGGAAAAAGCGTTTTGAAAACGCAAGAAAAATATTATCTTGCGGATTGTTCCTTAAAATATGCACTGCTTGGATATAATCGCAAAATGCTGGATGGCGTCTTAGAAAATATTGTTTTCTTGGAGCTTAAACGAAGAGGCTATGATGTGTTTGTTGGTAAAAATGAAACAAAAGAAATTGATCTTATTGCGCTCCGCCGCGTTGAAAAAGTTTATGCTCAGGTCTGCGTACAACTTCCGGAAAATTCTGATCGTGAAATAGGAAATTTAATGGAGATACGGGATCACTATCCGAAATTTGTAGTCACCATGAATCCTTTGGATACAGGGATCGAAAATGGAATTCGAATTGTTCATTTGAAAGATTTTTTATTAGAAGACATAAAGTAGAGAACAGAGAATCAAGCGGCATTTCGATGGAATACCCATTGATCAGTTAAGGAAATGAAATCGAGCTGAAATAAAGCTTTTTCTCTGCGCATACAAAGAATTAAAAATCGCTTAAATTTTGAAAAAAGAAGATCGGAATTCGATCTTCTTTTAACTATATCTGCTTATGATAAGTGTTGCAGTCTTTCAATTGGAAGTTAAAGATTTTTCCCATTCTCTTTTATGATTTGGGCATACCACTGTGCAGATTTTTTAGGACAGCGGCGAAGTGTACCTTTTCCTTCATCATCCTGATCAACGTAAATTAAACCGTAGCGTTTACGCATTTCTCCGGTTGTAGCTGAAATTACATCAAAACAAGACCACAGACAATAGCCGATACAGTGAACTTGATCTTCAATCAGGGCTTGTTTTAATGCTTGGAGATGAGCTTTTAAGTAGGCAATTCGCTGATCATCTTCAATGGGTTCAATGCCAGAAAGTTTCTCTTCTAATCCAATCCCATTTTCGGAGATCAGAATTGGCAGCTGGTAACGGCGATCGAAGAGATTCAGGGCGTATCGGAGTCCTGTGGGATCAATCTGCCAACCCCATTTGGTTTCCGGAAGCTTTGGATTTTTACCACCTTTAAAATGATTCCCTTGAGGATACTGACTTTCATCTAACATACAGACTGTGGATGAATAATAATTGAAGGCTACGAAATCTAATTTGCCTTGTTGGAAAGCGCATTCATCTTCCGGCTGAATATCCAAAGTCAAGCCTCGCTTTGCAAGCTGTCTGCGTTTATAATCAGGGAATTTTCCACGGCATAAAGTATCTGCAATATACAAATCACTCTCAAGGCCCTGCAAACTCTTTAATGCTGTTTCTGGCTGACAATCGAAAGCATAGCTGGGATGCAGAGCCAGTACACAGCCCACTTGATTCTGCGGATCAATATCATGGGCCAGCTTCACCACTTTAGTCGTAGCCAACATCATATAATAAGAACTCTGTGCGGCAATCTGAGAAATATTCTCTTCACGATCATACCGGATACCAGAAACACGGTAGGCAGAGGCCATTGCGGCCTCAGACGTATTCTCGTTATGATTGATTTCATTGAAGGTTAACCAGCGGGTGACCTGACCTTTGAATTCGGTAAATAAAGTTTGGCAGTAATGCAGGTAGAAGTCAATCATCTCCCGGTTTTTCCAGGCACCGTAATTCTGAGCCAGAAACAGAGGAATCTCAAAATGACTGATAGTAATTATTGGTTCAATGTGATGAGCAAGCAGCGCATTGATTAATGCATGATAATATTTTAATCCTTCTGGGTTCGGTGTGGCTTCAATTCCCTTTGGATAAATACGCGTCCAATCCATTGAAAGCCGCAGACATTTCAATCCCATTTCAGCAAGGAGCTTCACATCCTGAGGCCATTGATGATAAAAATCAATTCCCGTATGAGATGGGTAACGAACATGCGGCAAAACAGAATCATCAAGCTGCCGGACTTTGCCAATCCCGCCTAGACGCGCAACATCCGCGGTGCTGATTCCTTTTCCCCCTTCATTCCAAGCCCCTTCACATTGATGCGCAGCTAATGCACATCCCCATAAAAAATCATCAGGAAACTGAGAATAAAAATCATTCATATTTTTTCCCCTGCAGAAAATCTTTTAATTTTAACAGATTGACGGTTGTGTGGTATTCACTGTAAATACTCATCAACGTGTCCTGTGCATGGGAGAAAAGCAAGGTTGAGGCAAAGTTTTCTTCATGGATTGTCCTCTGCAGCACCTCAGTCTGTAATTTATGAGCTTCTGTAATTTCTTTTTTTGCTTCTTTTAATAAACTTTCAGCATCTCCATCAAGCTGATCAAAAATGGAATTCAAAATGGTTCTGCCATTGCCTGCGTGCAGAATGATCTGCATGGCTGTGGTATTAAGCTCTTCGTTACTGTATTTCATGGGCTAACCTCTCCTTTTCAATCACTTCTGTTTTGCATTCCAGGTTTTGATTTTCTTCTTCGCAGCATTGTCGATCATAGATTTTAAAGAAAGGATAATAAACAATCCAGGAAATGCCGAAGTTAACAAGCGTAAGAAGAGCACCGGCGATGGATTTCGTCGCAAAGAAGGCGACAATCGGCTGCGGCATAAAGCCGAAATCCCAAGGCGCAGCCGGGATTGGCACCCAACCAGCCTGCAGCGTCAGGTAGACAACGATTGGACAAATCAGCTGACAGATCCACATCGGAATCATAAGAATCGGATTAAAGGGAACCGGAATCCCGAGGATCAAAGGTTCATTGATATTGCACAGGGACGGAAGAAAAGTAGATTTTCCGATCAGGCGCAAACGTTTTGACTTGGCAAGAAATGCGATCATAATGGCTAGAGATAAGGTTACGCCAGATCCACCCACCATGAACAACCGCACCGTTTCCTTTAAGAAAATATTGGTCGGTGCCGCGCCGGCTGCCACCAGTGCCATGTTGTCGCCCATGCCTTTCAGCATGATGGTTTGCGTTATCGGCGCCAGAACCCAGGCGGAAATGCCAAAGGAATAAAGAAAACCATAAGCGATGAAGCTGAGGAAAACAAATCCCCAGAAAGATTGACCCATCGCTACGAAAGGCTGAAAGAGCGAAGCGATCGTCTCAAAGATATCAATCTGAAGCTGAAAGGTAAACAACCAGCCAACTATCAGAATCAAAGTAATGGGAATCAGAGTATCGAACCAGACTGTAATAAAATCAGGAATCGGGGTGTCCTCTGAAAAGAACGAATGTGAGGCAAACAGGTTCATGACAGCCCCAGTAAACAAACCGGAAATCAGCGCTGCGATCATGCCGCTGGAACCCAGTTTGGCGAAGGTTAGGGTCATATTTCCTTCTTCAAACAAAGGATTTACAACCATGAGGAAGAAAGCAATGCCGGCTAAACCTGCTTGTTTTGCGGTTTTGGAATGATGCTTTTTGATCATGACGGTATTGGGAATCAGATAAGCTAAAAATAAGGAAAGAAGCCCAAAAGAAAAACTGGACAATAAGTTGAAATCCGGGAATCCCGGAATGAAGGACTGAAAAATGGTTAAGATGGTGACTAGGGAACCGATTAAAATCACCGGCATTGTTGTTAGGATCGAATCCTGAATCGAAGCAATCCATGGATTTTTGGCGATCTTGTTCATTCGTGGGGCAAAGCTCTCGGTCATCCATTGCATAAAATGATTCATGAGTTGACTCCTTTCTTTTCTTCTTTGAGGCAGTCTAAAGCAAAATGGAGTACAGCTTTACCATCCAGCGCTCCATAAGCTCGATCATCGATGATCCGAACAGGGACATGGTAAGGGGCAGAGATCTGATTCAGGTCATTCAACATATAACGTAAATGCGGACCGACGAGCAAAAGGTCAATTGAGTCAATATATTCCTCGATTTCAGAATCACTTCGAGCCTTGACGTTGATTTCCAGATTTTCTTCTTTGGCTGCTTTGCGGATATTTTTGGCCATAAATCCACTGGACGCTCCTGTACCACAAACCAATAAAAGATTAAACATCATTTTCCTCCTTCATCTTTTCAAGTTTAGATTTTGTTTTCAGGCAATCGGCCGATTGCAGAATGAAACTTGAGAAGCTTGGATTCTTTTCAAGTTCAAGCATACTTTAAATTATTTTGTAAAAGATTACAAATAGCTTAAGTTCCTGGGATTAGGAACTACTTTTGTTTTATTTATTGAACGGTTTTATTTATACTTAAAGGCAGAGGAAGGTGGGAAAGCGACAATGAAGGAATCACGGTCATCCCAGATGTTGGAATTACTGAAAAGCAAATCAGATAGTTGGGTTTCAGCAGCAACTTTGGCTGGTTTATTGGGCGTATCCACGCGTCAAATCCGCAAATATGTTGCGGCAGTCAATGACGGCTTGTCTGTTCCAGTCATTCTTTCCAGCGATAAGGGGTATCAGCTTTGTCAAAAAGCTTATCGAAACTATCAGCTAACAAAACGTCAGCGGGTAGATACACCCTCAGCCCGCCAGAATTATTTGCTTCAGGAATTGCTGATCAATGAAGAGCTTCTTATTTATGATGTAGCGGATACACTTTATGTCAGCATGACAACGATTGAAAATGATCTGAGGCTGCTTAAAGAGAAGCTGAAAGTGATTTCTTTGGATCTGGTTCGTTCCCAAAATACAGTGCGGATATACGGAGAAGAAACAGATAAGCGCAAATTAATGAGTCAGCTGATCAGTCAAGCAATAGGTAATCATTTTGTCTTTAACGAGGAAATTGACTTGCTGACATTTCATTATCAAATCTGGGGATTCCGATCAGCAATTCGTAATATTTTTGATGAATGTGGCATCTTTACCAATGATTATGCTTTAAATGTGATAACCTTGCATCTTATCATTATGATTGATCGTGTCCGCAGTGGACATCCATTGCAAGAGCATGTTGATTTAAAAAAGGTTGAAACGCAGCCGGGATATCAGGCAGCAGTAGCGATTGCTGCGTATCTGTTTCGGGAGTTTAATAAAGAGCTCAATGCCGCAGAACGGTATCATCTGACATTGGTTATTACCAACAATACGACACAGATTGATCATGAAAAAATCAATGCCCAAAACATTCAGAATTTCATTGAGCAACGTTATATTGAACAAGCACAGAAGGCAGTAAAACAGGTTGAGGATCATTATTGCTTAGAACCCTTTTCTGAGGACTTCATTGCCAAGTTTGCGATTCATATTCAAAACTTGTTTTTCCGTGCGGAACATCACTATCAGATTAATAATCCGCTGACCGATGAAATCAAACTCTCCTATCCGCTGATCTATGACATTTCAGTCAGTATTGCGCAGTATTTAAGCAAGACCGCTCAGCTTGAAATCAATGAACATGAAATTGCTTATATTGCTTTGCACATTGGTTCTTACTTTGAAAGCAATGGAAAAGGCAAAATGAAAGTCAGCTGCTGTTTTGTCTATGCTGACTATTACGCTCAATATATCCAGATTATCAATAAAATACGCAGTCAGTTTGATGATCAGCTGATCATTCAATCTGCGGTATCAATTAATGATTTTGATCCCAGCCGTCATCCTGCAGAATTAACACTTTCGATGACTGAATTGCCAGGGGTTCCTGATGCCTTGGTTTTGCATCCTTTTTTAACTGCAGGAGATATGATAGCGCTAAGTGATAGGCTGGATAAAATGATTAAGCAGAAACAGGGAGAGTTGTTAAAAAGTCAGCTGATGGAATTCTTTGATGCACGATTATTTTATAATGCAGTTCCCAAAATGCCAAAAGCTGAACTATTGAAACGAATGTGCAAAGATTTAGAACACCTTGGTTATGGTTCCAGTCATTTTTATACCGAGGTAATGGCCCGCGAAAAGATGTCGAGTACTGCTTATAATTTAGTAGCGATTCCTCACACCCTTTCCAAGGATATTCAGCATAATTTTATTTTTATTGCCATCAACGAAGCAGGAATGAAGTGGGATTCAAAAACAGTTTATATTGTGGCCTTGCTAGGAATTAGCGAAAAATCCCGACGATTGTTTTCTGAAATTTTTGATCAGCTTGTGGAGATTTTCAGCGAATCGCAGGCGGTCATGGATTTAGCAGCCTCCAAGGATTTCAAGCAGTTTATCCATAAACTTTGTTTAAAAATGAATCATGGTATGGAGGAATAGAATTACAACTAGGTTGAAGGCAGGGAAGACAGAAGCTATATCTAATTTGTTAAAATTAAAAAACAAGGTTGAACTTTTGGGGAAACTTTATTATTAAACAAGAAAGAAAAAACAATCAGATTCCCTTAACGTTTTAGTGAAATCTAACGTTTATAGTTTTTTGAACAATTGAATAGGAAGAACTCTTCCGATATATTATTAAATAATTCAATTTTCTGACGGTATGTCCTCATGCTTTGTTGTGGCGTAATTTAATTACAGAACATCCGTAATTAAATTACGGGAATTGTTGATTCGATTCTCCAACATGAGTATAATACTAGTGAAGGAAGGTGAACACAATGTTAAAGCTGTTCGAGGTCACAGGTTTTAAAAACTTTGATAATACCATTCAGTTGGATTTTTCTGACATCCGTGATTACAAATTCAACAATTCTTGTGTTGCCAAGGGTTTGCTCAGCAAGTTGATCATTTATGGTAAAAACTCTGTTGGTAAGTCCAATTTAGGTCTGGCTCTTTTTGATATTGTTTCTCACCTTACAACAAACAATGTAACACCAGGCTTGTATGATTATTATTTGAATGTCAACAACAAGGCTGGTTACGCTGAGTTTCATTATGTTTTTACATTTGACAGCGGTGAGGTGGATTATCGATACCGTAAGAATGACAAGCAGACGCTTGTTTACGAATCCGTTGCCATTGATAACAAGCGGATTTTCACTTACGATTACGAAGATATGCGCGGCGATTTGTCTGGCCTTGAGGCCTTGACCACGACGTTGAATCTCTCCTTTCGCGGTACAGATTCTATTCTGAAATATGTCATTGCCAATACGGCTTTGGCTCAGAATCATCCGCTTTATCAGATGCAGGGATTTGTATCGCATATGCTCTGGTTCCGCAGTTTGGATGAGAATTGCTACATTGGTTATAAGTCAAATAGCAAAGATTATTTTGATTTTATCTTTGAAGGGAATCGGGTGAAAGAGCTGGAGTCTTTTCTGCACAAAGCGGGACTTCAGGAAAATTTGATCGCTAAAAAGGATACTGACGGAATAAAACGTTTATATTTTGATACGAATAAACCATTGCCGTTTTTTAAGGCGGCGTCCAGCGGCACAAGAGCCCTTTACACATTTTTTTATTGGAACAAGACTGCTACAGATGTCTCCTTGATGTTTATTGATGAATTTGATGCTTTTTATCATTATGAACTGGCTGAAATACTGGTTCAACTTTTAGAGCAACAGCCGGATTTTCAGGTTGTGCTCACTTCCCACAATACAAACCTGCTTTCTAATCGCATTATGCGTCCAGACTGCTACTTCATTCTGACTAGGGATGGACTTACATCCTTTGCCAATGCTACGGATCGGGAGCTTCGTGAAGGTCACAATCTGGAGAAGCTCTATATGAGTGGTGAATTTAATGGCTGAAAAGAAGCGAAAAATTCTGGTGTTAGTGGAAGGAGCAAAGACAGACGTTGCTTTAATGGAACGCTTGTTCTCTATTTACCAGATTGATTTCAAATATGAGATTGTTTCTTACTGTACGAATATCTACACGTTGTATAAAGAGATGTTTGAGGACAACGATCCCGATGATATGGACTTGCTTCAGCTGCTCAAATCACGTGAACCTGATCTGGTGAAAAAGACATTGTTTGACGAATCCTATTCTGATATTCTTTTAATTTTTGATCTTGATCCGCATGATTTTGGATTTACCCCAGAGAAGATCCGTCACATAGCGAAGTACTTTGTGGAATCGTCTGATGTCGGAAAGCTTTACATCAATTACCCGATGGTGGAAGCCTTTTATCACATGACTTCCATTCCGGATCTGAACTTTAACACTTACAATGCTACACTGAATGAACTAAGTGCAGGAACGTATAAGGCGCGTGTAAACAGGGAAAACCGAAATCATGATTATCGTAAATTTGCCGCAACAAAAGAAGAGTGCAATATTGTTATCAGGCAAAATATAAGCAAGGCATGGCTTGTCGTGGGTGATCCAGAGGATGATATGCCTCCCTCACAGGCAGAGATACTCAATACCCAATTAAATTCCATTCAAAACGAAAGCTCAATTGAAAAGTTAAGTTCCACTTCTGAAAGGTGAAAATAAAAAGGTGAATTTAGTCTTTCAAATGCGATAAAATAAGGCGAAAATTGTGGAATTAGGTCTTTGTATCTATGATGTTTTGGCTCTTTGGTTTATAATATGGATGTCAAAAAGCATAAAAATGAGCGCATTAAAAACTAATGGAAACAGACACTTTTTTCAACTGAAAGAGTTATTTCCACTTCGTTTTTGGTCTTTACAGACTTCTTGCTGCCTATTTTTATGCTTGGAATATTACTTCAATAAGTAGGGTTTTAGGATGACTTGATCTGGTGGGATCTCAGTCAACCCTTGGTCGATTAGTTTGTCGGCCATTTCCTTGTTGAAGAATTTGAGAACGCTGAACGATGTTTTATTGTTCAGCTTTTTTTTGCTGTAAGAATTGATATGGGATGAGATGCGATTCGCCTTTTCCTGCGAATCCAATCCAAGCGCATATAAATCCGTTTCTTTCGGGCAAATATCTCGGATGAGAAGATGGATATTTTCGAGAGATCCCTTTTGCCAACTGGCCATCGGATCGCAATAAAATAGTCTTGTTCTTCGTGTTCCATCATCCCTGATTTCTGCTTGCTCTGCTAAAATGAATTCACTGCCTCTGTCCGTTTTGAGCACCATCACTTCTTCGTTGAATATCTGTTCTCCAAGTATGGACTCTAAAAGCAGGATGCCTTCCAACATGGTTTGAGAAGTCTTCTGCTGGTGATAGACGCAAAACAGAAAATCATATTTCATGAACTTGAATGTTTGAAGGAAAGGTCCGTTGGAACCGTCGTTGTAAACCGTGTCCATTTCAACAACGGAGGCATCGGGATTCATTTCCTTAAATTCTGTGTATTCCTTGTGAGTCCTTCCCTTCAGGTAAGATCGGTCTTTCCTTGGGGAATATTCAATCGATTTCTTTTTTGTCAGTTTTCTGCGAACTTGACGTTTAAGATCCATGCAAGTGATGGAGACACCGGCATTTTGGAAGACGCCCTCCTCGATATAATGATAAAGCGTCTTTTCGGTGAGATTGATTTCAGGATGATTTTGTAGAATCGCATAGACGGACTGCCCCTGCGCTAACAGCGGCTTGATTAAAAGACCGAGTTCCTTGATCTGAGAAAGCGTTGCATTGATGCCAAGCCGTGTACTGACAAGGCTGTCACGATACTCGCTGTCCGCCTGCGAAGCAGAGTATCTGTATTTGTCATAGTGACAGCGTGAATACTTCTCACAACCGTTACAGGCACCCGGAGAGCGATCTCTGCGCTTACAAGTGAACTGGATATAGGAAGGGCACTGGGGATTGCAGAGGAAAGTATTTCTGTCTTTGCATTTGGGGAATAAAGAACAGTCAAGCGGATAACTGATAGAGAAGGATTTGACGCGGTGTAATTTGATTTCTTTGCCGATGGTGCTTTTATCCTTGCCCAACGTTTTGGCAATCGCAGCTTTGGTGGAACCATGGGAAATGCCGGTTTCGATGATCTGGCGTTCTGCTAAAGTAAGATGAAAATACTTGTTGCTAGTCATAAAATTCAGCTCCTCTCGTTTCAAGCAACAAGAAGTCTGGTTCTATTCGTATTACCTCATTATGAAAGAGTAAAGTCAACTAGAATTCGATGGAAGAGTGATTTCCACTTGCCCCGCCCAGAAGTGGAACTTAACTTTTCAATTGAGCATTCAAAACGAAAACCGCGTTGCCGTGCTCAGCACTTGCGCATTTTTTATTCCAGAGTATAATTTAAAATTAATACGTTAATTTGTGTATTAATCTAATATTAATTGTATTTTAAATGCCTGAATAGGCAGAGTTCTATAAAATAAATGGATTTTCTAACTTTATTTTGCCAAGCGATTAAACGTAGCTTCCACAGCAGGTAGAACAAGCTCAAGCATAAAATCAGGACAACGGACTGCGATTTCCAAAGTGTCTGTCTGTAATGTCCAGATACGATAGAATTGAATTTTTGAGGATGGATTGTTAGCCAGTTCATCTTGTTGAAACCAGCGGACATTGTTATTTTGCCGGATTAACTCTTTTTCATGTTCATCGGACACGAATGCGAACTGGCAGCTAGGAACGATGTCACGCTGCTGCTCCAGCACACTAAAATAATACGAAAATCCATGATCATCAAGGTTGACCCAATAATCAGAAATCTGACTGATCGGCTCAGAAAAAATCGCTAATCCTGGAAGATAAGACTTCACTTGCAACTGAGAATTTAAAATTTTATATTCACTGTCAAAGACAAACTGTCGGTTAAGATTCAGGAACAGCAGCGGTTTTTCATCCACGCTTAACCAGGTACAAGGATGTTGAGAGGAGGAAAGTTGAACGCGCTTTATGTATATGCTGCGATACACTAAGAAAAATAGGCAGAGAACAAGTAGTGCAAGAATTCCTATTTTTCTTTTCGTCATGATCTTCACCTGCCTGAAAGGATTGGACTTTCCTTCATTTTATCAGCACCTGTGGAAAAGGGGTAGCGTTGATATCGAAATAGAACACAAAAATACTGTTCTTGTTCAGGTTTAGTAAACTCGGAAACTTAGTGTTGAGCTTTTGGGGAAGGCTATCTATACTGAACATGAGAGGTGATCATGCATGATTGAAACATTTCGGATTAAGACGAGTTTGGATGAATTTGAACGGATCGTATTGCTCTACAAAGATGAAGCCAACAATGTTTTTATCGGACATTCCTTTTATTATGGCGGACGTGACGGTTCAGAATATCTGTTGTTTCTATACAAGGAACCGCTGCCGAAAAAAGATCTGTTAGCCGGATGGAATGCGCTTGATGAAACATCCTGTTACATTACCATTGTCGGAGTTCATGATCATCGTATCGCAGTTGAGGATTTCCTGGTTTGTCACAATCCGCAGCTGACATGGGAAGATGTTATCTACATTCCAACA
>OGXL01003148.1_pt1 | contig 11448 bp, 8 predicted proteins | sample 1576311 | NCBI WGS metagenome assembly OGXL01 (sample SAMEA3541564, study PRJEB24748) | human gut metagenome | biome: human gut; feature: human-associated habitat; material: faeces | place: China | collected 2012 | reverse complement strand
TTGGGCACAACTGACAAAAAATCATCTCACAAAATCAAGCACAGAAAGATTCCGAAAGTACATAGGTGTTCAAAAAGGGAGGAAAGATATGGGAGTGGAGCAGGGGCAGATTGGAAAAACAGAAGGGATGGCAGAGGTAAACAAAAATCAGGATCCGGGCGCGGATTCATTATCCGCTGCCCGTCCATATCGCCCTCTTTCTCTCCGCGCCCGTCTGATCCTTCTCCTCTTCGTGATTGCTATTCCATTAACAGGCATGGCGCTCGGATTCCAGAAGATGATCGCCTCCTATTCTGCTTCCTACGACGCGATTCTGGCAAATCTCAAGACGGCGAATGAGTACAACATAAAGTTTAAATCGGATATGGAGTATTCGATGTACCGTGTTATGATCGGGCTGATCGACGCGGAACAGTTCGAAAATGGAGATATTGTCGAGGGCGAGACGAAGTATGCGACGGTGGTCAAGAATCCCCACAGTCTGATTGCATCGGCGAGACAGGCGTTCGGAACGACGATCGAGCGGGAAGCGGGGTCGGACTGTGATATCAAGATAAGAGGTATCCTCTCCTGTCTGGATTCCCTGGAGCGGGCAGTGGATAAGATGATTGGAAATGCCGCCGCCGGTGGATATTACGATGAAAATGTCAATATCTGGGAGAATGACATCCAGGGTCTGTGCTCGATGATTCAGGATTACATCACGCAGTATACCTATTATGAGATGATCAACATGGAGCAGCTTCAGAAAGAGCTGAAGGTGCAGATGGCGGATCAGATGCAGAGCTATCTGGCGCTTCTTCTGGTGGTGCTGGTGGTCGGTATGTTTCTGGCAGTCACGATCACGAAATCCATCACGGAACCGCTGCAGCAGTTACAGAGGACGGCAGAACAGCTCGGCCGCGGGAACCTGAATGCGAGGGCGAGAACGGGCGGACTGGAAGAGATCAACGTGCTGGCACGGGCGTTTAACCAGATGAGCGACCGCATCCGGCGGCTGCTTGATAAGACGAGGCAGGAGCAGAAGAACCTGCGGGAGCTGGAGCTGCGCCTCCACCAGGAGCAGATCAGTCCCCATTTCCTCTATAATACACTTGATTCGATCGTATGGATGGCAGAGGGCGGCAACAACCGCCAGGTCGTGGAGATGACGACGGATTTAAGCGACTTTTTCCGCACGGTTTTATCGGGCGGGCGCGATTTCATCACGATCGAGGAGGAAGAATCACACATCCGGAGCTATTTAAAGATTCAGAAGATCCGGTACGAGGACATTCTCGACTATTCGATCGAGATCGAGCCGTCTATCCGGCGCCGGATTGTGCTGAAAATGCTGCTGCAGCCGCTGGTGGAAAATGCCCTCTACCACGGCATCAAAAATAAGCGCGGCGGCGGATGCATTGTGATCCGCGGCTATGAGGATCGGAACGGGCTTGTCTTTGAGGTGGAGGACGATGGGATTGGCATGGATGAGGTGGAACTTGCCGCCGTGCGCGCCAAGCTGACCCTGGAGCCGGAAGAGGAACTTGCCCCGATCGGCAGCGGCGGATTTGGGCTACATAATGTGGTGCAGCGGATTCAGATGTATTATGGCGATCAGGCTGAGATCCTGGTTGAATCTGAAAAGAATATCGGCACCTGCTTTAAGGTTTATTTGGGAAATCAAAAAAAATCATAACTTTTTCAAAAAAAATTGTATTTTTTTAAGGGTACACCTGGAAAAACACAGAAAACGACAAACATCTCAAAAAAATAATATACCTTTTTCCAAAGATGCCCCGTATCCATGATGCGGGGTGCTTTGTTATAATAAATACGCAAAAACAAATATATTGGGTCTTATAAGGAGGAAACAGTATGAGAAAAAAATTAATGTCCGCAGCTTTAGCAACCGCAATGGCTTTGTCTGTAACTGCATGTACAAGCAATCCGGCTGACAAAACGACAGCAGCTCCAGCAGAGACCAAGGCTGAGGCAGCAGAAACTACTGCAGCTGCTGCAGAAGAGAAAAAAGAGGCAGCAGACGGCGAACTGATCACGGTTGGTTATGCACAGGTTGGTGCTGAGTCTGACTGGAGAACAGCCAACACCGAATCTTTCAAATCTACATTTACTGAGGAAAATGGTTACAAACTGATTTTCGACGATGCACAGCAGAAACAGGAAAATCAGATTAAGGCAATCCGTTCTTTCATCCAGCAGGGTGTTGACTACATCGTAGTTGCTCCGGTTGTTGAGACTGGCTGGGAGACCGTTCTGGAAGAAGCAAAAGAGGCTGGTATCCCGGTTATCCTTTCTGACCGTCAGATGCAGCTTTCTGATGACAGCCTGTATGAGGCATGGGTAGGCGGAAACTTCGTAAAAGAAGGCGAGACCTGCGGCGACTGGCTGGCTAAATACTTAGAGGATCAGGGACGCGGTGACGAAGAGATCAACATGGTTACCATTCAGGGTACCATCGGTGCATCCGCACAGGTTGGTCGTACGGAAGGTATGGACAACAAGCTGAAAGAGCACTCCAACTGGAAGATGCTTGACAGACAGTCTGGTGAGTTCACCCAGGCAAAAGGACAGGAAGTTATGGAGTCCTTCTTAAAGAGCTATGATGACATTGACGTTGTTATCTGTGAGAATGATAACGAGGCATTTGGTGCCATCGATGCTATCAAGGCAGCAGGCAAGACCTGTGGTCCGGAGGGCGACATCATCGTTGTAAGTTTTGACTCTGTAAAGGCAGCTTTCGAGTCTATGATCGCTGGCGACTTAAACGCAACCTTCGAGTGCAACCCGCTTCATGGTCCGCGTGTAGCTGAAATCATCCAGAAACTGGAAAAAGGCGAAGAGGTTGAGAAGATTCAGTACGTAGACGAAGCATACTTCGATACAAGCATGGATCTGGAAGAAATCTTAAAGACAAGAGCTTACTAATTCGGTTTTGAATGGTATTTTTAAATGTTAATAATCGGACAGGCAATCGCTTTTGACCGTAAGTGAATGAGTGTCAGACCGGAGGTTTCGGCGGACGGCAGGCACTTGGCAATCAGGAGGCGCGGGGCTGGAGGCTTAGGTTTCCGTCCCTGCGCTTCCTTTTTCAAAAAATAAGGAGGCAAAGCTTTTATGGAAAAGGATTCCGTTCTTGAGATGAGGCATATTTATAAGACATTCCCGGGTGTAAAAGCTCTGCAGAATGTGGATTTTACCTTAAAAAAAGGCGAAATTCATGCCCTGATGGGGGAAAATGGCGCAGGAAAATCCACGCTGATCAAAGTCCTGACGGGTGTAGAGGAGTTTGAAACAGGGGAAATCATGATAGACGGCTGCGATCATGCGATCATCAACCGCAGCCCGCAGGAAGCACAGAACCGGGGCATCAGCACCGTGTATCAGGAAGTCAATCTCTGTCCGAACCTGACGGTTGCGGAGAATCTGTTTATCGGACGCGAACCGCGAAAAGGCGGATTGATTGACTGGAAAACAATGAATAAAAAGGCCAGCAAACTGCTGCAGGACCTTGACATACATGCAGATGTAACACAGACGATTGACAATTATTCCATTGCAATTCAGCAGATGATAGCGATCGCCCGTGCAGTCGATATGTCGGCAAAGGTATTGATTCTTGATGAGCCGACCTCCTCCCTCGATGATGGAGAGGTAGAAAAGCTCTTTAATCTGATGCGCCGCCTGAAATCCGAAGGTGTCGGCATCATATTCGTTACCCATTTCCTGGAGCAGGTGTATGCAGTCTGCGATAAGATCACCGTTCTTCGGAATGGGCAGTTGGTAGGACAATTTACGACGGCGGAGCTTCCGAGAGTCCAGCTGGTTGCCAAGATGATGGGAAAGGATTTCGATGATCTGGCAGCGATCAAGGATTCCAAGAGTGAGGAGAAGCATGGCGAAGAGGACATCGTTATCAAGGCGGTGGGACTCGGAAAGAAAGGATACATAAAACCGTTTGATCTGGTGATTCACAAGGGTGAAGTTGTCGGATTTACCGGGCTTCTGGGTTCGGGACGTTCTGAGACGGTCCGTGTTCTCTATGGAGCGGAAAAGCCGGATGAGGGCGAACTGAGCGTCAAGGGCAGACCGATCGCGGCGCGCCACCCGCTGATTTCGATGAATGCCGGCATGGCATATCTGCCGGAGGATCGGAAAAACGAGGGTATCATCGCGGATCTATCCGTGCGTGAGAACCTGATCATGGCACTTCAGGCAAAACGCGGTATGTTCCACCTGCTCAGCCGCAAGCAGCAGGAAGAATTTACCGATAAATACATTGATATGCTGCAGATTAAGACCGCCAGCCGTGAGACACCGATCAAATCACTCTCCGGCGGCAACCAGCAGAAGGTAATCATCGGACGCTGGCTTCTGACCAATCCGGATTTCCTGATTCTGGACGAGCCGACCCGTGGCATCGACGTCGGAACCAAGACAGAGATTCAGAAACTGGTCGTAAAACTGGCAGAACAGGGCATGGCAGTCGTGTTTATTTCTTCCGAGATTGAGGAGATGCTCCGTACCTGCGACCGCATGGTTGTTATGCGCGATGGTGCAAAGGTAGGAGAACTTTCCGAGGATGAGATGAACCAGTCCAACATCATGTCAACCATTGCAGGAGGACAGTAGCTATGAAAAATATGACGTTCAAAAAAATTACCTCGCAGAGGCTGTTTCTTCCGATTTTCTGCCTTGTGCTGGTATTGCTGGTAAATATCGTCACGACGCCGAACTTCTTCGCGATTGAGGTGCGGAACGGCGTTCTCTACGGATACTTAATCGATATCATCAACCGTGCGTCAGAGCTGGTGATTCTGGCAGTCGGCATGACGCTTGTCGTATCGTCCTCCGCTGGAACGGATATTTCCGTCGGCGCGATCATGGCGGTCAGTGCGGCAGTCTGCTGCAACCTCTTAACTGGCGGCGAGCGCGCAGCAACTGCATATGCCAATCCGCTGATTCTTGGCTTCCTGGCAGCGCTCATCGTCGGTGCGGCGATCGGCTGCTTCAACGGTTTTCTGGTTGCAAAGTTAAACATCCAGCCGATGGTAGCGACTCTTATCATGTTTACCGCCGGGCGCGGTATCGCCCAGCTGATCACGGATGGACAGATCACATACGTGCGCGTGGACAGCTACCGTACCTTGGGCGCTTCCCTTCCGGGATTTCCGGTTCCGACCCCGTTTATCGTGGCGGTTGTCGTTGTGGCACTGACTTCGTTACTTTTGAAGAAAACGGCACTGGGCATGTATATCCAGTCGGTCGGAATCAATAAACGTGCGTCCCAGCTTGTCGGCATCAAATCGGTCATGATTATTTTCCTCACCTACGCGTACTGTGGACTCTGTTCCGGTCTTTCCGGTCTGATTGCTTCCAGCCGTATCTACTCGGCGGATGCGAATAACATCGGTCTTAATATGGAACTGGATGCGATCCTGGCAGTTGCCATCGGCGGAAACTCCCTTGGCGGCGGTAAATTCTCGCTGGCAGGTTCCGTCATCGGCGCGTATACGATTCAGGCGCTGACGACCACCCTGTATGCGATGCACGTATCCTCGGATCAGGTTCCGGTTTACAAGGCGATCGTGGTTGTCATCATCGTAGCACTCCAGTCACCGGGATTCGCTAGATGGAGAAAATCTCTGGCACAGAAAAAAGAACTGGGCGCGGCAGGAAAGGAGGCGGCATAAATCATGAAAGAAAAGAAGAAATTAAATCAGAACACGTTCCTGCTTCTTGTCACGATCCTGCTGTTCTTCGTGATGTACGCGATCGGCTGCGTGCTCTTTAATGCACAGGGCTTTGCCAAGACACAGAACTTCTTAAACCTCTTTATTTCCAATGCGGGTCTGATTGTCATCGGTATCGGCATGACGATCGTCATGATCACCGGCGGTATCGATATCAGCGTCGGTTCCTTTGTGGCGATGGGCTGTATGATGTTGGCATGGATGATGGAAAAAGGCGGTATCGGTGCGGTTCCGGCGGTTCTCATCGTGCTGGTGACCGGGATTGTCTTTGGTCTGGTACAGGGATTCCTGGTTGCCTACATGGATATCCAGCCATTCATTGTTACCCTGGCGGGTATGTTCTTTGCCCGCGGCATGACTGCGATCATTTCCAAGGACATGATCAGTATTACGAATGAAACTTTCATGGCATGGGCGAAGATGAAACTTTATATTCCGTTCGGCGGCTATCTCAACAAAAAAGGCATGATGATTTATCCATATATCTATCCGACGGTTGTGATTGCGCTGGTTCTTCTGGTTCTGGCATTTATCATGCTGAAATATACGAAATTTGGACGCAGCATCTATGCGATCGGCGGCAACGAGCAGTCAGCTCTGATGATGGGATTAAATGTGCGCCGGGTAAAACTGAAAGCCTATATCCTGGACGGTTTCCTTTGTGGCGTCGGCAGCGTCCTGTTCTGTCTGAATACGCTGGGCGGCTTCGTTGAGCAGGCAAAGGGCTTCGAGATGGATGCGATAGCTTCCTCTGTTATCGGCGGCACGCTCTTAACCGGCGGCGTCGGTAATGTATTCGGAACCCTGTTTGGCGTCCTTATCAAGGCGACGATCGAGGCATTTATCACTTTCCAGGGAACACTTTCTTCCTGGTGGACCCGTATCACGATCGCGGCGCTTTTATGCTTCTTCATCGTGCTTCAGTCGATCCTTGCGATGGTAAAGAAGAAAAAGTAGAAATTCTCTTCCGGAGACAGACAAACCGGCATGAATGTCTGGTATGACAGCATCAAGATAGAACAGTCAAAATGACGGGAAATATCCATGCAAAGAGAGGGAAGACATCTGAAAAAAGTACAGTACATATCAGAAACAATATAAAGCTGTATTCTTTTGATTCGACATAATTCGAGAGAAAATCAACAAACTTATACATGATGCATAAATATTTAGCGAAAACAGCCGCTTTAATTTATGCATCATTTGTATTTCGGATAAAAGGATGTCAAAATTAGACGTTAAACTTATAACAATATACAAAATAAAATACAACTTTATGAAAAAATGATCTTGTATTTACTTGCGCAATTTGTCCTGGATTGTTATAATAAAATTACAAAAAGTTGTGAAAAGCAACAACGCAGTGCGGCTGGGGTGCCGCTTGCAAAGAAAATTTTATGGGAGGTAGTTAGAATGAAAAAAATGTTCAAACGTGCCGCTGCATCCATGACAGCAGCAGCGATGGCAGTGAGCATGACCGCATGCGGCGGCTCTGGAGCAGCAAATGCGACACAGGCAGCAGATGCTTCTGCAGCAGAAGGAAGCGAGGCAGCAGCTTCGACGATCGACAACAAAGACATCAAGATCGGTGTTTCCATCTGGTCCTCCACCGATGTACTTGGTTCCCAGTGTAAGCTGATCATCGACGAGGCAGCAAAGGCTCTGGGCGTTCAGGTTCAGTATGTTGACCAGGGTCATGTGTCGGAGAAGGTTACTGCATCCGTAGAGCAGTTAGCAGCAGCAGGATGCCAGGGTATCATCATCTGCAACTCTTCTGATACAGAGATGACATCCGCTATTAAGACATGTAATGACAATAAAGTATATCTGGCACAGTTCTTCCGTGTTATCAGCCAGGAGAACAGCAAGGATATCTATGATTTAGCAACCGCATCACCATACTACATCGGCGCTGTTCATGAGAACGAGCCGGAGAACGGTGAAAAATTAGTTCAGATTCTTCTGGACAAGGGCGACAGAAACATCGGTCTGATCGGCTGGGAGCAGGGCGACGCTACCTGGCTTGGCAGATGGGAAGGCTACAAAGCTGGTGTTGAGAAATGGAACGCAGAGCATCCGGATGATCAGGCAAAACTGTCTGAGCCGCAGTACGCAGGTACTTCTTCTGAGGGTGGTTCCAAGGCAGCAGAGGCTCTGATGTCCGCAGATCCGACTCTGGATGCACTGATTCCGGCAGGCGGCGGCGGTGACCCGCTTCAGGGCGCTATCGCAGCAGTTGAGCGTGCAGGCAAGACTCAGGATATCGACATCGTTTCCACGGACTTCCTTCCGGATCTGGGCGAGAGACTTGAAAATGGTTCTATGGCCGGTGAGTCCGGTGGACATTACTGCGATCCGCTTATCGCTTTCATGATGGTTTACAACGCAATCAAGGGCAACTACACAGGTATCGAGGGTAACTTCGAGGATGTTCCGTTCCCGTATCTGTATGTATCTTCTCCGGACGACTACAAAGCATATGAGCAGTACTTCGTAGATCAGCTTCCATACACCGATGAGGAACTGGTAGCTATGTCCGAGCTTAGCCTGGATGACCTGAAAGCAACTGCAGCTGGTATCTCCATCGAGGATGCTGCACAGAGAGCAGGCAACTAATTAGTTCAGAAACTGATTCAAATTATAGAATTTTAAGAGGCTGAATGTAATAGAAAAGGCCGGTATCGCACGGCGCGATGCCGGTCTTTTCTTTAAAAGAAAAAAGAAACTGAGCAGTTATGAATGAGGTATAAAATATGGGTTCTTCTGTTGTTGAAACAACCGGAAAGAAAAAACTTTCGGGAACTGCCAAGGGTTATATCATCCTGGTGGGTTTGGTAGTGCTTTCCTGGGCGATTTTTAAAGCTCTGACGCCGGGCAATTTTGGTTCTCCGGCCAATATGCTGAGTTATTTTCAGGCCAGCCTGATCGCGACGGTTGGCGCTGTTGGTTTTTACTTTGTTATGGTTATGGGTATGTTCGATTTCTCCATCGGCGCGAACATCATGCTTTCAGCGATTGTAGGCTGTGTATTTGCCTCTCGTTTCGGCATGGGATATGCCGGTCTTATCATCGGCAGCGTGCTGACTGGTACGATTGTCGGACTTTTAAACGGTGTTTTTTATGTAAAACTCCGTATCCCGTCCATGATTGTAACGACGGGTCTGGCTCTTATCTATGAGTCGGTTGCCAACTACATCGCAGGCGGCGTGGAGCAGACGCTTCCGTCCAACCTCCGTGCATTCGGACAGATGCCGTGGAACATTATTCTGGCACTTCTGGCATGTGTGGCAGCTTACATTTTCTTAAATTATACAAAGATTGGTACTTATACATATGCGATCGGCAGCAACGAGTTCGTAGCGAAAAACATGGGTATCAATGTCAATAAGTACAAAGTGCTTGCATTTATTTTGAGCGGCGCATTTTTAGGTGTTATGGCTATCTTGACGATCAGCTATGGTTCCTCTATGGTAGCGGTAACCGGTATGGCGTCGATGAGCCGTAACTTCGTTCCGACGATGGGATGCTTCTTCGGTCTGGCATTTAAGAAATATGGTATGCCGCTGCAGGCGATTGTCATCGGAGAGTTCGTTATCAACATTATTTTCTTTGGTTTCATCGCGATGGGCGCACCGACAGCAATTCAGGACGTTATCACAGGTCTGGCACTGTTAATCATAATCACGCTGACCACAAAAGCGGAAAAAGGCGAGATTGTCAAGTAAATCGAGGGAGGAAATGCAATGAGCGAGGTAAGATTACAGGTAAAAAATCTTTGCAAGTCCTTCGGTATCACGAAGGCAGTTCAGAATGTGTCTTTCAATGTCAATAAAGGCGAGGTTCACGCGCTGATCGGAGAGAATGGTTCCGGTAAATCGACGCTGACCAACATGCTGACCGGCATCTACAGTATCGGAAGCGGTACCTTCATTCTGGATGGGAAAGAGATTCATCCGAAGAATCAGGTGGAAGCCAACAACGAGGGTGTTTCTATCATCGTACAGGAGTTAGGAACCTTGTCAGGACTTACAGTAGCGGAAAATATATTCCTGGGACACGAAGATCAGTTCGTACATATGGGAATTAAAAATACAAATGCCATGAATAAAAAGGCGACGGAGCTTCTGAAACAGTACGGCTTCGAGCGTATCAAGGCGGCAGACATTATCGACAACTACAATTTCGAGGACCGGAAACTGGTCGAGATCGTAAAGGCGACCTACTTCAATCCGAAGATTGTTGTCATTGATGAGACGACCACGGCACTTTCCCAGGAAGGTCGTGAAGAACTTTACAAACACATGAACCGCATCCGTGAGAGCGGCAACACAGTCATCTTTATCTCCCATGACCTTCCGGAGATTCTGGATAAATCCGATACCATCACAATCCTGCGGGATGGTGTTTATATCGACACTGTAAAGAGCAAGGATGTGACCGAGGACGATCTGAAACGTCTGATGGTAGGCCGTGAAGTGACCGGTGATTATTACCGTGCAGACTACGGCGAGAAGGTATCGGATGAAGTGGTTCTTTCAGTGAAAAATGTGACGGTTCCGGGACTGATTGAGGATGTGTCTTTTGACCTTCACAAGGGCGAGATCCTTGGCTTTGGCGGTCTGTCTGAGTCCGGTATGCATGAGATCGGCAAAGCAATCTTCGGCGCATCCTATGACAGAACCGGTACGGTAGAGCTGGCAGACGGAACGCAGATCAACGATATCCCGAGCGCGATCAAGCACAGCATCGCGTATACATCGAAGGATCGTGATAATGAGTCGGTCGTTTTAAACCAGAGCATTGGCGACAACATCTGCCTGCCGTCCCTGGATTCGCTGGCAAACAAGATTCACCTGTTGAGCGATAAGAAATTAAGAGAATTTTCCAACCAGTTTGCAAAACAGATGTCCGTTAAGATGGTAAACGTAAACCAGTTCGTTTCGGAGCTTTCTGGTGGTAATAAGCAGAAGGTCGTTCTGGCAAGATGGATTGGAAAAGATTCCGATATTGTCGTTCTCGACAGTCCGACCCGTGGTATTGATATCAAGGTTAAACAGGACATTTACCAGTTAATGAACCAGATGAGAAAGAACGGAAAATCGATTATCATGATTTCCGAGGAGCTGATGGAGCTGATTGGTATGTGCGACCGCATCATTATCATGAAGGACGGCAAGATCAGCGGTGAGCTGGAACGTGATGAGGCGATGGATGAGAACAGCCTGATCACGATGATGGTATAAGGAGGATGCAATGGAGAATCAAGTTAAGACAAGTACGGAAAATAAAGAGCAGCAGCTCAAAAAGTTATCAAAAATGACGATGATCCGTTCGCTTCTGCCGATTGCGGGACTGATTATTATCTTTCTTATGTTCAATGCCCTGACGAATTTCCGGATGATGAATAACCTTCCTCTGGTACTTTCCCAGGTGTATGTCACTATGATTTCGGCAACCGGCGTATTCTTTATCATGACGATGGGCGGTCTGGATTTCTCCCAGGGTTCCATCCTTGGTATTGCATCGATTGTTGTCTGCATGGTTTCCAAGACCAGCATTCCACTGGCGATTGTGGCAGGTATCGCGGTTGGTGCAGCGATCGGTGCCATCAACGGTTACTTCTATGTATACCGCAAGATTAAATCCTTCATCGTTACGATTTGTACGATGTTCTTATTCCGTGGATTTATCAAAT
>OGXL01003144.1_pt1 | contig 11467 bp, 7 predicted proteins | sample 1576311 | NCBI WGS metagenome assembly OGXL01 (sample SAMEA3541564, study PRJEB24748) | human gut metagenome | biome: human gut; feature: human-associated habitat; material: faeces | place: China | collected 2012 | reverse complement strand
GAGCAGGTGGCCGCCGAGAACATCGGCGAGCCGCAGAATCTTGAGGAGCAGGCGCTGTCGCTCGTCGGCCGCGACATCTTCGAGACGCTCGTGAAGGGCTACACCGAGAAGCAGTGGGGCCGTGATTGCCGCGACCTGCCCGCGAGTATCATCAAGCGCCTCCCCTGCCGCTTCACCTACGACAACAACTACTTCAACGATCGCTACCAGGGCATCCCCATGGGCGGCTACACCAAGATGGTCGCCAACATGCTCGAGGGCGTCGAGGTGCGCTGCGGCGTGGAGTACAAGGAGCTGATCGCCTCCGAGCCCGATATCGCCGCCAAGACGATCTACTGCGGCCCCATCGACGCGTTCTACGACTTTAAGCTGGGCACGCTCGAGTACCGCAGTCTGCGCTTTGAGACCGAGACGCTCGACGAGCAGGACCACCAGGGCGTGGCCGTGGTCAACTATACCGAGCGCGAGATCCCCTACACGCGCATCATCGAGCACAAGCACTTTGAGTTCGGCACGCAGGACAAGACCGTCATCACGCGCGAGTACCCGGCCGACTGGAAGCCCGGCGACGAGCCCTACTACCCCATCAACGACGCCAAGAACGAGGCCCTCTACAAGCAGTACGAGGAGCTGGCAGCGCAGGAGGGCGACGTGATCTTTGCCGGTCGCCTGGGCGGCTACAAGTACTACGACATGGACAAGGCCATCGCCGCCGCCTTCGGGCTCGTGCGCAACGAGTTGGGCGTGGAGCCGACTGAGGCGTAGAAATAAAAGCGCATTAGCTAGCGACCATAAGCAAACAGAATGCCCGGTACAGCGCGAATGCTGTACCGGGCTTATATGTGGAGCAATCAAGCGCACCCCGATGCCAAAATTCGGGGCGTTCAAGCAAACGGCCCAGCCCATGAGTTACTCACCAACAGAAAAGGCCGCCCGACGCAAGTCGAACGACCTTAATAGATAGCCAATAAAACAACAGGACCCTAAACACGGACGTAAAAAATCAGTCTAAAGCTCTACTGCGCCGTCTCAAGCCAATCCAGACGACTGTTAAGCCATGCGCGTACAGCATCGGGAGACTCAGAAGAGACACCCCACAGCATGGACTCCATGCTCGCAGAGGTAGCAACACTGGACTCATACGCAAGATAATCCTGCCCATTGATGCAACCCCGGGCTTCGTCAAGCACTTCTTGCTTGACAGCATCAACTGCAGCGCGAACCGTCGGATCCTGCAGCAGACGTGAGCCTAAAACAGCGTTGCGCGTAAGCCAACCCTGCGGCGACAAGTAACTATCACTTGACTGGGACGAAAGAGCGTTTCCCATCGCCAAGTCAAAATCCCAGGCTGGACCGAAAACAAACCGCGAGTCGCCAGAGGAATCAGAATTCTTAAACAGATACGTTGATGAGCAATTAAAACCGTCAACGCACTTGGTAATCTCATTGAGCCAGTAAAGGCGCGCAAGAGAATCAATGTCGCAGTAATCCGCCGTCGTTTTTCCCGTCTCAGGATTGACACCTCCGTTGCGAATGCAATCGAAGAATTCCTGGAAACGACAACTCAAATATTCAGCTTCATCCTCGGTCCAAACACCAGGCGACTTACACACAAAGTACAGTACGCCGTTTCCCGAATCTACGCTAAACCAGGCGTCCTCATTCACATAGCGCTCCTGGTCAAACTCAATCAGATAGCCGCCCGTGATGTCGGCGGGATTTTGAAGGCCCTCAGCGTACTTCATTCGATTACCGTAAGAGTTAACCCCCTCGACAAGCTGATAGCTTGCCCCGCCATTAACGGCGTCGTTAGCGTCTTCAAGGTTGTCGATATCCACGCGACCCGAGTTGATCTGGACCTTCTCACAGAGCATATAAGCACCGCGGTATTGACCGTCGTAATACAGATCAACGGCACGATACTCAATCGGCGCATGGGTTCCCAATGCGGACGCAAGCGAATATGCCGCAGCATTACGCATCGAAGTTCCATCGTAAGCGTTTGCCAAAAGCACCCAGGTCTTATTCTTATTCGCTTTGTCGCCCGTCTCCAAAAGGTCAGCCTTCTTATCGAGCTTGATCTGATATGGCTTCTTGTCCATCACCCATGTGCTGTTGCCGCGGCCCTTAATCTGAGATAACGCGCCGTCATACACTGAGACGCCGGAGGCGTCGACAAGCTTCATGGAGCCGGTAGCAACTGCGGTATGATCACCACTCGATTCGATATAGCCACGCCCATAATTGACCGGATCGTCGCTACTAATAAACATCGATGCCACGCCAGCGGTCTGCTTAATGTCAAACACGAACAAATCGGCCGCATCAAGGGCGGATCGAACGGCAATCGGACTATCAGAGTTCACGCTGCTTGTCAGGCCAAGATCGCTCAACGCCACCGAAGACCCCACGGTAAGTCTAACAGAGTAGGCTCCTACGGTAATAGACGTCTCCGGCCCGCCGCTGTATACAAGCTGAGCAGAGTTAAGGTCAAAACCAGACGGAAGCGCAAAGCGTGCATTGCCGTAACGATCAAAGGTCATCCCAATTTCAACCGAGTCCGAGCGAAGACTCAGATTGTACTCTGACGCAGCCGCACTATGCGAAATGACAAGATCGCCGGGATTGTTAACATTCCTAAACTCCCATTCGGACTGCGGAGTTGTCTTGTCGATAGAAATAATAGTGAGCACGCCCGATTCGGCCCCGCGCTTGGTCGAGAGCACATAGTCACCGAGTGCAGACTGGATATAACCACCGCTAAAAGTGGGAACATACTTCCAAGACTGAGCTTTGGTATCGTTCTCCGCATACTGCTGGACAATGGTCCCCGATTTGGCACGACCTGAGCGAACATCAAGACACAAACCCGAGTTGATGTTCTTAATGGTAAAGAAACCGCCGCCCGTGTTCTCGAGATGCCATTGTTGAGCCGCCGAGCCATTGAAAACGTACGTCTGAAGCGCAAGTCCCCCGTCAGACGAAGCGTTCGGAACATCAAGAACTTGCCTGGTGCCACTCTGGTTTAGCAGATAGTAGTCACCATTCTCAATCAAATCGCATGGGACGAGCAACCACGATTGAGCCCTGGTTCCGTTACTCGAGTACGTAGAAACACTGTTACCAGCAGCGCTCGATCCGCCGGAAAGATCGATGCATCTGCCGGACTGTTTGTTTTTAATACGATATCTCCCGTTTAAGCTAACATCCAAAATCCAGTAGGAACGAAACGAAGGCTCTTTACGATATTCGATTCCACGTTTCGCGATTTCCGTCAAATACAGCCCCGAGTTGGCATTTTTTAAAGTATACGAGCCGTCATCTTGACGTTCAAGCACCCACTTCTGCGCCAGAGACAGATTTGAGATCCAAAGCTGCGATGCAGCGCCGGAATCCTTTGACCCACCGGAAACGTCAAGTACACCCGATTCGTCAACAGTTGTCTTAAGCTGGAAAGAACCAGAATGATCTATTGGAGACGTGTTGAACGTCCATTTTTGAGCGGCGGTATGGTTCGCCTGATACATTTGCAGTTGATTGCCATTAGAGAGAGAAGCGTCGGGAACATCCAACACCTTACCTGTTAGTGCCGAGACAACTTCAATGTGACCGTCAGAAGTCTGCAGAAGACGCCATTGCTGTGCCGGAGTTCGATTAGATGAGTACTGCTGAATACGCACACCGGAAGACTTGGAACCACCAGGAATATCAAAAGAACGACCAGACAGCGCAGAGAAAATGGAATAGTAGCCCGTATTCTGGTCGAACACAACATTCCAAGCCTGAGCCGACGAATCGTTGCCTTCGTAGATTTGAACAGCGGCTCCGTTATCTAAAGATCCACCCCAAAGGTCAATCACCTTTTTATCCGACAGAGCAGTAGAAATACGATAGGAGCCGTCTTTAACAGGTTGAGTGACGCGCTCGACCCTCCATTTTTGCGCCTTGGTACCATTTGACGTATAAAGGCAGACATTGGCTCCATTTTTTGAGCTTCCACCGGCAACATCAAGAAACAAGCCATTGCAGTCGGAGCGAATTGAATACGACCCGTCAGCGTTCTGGACAAATTTCCATCGTTGGGCTTGTGTGTTATTTGAATCATAAAGCTGTGCATTAGCACCCGCGATTTTTGAGCCGCCAACAACATCAAGCGCCATACCGGTAATCGAATTCTGGATGGAATAAGAGGGTCCCTTCTTAGAGATTCTCCAAGCCTGGGCGTAGGTATGATTACCTTCATAAACCTGCACGTTCGACCCGTTGACGCAATTACCACCCGCAACATCCAACGATTTATCGGCAATAACATTAGTGATGGTGTAAACGCCGCCATCAAGCTCGGCATAGCTCTTAGCCTTTGCCTGGGTCGGCATTACGCCAAGCGCAATAAAAAAGAGAAGCAGCGCTATTCCCCTCAATTGCTTTCGAAAACAAGTTCGAAACGTATCAGCACCAATCATTAAATCACCCAATCGCTTAAACATTTCTTAACAACACCTTGAACGAACAGCCCAATTAGAGCAACACTGAAATCGCCAAGCGGAGATATTTGCGGAAATAAAAAGGCCCAGCATAAGCTGGACCCGACAAACAAAAGGTGCTCCATGGCGGATTCGAACCGTCGACCTTGGGATTAGAAGTCCCCTGCTCTATCCAACTGAGCTAATGGAGCAATATGCAGTTAATTATAACCTAGTTGAACTGATCGCGATATGCCTTGCACACCTCGTCGACGGGGCCATCCATGCGAAGAACGCCCTTTTCAATCCACACGGCACGCTGACAAATACGCTCAACCTGCTCCATGGAATGCGACACAAACAAAACGGTAACATCACCGCTCCCTATGAAATGCTGGATTCGCCTCTCGCACTTCTGCTGAAAGAAAACGTCGCCGACCGAAAGCGTCTCATCGACAATCAGGATATCCGGCTCGGTAATCGTAGCGATTGCAAACGCAATACGCGCGACCATACCAGACGAAAAGTTCTTAAGCGGCATATCGGCAAAATCATTGAGCTCTGCGAAATCGATAATCTCATCGAAATTCGCATCGATGAACTCTTTCGTATACCCCAGGAGCGCTCCATTGAGATAAATGTTCTCTCGAGCAGTGAGTTCATAGTCAAATCCAGCGCCAAGCTCGATAAGCGGCGATATGGTGCCATGTGTCACAACCGAACCCTCAGACGGCTCAAGAACGCCAGCAATGATCTTAAGCATGGTGGATTTACCGGAGCCGTTTGTACCAACTAAGCCGACAACTTCACCCCTATGGACATCGAAGGAAATATGCTTGAGCGCCCTAAACTCCTCGAAGAAAAGCTCATGACGTGCAAGCTTAATAAAGTATTCCTTTAAATTCGTAAGACTCTCGGATGCCATGTTAAAGACCATGGATACATCCTTGACTTCAATGGACAAAGGCTTCTCATCGATTACGCTCATGACGTTAATTCCTTCTAGATATAGAGAATGAACTTATGCTCAGTCTTATGGAAGATCAGGTAGCCAACAACAAGGGACGCAAGCGCCCACGCGACACAAAGGGTCAGCGTCATGGGATCGGGAGTTGTTTGGAACAAGAAAATATCCCTCATAAACTGCAGGTAATTGTACATAGGGTTGCCCCACATAAGAATTTGGAGCCAATGGGGCATGGCGTAAATGAAGTCAGAAGTCCAGAAAATAGGCGTGGCATACGTCCAAGCCGTAAGCACAACGCCCCAAAGATGCTGAACGTCACGGAAAAACACCGTAAGAGCCGAAAGGGCCATACCAACACCCATGCAAAAGAGCATTAAAAGAAGAAGGGCCACGGGCAGCAGAATCAAATGCCAGGTAGGCATCACGTGGAACCAAATCATTACAATGGCAACGGCAACTAGCGAAAAGGCAAAATTAACTAGGGCAAAGAGTATCTTCTGAACGGGAAACACCCACCTGTGGACCTTAACTTTCTTTAGAAGAGAAGAGGCCCAAAGTATGGACATAAGAGCTTGTGAAGTCGAATCAGACATCACCGTAAAGGTCACGTTACCGACAATAAGATAAAGAGGATACATCTCTGGAGTAACCGCGCCGCCATTACGGCCTTGGGCAAAAATGGTCGAGAAAACAACCGCCATAACGACCATCATAAGAAGGGGATTTAAAACACTCCAAGCAACACCGAGAAAACTACGGCGATACTTAAGCTTGAAATCCTTTATGACTAGCTGCTTAAGAATAAAAATGTCCTTGGCTGTCTCGTTTTTTGCATGAGACTCGATAACGACGCCATCGGTCTTACTCATATACAAATCCTTAATACGACGCTGTAAACTCATTTAGTATATCGGCGAATCTGATTAAAACGAGCTTAATACCGAATCACACAAAGAAGCTCATATGCGTGGATTAGAATACATGATCGTAAAGCCCAGATGTTGGAGACCTGAATGAATTTCAATAACGTCGCTGTACTTATTCCCTGCTACAATGAAGCGCTTACGATCGCAAAAGTGGTGGAGGATTACAAGAAAGCCCTCCCCGGTTCAAAGGTATATGTTTACGACAATAATTCCTCTGATGGAACGGCGGAAATAGCAAAGCAGCATGGCGCCATTGTCAAACACGAACCGAGGCAAGGAAAAGGCAATGTATGCCGACAGATGTTTAGGGATATTGAGGCCGACTGCTACCTCATGGTCGACGGCGACGACACATACGACGAAACGAAAGCCGTTGAAATGTGCCTCCCGATTTTGAACGGAGAAGCCGATATGACAGTCGGCGACCGCCTATCCAATGGCACCTATGCTGAAGAAAACAAACGAGCCTTCCATGGTTTCGGTAATAACCTGGTCAGATTCATGATTAAATGGATTTATGGCTATACGTTTGACGATGTCATGACCGGTTACAGAGCCATGAGCAAGCCTTTTGTAAAAACATTCCCCGTTTTAAGCGAAGGCTTTCAGATCGAAACGGAGCTTTCAATCCATGCAGTCGATAGAAGATGGCGAATTCAGGATATTCCCATCGTATATAGAGATAGGCCAGAAGGATCCCAATCAAAACTAAACACCGTATCCGATGGAATCAAAGTTATTAAAATGATTGGCGTGCTGTTTAAGGACTATAGACCCTTGAAACTGTTTTGCATAATTGCGGCATTGCTTCTATTAATTGGACTTATCCTGGGCATTCCAGTTGTTATTGATTTCACGCATACCGGACTGGTAGAAAGATTACCAACTGCAATTCTAGCTGTCGCTTTTGTATTTCTCAGCAGCCTTAGTTTGACGACAGGTTTAGTTCTTGACTCGATTGCTAAAATCGAGCGCAAAAATTGGGAACTCACGACATATATGTTCAGCAACAACAACCCAACTGGTCAAAATACAAACGCATGATTTCCGACCTCAAATGATGAATACATACTGTAAATTTTCTCGCTTGAACAGTACCGGATATTGCGAAACAGGGCTTACCGGACAAAATGTGTGTCCCGATAAAACATCCCTTTCCATCCACTAATCCAGCCAGAACGGATACGGGTCCCTGTGGTCGAGGTAGGTGAACAGCGTCCCCGCCGACACCAGCGACGACAGCGACGAGCGCGCCCGCATCAGCCTCTCGTGGGTGCAGGCCCTCCTGCCGCCACCACGGTCCTGTCCTCCAGGAAGTCGGCCCAGAACCCGCACCAGTCGAGGTAGCGCTCGACCCAGAGCTCGGCCTAGCGCAGCGTCTCGATACCCATGAGGTCGTACGCGATGAGGTAGGGCTCGCACCCCGCCTGGCGCTTCGGCCGCGTCGTCGTGCAGCGCTTGACCTGCAAGAAGGCTGGATCGGCGCCATGAGGGCCGACCACGCCCTCGAGTTCCCCGACCTGGCCATGTACCAGGAGACCACCCGAGGAACTCGCCCAGCCTTGCCGCCGTGTCGTCGCACCTCAGCGTCGTCGACGCGCCGCAGGCCGTGCACCTCCACCGCTGGGACCCCGATGAGGTCCCGCCGTCGCGCTTGTGCCGACCGCCGCAGCAGGGGCAATAGACGGCCTTCATGGGCACCTCTTTCGAAAGGGTGTTTAACGGTTCCGGAAAAGGTTATCTACCTGCGGGAACGATAGGCAACCGGACACACATTCTGTCCGAGCGGTCAATAGCGGGCACGAAATTTGGACGGATGAAAAAGGGGCATCGACCTGCGCCGATGCCCCAACATGGACACACATTTTGTCCTATAAGCCCAAAGCGGTGTCGCCGATATGGAGCAAAGACACCGAAGGGGGATATAGGCCCAAGCGCCCTTACGCTGACACTCAATCAATCAAGACTACTACTATCACCCTTCGAAAAAACTAAAATCACCGTCACGAGCTGATGCAAGAGCCGGATAATTCTTTGGAATCGAATAAACCAAATATCAAACTCAATAAAATCGGAGCGCAAGCATAAAACGGAAACGCATATCGAATCAAGTAGCAAGGTCCAAGCAAGCAAGTCATCATATAACCAATTATCGTTACAGTAGGTAACAGCAGTTTCCACTTCCTGTAACGCACAGAAACAAAGACGAGTAAAACCGCGCTCCAAAAAACCAGTGCGGGTGAAGTGACCGCTCTAAAGAACAGTGATTTCATCCAAAACGGTTCATAGCACAACTTTCTAACAATCGGCAAAAGACACGGTAATAGACTATGCTTAGCGGGAATAATCCAATTATCTATATCTTCCACCTCATAGACATCATAACCAGCTTGCCCCATATCTCTACCAAGAACACCAGGCCCAATTACCGCCCACTGGTCGAACTCAAGATACGGCTTGGTAGTTCCAACCGCATCATAATTTGAAAACAAATTCCAAAAGCCTTCGGTCTGAGCAACAAAAGCATCTATGTAATCGCAAGGATGCTCCATGCCCAACTTAAACCAAAGCCGAAGAAAAGTAGAGAGGTCATCAGATATCACCTGGCTTGTTTTACCAGAGAATTTAATTGGATCAACAATGCGCTGATTGTACAGATTCCAACTCGGAATCATTGAAACCACGGAATTTTTCTCATCCCCGGACATTGAGTCCGATTCATAAAGCATCGTTCTTGCGATTTGCTGAATTGGTAATCCAAGAATTTCACTTGAATTACTAGTACTCTGGCTAATAGTTTTTGGCAGTAGATACCCCAATAGCATCAGCAAAACCAAACAAGGAATCAAAATAATACTGATGAATCGTCTATTAAATCGATAGATAAAAATCAATGCTATTAATACTAAACAAATTAAAATCATTGCATTATTTCGAAACAAACCAGACAGCAATGATGAGATAAAAAGAGCAATTACTTCTACTCTTGAACTCATGAAATCCGCTTCGCGCCAGCATAACTTAACAAGCTGAACAATAAAGACAGCAAACAATGCCGAAAAGGCCGAATCTTTTGTTGCACTTATAGCAAGTATAGGAAATACAGGAAATAGACAGACCGTAGCCAAGCTGAAGAAATAAACAAATCGTCGCGCGCAAAGCTGCCGCAAACTGCAGAGGACGAAAGCGAAGCAAGCAGACATTACAAGCATTTGTGAAAAAGTGTAAATTGCAAAACCGGCTGAATAACTTCCAAAAAAAGAACTACCAAGCGATAAAAAGCCCGCCAGCCAATAAGTATGAATAAGAGGATGATAAGAACTGATAACACCAATACCCAATGAATAATACAGTTGCGTAACGGCATCATATACATACAGACCGGGAAAACACGCAAGGTAATACGGCATCCAAGCAAGTAAAATAATTGTGCATGTCAAGAAAAATAATTTGGGCGAAAAGGAAATATAAAGCGAACACCTCGATAAGCCCCTGTTTATTTCAACTACTCGGAATAGCAACAGTGCACAAGAAAACGCAATACAAGCACAGACTATTGACCACGCTACGGAAGAAGCAGAAACAACGAAACATGATCCATAATTATCAAAATCAAAGCCAGCGAGAGTGCAAGCAAAGAAAAGTAGAGAGAAGCAGAGAGCGTAGTAGCTTGACTTACTTCGAATTAATAAACTGATTTTCATATAGCGCATTTATAATTGCACTCCAATTACTTCAAACAATCTTCCATCAAAAGTTATGGGACAATACTCCTTAAAAACGGAATCTTCTTCAATAGAAGAACGATAAGCGCGCAGGCAGCATAAATAACTAGAGGCCCAATCGTTCTCAACAGAATCGAGTTCATTGATATGCCTAAAACACCACAAACCACATTATCCAGCACAAGCTTATGAATCAAATATATACCGAAGCTTGCTCCAGACGCAGTGGCAATCAATTTCCGATACATTGAAAGACCAGAAAACAGCGGCTCGTTATTCTTAAACCACATGAACAAGGCTGCACTTGGAATAACTGCTACAAATGACATGTAATTAAAGAACAGTCGATCAACCTGACCTAAAGATATAGACGAAAAGTATGTGTATCCATAGCGCAAGGCCAAGCAAAACGCCCCGGCAAGATACAGCAAATTTAACTCCCGCTTCGTGAGATTAAAATCTTCATCTGCAAGAAGCCACCCAAGTATGACATACATGACATATCCGCTTGCTACAGAGATAGTGATGTCGGCATTCCACGGCAACCCAATAAAGAAAAACAAGTATGGTGCCACTGATGCGAACAAGAACGCGCAGCCAACCATGTACCAAAGCGTTTTCTTTTGATCAACGAGTAAGGAAAGCACCGGTATAGATAGCGTTACAGCAAACATGGAAAAGAAAAACCAATACGTTGGCTCAATGGCATTTGTCATCAAAGCTTCAACGAATCCCCTTAAAGTAAACGGTATACTGGATGAAGCCGGAAATAAAAACCCACTAAAACGAATTACGAATAGAATGGCGCTCCAAGTTAAATAGGGAAAGAAAATTCTCAACACTCGAGATTTCAAGAAATCCCGAGTCTCACGCTTGGCACGGTAGTTCATAGTTTTGGCACCAGTAAGCATAAAAAAAATCGGTACGGCCCAATAGAAAATTACTTCGACAACAAGCGAAGCAGCCCAAGACTTCCCCTCAGAAAAAGAATGCACCATACCATTGCAATGCAGGTACACAACGGCTATTGTTGCAAATATATTCAGTAAATCAAAATACAGAACGCGTCCATTACTCGTTTTTGCACTTTTACTTACCCGCAGATATGCACTGTTGTTCATTCAATTCCTCACGAGGTTTTCCGTGTATTTCAATATGCAAATATACGCTATTTATAATCCAACTTTTAGTGTATCTACTAAAAGTTGTGGTCGATTTCCAATCTAGGCCAAATGTCAAATGAAACAAACTGGTAGGTCGTCTAATTACATTCTAGCAATTTATATAACGCGACTTACCGCACCTATCCCAAGCTGCGGAAAGTCGCGTTAAGTCCTAGGCACTTTCGAAACCGCCCATATTGCATATCAGCACCGCCGTTCAACC
>OGXL01003140.1_pt1 | contig 11477 bp, 8 predicted proteins | sample 1576311 | NCBI WGS metagenome assembly OGXL01 (sample SAMEA3541564, study PRJEB24748) | human gut metagenome | biome: human gut; feature: human-associated habitat; material: faeces | place: China | collected 2012 | reverse complement strand
TGCACATATCCCACCTTGCGATGCCATTCCTGCCTCGGCACATCGACAAGCGGCCTGCCATCTATCCGAATAGCGCCTTTATCCGGAGTGATAAATCCCAAAAGCAGATAAAACAAGGTAGACTTACCCACGCCACTCTCACCACAGATACCTACATATTCCCCTTTACGAATAGTACAACAAAAATCCTTTAGAACCTCTTTACTTTCAGGATAAGCATAGGTGAGGTGTTCTACCCGTATCTCTTTTTGAAAAGAAAACGCTTCCTGCCCCCATGATGGAGAAACTGCTTCTATCCCCTTATCTCCCAACCCTTCCTCTATAATCCGCAGAGAATAGACCGCATTCTGTACTTGTGTCCAACCACCTAAGATGCCGCACAAAGCGGGTAACAGCCGGAAAGCCGCCACAGCAAAGACACCTACCAGCGCTTTGATATCCCCTGTTCCGAAAACGGTGAGCAAGGTCAGTCCTGATATAACTGCCATTTCGGAAAGGCAAAAAGGAAGGTGCTGTATCATTTCCAGTTTCAAACGGCTCTCACTGATTTTCCTTACCCTCTGGGCGAATGCCTGCTGAAGAAAAGGAAACGCCGCATTCAGTTCCAATTCGGCATACCCTTTCATCGTTTCCGTGACCAGCCGGGATTGCTCACGACGAGCCTGCTGCTCCTGCTCACCATAACGGCGCATCGGTTTCCTGATCCCCCATCCGTAAATCAACATAAAAGGCAGAAAGGCAATATACAACATCAGTACCGTCAACGGAGCGTAAACCAACAAAGCTGCCGTCACCCATAAAATAAGCAGCAGTTCTCCTGTCATGCGAAGCAAGGGGGAAAGAAGATTTAAAGAAAAAGCATAACAAATATAGTTTACCTCATAGCCCAGCCGGATACTCCCCCTGCTGCGTATAAACAATAATCCCCGTTGATAGTAAGAAGTAAAGAGAGAAAAGCTGAGCCGACGGTAAAGAGACATCAGAAAATGGTTTTGAAAACGTGAAAGCCCCGCTACCAAAGCGTTTTTCACCAAAATAAAGACTATTGCCACCAGACAAAATAACAGGGCGGCATCTTTATCCCTCCCGTCATCCAACAGAAAAAACAAGACAGGCAACAGGGCAGCGAGTCCGGCAAAGTCAAGTAATGCGCAAAGAAATACGGCACAAACCACCCTTATCCCCATTTTCCTTTCATCAGGCAACAACAAACGGCAGATTCTTTTCAACATAAACCACTTATTTTCGTTCCGTTTGGAAGATGGTATGGGGAGAGCGCAGATGCAACAGAATAGAAATTCCAACCCATTTGCACAGTGAAATGCGCAACACGCTGTTACACGCACGATGAGTATGCAGCATACGTTTGGTTTTATAAACCAGAATGCTCCATTTATTCTTCGCCGGAACAAACTTAGTATAGGGTGGTCGGATGATTTCCCGCAAGATTTCCTCCGCCAACCCTTCTCCTCCATATACAGGAACGGAAGTTCCTAAATAATCATTACAAAGGTGAGTCATTGCCAGCATCATATTTCTAAAACGAATATCCGTCACTTCCTCAGGAATATGCAGGCCGTATCTATTCAGCAGGCAAGCCCAGTCGCAAAGATGATGAAGCGCCAGGCCGCGTGCGTAATGCTGGGCGGCATGAAAAGCGAGAAATACAGTATTAAAAGTGGAAGATGGAATGAAAATGGGGTATTTTCCGTCCAATTCCGCCGATACGGGTTGTAGCAGTTCTTGAAGGAGCTTATCCATCTTCACCGCTATATGGTATGTTTCCGAATTAATGAAGGTTTTATGATTTTCTATCGGAATACCTTTATAGTAAAACATACTATGCTTTTCGGAGTGTTCAAGGTCTACCTCTATTCCTTTTTCTTCCATTAACCGGTCTGCCAGCCGGTTGGCCTCGGCATCACTTTTCCGGGAATGGTCTGCCGAATAAGTGAAGATGTCTATATCTCCCCCTTCCCTGTGCGAAGGAATGGGATAATAGGTGGAGAGGCCCACTCCTTTCAACTGGACCGTGGTAATGCCATGCGTTTTATAAAAAGCTGAAAGTTCGGCTATGGTATGGCAGTACCGCCGGTAGCGTTTTTCATAGTTCTCTACCGCCATCGCCCAGTTTAATTTCAAAGCCTTCGGGGGTTGCAAACAGGTCGGTAGGGTTTGTATTCCGTCCCATGCCAAGGCCATCACTCCCTGTTCCACTGCCAGTTTATAGCAATTCTGCCAAGATAACAATGACACATCGGCAAAAAGGGCTGAATTGACCGGAATAGTGTTCAAGGCTGAACGCAGCAAGGCAAACAGCATTTTTTCTGATTGGTTCAATTCCATCGGTTCAGTCTATTATAACATTACATTTTTTCAATGAGATAACCCAAGCCGTTGCATCTTGCCGGGCTTGCTGTACCGGTATATGATAGGTTTTAGCCAAAAGATAACTTACCTCGTCTACAGAAAATTCCTGTCCGGAAAACTCATTCCATAAAAAACGCGCGGAAGCGTTGAGGGAAATGATTCGGGTAAGGTCGGCATCGGGCGTACCTTGATTGATTATAATGGTTTCTCCGGCTATATGACGGAGCTTGAAATTAGAGTTGATTTTCATTCTATTTTTATATTAAAGAAAGGAAAAACCGTTCAACAGGTAAAGACAGAACGGTTTTCCTTTATCATCATTCACTGAATGTTATCAAGAACTAAAGTTCAGTCACTATTCTTCAGTTACTTGTTTTCATTTGATGTTTTGGTCTTGTCACTACACTGTGATGTTACCACAGCATTATCCACCGTAACATTATAATTAGCAGCTGTACCATTTCCCCAACCGCAAGCATGGAATGGATGATTGTCTATGGCAACACTCCCTGTTTCCGTATTACTTTCATCAATAAATTTGCAGTTTGTAAAACCTATTGAATTTGATGGATTGCATTGGGCAACTACGTAGCAACAACGATAATAGCCGTCACTGTCAGCCTTATTGCTATCATCATAAACATCGGCATCCACCTCGTTCTTGAAGAATTTACAGTTGGTAAAAGTAGTGCTTCCGTAACAAATTGCTGCCGGATACCACGCCTTACCGATGGTAAAAGTACATCCGGCAAACGCGCCGCCATGATGCCATCCGGAAAGCCATCCTTTGAAAATACAATCGGTTGCAGCCAATTTACCTGCTCCGTTATAGGCATAGATAACCATCTCACTGAAACCAACATTATTTAATGTTACATCGGCCTTCCCAAATGCATACACACCGTATGACAATTTATTGGAACTGTCACCGATATTACCGTTTTTAACCATTACCTTAGCACCATCTTTTACAGCAACAGCTACAACAACATCATCTCCATTTTCCTTTATCTTTATCGTAGCACTGGCATCTGCTGTCAGCCTATGGTTATTAAGGTCAATGGTTGCAGCTCCCTTTTCAACAATCATGGTTTTAGTCAATCTTGTATCCGTATCCAACTTAACTGTTATATCAGCATTATCGCCTAAATAAGCGAGTGCGGACGGATCGGAAAAAGTACCACCGGTAACAGCCAGCGATGCACCTGCACCAACCACATAGATCTTGCCATTCAGTGTACCACCACTGATAGTCATCTGTCCCAAGTCATTGGCCGCACCACTATGACCTTCATTATCCACCACATACTGAGCGGAACCAGTCGTATTGAATGTACCTCCTTTGATTTCAGCCACATGATGATTCTGTACGGTTGCCTGAGACATATTGGTGAACGTACCGTCGTTGATGACAAGCTGGGCTCCATCATCATTTTTAATGGTATTAAGACCTCCGGCAAATGTACCACCGTTTATGATAAGTGAAGGATTCTGATGATTGGTACCACTTACATATCCATTTCGCGGATTCGTATTGGTATAATCATAATACCCATTGGCTATCATCGAAGAATAATGCCCGTTTTGCGATATCTCCACATTTGGATTAATCGTCATCTCGCCATGATTCAGAATATTATAATAGCTGTTACCACCTGAACTTTCTGAATTCTGACCGTTTTCCTTACTTCTAATATAGGTTCCGTCATTAAGAATTACTGTACCGTTATTATAGATACAAGTCTTCCCGTGACTTACATTATCCACTGTACCATTTCCGTTGATTGTCAGTTTACTATCCTTGTTTACGGTAAATGTATCACCAGATTTGTTGGTAATTTTATGACCGTTCAAATTGATGATAACTTCCTTTGTTGCGGAAATAGTAAAATCTCCCGTCAAGTCTGTGGCAAGAGTATAAGTTCCACCATTTTTTGCGACATTTTGCACCGGAATTGATTCCCGCCGACGAGCATGGGAATATCAAGCAGAAGACAGAGGATTTGGTAGGCCCGTACGAGCTGCACGATTTCTTCCTCTATCACTTCTTACGCTTCGGAGCCTCACCCGCGAAGATTTATTTCTTGGCGAAGCGGGCATTCGGGGAAACCTACGACGATGCCACCCTCAAGAAATGGCTCCATACCTTCTTCCGCCGCTTCTTCCAGCAACAGTTCAAGCGCAGTTGCCTGCCGGACGGCCCGAAAGTAGGTTCCATCAGCCTCTCCCCACGTGGAGACTGGCGAATGCCGAGCGACGCGATGGCTACGCTTTGGCTGGATGAGATCGCAGGGCTTTAACATTTTTTCAATGGTATAGTCATAGACGAGGCTCTCTTATGGGCCATAGACGAGACACCTACCCCTATAAGAGAGCCTAATCTATGACCTATGAGAGAGCCTCGTCTCTCACCCGTATCAACCGAGGCCCTAACATAGATCGTAACTAATCGAACTGCGTAATCACCCTGCGAATCCGGGTGAAGCTATCCGTATCCTTCTCCAGTTTATAGATGTGCTTATAGGACAGGGCATCCTGCTCGGTCGGCGAACCATTGATCAAGAGAATATCCCGGTCGTTGGCAAATTTCAAGATACCCGCCACGTTGTTCGGGTGCAGCTTCCCGATCTCATCCATCATGCAATGGAGCCTGAAATCGGAGAATACCGTGGAGGCGTTCCGCTTGAACACGTTCAGCAACATGATATTCACCATGGATTTGACCAAGATATCCGTACCCTCGGAGCCTACGTTCGTAAGACGTTCTACGAAGCCCGTATCATTCCGGTTCTCGATCACCCGGAATTTAAGGTCGAAGAAGTCCGCCAAGCGGATCAAGTTGCCGGAATAAGCGTCCATCGACTTGATCAACTCACGCAACAACGTCGTCGCCTTCTCCCGGGTAGTCGTATCGTCGGTCGAGGAAGCGAACAGGTTCTGCCCCAAATCCCAGCTATATTCCTCGTTGAATCGCTTGATCTCCTTCAACAGATTGACGATCTTGTTCTGGCTCGGATCAATACGCATCTCGATACACTGGATAATCCCCACGAAGTTCTTCTCCTTGAAATCGGCGTTGATCTGATCCACCACGCCACGGATATTACCTTCCTGAGAGACCATGCTTTTCGTGTCCGCCGTAATCTGCCGGAAGATATCGGAGTTGCGGGTATTGATACGCGATTGGTATTCCGAGACCTTATCCTCGTCGATAAACTCCTTCAAGTCGCAAGCGAAATCCATATACTCTTTATCATCCGAGAAGCTCGTCTTGATGGAACAGGGCCACGATGTGATCTATGTGTCCAGCCCGGATTTCTTTGGCAAGATCGAAGCTTCCCGCTTTGACCCCTCCGGTGATGCCGACACTCTGCTGCGCACTGCCTCCACCGCCGACCTGCTGATCCTGGACGATCTGGGCACCGAGTTCGTCACGCCCTACTTCATCACGGTGTTCTACAGCCTGCTGAACAACCGTCTGGGTGCCGGGCTGCCCACCATCATCACCACCAACATCACCGACGGTGCCCTGCTGGAAAAACGCTATACCGAAAAAATTTCCAGCCGCCTGTCGGCATTCATTCCCTTCCGCTTCCTAGGTGAGGACATCCGCCCCCAGAAAGCGGCGGAATAAACCGCAAAAAAGGATCCCCCGCCGGGCACAGCTGCCTCCGGCGGGGGATCTTTGACGTTATACCGTTTTGCTCTCAGAACTCCAGCGCCGGGCTCACCTCATTGCGGCGCTGTGCCTGCACGATGCAGTCTTTGTCCGGCACCACGCCCGCTGCGCCCAGCGTATTGAACACCGTCTGCAGGGCAAGTGCCGGAGTGTTGTTCTCCTGCGAGAGATGGCACAGGGCAAAGCGCTTGCACCCTTCCTGAATGAGCTCCAGCAGTTTTGCCGAGCACTCGTCGTTGGACAGATGCCCCCGGGCGCTCTCAATGCGGGACCGTAAGTAGTAGGGGTAAGGGCCGCTGCGCAGCATGTGCAGGTCGTAGTTGCTCTCCAGCGCCACCAGGTCGCACCCGGCAAGGGCCTCGTGCACCGGGGGCGTCAGCACGCCAAGGTCGGTGGCGATGGTCATGGTCTTGCCGTCCGGGGTGTGGATGCGGTAACCCACACAGGGCACATCATGGCTGGTGGGGAAAGACTGCACCCCAAATGCGCCCACGTCCTCTTCCCGGCCCTCCAGCGTGTTCAGTTCACAGCTGGGCGGCACGATGCCGTTGGCATCCAGAAAATCCAGCGTGTCGGCCGCGCCGTACACCGGCAGCGGGTTCTTTTTGAGGAAGGTGGACAGCCCCTTGACGTGGTCGCTGTGCTCATGAGTGACCAGAATGCCGTCGCAGTCGCTGACGGCAAGGCCCAGCGCCTTGAGCGCTGCCGAGGTGGTGCGCACCCCCTTGCCCATGTCCACGATCAGGTACCGGCTGCCGCAGCGCACCACGCTGCTGTTGCCGGAAGAGCCGGAATACAATGAGATGAATTCTGCCATGAAAAACCTCTTACTGCTCATGAAAACAGCCCGCCGCAGAATACGGCAGGCTGTTGGTTTTGTTCAGACTTGCTGTGGTTACAGGGCCTGCTCCAGCGCGGCGGGCACACGGTCCACCTTGCTGATGTCGGCACCCAAGCCGCGCAGCTTTTCCACGATGTTCTCGTAGCCGCGCTCAATGTGGCCGATCTCCTCGATCTCGCTGGTGCCGTCTGCCATCAGGGCAGCCACCACCATAGCGGCACCGGCACGCAGGTCCAGCGCACGCAGCGGAGCCGGGCTGAGCTTTTCCACGCCCTCGAACACGGCCACCTGACCGTCCACCTGCACGCTGGCACCCATCTTGCGCAGCTCGTCCACATAGCGGAAGCGGTTGTCCCACACGCTCTCGGTGACGGTGCTGGTGCCCTTGGCCACGCTCAGCAGCACACCCATCAGGGGCTGCATGTCGGTGGGAAAACCGGGATGCGGCATGGTGTTGATCTTCAGCGGCAGGATGTCGCCGGTACGGCGTACCCGCACGGCATCGTCGAACTCTTCCACCTCGGCACCGGCACGGCGCAGCTTGGCGGTAATGGGCTCCAGATGCTTGGGGGTCACGTTTTTGATCAGCACATCGCCGCCGGTGGCAGCGGCCGCCACCATGTAGCTGCCGGCCTCGATCTGGTCCGGGATGATGCTGTAGGTGCAGCCGTGCAGCTTTTCCACACCGCGCACCTTGATCACATCGGTGCCGGCACCGCGCACGTCGGCACCGCACATGTTCAGGAAGTTGGCCAAGTCCACTACATGGGGCTCCTTGGCGCAGTTTTCCAGAATGGTCTGGCCCTTTGCCATCACAGCGGAGAGCATGCCGTTCATGGTAGCGCCCACACTGACCTTATCAAAGAAGATGTGTGCGCCGTTGAGCTCCTTGGCACGCACCGTGATCATGCCGTAGTCCACGCTGTCCTCGGCACCCAGGGCACTGAACACCTTGAGGTGCTGGTCGATGGGGCGGGGGCCCAGGTTGCAGCCGCCGGGCATGGCCACCTGCGCCCGGCCAAAGCGGGACAGCAGAGCGCCCAGGAAGTAGTAGCTGGCACGCATCTGACGGGACAGATCGTCCGGCACGTTGGTGCCGGTCAGATGGGTGGTGTCGATCTCGTAGGTGTTGCGGTTGAGCATCTTGACCTGCGCGCCCAAGGTGCTCAGGATCTTCAGGCTCACCGCCACGTCACTGATATCCGGCAGATTTTCGATCACACAGACATCCGCCGCCAGAATGGTAGCAGGCAGAATGCCGACCGCCGCATTCTTTGCACCGGAAATGGTGACCTCGCCGTGCAGGGGCTTGCCGCCCGTAATAACAAATTTCTCCACTTTTATGATCTCCTTGTCAAAGGCCTGTGCCACAGGCCTGTTAAGGTTCCTGAAAGCATTCATATCCACTGCCTGTGCCCGTCCTGTGTACAAAGCCAACAAAGCCCGCGCACAATTACAGCTATCTTATTATACACAAATTACACAAAAAAGCAAAGCCCCGATTGTACGAGTTCCATTATTTTCTGTTTTGCCCAGAATCCGTTCTGATATTCTGAAAATTTGTCTCTTTTTTTCAAGATTCCGACACATTCCGGCGGTCAGACGCCGGTTTGTCACATTTTACCACACCTGATCCTCACTGCGGGTCTCCTTGATCCAGCCCAGCTGATAGGCCGTTACCAGCTGTTTGAGATCGTGCACCCGCTCCCGCAGCACCTCGCCCTCGTCGGTGTCCTCCACCAGGATGCGGTGGTTCTCGGTCTCCAGAATGTTTTTCTGGGAAATGATATCCAGGTTTTCACTCACCGCCTTTTCGGCACTCTCAAAGGGCTGGTGGGTGCGCAGCGACATGGAGCGGCTGGAATACACCAGCGTGTAGCCCGCAATGCCGGTTTTTTCGTGGTAGGCACGACAGAACCCGCCGTCGATCACCACCAGACGGCCGCCGCCCTTGATGGGGCTCTCGCCGTTCTTTTCCCGCACGGGGACGTGGCCGTTGACGATGTGGCTGGTACCCGGCAGGCCGAACTCCGCCAGAATGCGGCGGCAGGCGGCCTCGTCGTTGTACCAGGTATAGTAGGGATCCTTGATCTCCTCATGGGTGGCGGGGTCTGCCACATACAGCCGCTCGAAGGTGGTCATAGCGCTGCGGCCGAACAGCGGTGACAACCGCCCGCACCACAGATACCACAAAAAATCCTGTCCGTTCTGGCGTTCGGCGCTGCCCTCCGGTGCGTAATAGCCCCGCCGGGCGCGGGCATCGCAGTAATCCATCAAGGCACGGCCGGAATAGCGGCGGCCCTCAAAGCGTTCCACCGCAAAACTGCCCTTTGCGGTCATGGGCACCACACCGTGGTACAGCAGGTTGCCATTTTCAATGTGGTACACACTGCCCTTTGCATAGAGGAATTCCACATGCTGCTGCAGCTTTTCGCTCTGGCGGAAGGACTGCACCAGCTTGCGCAGCACCAGCTTTTCGTCATCGTTCAGGGCCGCCGGATCGGCAGGGTCCACCGTGGGGAAGGCCGTGTCCCGCAGCGGGTAATCCTGTTCACCAATACGAACCGTGTGGTATGCCCAGTCGATGCGGCGCAAAAAGTCCCGCCCCTGCATTTGGAAGTCCGGGTTACGGTCGATGACCTGACATTCCAGCTTGAACATCAGGATGCTGATGGCCTTGTGCATCACCGCGCAGCGGTGCAGCATGCCCTTGGTATAGGGGCCGCGGGCCGCGTCGGTGTGGGGCATCCAGATGGACAGATCGTCCTCCCCATAGAACTGCTCGGCCATGCGCTGCAGATGCCGCAGGTTGATGCCGTAGCAATCCTCGAGCATGCCGTGGTTGTGATAGGCCAGCGTGGTCTTGAGCACCGTGCAGATGCAGATGGGGCTTCCGGCGGCGGCACCCATCCACACCACGTCGTGGTTGCCCCACTGGATGTCCACGTTGTGGTGGCGCATGAGCAGGTCCAGAATGATGTCCGGGCGCGGGCCACGGTCAAACAGGTCACCCACGATGTGCAGCTTGTCCACCGCCAGATGCTTGATCAGCTCGCACAGCCGCACGATGAAACGGTCTGCCCGGCCGTTCTCGATGATGCTGCCCACGATCTGCCCATAATACAGGTCTTTGTCGTGGTCCTCAAAATGGGCGTGGAGCAGCTCGTCCAGGATATAGCCGCAGCTGGCCGGCAGGCACTGCCGCACATGGTCGCGGGTGTGTTTGGACGATACCAGCCGACAGATGTCAATGAGCCGCAGCAGGGTGTCGGTGTACCACTGGTCCAGCGCTTCCTCGCTGGTGCAGCGGTTCTTGAGCTGCGGCAGCTTTTCGTTGGGGTAGTAGATCAGGGTAGCCAGTTCCGCACGGGTCTGTTCCGGGATGGCATCCCCCAGCACCAGGTCCACTTTTTCACGGATGACACCGGAAGCGGAGTTCAGAATGTGGACAAAGGCTTCGTTTTCGCCGTGCAGGTCGCTCATGAAATGTTCGGTGCCCTTGGGCAGCTTGAGCAGGGCCTGTGTACTGATGATCTCGCTGGCCGCCGCAGCTTGCGAAGGGTAATCCCGCGAGAGCAGGGTCAGATATTTGAGGTTATCGCGGATCTCATCGTTCTCGGTGCGCATGAGGGGTCCTCCTGAAAGCAGTTATTCTCTTTTTATAGTATAGCACGACCCGTGTAAAATGTGGTATACTGGGGGCAACAAACTTTACACAAAGGACTTTGGATATTATGCCGAAAACCGATCTTGTCTCTCCGCCCTCCCACTGCGCCCTGTGCCCCCGCCGCTGCGGGGTGGACCGGGCCGCCGGAGCCGTGGGTTTCTGCGGCGCGGGCCGCACCCTGAAAGCCGCCCGCGCTGCCCTGCATTTCTGGGAGGAACCCTGCATCAGCGGCACCCGTGGCAGCGGCACCGTGTTCTTTTCCGGCTGCACCCTCAAGTGCTGCTTCTGCCAGAACTACCCCATCAGCGCCGAAGGGCTGGGCAAGGAGATCAGCGTGGAGCATCTGGCCGAAATCTTTTTCAGCCTGCAGGCACAGGGAGCCCACAACATCAATCTGGTCACGCCGGGCCAGTGGCGGCCCTGGATCACTGCCGCATTGGACCTTGCCCGGGCACAGGGCCTGCATCTGCCCATTGTGTGCAACACCGGCGGCTATGAGACCGTGGAGAATGTGGAGGCCTGGCGCGGGTACATCGACATCTGGCTGGCCGATCTGAAATACGTCTCCCCCGCCCTGTCGGCGGAACTTTCCGCCGCACCGGACTACTTTGCTCAGGCAAAACCCGCCATTGAAACCATGATGGCCCAGGCCGGGCACCCGGTATTCGACGCCGACGGCATCCTGCAGCGGGGCGTCATCCTGCGGCATCTGGCGCTGCCGGGCCATGTGGACGACAGCTTTGCCGTGCTGGACCAGATGGCCGCCTGGAACGATGCCGACCCGGGGTGCTTCCTGCCCAGCGTCATGAGCCAGTATACGCCGTTCTACAAGGCCGCGGAGCACGGCATCGGGCGGCGCATCACCACCTATGAGTACCACCGGGTGGTGAACTACGCCATGGACAAGGGCCTTGTCCATG
>OGXL01003137.1_pt1 | contig 11480 bp, 10 predicted proteins | sample 1576311 | NCBI WGS metagenome assembly OGXL01 (sample SAMEA3541564, study PRJEB24748) | human gut metagenome | biome: human gut; feature: human-associated habitat; material: faeces | place: China | collected 2012 | reverse complement strand
TCGTTGCCGAAATCCCCGAACAGATATCCCAATTTATCGCGGAACCCGAACGGGCGCTCATTTTGAGGCTGCAATGCCATATGCAAACTACTCCTTTATCAAGATAACATATACCAAGGATGCCCCGTTAGGAAGATTTTATTGACATTTGTACAATTTTTGGGTAACATTCAAATATCATAAAAATTTTACAGGAGCTTTATCATTCATGGCAGACGTTCCCTTTGCGTTCATCCGCGATATGATGGCCGCCGCGCTGGGCGTGGAGGCGCATCTGCTGCGCCCGCCCTACAAGGACGCGCAGGAGTTCGACTACCGGCTGTCCCGCATTCTGCGCGCGGATTTTGATTACAAGGACATTTTCAGCGCAAGCGCCATGCACGGGCTGGAGGAAGGCACCGTGTACTATGTGCACAATACGCTGGAGCTGAACTATGTTTTCATGCCTGTGCCCGGCCCAAAGCCGCGCAGCGTGCTGCTGTTCGGCCCTTTTCTGTATGAGGCGGCGTCCGGCCCGTTCTTTGAGCGTGTGCTGGCGCAGAACCGCATCGGCAAGGGCGACGCCGCCGCGCTGCGCACATTTTACGGCACCGTACCCGAGGTGGCCGAGCCCACGATGGCTGCGGCGGCACACGCCGTGGCATGCCAGCTGTACGGCGCGCACGACCCCGCCCGCGTAGTGCACCGCACGCTGGCTTCCACCGTGACGGGCCGGGCGCAGCCGGACGAGGCGTTCCAGTTTTCCATGGAGCTTCTGGAACGGCGCTACCGCGACGAAAACGCGCTGCTGGCCGCCGTGTCCCGCGGCGATTACGACGAGGCCGTGCGCCATCTGGGGCGGTTCCCCATCAAAAATTTCACGCCCCGCACCGGCGAGCTGCTGCGGGACGTCAAAAACATACTCATCGTCGCCAACACGCTGCTGCGCAAGGCCGCGGAAAGCGGCGGCGTACATCCGGTGTATATCGACCAGCTCTCCGGCGCGCTGGCGGTGAAGATCGAACGCGTGGCCGACACCGTGGAAGCGAACCGTCTGGGCCTGGAGATGCTGCGCCGCTACTGCCGCCTGGTGCGCAACGACGCGCACAGCGGCTGCTCCCAGGCCGTGCAGAAAACGCTCAGCTACATCAGCCTGCACCTTTCCGGCGAGCTTTCGCTGCGCTCCATTGCGGCGGCGCTGGGCTTCAACGCCACGTATCTCTCCGCCCAGTTCAGCCGGGAGCGCGGTGAAACGCTGACAGCCTATATCCATACGCTGCGCCTGCAGACGGCCCGCCGCCTGCTGGACGAAACCGACCTGCCCGTGGCCGAGGTGGCCGCACGGGTAGGCATGGTGGACGTGGCGTACTTTTCACGGCTGTTCAAAAAAAAATACGGCCTTTCGCCGCTGCGCTACCGCGCGCGCCCCGCAGAAGGTTATGAGCCGTATGAGGGGAAACTCTCATGTACGGTTCTTAGGGGAGAAGGGGGCAGCAATGCCCTTGACTTACCCGATGTGCAAAAGCAGGGCGACTTCTTCGTGGAGTCACCTATCATTCTGTTTGCCAGTATTATCTGGTATCTCAAAATCTATCAGAACGGGAAGTTTTGCACGTTTCCCCATGCTATCGAGTTTCTGAACCGCCGTTACGAGGATATATTTCCGATACTGACCTCTTATCCGGAGCTGGAGAACTACCTTTCGCCGTTCATGGATGCGTGGCTTGGAGGGGCTGCGGAGCAGCTCATGGGTCAGATAGCGTCGGCAAAAATCCCGCTTTCGAGGATGATTTCACCGCAGCTCTACTGGGTGATGTCAGACAGCGAGTTTACGCTGGACATCAACAATCCCGAAGAGCCGAAAATCCTCTGCGTGGGTAACAATCCCGACCGTCAGAATATCTACGGTGCGGCACTCGGTCTGTATAATTCCCGTATCGTGAAGCTCATCAACAAGAAGGGGATGCTGAAGTCATCGGTCATCATCGACGAGTTGCCCACAATATACTTCAAAGGGTTGGACAATCTTATAGCTACCGCCCGAAGCAACAAGGTTGCCGTGTGTCTGGGCTTTCAGGATTTCAGCCAGTTAGTGCGTGACTACGGGGACAAAGAGGCGAAAGTGGTGATGAACACTGTCGGCAATATTTTCTCCGGTCAGGTGGTGGGGGAAACAGCCAAGACGCTCTCCGAGCGGTTCGGTAAGGTGTTGCAGAAACGGCAGTCCATCTCCATCAACCGGCAGGATGTTTCCACCTCCATCAACACGCAGATGGACGCGCTCATTCCACCGAGTAAGATTTCCGGGCTTACGCAGGGAATGTTTGTCGGTTCTGTATCCGACAACTTCAACGAGCGTATCGAGCAGAAGATTTTTCATTGCGAGATTGTGGTGGATGCCGAAAAGGTGAAACGGGAAGAAAGTGCCTACAAGAAAATTCCCGTCATTACAAACTTCACGGACGAGGACGGCAACGACCGCATGAAGGAAACGGTGCAGGCGAACTACCGGCGCATCAAGGAAGAGGTGAAGCAGATTGTGCAGGAGGAACTGGAGCGTATCAAAAACGATCCGGTGCTGTGTAAACTGCTACCAGATAATGAGACTGTCTAACAAGTCCCCAAAATTGAAAATTATCCCTATCGAAGTTTGAAGTGACCCCCAAAAGTTGGATACAATTTTTTTGGGGGGCACTTCAGTTCTGACGGGTAAAATCGTAAAATTCGGACTTGTTAGACAAATACTTACGCGGTTTCAACCTCAGGTACTGAATCTATCGAATTGACAAATTTAACCAATTGCGGATCTGAATCTTTTTGTATGAGGTTTCGGAGACTCTTTTTCAATTCATAAGCATCATCCCCTGCTGTATTTATTAAATCCATATAAAAATCTTTGTTTTGCAGAATCAATGAACGGCATGCCCCATCGGAAATTACAGGTTTCACTATTTTATCAATAACGTCTCCAGCTTGACTTTTCAAATTACCATGCGATCTAAGCCATGTTTCGAAAAATTGAAACTTTATTGCATTGATAGTCTTTTTACCGATGCAGAAATCATTTCTTATATCGGTAACTGTCGATTTAATTTTTCGTTTATCCAATCTTTCAACTATATTCTTGAAACAATTAGGGAAAGGATTCAAACTTTGAGTTCCAGAAGCAATATCCATCAGAATCTTTTTGCCAAATTCAGTCAAGTTATCTGGCAAGGATTTGATTTTAGCCAGTAAATGTTTTATTGCGACAAACCAATAATATGATGTATGTGCTGTTCTTTGGGCGTATAATGTATCAACACTTATTTCAGACAACGCTTCGAACGCTATTTTATTGATATGATCGGTCAGGACATTGCTTATTTTAGTGGTCAAATCGTAAAAAGATGCGTCAGGAATTACATCTTTAATATTGTTCTTAGTGATATACTTATCCAAATCGGTATTCCACTCTGCTAAATGCTCGATAAATACCTCATCCGTTACACCTATTCTGTTCTTAATATCTTCAAATTGGGGCAATATGTCTGAGAGCAATAATTTATAGCCAAGTTTATGATTTACCATGTATTGTAGTGTTTCATTTAATAGCGGTATATTCCATCCCACACTATTTACTAATAAGTCTCCATGATCCACATAATAGTCCATGAGTTCTGCAACATATTTTAGATTTTCAACGGTTTGACACAACCATTTGAGGAATAAACATTTAGCGAATTATTTGAGAAGTGGCGGTAACGAGTTGGCAACCGTGCGAATTTCAGCGTTTTGTGGGGTTATGCTGTCAAATAACTCTTTGCAGATACAAAAGTAGCCATTTTTTTTGATTCAGCAAAAAAATGGCTACTTTTAAACCTTGAGAATCAAAACAAAACTATAAAGTAGTTTGTGAGAAATCTAAATCGTAACGGACTCCTCCATCTTTTTCTTTAGAAAAATTGCCGATGCAGATAAGTTCAGGAATGTCAACAGTCCAAAAAGCAACAGAAATTGTGGATTGAGAGGAAACGTCTATTGTTTTCAACAGTTTATCAGCCTCTTTTTTGCATAACAATTTTAATTCCTCAAAACTGTTAGTTGTTTTCCCACACTTAATGGAAAGTTCTTGATTTGAATTATTCATTTTCATTGTTATTGTTTTTATAAGTCTTCGCCATTTGCACGATTGTATTCATTATCGTAGAACATTGTAATATAATATTTCCCATAATAGTCAGATATCATAAACCAAACAGGTCTTTTTGAATAACTTTCCATTACATATTCCATAGAGAGTTTGATAATTTCAGATCGAATTTCTTCAGTTGGATTTTCTAATTGTTCTTCCGTATATTTAGACAATAAGATAGACTGTAATTTTTCTTTAATGGCAATAGTATCTGTTGCTGCTGACTGTTGATAAAAAACAGCTTCATAACGTTTCTTATGAACGGTTATTTCATAGGAGATGTTTTCATCTTCGGGTATTGTGTAATCTTGTAAAGATATATACTTAGGATTATTTGCAAATTGCTCACAAAGCCTATTAAACCTTATTTGAATGGCACGTTCATCAACATTATTGGCATCAGCTACCATAATACGGCAAACTTTATTATTGTTAGTTACGACAAAAACATTAACCTTTGCGCCATTAAATTCTCCAACCAAAGCATCTGTCGTAGGGTCATTCCGATAACCTTTTTCTTTCAGTTTACGTATCATCTCAGTCTTACTCCCATCAATAGGAATTCCAAGGAATTGGGTAACATCTTGTTGCGCATGTACAATTATTGAAAACGTAAGCAACATTGTAATTGATAGTAATTTTTTCATATTACCAAGTTTTTTTTGTTCCCCAGTTGCCATGAGAACCTTTATTAAATCACGGAAGCGTGGAACTGCAATGCCACGTCTTTGAATGATGGTCGTAGGAAACCGTTGTGTACAGATGTAGTAATAGCAGCCCACGCTATAGCGTGAGAACCACTATGCTATCCTTGTACACGGTTGAAAATTTCCTACGTTTTCATTCGCACGAGATAAGCATAACGCTTCTTTATTTTCTAATATGTCTTGGAGAGGGGTCGCCCCCAATCCAAACGCAAAAGTAATAAAAAAGCTGCGATAATCACTTATCTTGTAATGGATTTCTTTGCCTGCCTCAATGGAATAGGGGGCTTTTACAGTTTCATTCCCCTGTCTTTCCATTGCGGTATAACGGGTTGGCGTATGGTCTGCCGCAACCTCTCGAACTGCTCCTTGAACCATTCGCCGATGGGTCGCAAGTCAATCGTAAGTATAAACCTTCCATTGTCAGAGAATACTTTGGCTTTAACGTCTTTTGCCATGAATTTTCGCTTGTGTTCTTCCGAGTACAACTCGCCGTTGTACTCAATGGGTCTACCTGTCAGCAATGTCGCAGTCTGCTCTTTATTGAAACCTACAGCAAGGCACAATCTTTCAATGTTAATCATATCCTTGATTTGCGGAAACCATTTCAATGTCTTGTTTAACAACACCGTAAGTCGTGAAATCTCACGTTTGAGATTCGTTTCTGTCTGTGCCAGCTCGTTGATATGCTTCTGTTGCATATCCAACAGTTGACGGCTGTGGTCTGCCTGCAAGGTCTGTATCCGGGTTTGCAGGGCTTCGATGGTTTCCTCGTGGTCGGCTACCTCACGGTGTAGGGCGGTGTTCTCCCTCTCCAGCGTCTTGACCTTGTTGTTCCCGAAAAGAGAGCCGACACTCTCGGCGATGTTAGCGGCTGCGGTCGTCGCCGCCCCTTTCAGCCGCTCGGTCTGTATCTCCTTTTTCGTCCGTGTAAGTTCCTCACGTGCCGTATCTTTCTGCTCCTGCAACTCCACCACCTCCGCTTTCAGTTCTTTCGTCTGACGCTTTATGTCATGGTAGTACTGTTGCGTGGAAACGTGCCGTGCTTCCGAACCGTCAATCCCCCTTTGCAGCCCGTATTTCGCCATCGCTGCGGCATAGCTGTCCTGATAGGATTTCAGTTTCAGACGGCTCATGATGTCATCGGCGCACAGCCTCACGCTGTCGGCTGGTTTCTTGCGGTAGCGTTTCTTAGCCTGCTCCTCCCGTTTCCTGCGCTTGCGTTCCCCCTTGACTATCGGGACGAGCGTGACGTGCATGTGCGGCGTTTTCTCGTCCATGTGCAGGTGAGCCGCCACGATGTTCTCCTTGCCGAACGTGTCGGCGAAGTATCTTAGGTTGTCGGCGCACCACTCGTTCAACCGTCCCTCCCGTTGGATGCGCTCCATGTCTTCGTGCGTTGCCGACACGTTGATGCGGATAGCCCGTACTTGGTTGCTGCCGACTTTGCGTGTCAGTCCGGCTTCTTCCAGCCTCCTTTGGATAGCCGCCGAACGGTCTTTCACCCTGTCGGGATATTCGATGAGCCTGCGGTTAAGATGCGTGCGTGTGGGGTCGGCGTTCTTCGGTATGATGGAACGCTCGATGTGGGCGGTCGTTCCGCTGTCGGAACCGTGCGCCTTTTCCATGTGTAAGACTACAAATCCCATATAAAAATCCTTTCTTTTTTAGCTTGTGAAACAATGATTCTTCGTATCTTCGGGGACGGCAAAAAGCTGTTCCCGATGGGGTGTGCAGAGGGGCTTGCCCCTTGCCTTATTGGGGAATTTTCAGCGTTGCTTGCAATGCGGCTCGGAAAATTCCCTAATAAGCTACGGTATTTTCTGTCCGCAAATACCCGTGTGCCGTCCGTCCCTGCCTGTCTGCTTGCTTTGCATACCTTGCTTACCAGCTTTGCATACATGACAATGTGAGCAGAGTGTCGGTAGTCCGTCAGCATTGCTTCCGTCACAAACTCCCCTTGTTGTTTTTCCTTTCGTCGTCGGTTGCCGGGGCGGTCGTTTCCGTTTGCGGAGGCTCTTTTGCGTGGGGCTGTCGGATGCAAGGTTCATGGGAAGAATACTACCCGAAGCATGAGGGTGGAGATTGTTCCCATGACGGCTTTGCCGCTTGACCTTGCTGCCGCCATCGAAGCCCCATGCTACCTTTGCCTCTGAAAACGGAAATGGCTGCTCCGGTTGCAGCAAATGGGCACTCTCCCTATCCCATTTCCCAGCCGGGTTGATGATGGATAAAAATCCGATGATTTGATGAAATGGAATATAAATATCTGTATATTAGCGGTATGTATGCTCATCAACTTCTCATCAGAATACTCGCCAAAAGAGAAACGACACGGTAAGGCATACTTCCCGTTCATCGGCAAATATCCGTTGATGAGAATTTGATGAATATCTATATGTCTTATAATCACATATTTACTATATATATTCATCATTTCATCGAAATAACGGTTTCATTTCCGTACTTGCATTCCGTATCGGTAAGCGATGATGTGTCGGCTTGACGGTTCGAACAACCGGTGATTTGGATATTCAACGGTTTCATGACGGCATGACGACAGACTTACCGACATGCAGCGTCAGAAAATATTCATCTTTTTCTTTTCGCCGGTACATCCTATTTAGCAAGGCATTACGCAACCTCTCCGCACCGCATGAGCCGATACGGAATGCGAGTGCGACAACCATTTCAAAACTGTAAACGTCCAGCCCGTAGCCGTTTTCCAAACGCAGATAACGCTTCGTGTCACATTTTTTCAGAACTCCGCCCTTGTAAACGGCTCTGATTCCTGCACGGACTGTCGGGGCAATTACCCCGAACAGCCCGACAAGTTCCGGCTCGGACATCCACACATTGGCTATATTAGTCGGCATGATGATATTGCCGTGTTTGTCCATCGTGATGGTATTTCTATTTTCTTTCATCGGTATTCGCTTTTAAGGTCGTTATTAAATGGCATGGCAGATGTTCTTCTCCATATCCTCCAGCTTGTGCGACAAGGCTTCCATGTCCCGGCTTATCTTCTGGGCGGTGATTTTGGCGTATATCTGCGTGGTCTTGATGTTCGTGTGCCCCAACAGTCGGCTCACGGTCTCAATGGGTACACCGTTGGATAAAAGCACGGTCGTTGCGTTCGTGTGTCTTGCGACATGATAGGTCAAGCGCACCTTGAAACCGCACTGCCTGCTTATCTCTTTCAGTATCTTGTTGCAGGTGGTATTGCTCGGCATGGGGAAAACATGACCGTCCCGTGTCATTCCCTTGTACTTCTCTATTATTCTTTGCGGAACGTCCAACAGACGGATGTTCGATTCCGTGTTCGTCTTCTTTCTTCGGGTGATAATCCATAGATTGCCGTCGAAGAAGGTTTGCAGGCGGTCTGTGGTCAGGTTCTTCACATCGGAATATGCCAACCCCGTGAACACCGAAAAGACGAACAAGTCCCTTACGAGTTCATGCTGCCCGTTCTTCATCGGCGCATTTATGAGTGTCTGTATCTCCGCTTGGGTAAGGTATCCCCTATCCACGCTTTCGGGGGAGTTGATATACCCGGCAAAGGGGTTGAACGGCAACCGCCCGTCGTTCCTCGCTATGGAAACGATGTGTTTCAGCACGATCATGTAGCCCCACACGGTATTGGTGCGGCATTTCTTCTCCGTGCGCAGGAAATACTCGAAATCGTTGATGAAGGAGAGGTTGAGTTCCTTTAACGGGATGTCTTCACGCTTGTAGGTATGGGGCATGAACTCCCGGATGTGCTTGCAGACGGTCAGATAACGGGTGAATGTTCCCTTTGCCCTGCTGTGTCCGACTTTCTTTGCAAATTCTGCATTGTGCTGCTCGAACAACTTCAACAAGGTTTCTTGTTTGACACCGATACCGAGATAGGTGTCTTTGAGCTTGGCGGCGGTTACATACCCGTCTGTCTGCATAAGCTCCTGATAGCGGCGGTTCACGTCCACACGGATTTTATCGACGGCACGGTTGATTCGCTGCGCCTCGACGCTCTTGCCCGAAGCACGGCTGTTTTTCACGTCCCACAGGCGTGGGGGAACGTCCATCTTGCAGCTGAACTGTTTAATCTCGCCGTCCACGGTAAGACGGCACATTAGGGGCAGGTTGCCGTTTGGTTTGGCGCTGCCTTTCTTCACGTAAAACAATACTTTGAATGTACTTCGCATAACTCACACTTTTTTGGTTACAAAATTAAGTTACAGTGAGTTACCGACAGATATGCAAACCTGCGCAAATCGCAGAAATAGAAGCCTTTAACCGAAAACTTTCATCCGTTACGGTAGTAATGGGCTGGTAACTGAACTCCTGCCGCATTTGGCTTCAAAGTGGCTTTCAGTTGCTTTCTTACCACACAAAGACGAAGCGTAACGAACACTGTTTCAGTGCCATTCGCTACGCTTCGCTCAAATTTGTCTTTTCGCTATGTGTTTATTTTATATCTCCACCCTCTATTAAGGAAACGGAATGACCATGTGCCAATTGCATGGCGACTAAATCGTAATATCCAGACTCTTTAATGTTTCGGCCATCAGTTTCTAATTCAGAATGCAACTGATTTATGTAGGTTGAATCTAACGTTACAGGTAAAGGTCTTTCTTCGTCAGATGCCAATAAACGATAGGTTGTAAATATAGCCCCTATATTATCTTTATTTACATTCTGTTCATCAATGCAATTCGTGATCGCTTGCAAAAGCGTTGGAAACGTATAGGTAGAATTATCTTTTAACGTTTTTACAATATCTGCATGGTCGAAATTATCGGGTAGTAAGTTTGCCAAATAATTATCGAGCGCCTCCGAATTTGTTGCTACTTGATAATATTTATATGCTTTAGTTGTCGCGTTATCCCGATAGGCAGCATCTGTTGCATTTGCAGCTTGAATATAATCGATAAATGTATTTGGCTTGACTGTTTTTGCTTCAATCAATGACGTAAAATCGCACGCCAACTTATTTTGCGCAATAAACCTGTCTATTGCATCTAACGTTTTGAAATAGTCGCCGCCATTGAAGTCATTGAACCGAACTATCTTCTTATATAATTGAGCAATCACATGGTTTTGGCTTTCCGTGTCTAAATGCAACAGCAGTTCTTGGTATTCGACAGGGAACACCTGCTTCTCTATGGATTCTTTTAATTTCAATTGTGCTATTCTTTGCCATACACGCAGAATAACATCGCTCTTTCGAGTTAATTTATGCAAACAATGTATAATCTTATCGATAAGCGCATTGTCCATACATTGTATAACTTCTTCTAATACAGTGTCAAATTGTTTATTAGTCTCTGCATATTGATTTATGTCGTGGTCTTCTTCTCCGTTGATGCAGCCTTCAATATATTTTTTAATGGAATTACATTTATAAATACTTACTTGTGTCCTCATAGTTATCTATGCTTTTATTTTATAAATTCAAATCACAGCTCTAAAAAAGCTTCAAAAGAAGCATACGATCCCCTATACTAAGGTGGTAGACGATAGTTTCTCATAATAATAATAAATTAATTAGATTTGAAAACAAAAAGATGATAATTCAGGATATGTTTGATAAATCAAATTATTATAAGGAAGTCAAATTGGATATGCGTGACACGGCAGAACCTAATAGTGCAATAAAATCAGCTGAATTTTTAGATGATAACACTGTTAAAGTTACATATTTTTCTGAAGATGATGAAGAAATAACAAAAAAAATTAAACTGTAGAATAAGTTAAATACTGAAAGTTTTAATATACAAATGTATTTATGAAAAAGCCGGTTGTTGTACATCGGATTTTAGAAACAACTTAATAACAAAATTGAATTGAACCAAATTGCTGCGCAATGATCTGTCAGGGTTGTAGCGCAGTTTTTTTCGACCTGTTATAGAAATCATTGCCATAATATCCATGCTTTTTAATGGAAACAGGATATATATACTAGTTGCAGAATATAGAAAATTGGAGTATCCTATAAATATATATAGTTATACGGTGGATATGGAGGCAATATGAGTATGGTGACAATGGTAGTGTGAAAAATGTATTTTAGGACGGTAGACTTTTCATACAAATATCATTCAAGATATTTCTATTCCCCAAAAATTAATTTTAATTAAATAAGGAGACAGCGATTATGAAGAGAAAGATTTTAATTATTTTAGTTGCAATTGCATCACTGTTTTTAACAGGAGTTAGTGCAGAGGATTTGTATGATAATGAGCAGAAGGTTACACAGATATCCAATATTAATACAAATGAATTGTATAGTATGCCAATAGATGAGTTTATGTATGGAAGTTGTATACCAAGATATACTCAAAGCTATATCGAGAACAGACTGGGAGTCAAACCATATTGGAGAAAGGGCAAAAAGGGAAAAAACTACGGAATTTATAAGACAGATTCAAGTCATTATTTAATATTTACCTCAGATGATATGACATATGTGGATAGATGGTATGTGTCTGAAATACCATCAAAGGAATTATTTGAGAAATATGTGAAAAAAGGAGTGTCTATAAAGGTTGTAGCGTTACTGGATTCTGACTTGACGGAACTTGTCACGGATGAACATAGAAATTATACATATACATGTCATAGATTTGATGATGGAACATATA
>OGXL01003132.1_pt1 | contig 11488 bp, 9 predicted proteins | sample 1576311 | NCBI WGS metagenome assembly OGXL01 (sample SAMEA3541564, study PRJEB24748) | human gut metagenome | biome: human gut; feature: human-associated habitat; material: faeces | place: China | collected 2012 | reverse complement strand
CGAAAGCACCCATCCCGGCTATGACGAGTACCGCTATTCCGTGGACGAGATCGGCAAATTCACGCGCTTCTGCCGGTACACATTCTGCGTTGGAATGATATTCAACCACTCGTGTTTCCACATCTGCTGCTTTTAATTCCATAACCGGAAGCGCTTTTTCTTCTGTAAATTTCAGAAGTGCAGCAAGTTTCTGGTTCATCTTTTCGGAAGACTGTTTCATCTCTTCCAGCTCTTCTTTCAGTGGGCAGATATTCTGAGTTTTAGTAAGAACCACATCTGCATCCAGTGCAAGAACTGCGCATGGTGAGGAACTTTCCAGACTATTTCCTGTCCAGATTACACAAGAACCTTTTTCCAGAACCCATGCAGCTTCTGCTTCACTGTAGGAGGTAAGTTTATCTAAAGCAATCTCAAGAGTCATTTTTTCGCTCTGTCCCGGTGCAAGAAGACCTGTCTTGTCAAAAGCCACAAGGCGGCGGTATTCTTTTTCCAGTTTTCCTGCCGGACAGGTAGCATACAACTGCACAACTTCTTTTCCGCTGTATGTATCTCCTGTGTTGATTGTCTCTGTCTCTACAACAATCTTATTGTCCTTGAGTACTGTTGAAAGTACTTTCGTTTCAAATGTTGTATAGGAAAGTCCATAACCAAATCCATATCTTACCGGAACATCAAAGCTGTCAAAATAGCGATAACCTACATACAGACCTTCTGTGTAATATTCTTTATCCACATTTCCATTATTATGAGAGAATGTTTTACTGTTCGGATAATCTTCATATTTGACTGCCCAGCTGTCAGTCATTTTACCGGACGGAGTCACCCTGCCGCTGATGATGTCAGCAAAAGCATTTCCGGCTTCCATACCAGGCTGTACGATTTGAAGAAGTGCTTCGATATTCACATATTCATCCATAAAGGAAAGATCTGCCAGTCCTCCGGTATTTACTGCAACAATCACATGCTCATACATGCTGCAGATATCAGCGAGCTGTTTCTTCTCCTCTTCTGTCAGATAATAATCTCCTGCTTCGTCAAAACGGTCTGCACCCTCTCCTGCAATACGACTGAGAATATAAATGGCAACGTCTGCATCTGTCTGAGTAACAGGCGCACCTGCCGGCATTCTGAATGGTGTGGTAGAATAAACATTAAAAAATCCTGATACCTGATCTTCCAGTTTTGCTGCTTCGTTCTCTATCTCATCACGCCATGCATATCTGGCAGCCTGATATTTTTCATCGAAATCCTTGATCCAGTCTTCTGTCGTAATCTCAAATCCGGCATTTTTCATTCCCTGATAAATGCTGACTGTCTCGCGCTCGTTGACATCACCGGAGCCTGTTCCACCCTTGATTGTCCTGGATGCGCCAACTCCATAGAGTGCGATCTTTGTTCCTTCTTTCAAAGGAAGAATTCCTTCATTTTTCAGAAGAACCATGCCTTCTGCCGCCGCTCTTCTGGCAACCTTACGATTATCCAGTTCTCTTTTGGTTACTGTATTGTCTGTTGTTCCAGTAAAATGTCTTGTCTTAATGGTTCTCATTTCACTGTTTCCTCCTCTACATTTTCATAATTTTTAAAAAGATCTGCAAAATAAATCGCTGCCAGATACGCCGGTCCGGATAATCCGATCAGAAAATCCACCGAAATGAAACGATAAGATATGGTCAGAAGTACCGCCGGAATCAGTGTCAGCAACAGCATCAGAACTGCCTGTGGAAGCTTGCCCACACAGAACAGCAGAGCATTCTTTGCTGTATTTTTCATTGTATTATCAAAACGCGCCTGCACTGCAAAAATATGGATCAGTAGCATCGCAAAAACCAGTACGATCACAAAAAGTATTACGCGGTACGCCATTCCAAAAGTTCCTGTAATGGAACGAAGGAGCCAGATATCAAATGTCATGAATGCGATCAGTCCGCCAAAGATCAGCCAGAGAATGGTTGCCTGTTTAAAATTAGCCTTGAATGCTTTAAAATATTCTGAAATAATCTTTCCGTCTTCCTTACGTGCCATCTGCATGACCATCGTATACAATGCCGTCATTGCCGCTCCGGCTGTAAAAACCGGGACACAACAGATGATCGTCAGAATATTCAGTACGATCAGATTTCCAAGCGTGTTCAAAAGCCTTGCCAGCGCACCATCCGGTGAAAAAATTCCCATTACTTTATACCTCCTGTTATTTGACTCCTGCAAGATACAGGAGATATTTTACTGCTTCGTCTTTGTGCGGTGCATTATAAATAATACCGATTGCCGCTTCTGTTTCTTTATTCGTATAGCATTCCTCTGCCTGCAGGACAGGAAGATCATCTGCCAGAATGCCGATCACTCTTCCGTCATCCGCTGTCAGAAGTCTGTCTTTCAGTTCTTCCATCTGCTTGTCTGTCAGATATTTGCGCAGATCTGTCCAGGTCTGTGAGCCATCATACTTTATAAAATCATCCTTCAGCATACCGCATACATCCAGAAGTTCGCTTCCGATATCTGCCATAAATTTAGAAAGGCTTGTCATAGAATAACTGCCTGAATCTGTACCCTGAAACATCAGGTTGTTCTGTATCTGTACCTGATATTTTTTCTTATCGATCCCCGCTGTATCCATATACTCCTCTGCCATCTCTTCACCGCTCATTTCCGTGTGACAGTCGATCAGCATTACAGATAATGCTGTATCTTTTGTGGTCAGTGTTGTAATCAGAAAATACATTGCCAGAATGACGACTATCATCCCTGCTATAAACGGCAGTTTATAATACATCCAGAAGTACTCCAGATTATTCTTCATACTCTTCTTTTCTTTTTTTTCATCCATCTGAAATACTTCCTTTCTCATTTACTTTTACATTTTATCTGCAGATTGTTTTTTGCGTTATAAAATCAATGGGCCGGCATAAAATACCGACCCATATATAATTCTGTATCAGGCATCAGCCTTTAACTGCTCCTGCTGCGATTCCGTTGACAAACTGTTTCTGCAGTGCAAGGAATACAATGATCAGAGGCAGTGCACAGAGTACACATGCTGCAAACAGTATATTCCACTGGGCAGGGTTTTCCTTGTCACCAAGGAACTGAAGCATACCTACCGGAAGAGAATACTGTGCTTTCTTTGAAATAAATACCATCGGATAGAAATAGTCATTCCAGATCCAGAGTCCCTGTGTGATAACACAGGATACAATTGCCGGCTGAAGAAGCGGAAATACTACGGAAGCAAAACGCTTCGGAAGGCTGGCCCCATCGATGTATGCAGATTCTTCGATTTCAACCGGAACACCTTTCATAAATCCTGAGAACAGGAATACGGAAAATGGAAGAGAACAGGTAATAAACATGATCATCGGTGTAAAACGGGTATTCGGGACACCCAGTCTGTTCAGTGTCTGAGCAATCGGAACGATAACCATCTGAGATGGAATGATCAGACCTGAAATAAAGAAGTAGTACAAAAATTTTGCCATTTTAGTTTTAATACGTCCGATAGGATATGCTGCCATGGTAGCAAAAATCACTACACAAAGAACAGAACCACCGGTTGTCAGGATACTGTTGATCAGTTCCATCGGATAATTCATGTTGCTGAATGCCTGTTTGTAACTTGCCAGAGTGAATTCTGAGAAAAGCATCAGCGGAGATGCCTGATTCCCCGGTGAACGAAGGGAACTGGAAAATACAATAACCAGTGGTGAAATTACGATGATACAGAAAACAATAATCGCGAGATAGATCAGTGCACTCTTTGGTGTCAGTTTCATATATCCTTCAACCTCGCGAGATTCTTTTTTCTTTCCAAATGCCATTATAATTCCACCTCCCTCTTATTCATGTAAAGAAGCATACATACTGTGATTACGATAATGAATGCAAATGCGAGTACTGAGAATGCACTTGCACGTCCCATCTTCATATCTGTAAAGGCTGTCTCATATACCTGGAACATCAGTGTCTTGGTAGATTTACCAGGACCACCGTTTGTCATAATGAAGGAATAGTCAAATGCCTTCAGACCAGAAATTACAGAAAGAATAATATTGATCGTAACGGTTGATGAAATCAGTGGCAGTTTGATCTTGCGGAACAGCTGCCATTCTGTACATCCATCGATACGTCCTGCTTCCAGAAGACTTTCATCAACCGTCTGCAGACCTGCCAGATAAATGATCATTGTTGTACCAAAGGCTTTCCATGCTTCCACGATCGCAATCGCATAAAGTGCAGTCTTATAGTTTCCCAACGGGTTAAATGCACCACCATCCAGTCCAAACATGGACAGAAGGCTTGCAATCATACCAGAACCTGGCATATAAACATAAGACCAGATAAAACCGATTACGATAGCACTGAACAGTGCCGGAAAATATGCACAGGTACGGAACAGACCCTTAAGACGGATCTTTGTATTGAGAATCATTGCAACAGCAAGACCAACCACATTACTGAGCAGGACTGTGATCACTGCATAAACCAGCGTGTTTTTCATAGAGTTGGTCAGCGTACCATTATTTAATACCTTAATATAGTTTTTCATTCCAACGAAATCAAAATCATAATTGACACCATTGAAGTTTGTTACACTGTAATAAAAAAGCTGCAGTACCGGATAGATCCAGAAGATCAGGAAAAATGCAAGTGCCGGTATCAGGAAGAAGTACATCTTGTTGGTAAATACCAGAGATGTGTTTGCACCTTTTTTCTTCATTTTAGTTTGTGCCATTCCTTTTCCCTCCATTTAAGATGGAACTGCCCTGAAGCTTGTCTTAAGTTCCAGGGCAGTGATAATTCATCTTTTTCTATTATGGTTAAACCCTGTTATTCGTCCAGAAGATCCTCGAATTTATCCTGCATTCCTTCAGTGATATCTTCAATCTCAGTTCCCTGGCCGCCAACCATTTCACTGAACAGAGATTCCATTTCTGTTTCTGTTCCAGCCGGCCATGCCTGGTTGCACCAGTAGAATCCTTTCCCATCATTCAAAAGATCAATGAAAGGTTTGAACAGGTCATAGTTCGGTGTAGAATCTGCACCATTGCCATATGTAGCAATGATCTTACCCGTTGCAAGGTAAGCATCCCATGCTTCAGATTCTCCATCCATCCAGTAGTCAAGCAGTTCTTTACAAGCATCTACATTTTCAGACTTGCTATATACACTGTATCCTGCTGCAAGACATGTAGCTGTATAAACACCATCTGTTCCAGGAATCGGGAAGTATCCTCTTTCAAAGTTCCCTGCTGCACCTTCCGCTGTAAGAGCTGTTACATTGAAAGAACCATCGAAAGTCATAGCTGCTTTTCCATCGATAAAGTCCTGAATTGCCTGAGAAGCACCATATCCAAGGGACTTGGAAGCATCAATATAACCTTCGTCATACAGAGTTTTGTACATTTCAAGAACTTTGTCCCAGGTTCCTTCGTCAGTGAAGCTGACATCGCCATCTCTTAACTGAGTATCATAATCCGGGTTTTTAGAATAGATTTCATCTGCTGCCAGCTGATACAGACCAAACTGGAGAACGTACTGATCTTTATCTCCCATAACGATCGGCTGGATTCCGGCATCTTTCAGTTTCTTGCAGTCTTCCAGGAATTCATCCCATGTCTGTGGTTCACTTTCAATCCCAGCCTCTTTGAAAAGATCTTTATTATAGTATGTTCCAAGAATAGATACACCGGATGTTGCTGTTACGATATCTTCATCATATGTAACAGAAGCAAGGCTGTCTTCTCTTCCCTGTACACAGTCGAGGTCATTTAAAGAAGCAAGATATCCGGCTTCTGCCAGTGCATAACAGGAGTTCTGTCCGGCATACATTGGCTGAGTCAGGATGATATCCGGGCATTCACCGGAAGCAAGTTTTGTTTTTAAAGATGTGTAATAGTTATCATCCGGAAGTTTTGTAACCTCAAGTGTTACGTTCGGCCATTTTTCTTTGACCAGCTTTGGTAACTGCTCTGTTTCGAAGTCATTGTCTGTTGCAACACCGGAAACCATCATAGTCAGTGTGATATCTCCTGCGTTTTCGATTGCTTCATGGTCATAACCATCTGCTGCAAATACCGGAACTGCTGCCGGTACGGTAGCACATGCGGTAACGCCTGCAAGAGCAACTGCTGCCATTTTTTTGAATTTCATGATTAAATCCTCCCTTTCACGTTTTCATGTCCTTGTTTTGATGTTTACATTCTAACACAGACATGGTACACTTTTGTTGGGTCTAATGGTATACTTTTTTTAGATTTTATTGTCGAGGTAAAAAAATGAAACTACGTACAAAAATATTTCTGACATTCAGTATTCTGGCTACCGTTCCACTGGTGATTTTCACCGCATTCTGCTATAAACGCTATACAGAAACAACTTATGAACGAATGGATGTCATCTCTTCACATCTGTTTGAAAATGCCCGGAATGCTGCAAATGATACTTTAGATACCATACGCCAGACTGCCGGTACGTTTAATTTCTATTACAACGACGGTACCAGCATTATCAGTGATCTGAAAGAATTCAAAGATTCTGACTCACCACCGGACACTTACGAATATTTTAAGATGTCGCAATCTTTCAAACGTACCTGTCAGAATCTTCTGTATTCTGATCAGGATATCTACGGCATCTATATTTTCACTCCATCCGGTTATATTTTTGACTGTACAAATGATGAAAACGGAACGATCCAGTCCAGTTATGATTTTCAGAATGCAGACTGGTATCAGGATACACTTGATCTTGATGGTGCACTTTATGTAAGCGGCAACGCAGTTCACGACTGCTTTACAGGTGGAAAACAGACAATCTTTTTTTCGCAGTGTCTGAAAGACATCTACACTCATGAGGTCGTCGGAGTCCTGATGCTGGACTGTAATTCCCAAATGCTGGATCTGAGCGCCGTCAACACCATGCCGGAGGTCACTTTACTTACTATTGACAATACCAATACCAATGATGTTTTATATACTAATTATAATGAACTGCCCTCTGGTTTTGTAAACGATGGCGGCAATGTACAACGTACAGACCTCAATCTCTCACCACTACGTCTTACCATGGTCATGGATTATACAAACCTGGCAAAAGAATTCAATGTCACAGCTGTTCTGATCATAATCATCTGTGCGGTATGTATCACCGGTTATATTATTTTTGCTTATATTATCTCCCGTTATATGGTACATCCAGTGGAACACTTAAGTCATAAGATGTCCTCTCAGTCCGGACATACGCTGATCCAGTCCACCCGTTATCTGAATCGGACAGATGAGATCGGTACGCTGTATAACGAATATAATGCCATGGTGGAATCGCTGAATGCAGCGGTCAAACAGGATTATCAGGACAAGCTTGTTCTTCTGGATGCACAGATGAAATCGCTGGAAGCAAGGATCAACTCCCATTTCCTGTTCAACACACTGGAAGCAATCAACAGTATTGCTGAACTGGAGGATAACGAAACCATTGCCACCATGTCACTTGCACTTGGAAATATGTTCCGCTATACCCTGAAGACGCAAAGCGAGCTTGTGACGGTTCAGGATGAACTCGGCCATGTAAATGACTATGTTACTATCCAGAGAATCCGTTTTGACAATCGTTTCCATCTGGACCTGGATATTCCAGCGGAATATCTGAATAACAAGGTTTTGAAACTGATACTCCAACCACTGGTTGAGAATGCATTATATCACGGACTGAATTACTGCACCACTGGTGATACCATCAACATCCGAGCTTATGCTGAAAACAACTGTCTGATGATAGATGTATATGATAACGGACAGGGAATGGATATTGAAACACTTACAAAACTCCAGAGTTCACTCATGGAAGAGGCTTCTTTCACTGAACTCGGACACCGCAATAAACAAAGCATCGGACTAAAAAACATTCACAGTCGAATCGAACTTTATTATGGCAAAGGCTATGGCCTGACTGTCACCAGCAGGCAGAATGAATGGACCAATGTGCAGATCCGACTTCCTATTCTGAAATGACAGGAGGATAGCTATGTATACTTATATTGTTATAGACGATGAATCTCTCATCCGTAAAGGCACCATTAAAAAGCTTCAGCCTATGGAAGACCGGATAACCTGTATCGGCGAAGCAGATAATGGCAAAGCCGGAATCGAACTGATCCAGGAAGTGCATCCGGACATTGTGATTCTGGATATGCAGATGCCAATCATGGGTGGGAAAGAACTGCTTCCTTATCTGGCAGAAAATTATCCAGATATGCCACTGATCGTCATCAGCGGTTACCGTGACTTTGACTATGTCAAACAGGCAATTTCTGCTGCTGCCATCGATTATATTCTGAAACCATTCAGCAAGGAGGCAATCCAGGACTGCATTTCCCGCGCGATCGAACGCCTGGAAGACAGCCAGACCCTTTCAAGAGTCACCGACAGTGATGAAGAAAAAGAAGCAGCCTACTATGACTATGATATCCAGCATCTGACCAACCTGATCCTTGGTTATCATGTCGGAGAAGGTTCTGTCTCTTCAAAACGACTGAATTTCATCAATGATACGCATCAGCTTGTGCTGCTCACACTGTATTTTGAATCTACTTCGCAGATACAGAATATAGATATCCAGCACTGGCTGGAAGATGGTGGTTTTGGTGACCTCGCTCTTTATCTTCCAAATACCGCATCTGATCAGATGGGATTCCTGGTTCTTTTTATGCCCAATACAGAAGTAATTCATTCCAGACGACTGGTCGATCAGATTTCCTCTGCTCTTACTGACTATGTACGACATCTCCAGAATTCTCTGATCATCGGTATCAGCCAGCCTCACTCTGATCTCAGCGAACTGCACGAAGCTTTTGAAGAAACATCCGCTGCTCTGAATCGCCAGAAACTAAATGGAGACTCCGAAAACATCTTTTACTACAAGGAGACGGCAGAACCTCGCTCCTTTATATGGGAACAGGAAGAGGAATTTCTTTTTCGTGTGGAAGCAGGAATGACTGCCGAGGTACAGGATCTGACCGGACAGCTTTTTGATCTGATGGCCAGAACTTCTGACTTCTCACTTGCAGATGCAAAATACTACTGCTATTATCTTTCCGGACAGTGCCGCAATATCCTGAATTATTACCTGAAACAGGAAACACCAAAGTCCTCCAACAGTATCCAGAATGTGGTCAATTACATCTTTTCTTTGAAGGAACTGAAGGATTATTACTACCAGTTTTTTATGAATATCACGGAGCTTCTGAAGGCTGAAAGCATTTATTCCGGTGATGATGTGGTTGAAAAAATCCAGACTTACATGCAGCACAACTATCCAAAAAATCTGACTCAGGATTTTATTGCTTCTCTTTTTTATCTGAACCGGAGCTACCTGAGTACCCTGTTCAAACAGAAGACAGGAATGAAGTTTATTGATTATCTGAACGAAGTCCGGATAGAAAAATCCAAAGAATTATTAAAAGATCCCGCTGGCATTTGCAAACCCTCTGCCCAGCCTGCATCCGCTGGATCTGCTGGTGGGCTTGTGCTGCGGCGCAGGGCTGCGGCTGGCAGTTTATTTGCGTGGTAAAAACGCCAAGAAGTACCGCCACGGCATGGAGTACGGCTCTGCCCGGTGGGGCACGCCCAAGGACATTGAACCGTTCATGGCTCCAAAATTTGAGGATAACATCATCCTGACCAAAACAGAACGGTTGATGATGTCCAATCGTCCGCCTGACCCGAAAAATGCACGAAATAAAAACGTACTGATCGTCGGCGGCTCCGGCAGCGGCAAGACCCGGTTTTGGCTCAAGCCGAACCTCCTGCAAATGCACAGCTCCTATGTCGTCACCGATCCGAAAGGTAGTATCGTGGTCGAGTGCGGGAACGCACTTCTGAAAAACGGCTACAAGCTGAAAATCCTGAATACCATTAACTTTTCCAAGAGTATGCACTACAACCCATTCAGCTATGTCCACAGCGAAAAGGACATCCTGAAACTTGTCACGACCCTTATGACCAACACGAAGGGTGACGGTTCAGGCGGCGATCCTTTCTGGGAAAAGTCGGAACGGCTTTTGCTGACTGCGCTGATTGCGTATCTGCATTATGAAGCACCGAAGGAGGAACAGAACTTTTCCACTCTGCTGGAAATGCTGAACACAATGCAAGTGTCAGAGGATGATGAGGACTTCCAGAATCCTGTCGATTTACTCTTTGAGGATTTGGCAAAAAGGAAGCCCAATTCTTTTGCAGGGCGGCAGTACAAGCTCTACAAACTTGCGGCAGGTAAAACGGCAAAATCCATCCTGATTTCCTGCGGCGCAAGGCTCGCGCCCTTTGATATTCAGGAACTGCGCGACCGTACCATGTACGATGAACTGGAACTGGATATGCTGGGAGATCGAAAGACTGCACTTTTTCTGATTATGTCGGACACGGATTCCACCTTTAACTTCCTGATTAGCATGGTCTACACGCAGCTTTTTAATCTGCTCTGCGACAAGGCAGACGATAAGTATGGTGGTAAGCTGCCGGTTCATGTTCGCTGCCTGATTGACGAGTGTGCTAACATCGGGCAGATTCCCAATCTGGAAAAGCTGGTAGCCACCATCCGCAGCCGTGAGATTTCGGCGTGTCTGGTGCTGCAAGCCCGCAGTCAGCTGAAAGCCATTTACAAGGACAATGCAGATACCATCGTGGGCAACATGGACAGCCAGATTTTTCTGGGCGGTTCTGAACCCACCACGTTGAAAGAATTGTCCGAAACGCTGGGCAAGGAAACCATTGATTCGTTCAACACCTCGGACACGCGCGGCAACTCACCGTCCTATGGCACATCGTTCCAGAAACTGGGACACGAACTGATGAGCCGTGACGAGCTGGCAGTGTTGGATGGTGGCAAGTGCATCTTGCAGCTGCGCGGTGTGCGTCCGTTCCTTTCCGACAAGTACGATCTGACCCAGCATCCCAACTACAAGCTGACTTCCGACTATGACCCCAAGAATACGTTCGATATTGAGAAATATCTGAACCGCAAAGAAAAAATCCAGCCCGGAGATGAGTTCTTCGTGCTGGATGCTGATTCGCTCCCGCCTATCTGATTGGACAGGCGGTTTTATTTTTGACCGGAGAGGTACACCAGAAAATCCACTCTGCCGCAGTTTGCGGCGCAAAAATATGATTTCAGGTGTGTACGGACGGTCTACAAGTTTTGAATGATAAAGGAGAAACGACTATGGAATTCTTTAACTCTGCGATCGAAGTTCTTCAGACTCTGGTTGTCGCTCTGGGTGCCGGTCTGGGCGTTTGGGGTGCGATCAACCTGCTGGAAGGTTATGGCAACGATAACCCCGGCAGTAATGCTCATGTACGGTAAAGAAGCAAGCAACCGAAAACAATAGATAGACCGCCAGCACTACACTATTCCGAACCAAAGACCAAAAGATAAGCATTTTGAGAAAATCTAAACTTTTGGATTTTCCTACAATGCCGACTACGGCGGAATCCCTCCC
>OGXL01003125.1_pt1 | contig 11512 bp, 11 predicted proteins | sample 1576311 | NCBI WGS metagenome assembly OGXL01 (sample SAMEA3541564, study PRJEB24748) | human gut metagenome | biome: human gut; feature: human-associated habitat; material: faeces | place: China | collected 2012 | reverse complement strand
GCCTTTTCATATTTCTCCTGGTCAAACGTCTCCAGAACCATCTGGATCACCTCCGATTTCTGCTCTGTCAGAATATCCTTCAGAACCCCGTCCTGAATGCAGGTGTCCACTGCCTGTCTGCCTCGGGATATTCATCAGTATTTATGAAGTTTGATTTCAAATGTTACACCTCCATTATAGACATAAAAACAGAAAGCTGCAACCTTTTAAGAGCTCATATAAAAGGGAACAAAAGGCGGAAACCGCCGGTTGAATAAAAGAATGTCATTTGAAAATGACATGAGGGAAAAAGATATTCCCGTTGAGTGGCTTTTATTATAACTGACATAAAGCAATCTGGCAATAGAAAAATGGAGGAAATTAAAAAAGATGCCCCCTGCGGACACAGAAGACCGCAGGGGGGTATCTTTATATGTGTCACGCCGCTGTCGCCGCCATCATCCCCAGAACTGCCACGCCGAAAATGGCGTAGAGAAGGTTGATGACCACGCAGATTTTCATCAGCACATTCTGCACATGGAATTTTGAGTAACATATGATGGTAAATATTCCGGAGAATATCATAAAAACTGCATAGCATGCTATGATTATGCCGGCCGCCGGGATCTCCAGCGCCCAGGGCTGGGTGCGCAGAGGGAAGATGGTCCAGGGGAGAAAGACCATGACTGTGCAGACGGCGGTCAGGAGAGCCGTCTTTGTGGGATTGGTTTCTGGTGTATACATATCAATCACTCCTTTTGTCATTTTTGGTCTTGGTTTTTATTTTCTTTCTGCGTGGCCGAATGCCAGGCAGGCGATGAGAAGGCACAGGATGGACAGGGCTGCCCCGGCAGGGATCCAGGGGATGAGATCTAACCTGCGGCCCGGATCTGTGGACAGTTTTAAATAGTTTGTCATGACCACGTAGAAGGGATAGCAGGGCGGGTACAGAAACCAGATCTTCGCGTTGATCATAAGCACTGAAGGCACCATGGTGCCAAGTCCCAGGCCGATGGAAAAGACTGGTGTGGTGAGACATACAGCCATCATCCAGTACAGCGCCATCGTGGGCAGGGAGGACAGTAAAAGGGTTCCGGACAGCTTGAGGACCTGCTCTGCCTGCACCATCAGATCATAGTCCACGTAGGCGGAGGCGATCCGGGCGCAGAGAAAGTAAAGCCCGGTCATGGCCGCTATCTGGATAAAAGAAAGGAGAACGAGCACCAGGAACTTGGCCAGGCAAAGAAGACCGGGGCGCACCGGTAGGGCCAGCATCTTTAAGATTCCTTTATTGGTCCGTTCCGACTGCTGGAGAAGGACGGTGCACACAATGATGCTGGCCGGAAAGATGAACCAGGCAAAGCCCATGAAGCTCTGGATAAAAAAGTTGTTTTCCGGTGTGATGCCCTCCATAACAGGGGAAAGGCTCATGTCTGCGTTGACAATGTTGGGGATCCACAGGATCACAAGAGGGATGAAAAGAAGGACCAGGATCTTTGAGTGCCGGGTTTTCTTTATTTCTGTCAGTGTCAGTGAAAACAGGTTCATAGTGTATACCTCCTTGTGCGGATGAACAGGCAGGCGGCCAGCGAAAGAAGCAGAAGTTCTACGCAGGATGAGACCGCGTAGAGCCCCGCGTCGCCTCCGGCTGCATAAAATGTCTTAAAAGGTGTGATAAAGGGAACCAGTGTAAGAAGGAAAGGCCCCTCCGGCAGGACAGTCCCCATGGACATGAAGATGACGCCGATGCCAAGGCTCACCCACATATTCTGGCAGGCCGAGGCTGCCAGAAGCATAAACAGCAGGGTGGGCAGTGTAAGGAGTAGAAGGAACCCCATGTTTCTTGCAAGCTCCGGGAAAAAGTCTTCCGGCATCTCAAACCAGTGCAGGGTGCAGAAAGTAAGAGAGAGGCTGGAGAGAACCAGAAGAAAGAGAAGCCCCGCGGCCAGGATCAGCGCCTTACCAAAGAAAAGGGACTCCGGGTGCAGGGGCAGGGCCAGCATCCGGCGCATGGCGTGATCCGCGTACTCGCTGTGGTACATCAGACAGGCGCCGCAGATGATAAGGATCAGAAACAGCATGGTCATCATCTGCAGATTGGCATCCAGGAGAATGGAAAGGGGAGACCCTTCCATGGAAGTAAAAAGCTCTGTCCGGAAAGCGGTGTTTGCCACAGGGACCAGGGCGGCCAGTATGCCGCCGGCGAAAAAGGATATAAAAAATCCTGTGGATTTCAGTTTTTTCAGTTCGATACCGATCATCATCACATAGGCCTCCGTTTCCTGTTGTCCTCGTCCACCAGCGCCAGGAAGGTCTCCTCCAGGTTGTCGGAGGGCAGCCCCTTCATGGCTGCCGTCTCCCGCAGGTTTTCCATGCTGCCCTCAAAGAGGAGCCGCCCCCGGTTTAAGATCCCCACGTCGTCTGCCATCAGTTCGATCTCCGGCAGCAGGTGGGAGGATACAAGGACGGTGCAGCCCAGCTTCTCTGGCAGGGAACGGATGAGAGAGCGGATCTCGTGGATGCCAACCGGGTCCAGCCCGTTAGTGGGCTCATCCAGGATGAGAAGAGGCGGGCGGCCGATGAGAGCTCCCGCAAGGCCCAGCCGCTGCTTCATGCCAAGGGAATATTTTTTGGCGGGCCGGTCTCCGAACTGGGAAAGGCCTGTAAGCTCCAGGGCGTCGTCTACGGCGGAGCTTTTAAGCCCCAGGATGCGGCGGATGATGTCCAGGTTTTCCCGCCCGGACAAGTTTCCGTAGAAGGCGGGCTCCTCGATAAGAGAGCCGGTCCGCCGAAGGATCTCCATCCGGTCCCCGGGGTACTTCTTTCCGTCTATGGTAAAATCCCCTACCGTGGGGCGGGTAAGTCCCAGGAACATTTTCATGGTGGTGGACTTTCCGGCGCCGTTGGGGCCCAGAAAGCCGTATACGGTGCCTCTTCTTATATGAAGGTTCAGTCGGTAGACGGCTGTGAAATCTCCGTATGTCTTTGTCAGATCGTGGGTTTCAATGATGTTTTTCATGTTGTGAGCCTCCTTTTTCTCTTGCTGGTTTTATTGTATCGGGCCATCCTTACAGGCACATTTCCCCTGCCTTACATTTACCTTACAAATGAAAAGCGGCGGGAGAGAAATGGTGAAAAATGTGCTATACTTTCAGCAGAACACAGGAAAGGAAGCAGAAGACAATGGACGTGGAATATCTGAAAGAGAAAAGGATCCTCCTGGTGGACGATGAGCAGGGGCTCCTTGACATGGTTTGTTCTATATTAAAAGAGGAAGGCTACCGGCAGATCCGGACAGCCGGGACTGTAAAAGAAGCTCTGGAGGAGGCGGCCGCCTTCCGGCCGGAGCTGGCTATCCTGGATGTGATGCTGCCCGACGGGGACGGCTTTGCTCTGTTTGAAAAGCTGAAGAAAATGGGAGACTACCCGGTGCTCTTTCTCACGGCCCGGGGTGAGGATGAAGATAAATTTAAAGGACTGGGCCTTGGAGCCGACGACTACATGGTAAAACCCTTCCTGCCAAAGGAGCTGATCCTGCGGGTGGGCGTGATCTTAAAGAGAAGCTACAAAAATGAAGATCCCCTTGTCCGTCTTGCCGGTAGCCAGATCGACTTTGGACGGGCCGAGGTAGTGAAGGAGGGGGAACACATCTCCCTTACAGCCAAGGAGTTTGAGCTTTTGTCAGCCCTCTACAGAAATGCCGGGCGGATCGTCACCATCGACGTCCTCTGCGAGGCGGCCTGGGGAGACAACCCCTACGGCTATGAGAATTCGCTGATGGCCCACATCCGAAGGATCCGGGAAAAGATTGAAAAAGACCCCTCCCACCCGGCTTCCCTCGTCACGGTGAAGGGCCTGGGATATAAACTGATGGTGGAGGGGAAATAGATGAAAAACGCACTGAAGCTCCTGCGCCGGCTGGTGGTGGGCATGTTCCTCGTCTGTCTGCTCCTGCCGGTGCTGGATTTGATCATCCTTTTTTCTTTTACCGTGAAATATGCCGGTAACGGTTCTCCCTATACCATGGCGGAGGAGGTGGCTGCAGGGCTCTCCGAGACGGAGGGAGGCTATGCCCTCGCGCCTCAGGTGCAGGAGAGCCTTAAAAAGGCCGGGGCATGGGCCATGCTCATTCAGAGCGGTACTGGACAGGTGGTCTGGCACACGGAAGATCTGCCGGCTGAGATCCCCCTCTCCTACAGTGCCTCGGACATTGCCTCCCTCACAAGGGGATATGTGCAGGACTATCCCACCTTCCCGGCCAGCCGGGGCGGGGATGTGGTGGTGGCGGGCTATCCGAAGGAATCCTTCTGGAAACACATGTATCCGTCCTGGGACAGAGGGCTTATCGAGATCCTCCCTCCTCTTGCAGCGGCCATTATCCTGGCAGATATCGGGGTGGTCATTCTTATTTATCTGGTGACGGACATGAAACTTCTGAAATCCGTGGGACCCATTGTGGACGGCATTGAAAAGCTTTCAAAGGGACGGACAGCCTACATCAGAAAAAAAGGCCTTCTCTCCGAGATCGCCCAGAGTGTGAACAAAACCTCCGAGATCCTGCAGGCAAAGAACCGGGATCTGCGGAAAAAAGAGACGGCACGGGCCAACTGGATCGCCGGAGTGTCCCACGATATCCGCACCCCCCTTTCCATGGTCATGGGCTACGCGGCCCAACTTGCGGACAGCCCTCATCTGTCCGGGGAAGAGAGAAAGAAGGCGCAGGTGATCTGCAGCCAGAGCCAGCGGATGAAAAACCTCATCAACGATCTGAACCTGGCCTCCAAGCTGGAGTACAATATGCAGCCTGTGGACAGGGAGAGCGTCAGCCTGGTATCTCTCATTCGAAAGACAGTGGTGGATTTTCTCAACATGGACGCGGAGGGGAAATATCCTATGGAATGGCTGACCAGGGAGGACGTGCCGGCCTGCTTTGTGTACGCCGATGCTGCCCTTCTTTCCCGGGCGGCAGGCAATCTGATCCAGAACAGCATGAATCACAATCCGGAAGGATGCACCATCTACGTGACTGTGGAGCAGCAGGAGAAGACCTGCTCGGTCACCATAGAGGACGACGGGGCAGGCGTCACGGAGGAGAAGCTGGAAGAGTTGAACAACGCGCCCCACTATATGATGTGCGATGAAAATGTCATCGGCCAGCGCCACGGCCTGGGGCTTCTCATTGTCCGGCAGATCGCCCAGGTCCACGGCGGCAGGATGGACATCGGGCACAGCGCAAAGGGAGGATTTGCCGCCCGGGTGGAGCTGCCCTTGAAGGATTGATTATTGCGCTTGGCACTTTATCATGATAAAATGGACTTTAATACGAAGAAGAGAAGGAGGCATACGATCATGGGTATGACAATGACACAGAAAATACTTGCCGCCCATGCCGGGCTGGATCATGTGGAAGCAGGCCAGCTCATTATGGCAGACCTGGACGTAGTCATGGCAAATGATATCACAGGGCCAATGGCGATCCCGGTGTTCCGGCAGATGGCGGATAAGGTATATGACAAGGAGAAAGTGGTTCTCGTTCCGGACCATTTCACACCCAATAAAGATATCAAATCCGCAGAGAATGCAAAGTCCCTGCGGGAGTTTGCAAAGGAGCAGGAGCTGACACATTATTATGAAGTGGGCCAGATGGGCATTGAGCATGCCATCCTGCCGGAGAAAGGCATCGTGGTGGCAGGCGAGTGTATCATCGGCGCGGACTCCCACACTTGCACATACGGAGCTCTGGGCGCATTTTCCACTGGAATGGGTACAACAGATATTGCGACAGGCATGGCCACAGGGCAGATCTGGTTCAAGGTGCCCGGCGCCATCAAATTCGTGCTGACAGGAAAACCGTCCAGGTACGTCAGCGGAAAAGACATCATCATCCACATCATCGGAAAGATCGGCGTGGACGGAGCCCTTTACAAATCCATGGAATTTACAGGGGACGGCATTGCAAACCTCTCCATGGATGACCGTTTCACCATGGCCAACATGGCCATCGAGGCAGGTGCCAAGAACGGTATTTTCCCGGTGGACGCCCTGGCGGAAGCGTACATAAAAGAACATTCTGATAAAGAGTACAAAATCTACACAGCGGACGAGGATGCCGTCTATGATGAAGTGGTGGAGATCGACCTGTCCAGCGTCCGTCCTACAGTGGCATTCCCGCATCTTCCGGGCAATGCAAAGACCATCGATGAGATCGAGGCCATGGAGCCCATCAAGATCGACCAGGTGGTCATCGGTTCCTGTACAAACGGACGGATGGAGGATATGCGAAGGGCAGCCGCCATCTTGAAAGGACACAAGGTTCACCCGGACGTGCGCGTCATGGTAATCCCGGGTACACAGAAGATCTATAAAGAGTGTATCAAAGAAGGACTGGTGGACATTTTCATCGACGCAGGCTGCTCCTTCAACACACCGAGCTGCGGCCCCTGCATGGGCGGCCACATGGGTGTCCTGGCAGCAGGAGAGAAATGCGTCTCCACAACGAACCGCAACTTTGTGGGAAGGATGGGACATGTGGACTCCCTCATCTATCTGGCATCCCCGGAGACTGCGGCGGCCAGCGCTATCGCGGGCTACATTGCCAATCCAGAGAAAGCAGGTGAAATGTAATGCAGGCAAAAGGAAGAGTTTTTAAATACGGAGACAACGTGGACACGGATGTAATCATCCCGGCAAGATATCTGAATTCCTTTGATCCCCAGGAGTTGGCAAGCCACGCCATGGCGGACATTGACCCGGATTTCGTGAAGAAGGTGCAGCCCGGCGATCTGATCGTGGCAAACAAGAACTTCGGATGCGGATCCTCCAGGGAGCATGCGCCCCTGTGCCTTAAGACGGCGGGCGTAAGCTGTGTCATCGCAGAGACATTTGCCCGGATCTTCTACCGCAACGCCATCAACATCGGCCTTCCCATCATCGAATGCCCCGAGGCTGCGAAAAACATCGAGGCAGGGGATGAGGTGGAAGTGGATTTTGACAGCGGTACCATCTACAACCGGACAAAAGGGACCCAGTTCCAGGGACAGGCTTTCCCGGAATTCATGCAGAAGCTCATCGCGGCAGGAGGCCTTGTGAACTATACAAATAATAATAAATAATTTACAGAAGGATCATTATTGTTATGGAAAAGAAAGGAAGAGCGTCAGCCCTTTTGCCAATCGTAGTATTCCTTGTAATCTTTCTTGGCTCGGGCATTGTGACGGGGGATTTTTATTCCATGCCTACCATCGTGGCATTTCTTATTGCCCTGTGTGTGGCTTTTCTGCAGAACCGGTCAGTCAGCTTTGATGAGAAGATCCACATTATCGCGAAAGGCGTGGGAGACGACAACATTATTACCATGAGTCTGATCTTCCTGTGTGCAGGAGGATTTTCCGGTGCCGTAACGGCGGCAGGGGGCGTGGAGAGCACGGTTAACCTGGGACTCTCCATACTGCCTCCCAGTGTGGCAGTGGCAGGACTTTTTGTCATCGGCTGTTTTATCTCCGTGTCCATGGGTACATCCATGGGGACCATCGCGGCCCTGGCGCCTATCGCCGTGGGGATCAGTGAGAAGACGGGATTTGCCATGGCTGTCTGCATTGGCGCGGTAGTCTGCGGCGCCATGTTCGGAGATAACCTGTCCATGATCTCAGACACCACCATCGCGGCAGTGAAGACCCAGGGGTGTGAGATGAAGGACAAGTTCCGGGAGAATTTTCTCATTGTGCTCCCGGCGGCCATCCTTACGATCATTGTTTTCCTGTTTATCACAAGAGGCGGCGGCACAGCAGAGATGGGGGACCTTACCTTCAACATCTGGAGAGTGGTTCCCTACGTGCTGGTTCTGGTGGGGGCACTCATAGGCATTAATGTTTTCGTGGTGCTGATCGGTGGCACGATCCTGTCACTGATCGTAGGTATCGCCACAGGAAGCCTTGCATGGAATCAGATTTTCCTGGCCATTGGCGGCAATACCACCATCAATGGGCAGGAGATCAGCGGTGTCATGGGCATGTATGACATCACGGTCATCTCCATCATCGTGGCCTGCATTGTCTCTCTTGTAAAAGAGTACGGCGGTATTCAGTTTATCCTTCAGTGGATTCACAAGAGGATAAAGGGGGAGAAGGGGGCAGAGCTTGGCATTGCCGGGCTGGCCCTTCTGGTGGATGCCTGCACGGCCAACAACACGGTGGCCATTGTTATGGCAGGTCCCATTGCCAAAGAAATCAGTGAGGAGTACGGCGTCTCTCCCAGAAGGTCTGCTTCCCTGCTGGATATATTTACCTCCGTCGGACAGGGACTGATCCCCTACGGAGCGCAGCTTCTCTCGGCGGCCTCTCTGACGGCGCTGACGCCTTACGATATCATCCCGTATCTCTACTATCCTATACTGATGGCAGTGAGCGCGGTTCTGTTTATCCTGCTCCGAAGCAGGAAAGAAGCATAAAGCAATCCTTTTCTTTAGAGTGGAAGAGGTAGAAAGGTGAAGAACATGAATTTACAGTACATGAGCACGAGAAACCCGAAGATCAGGGCAACAGCCTCCCAGGCGGTTCTGCAGGGACTGGCCGGGGACGGAGGCCTTTTTGTCCCGGAAAAGATCCCGGCGCTGCCGGTGTCTCTGGGGGAACTGAAAGGCATGACCTATCAGGAGACGGCCTATGTGGTGATGAAGGAATTCCTTACGGATTACACGGAGGAAGAGCTTAGGAGCTGTATCGCCAGGGCCTATGACAGCAAGTTTGACACAGAGGACATCGCCCCTATCTCCAGGGTGGACGACACCTATTACCTGGAGCTGTTCCACGGCGCGACTATCGCTTTCAAGGATATGGCTCTGTCCATTCTGCCCCACCTCATGACAACGGCGGCAAAGAAAAACGGTGTGGATAAGGAGATCGTCATCCTTACAGCCACTTCCGGGGATACAGGAAAGGCGGCCATGGCCGGATTTGCGGATGTGGAGGGCACACGGATCATCGTCTTCTATCCCAAGGGAGGCGTAAGCCGGGTGCAGGAGCTGCAGATGGTGACCCAGAAGGGAAATAATGTGGACGTGGTGGCTATTCACGGCAACTTTGACAACGCCCAGAGCGGGGTGAAGGAGCTTTTTGGAAACAGGGAGCTGGCAGAGAAGCTGGCGGCAGAGGGCTATCAGTTCTCCTCCGCAAATTCCATCAATATCGGACGCCTGGTACCCCAGATCGTGTACTATGTGTATGCCTACGGCAAACTTCTCGAGAACGGGGAGATCCAGGAGGGAGAGAAGATCAATATCACGGTTCCCACCGGCAATTTCGGCAACATACTGGCGGCCTGCTACGCAAAGCACATGGGGCTGCCTGTAGGGAAACTGATCTGTGCCTCCAATGAGAACAAGGTGCTCTTTGACTTCTTCCAGACTGGAACCTACGATAAGAACCGGGAGTTCATGCTGACCACATCTCCCTCCATGGATATTCTTGTCTCCAGTAATCTGGAGCGTCTGATCTACCAGATCTGCGGCCGGGACGGCGAAGTGGATGCGGATCTCATGGGGCAGCTTCAGACGGAAGGAAAATACACCATCACCGATGCCATGAGGGAGCAGCTTTCTGATTTTGCGGCAGGGTACGCTACAGAAGCGGAGACGGCTGATATGATCAGAAAGACTTACGAAAAAGCAGGGTATGTCATGGACACCCACACAGCAGTGGCGGCCCACGTGTGCGAGCAGTACAAGAAAGACACCGGCGACACCACAAAATGCCTGGTGGCTTCCACGGCAAGCCCCTACAAATTTGTGAAGAGTGTTCTCACAGCAATCGATGAAAAGAAATATGGCCAGAAAGAGGAGCTGGAACTGCTTCCCGATCTGGAGCAGATCTCCGGTGTGGAGATGCCCGGGGCCATCCGGGAGATCCTGGACGCCCAGGTGCGTCACAGCCGCGAGTGCGATGCAGACAGGATGCAGGAGACTGTGGAAGAAATCCTTGGCCTGCGATAAGGCCGGGACCCGGGCCGCCCCGCAGAGGCCAGGGCGGACAGAAATAGAAGTGAAAGGCGGACAGATATGGACAGTATGGGAAGTTTTTTCGGTATTGTGGGGGTGGGCGCAGGCATCTACTGTATTTACGGGTACCTGCTGATGATCAGAAAACGCCAGATCCCTAAGGGGATCATGCTCCCCAAGGATGAAGATCCAAAAAATTGCAAAGACGTGGAGGCCTACATTAAGATGACTTCCACCCAGCTTCTTCTTGTGGGCATTCTCCTTGTTGCTTACGGCGTAATGGAGTTTCTTAACACATATGCGGTCTCTATGACAATACCGACGTTTGTAGTTATCGTGCTTGCCATGGTGGCTCTTGTGTGGTTTGCAGTCCGAACAAAGAAAGCCAACAATACATTCTTCTGAAAAGTCTGACATTTGGCAGGTTTTGGTGTTATACAGAAGAGGGCATGGATGCCAAAAAGTCCTCAAATGCGAAAAAATGTGCGGCATTTTTTTGCCAGGCGGCCGAATAAATAGCCCGCAGGAGCGCCATAGGGCGGACTGTGAGGATGGATTTGTGGGGAAAATGAAGAAAACAAGACGCGAATAAAAGAAGAGAAACTTCTTTTGGAGAAGATAGAAATGCAGGATTAAAATAAAAATCCTGCATTTATTATTAAAACAAAGCATTGTTTTTTGAAAAAAAACAAAAAAATAAAAGATTCGGAATAAAAAAATTCATGTCTTTGTTACTATCTTAACATTTTTGTGTTGATTTTTCATACCGTTTCCTGTATAATGTTGGCATATCGGGTTGCCGGATCACAGGCAATTATATACTATAGAAAGAAAGAGGTTGAGCGTAACATGGCAAATATCGATTTAACTAAGTACGGTATCACCGGAACAACAGAAATTGTTCACAATCCTTCCTTTGAAATGCTGTTTGAAGAGGAGACAAACCCGAACCTGGAAGGTTTCGACAAAGGCCAGGTCAGCGAGCTGGGCGCAGTCAATGTTATGACTGGTATCTATACGGGCCGTTCTCCTAAAGACAAATACATTGTTATGGACGAGAACTCCAAGGACACTGTATGGTGGACTTCAGACGAGTACAAGAATGACAACCATCCGGCTACACAGGAAGCATGGGATGCGGTGAAAGAGATTGCGAAGAACGAGCTCTCAGGGAAGAGACTTTTCGTTGTAGACGCGTTCTGCGGTGCCAATAAAGACACACGTATGGCAATCCGTTTCATCATGGAAGTAGCATGGCAGGCTCACTTCGTTACAAATATGTTCATCCGCCCCACAGCAGAGGAGCTGGAGAACTTTGAGCCAGATTTCGTAGTTTACAATGCTTCCAAAGCAAAAGTTGAGAACTACAAAGAGCTGGGACTCAGATCAGAGACAGCTGTTATGTTCAATATCACAAGTCGCGAGCAGGTAATTGTAAATACATGGTACGGCGGAGAGATGAAGAAAGGTATGTTCTCCATGATGAACTACTATCTGCCGCTGAAAGGCATCGCTTCCATGCACTGCTCTGCAAACACAGAC
>OGXL01003116.1_pt1 | contig 11542 bp, 13 predicted proteins | sample 1576311 | NCBI WGS metagenome assembly OGXL01 (sample SAMEA3541564, study PRJEB24748) | human gut metagenome | biome: human gut; feature: human-associated habitat; material: faeces | place: China | collected 2012 | reverse complement strand
CAGGCAAGCTTATAATCCAGCATATTCCGGAACATCCCGTATCCATTATCCTGTACACTTTTTCCAAAATGCAGGCACTGGCTCATTGCTTTCATATCAATATCTTCTACCAGAATATTTCCGTTGACCACATTTGTTGTGTAGCTGTTTTGGGAGTGATGTTTTGACTTGAAACGTGGGAATCCAGCCTTAGGATCACGGAAAAAGTTCTTATATGCTTTCTCCAGATGAAGCTGGACATTTGCCAGTGCCAGCGAATCTACTTCTTTCAGAAATGGATACTCCTTCTTATACATGGCTGGTGTATTTTTTAACAGCTTTTTCGTCTTTTTATACTCCCGGATCTTGTCATTAAGCATCTGGTTATACAGAAAACGGCAGCAGCCAAATGTTTTTCCCAGAAGTATCTTCTGTTCTTCTGTTGGATAGATCCGGAAACGATATGCTATGTTCAATTCTTTTTCTCTCCCTGGGTTTCGATGTATTGACGGATTACTTCAACTGGTGCGCCTCCTGCCGTCAAAAGGCAGAAACTCTGACTCCAGAATGCTTCTTTCCAAAGTTTTTCCCGGATTTCCGGATACTCTTTTTTCAGCAGCCTGCTGCTGGCACTTTTATATGCATTGATAAATTTACTGAGTTCCGTTTTAGGCTGTGCACGAAACATTACATGCACATGGTCAATATCATAATTCCATTCCTCCAAAACAATTCCATACCGTGGGGCAATATATTCCCATATTTCCTTTGCTCTTTCTGAGATTGGATCATTGATAACTTTTCTTCGATATTTTACCACCATGATCAGGTGATAATACATCAAATATACTGAATGTGCATTATGGTCTATTTTTCCCATAAAAACAGTCCTTTTTTGATTTTTTACCTTGTCGACTGATTCTATTATACCATGAATCGCATTGCAGAACAAGCGTTCTTTTCGTTTTTTTGCAATTCACCTCCCACCTATAGAGGAAGGAGAATTCTTGCTATATATTATGTTAAAGATGGTTTTTACCGAAGATATGTTGACCAGGCAGCTTCTTTTGACTACATAAAATATGGCTCAGAAGATACTTATGATCTGACTTTTCGAATTGTACGATTTCCAATATCAGAAGATACTTATGAATGTCTTGTAACAAATCTTCCGAAAGAAAACTTTTCTGTTGAAAAGCTTAAGGAGATCTATAATTCCAGATGGGGGATTGAATCCTCTTTTCGCAAACTGAAATATACAATTGGATTAAGTCATTATCACAGCTATAAGCCTGATTTTATAAAACAGGAAATATGGGCGAAATTTATCGCTTATAATGCCACCGAACTTCTTGTCGCTCATACTGTAGTCGCTCATGGGAAACGTAAATATTCCTATAAAGTAAACTTTACACTTGCTGCACATATATGCAGAATCTATCTCCGTCTCCACACGGAGACAGATTCCATGAATGTGATGGCACTGTTACAAAAGGAATTAGTCCCGATCCGCTGCGATCGACAATTCCCAAGACTTAAAACGGCTCATTTCAGAAAACCCAAATATCTGATATACCGTGTTTCCTAAACAGTATCATCAACTAATAGTATATCACTTTTTTTAGCAGATGAAAATCTGCTTATTTGTCGTTGTCAAAACGAACAAGAATTTAACCATTTTCATATTTCATAAATTTTTCAAGGCATTTCTTTTTAAATGTTAAGTAATCTCCGGAATATGCCTTATTTATCTAAATACCATTGACCCCTGAACAGTAACGAAAAAGGACGCCACTTTGACGTCCTTTTATACTTACCAGTCTTTCCAGACTTTTAACATTCGATTATATGCTTCTTCCAGCATTGATCTTGGAGATGCAATATTAAGTCGGATATATCCGTTTCCTGCTTCTCCAAATACACTTCCCATATAAACCGAAACATTTGCTTTTTCGAGGAACCATTCTTCCATCTGCTGCTCGTTCAACCCTGTCTTCTTATAATCAAACCAGAGCAGATAAGTACCCTCTCTTGGATAAATATGGAATTCCGGAAAATGCTCCGCAAAGAATTCTCTTGTAAATGTTTCGTTATCGTCGATGTATTTCTTTACCGCTTCATACCAGTCATCACATTCTGTGTATGCCTTCTCCACTGCAGTTACTGCAAAAATTGTCGGATTGTGCATTCCAATACGGTCAATATCTGCCTCGATTATGTTTCTTAATTTTTCATTTGGAATAATCATGTAAGAAACAATAACTCCCGGAATATTGAAAGTCTTTGTCGGTGAGCTTGCTAGAATCAGTCTGTCATTTATATCTTCTGACACAGACAGTGCTGTCTGATGTTTTACTCCCGCTTTCATAAGATCGCCATGGATCTCATCTGTAAATAAGATAAGATCATGTTTCTTACAGAAGTCTGCTGCCTGAACCAGTTCTTCTTTTGTCCATGCACGACCGGTCGGATTATGAGGATTGCACATGATCATCATTTTGGTATGTTCATCTACCAGAGATTCCATGTATTCAAAATCCATTTCAAAACGTTCACCATTCTTTTTAAGAGGACTTGCCAGCATTCGTCTGCCATTTTTCAAAATTGCATTCTGTAATGGTCCGTACGCCGGTGTATGCATGATAACACCATCGCCTTTTTCTGTATAGGTTTCTACAGATATACTGGATGCAATATTAATTCTCGGGCAAAAAACAATCCATTCTCTTGGAATGTCCATATTATACTGTTTTTTATACCAGCGCTGGATACTTATAAAAAATTTATCACTCAGATCTGTATATCCCAGAACCCCCATATCCAGAACATCATGCAGCGCATTTCTGATTTCTTCCGGTGCTTTGAAATCCATATCAGCAACACCAAGATGGATCATATCACTCTTGCCGTATTTTTTGTCCATCGTATCCCATCTGCCGCAATTGGTATTTCTACGATTGACTACAACATCAAAACCATACTGTGTTTCCATATGTAACCTCCTTGTTGTCATATTGGTTATACTGTTTCATCTTCTTTCTGAAGTGCCAGGTACTCATCATAATACTCATCGCCAGGTTTGATCTTCGCGATACCAAAACCTGTAAATCCCCAGATGATTGCAAAAATAACACCTGTATAGCAGATGACTGCCCATGGAAGATAAGATAATGTAGGTACTCCAAGTGTTGTTGCCATATAAACACCGGCTGCTGTCCACGGTACGATCGGCTCAACAACTGTTGCAGAATCTTCCAGAGTTCTTGATAAGTTCTTAGGCTGCAAACCTTTTTTAATGTATGTTTTTGAGAACATTTCTCCAGGAATCAAAATGGATAACTGTCCATTACTTGTTACAAAAACAGCTGTAATACAGGAAACGATTGTTGCAAGAATCAGTCCACCTGTTGATTTTACTGCTTTCATCAGTTTATTTAAAACTATATCAAGAGATCCTGTCACTGCCAGTGTTCCTGCAAAACCATATGCACAGAATGCGATCAGAACTGTATTCAACATGGAAAGCATTCCTCCACGCTCCAGAAGTCTCGGGATATCAGGGATCAATGCTGTTGCATCAAAACCTGTTTTTGTTACCATATCAAGACTGAATCCACTGATTGCTGCTGTAAAACACTGCTGCAGAGTAAATCCCTGGAATACAGTTGCATTTAAAAATGCAATAATACTTGAAATGAGCATTACCGGAATTGTAGGTTTTTTACGGATTGATCCATATAAAACAACGAGTGGCGGTAAAATTACAAGTGGATTGAAACGGAACAGATTCTCTAATGTTGCCAGAATTGTTTCTACTTTTTCCGGAGTAGCAACTGCTCCCCCACCAGCTAATGAAAATCCAGCAATTGTGTATACGACAATACAAATAATGCATCCCGGAATTGTTGTATAAAACATGTGTCCGATATGATCATACAGTTTTGAACCTGCTGCGATAGGTGCAAGGTTTGTTGTATCTGACAGCGGCGACATTTTATCTCCGAAATAGGCACCTGATACGACTGCACCAGCTACCATCGGAAGGGATGCGCCCATACCAGATGCAACACCCATCAGTGCAACGCCGATTGTTCCGGCAGATCCCCATGATGTACCTGTACAAACAGATACAACTGCAGTAACAAGAAATGATGTAACTGCAATATAACGTGGGCTGATAATTTTAAGACCATAATATACCATCATGGGGATAGTTCCACCAATCATCCATGAACCGATCAGGAAACCAACAATAATCAGGATAAAGATTGCCGGCATTGTTTTTGAAAGCTTTCCGACAATAGAATCCATAATATCATCCCATGTATAACCTAACCCAACTGCTACAACTGCTGCAACTGCTGCCGAAACAAGCATCAGTACCTCAGGACTCAGTCCCATAACTGCATAACCAACTCCCAGCAACAGGATCATTGCCAGAATAGGCAGTACTGCCAGAAAGAACGTTGGTTTTTTCTTTTCTCTTATTTTTTTCTCACCCATAGATAAATCCTCCTCACAACCGGAGCTTCTTTCCAGCTGTCTTTCATTTTTTTATTCTACTATCGCAATTACTTCTACTTCACATAATACATTTTTCGGAAGTGTTTTCACCGCTACACAGGATCTTGCCGGCTTTTCTGTAAAGTATTTTGCATATACTTCATTAAAAGCTGCAAAATCATTCATATCACTCAGAAAACAGGTTGTTTTCACTACTGAACAATAGTCTGTTCCAGCTTCGTTTAAAATAGCCCCAATATTTTTCATAACCTGTTCTGCCTGAGAAACAATGTCTTTGGAAACAATTTCCCCATTCTCAGGGTTTATCGGAATCTGTCCGGAACTAAACAATATTTTATCGTATTGTATAGCCTGAGAATAACATCCTATTGCTTCCGGTGCTTTTTTTGTAAAGATTTTACGTAGCATATTATCTTTCTCCTTTGTTTTTTGGTAATTTTATTATAACAATAAAATTTATTTTAGTCAATGTATTTTTCTTCATTAATTCATCTTATTTAATAAACTTTCATTCATCAACTTCTTGCATATTGTCACCATTTTACGTATAATAATTAGTAGAGATGTACAATTTATAATGAAATATATTTCAGTCAATATAATTATTTATGAACTGATAAATGAAATTGTATAAACAACAAACGAAATGAGGTACTAATTATGGATAATTCTTTTTTAAAACTTACTGCAACAGATCGAAAGATTCTGGATTCTTTTGCACTTATGCTCAACGGACTTGGAGCTTACCTTGGCGATGGATATGAGCTGGTCCTGCACAGCCTGGAAAATCTTGATCATTCTGTCATAAAAATTATCAATGGTCATTACACAGGAAGAAAAGAAGGTGCCCCTATTACAGACCTGGCATTAAAAATGCTAAGACAGATTGAGCAGGATCCTTCCCGCACAGTTTCCCCTTACTTCAACAAAAACAATTCTGATTCCTTGCTCCGTTCCTGTACAATTCCAATCACTGGTGAACATGGTCGAATCATTGGTTTACTTTGTATGAATTTTCATATGGAAATGCCTCTTTCCGAATTTCTTCAGGGAATACTACCATCACACGATGATGCATCTTCTGTGGCACATACTTCCTCAGAGACATTTTCGGACAATATTGATGATCTGATACTTTCTTCACTTACAGAGACCAAAGAAGTTGTATATAATGATCCTGATATCTCTTCTTCCAACAGAAACAAAGAGATTGTTTTTCGCCTGTACCAGCAGGGTATCTTTCAGCTTAAAGATGCTGTAATCAAGGTTGCAGATCAGTTAAATATTTCCAAAAATACGGTCTACCTGCACATTCGAAATTTCAAAAATACATCTTCGACAAATTAAGCCATTCTCTTTTTTACATTCTTAAATAGTTTTAACCAAAATAGATTTTTTCATAACATAAAAAGGAACTGGTCCATGTACTGTGAAATAATCTCTCAAATACATTTCCCGGTTCCTTTTCTATTACTGGTGACAATTTTGCTTCATTTTATTTTTCTTTGACATCATTCCAGAAACTTTCACTCTGAAGTTTTTTGTCAATTTCAAATATATCTAGAATTGTCTGGGCAATGTCTCCAAAGCACGCTCTTGTTCCAAGATTCACACCTGCTTTTACATCTTTTCCATACATCAGCATCGGCGTATATTCACGGGAATGATCGGTTCCTTTGAATCCCGGATCACATCCATGATCTGCAGTGATGATCAAGATATCTTCATCTCGCATCTGTGTCATAAATTCATGTAGGGCTTTATCAAATACTGTCGCAGCTTTGGCATATCCGTCCAGATCATTTCTATGCCCGTACAGCATATCAAAATCAACAAGATTCAGGAATCAGATTCCATTAAAATCTTCTTTCTGTAATTCAAACCAGCGTCCGACTCCATCTTTGTTTTCTTTTGTCGGCACACTTTTCTGGATGCCTTTTCCGGCAAAGATATCATAGATTTTGCCTATACTGATTGTGTCGAATCCATTTTTTTCCAACACATCCAACATGGTGTCTGCCGGAGAAACAAGTGAGAAATCATGACGATTGGCAGTTCGTACATAATTTGGATATTCTCCGGTGAATGGTCTTGCGATAACTCTTCCTACCCCATATTCCCCTGTAAGAATTTTTCTTGCGATCTTACAGTAGTGATAGAGATCTTCCAACGGAACAACATCTTCATGAGCAGCAATCTGAAATACACTGTCCGCTGAAGTATAGACGATCAGTGCTCCTGTCTCTACCTGTTTTTTTCCATAATCTTTGATTACTTCTGTTCCAGAATATGGTTTATTACATAAAACTTTTCGTCCTGTCTGTGCGGAAAACGCATCTAATATCTCCTGAGGAAATCCATCTGGATATGTCGGCAACGGTTTTTCTGATACAAGTCCCGCAATTTCCCAATGACCTACCGTTGTATCTTTTCCTCTGGATCTTTCACGCATTCTGCCATAAGCGCCTGCTACATGATTTTCTTTTTCTCCGACTTCAACACCATCTATATTAAAAAGTCCAAGCCTCTTCATATTCGGTGTATCATAGAATTCAGATCTGATTGATTGACGCAAGCGTATTGCTTCCTACATCGCCAAAATCAGCGGCATCTGGTTCGTAACCAATACCATAACTGTCCAGAACAACTAAAAAAACACGTCGTTTCATAACCTTCTCCTCCAACTGCCTTAAATCTCCAATGCCACACGAATCATATCGTTAAATGTAGTCTGTCTTTCTTCCGCTGTACACTTCTCACCGGTCAGAAGGTTATCACTTACTGTAAGCATTGTAAGTGCATCTACACCATGTTTTGCTGCCAGAGTATAGAGTTCGCAGGTTTCCATATCAACAGCTGCCATACCATAAGATGCCAGAAAGCTGTTTTTCTCCTTTCCACGGTCATCATAGAATTTATCACTGGTAAAAATACTGCTCACGACAGCATGAACATTCAGTTCTTTTGCTTTATCATATGCAGCCTTCAATAATTCAAAGCTTGCTGTCGGTGCAAAAGAAATATTTCCAAAACGGTCTTTATTCATTCCGGAGTCGGTCGTAGATGACATTGCAATAATTACATCTTTCAAATCGATTCCTTCTTTAAAGCTTCCACAAGTTCCAATACGGATCAGTTTCTTTGCTCCGTATACCTGCATCAGTTCACTGGCATAAATATGCATGGACGGCATTCCCATACCGGTTCCCTGTACAGAAACCTTTTCTCCACGATAGATACCTGTAAATCCATACATTCCTCTTACTTCGTTGTAGCAGACTGCATTTTCAAGGAAGTTTTCTGCAATAAACTTTGCTCTCATCGGATCTCCTTGAAGCAATACTTTTTCGGCAATATCTCCTATACTGGCATTATTATGCGGTGTACTCATAAAATTTCCCTCCTGTTTTTTATTTATTGCTTTCAAAATCACTGATGACTTTCTCGATGATATTTTCAAATTTTCCTTCCAGAATCATCATAGAACTTCCAAACATAAGATTTGCAGGATAATCAAAATCTTCTACGTTGCTTCCTGTCTGATCACGATACTCTTTGTCTTCGCCCAGATGTGGAATGCGGTTAACCAGTTTATCGGCGTTGTCCATGTATCCATACAGCTTCTTACCAAGCTCAAATCCCATTCCACATTCAAAGGCGACATCATTGTTGGTTTCATATCCTCGATAATTATTCAGGTTTGCTATAATAATATCACAATTCCTTACATGCTGCTGAAATCCGTCAAATAAATTCATAGCTTTCATATATGGATTGTCTGATTCTGTATCTTTGACTCCCGGTGCAGGATCCAGCGGAGATACGGCCTCATAGCCATGTCTTGCACAAATTTCTTTCATTTTTTGAAAATTTCATCTCCATTTGTATCATATCTTTCAAAACCCGCCAGGTAGATCAGTGGTCTTTTCTTTTCATTCTCTGTCACATGCTGAGAATAATCTACAATTACTTTGCGTCCTGCTTTGAACTTGTATTCTTCTTCAATATCAGTCATCAGCATATGCAGACAGTCATCATAATCGCATTCGACAATCTTGGTAGATCCAATGATTGTTGAGGAGAACGGTAATTCTGCATACGGCATCACATTTCCACGTTCATCATATATTTTTCTGTCCTTCAGATAAGACTGCTGATTTTTGATAGCAAGACTTCTTTTGTCTCTCGTATAACCATAGCATCTTGCTCCTTTTGCATAAGCCATTCCAAGTTCATATACTGTTCCACTGTCAGGCTCTGCTCCACGATATGCTTCCAGATCTGCGATGATAACAGTTGTATCTTTCATTACTTTATCAAAATCTGCAAAAATACTGTCTGCTCTTTTTTGTTTATCAGGATTTTCCATATCCAGTGGATGATCATTCGGCAGAGTAATGCCAAATCCAAGAGCATGGGCACGGGCTTTCATTGCTCCAAGAGCATCGTATCCATAAGTATAGAAGCATTCCGGACCTGCTATATAAATTTCCTCTTTTTTAAATAAATCATGCTGATATCTATACATCTGTGCTTTTTTCCTATTCCAGAACTAATCCCAAAAGTAACTTCAGAAAACGTCCATAATCTGCGTTGCAGCCAATTTTGATCATTGGAAGGTGTTCCCATACAAAATGATGTCTTCTGTCAACAGCAGTCATTCCGAGAGTCAGACAGTCTTTTGTCTCTACACCCACTCTCACCTGCATTGTCTCAACCAGTGTCGGATCAATTGCATAAGCAACTGCCATACAGTCAATTACTGTACAGTATGCGTCAAATCCTCTGTTTTCATTATATCGGATTGCCTGACGGAGGAATTTCGCTTCTTTTTTTGTCACTCTCTTCCAGAAGTTTGATGTCATCTTCTGTAAAGTTTACATCAAAGTATGTTGCTACATCCAGTCCCAGAGCAACAAGCGGAATTCCTGATTCATAAACGATTTTTGAAGCTTCAGGGTCTACATAAACATTCCATTCACTCTGCGGAGTGTCACCTGTCGCATTGAAAAATGCATATTTATTCAAACCAAATGCACCAGAAATTGCCACAATTTCTTTAATCATCGGTTTAATCTCCGGAGCTTTTGTGAGCGCCATAGCGATATTACTCATAGGACCTGTTTCCACCAGAGTAATTTCTCCTGGATTTTCTTTTACCAGATCAATGATCATATCTACTGCATGTTTCTCGCTTAACGGAAGCTTCGAATCCGGGAGAAAGTTTTCTGCCTGTCCGTCAACACCGTGTGTAAATGGATCCTTTGGAGATTCTCTTACAATTGGTTTTTCCATTCCTCTTGCAACTGGAATATCTGTTATATCAAGAAGTTCCATGATTTTTCTTGCATTCGTACTTGTTACATCAACCGGATAGTTTCCATTTACAGCTGTTACGGCCAGCAGATCGATCGTCGGAGATTTTGCGGCCATAATGATTGCCATAGAATCATCCATACCTAGATCGCAGTCAAGAATTATTTTTTTCATATAAATATTCTCCTTTTCTGATTAGTCTTCTACTACTTTTACATAAAATTCACTGTTTCTTGGGCCATCAAATTCAAGAAAATAAATTCCCTGTGAACCACCCAGTAATAATTTGCCATTATGTACAATAAATGTCTCTGTTACTCCGAATAACGCACATTGAATACACCCAAAAACCAATCCTCGACGATGAGGGACATATGATATTACGAGATGAATATTACCTCGATAGTCTGAACTGTGATTCATTTGCCTTTGCATCTGAATGTCAGGAACTAAACAGCTATTACCATAAAAATAAAAAGTTCAATGAGATCAAGTCTCATCATTACATTATCAGCTTTGACCCAAAAGACAGAGAGGAATGTGGACTAACTGGTGAACGGGCACAGCAGCTGGGACTAACTTTTGCAAAGAAGAACTTTCCCGGTCATCAGGCTTTAGTCTGCACACATACAGACAGTCATAATGAAAGTGGCAATATCCATGTACACATCGTAATCAACAGCCTTCGTAAATATGACGTGCCCCCAAGAACCCTATATGGAATTTGACTGCGAATCAAAAGCCGGATATAAACATCACCTAAGCACCGCCTACCTTGCTCACTTAAAGCAAGATGTCATGGATATGTGCCAGAAAGAAAGTCTGCATCAAGTTGATCTGCTCTCTCCTGCTGAAAGAAAAATCACAGAAAAAGAATATTGGGCACAACGCCGGGGACAGGAAAAGCTCGATAAGTTGAATCAGAAAATGAAAGAAGATGGAATCACACCAAAGGAAACACGTTACCAGACAGAGAAACAATTTCTTCGTGACGCTATTGATGATGCTGCAAGTACTGCTCGATCACCCGAAGAATTTTCAAAAATCCTTGATAAAAAATATCACATCATCTTCAAGATCAGTCGAAACCGGTACAGCTATCTTCATCCAAGCAGAAAAAATATATCACTGGACGAAATCTCGGAACACGATATGAAGAAGATTTTCTATTACAGGCATTTAAGTAAAATTCAAAATCGCTCTCTGATAGAAAAATGAAAATTAAAGAACCGCAAATTCCAAATACTACAAAAGATTTACAGACCTGTATCAAAGCACAGCAGAGTGAAGCCTATGCTCAAAAAGTCAAACTCTCCAATTTGAAACAGATGGCTCAGACTGTTGCCTATATCCAAGAACATGGATATGACTCTCTTGAAGATTTCCATATTGCACTTGACCAGGCATTCGATCAGACCAGTACCGCCAGAAAATCTTTAAAGGATACAGAACAGCAACTTAAAGATGTGAACAAGCAAATACATTTTACTGGACAGTACCTTGCATACAAAAACGTATATGCCGACTACCGCAAGAGCCGCAATAAGGATAAATTCTACGAAGAACACCGGGCAGAGCTTTCTCTTTATGATACAGCTCTCCGAATACTGAAAGAAAAATCTGTCGGAAATAAGCTGCCTTCCATGAAAGCCCTCTATGCTGAAAAAAACCGACTTATTGAATTGCGAAATATGCAACGGGAAGATTTTTCTAACCGCCGGAA
>OGXL01003111.1_pt1 | contig 11550 bp, 10 predicted proteins | sample 1576311 | NCBI WGS metagenome assembly OGXL01 (sample SAMEA3541564, study PRJEB24748) | human gut metagenome | biome: human gut; feature: human-associated habitat; material: faeces | place: China | collected 2012 | reverse complement strand
CCACTTCGGTGCTGAAGGCACTCCCGGCGCAGCACAAAAAAAGTACAGCTTACCCCGGAAGGCGAGATCCTACTCAAGCACGTAGAACCGGCGATGAACCTGATCCGTCAGGGCGAAAACCAGCTGCTCGACTCTAACAGCTTAAACGGCGGTCAGCTCCGCATTGGCGCAAGCGATACGATCTGCCGCTATTATCTGGTGCCATTTTTAAGCGAATTTCACAAGCGTTACCCGAATATCCACATCAAGGTTACCAACCGTACCTCCATCGAATGTGCGCGGCTTCTGGACAACGGTCAGGTCGATTTTATTCTGACGAACTATCCAAACTCCGGGCTCGGTGGAACGCAGAATATCCATGTGCTGCGCGAATTCAACGATATATTCGTCGCCAATGAGACCTATTTTCCGATGAAAGACCGCCCGGTTACACTGCGCGAGCTGCAGGCACTCCCAATCCTCATGCTGGATCGCAAGAGTACCACCAGCGAATTTCTGCACAACATGTTCCAGAAGCACCAGCTCGACCTCGTACCGGAGATTGAATTAAGCAGCAACGATCTGCTCATCGATCTGGCGCGCATCGGTCTCGGCATCGCATTTGTCCCGGATTTCTGTCTCCCGGCTGGCGAAAAAGAACTTTATGCCCTGACCCTGACTGAAGCCCTGCCGCCGCGCCAGCTCGTCGTCGTCCACAATGAGACAATGCCGATCTCACAGGCATCGCGTGAATTTATTGAACTTCTGGAAAACGGCTCCAAAATGCCTGAAGCTCCTGCTCCAGAGACTGGCTGCGAAACCGGAGCAGAGACAGGGACTCATTTCCATAGCGGATGTTTTCCATGCGAAAGTCGCAGACGTAAGTGTGGATTCCATGATACTGGAGATGACAGGTAACCATAATAAACTGGAGGCATTTCTTGAGCTGATGGGCGATTACGAGATTCTCGAACTTGCACGTACAGGAATGACCGGTTTATCAAGAGGTTCGCAGGATGTAACCTATTTCTGATGAAAGACCGGAAGGCTTTTCGGAACGCAGGAAATTGAAAAATATCTCAGAAACAGTACATATATAGTTTGCTAGGGGAGCATCCCTTAACGATAAATTTTTTTACGATTAGCAGGAGGAAAATAAAATGGCTAACAAGATTTTTTATCAGGAAGATTGTAATTTAAGCTTACTGGATGGTAAAAAAATTGCAATTATTGGATACGGAAGCCAGGGACATGCACATGCTCTGAACTTAAAGGAATCCGGATGTGATGTCATTATCGGTCTTTACGAAGGCAGCAAATCCTGGAAGAGAGCTGAAGAGCAGGGCTTTAAGGTATATACAGCAGCTGAAGCAGCTAAACAGGCAGATATCATCATGATTCTTATCAACGATGAATTACAGGCTAAACTTTACAAAGAATCCATTGAGCCAAACCTTGAAGAAGGTAACATGTTAATGTTTGCTCATGGTTTCAATATTCATTTTGGATGCATTAAACCACCAAAGAATGTTGACGTTACAATGATCGCTCCTAAAGCACCTGGTCACACAGTAAGAAGTGAGTATCAGGCTGGAAAAGGAACACCTTGTCTTATCGCTGTAGAGCAGGATTACACAGGAAAAGCTCAGGATCTTGCACTGGCATATGGTCTTGGAATCGGCGGAGCAAGAGCTGGTCTTCTTGAAACTACATTCCGTGTAGAGACAGAAACAGATCTCTTCGGTGAGCAGGCTGTACTTTGCGGTGGTGTTTGCGCACTTATGCAGGCAGGTTTCGAAACACTTGTTGAAGCTGGTTATGACCCAAGAAATGCATACTTTGAATGTATTCATGAAATGAAACTGATCGTAGACCTGATCTATCAGTCAGGATTCGCAGGAATGAGATATTCTATCTCCAATACTGCTGAATATGGCGACTACATCACAGGACCTAAGATCATCACAGAAGATACAAAGAAAGCTATGAAGAAAATTCTTTCTGATATCCAGGATGGTACATTTGCAAAAGACTTCTTACTTGATATGTCTGATGCAGGTGCACAGGTTCACTTCAAAGCTATGAGAAAGAAAGCTTCTGAGCATCAGTCTGAGAAAGTTGGCGAAGAAATCCGTAAACTTTACAGCTGGAATGGCGAAGACAAACTTATCAACAACTAATTTGAATATGATTAAATTAAAATCCCCTGCTGAATGGCAGGGGATTGACTATGTACTGACTCAATGATTGTTGTTTGTTCTGTATGCAGTAATTCTTAAGATTATGCATAATATAACAAGATGCAAATCAATCTCAGCGTTTTATAATTCGACAATCTGTCCTTTTTCTACGTCATATCTGCAGTATTTACCATTTCCGGAAATAAATGGCTGATATGTATCTGTCCTGTTATCTTTAAGATATACAATTCCGGTAGCAATCATCTCCACTAATGAAAAGCGTTCGCTGAGACTGGAAATCCATTTATATGTTTTAGTCTTTGAAGAACTTGCCATAACCATATTGTAGGAATGTCCGTCTTCGGTGGCTTCCAGAGAAAAATATACTTTCTCTGCCTTATCGGGAGCGTCAAAGACCTGACTTGTAATATAGGAAGAAAAATTGGTACTTACAAAATTTCGGAAAGATTTTATATCATAAGTGATTCCGGATACTTCGTCTGTGATTTTATCTCCGCGTTCCAGACGTGTTTTAATAATCTTAAGTACTTCTACAGTCCAGTTGATAAAAGAGATACTGCTGTAGTTCATACTTTCCATCAACTGTTCGATCAGTTTGCGTGACAGGATACCGGAGCGTATTGCCTCATCATAAAGTTCTTTGTTCATGACATTTTCCCTCTTTTTTGATTATTTGTAATTATTCAGTAGTCTACTATCCTGCGAGGTGTTTTGGCATAAACATGCCAAAATCCCGAGATATACAAGTCAAAATCCCATCGCCGAAGGCGATTTTAAATGGATTTTGACTCGTAACTGTGAAAGTACTGAACAGTTACGATTATTTTATGTTTGTTATAGTGTTTCCGCACATTTCTATGTTATACTGATTATAAATCTGTTTGTTGTAAAATGCAACAAAAAACAGATGAATAAATAAAAATATTTGTGAACAGTAACGAATATATTGCTGCCTGTATTTTTGTTTCTCGGAACGATAATGAGACATAAGGAAAATTGAGGAGGATAAAATGGAGATAGAAGAAGAGTTTATTTCGGGATTTTGCAGAACATGTAATGGCGGGCAGACTGTCTGCTGCGAATATACGATAGAAGGAGATAAAAGAACCCTCACGTTTATGGATTGTGCACATGACAGATGTGTGAATCATGCTGCCTGTGAAATCTACAAGCAGGCACATGAAATGGAACGATAAGAATATGTGAGGGTGTACGAAAAGCAGTGAACTGCGAAATGTATTGTTGAGAACGGAGGGGACAGTAACCCGCAAATGCTGTAATTATCGGATTAACCGGAGTTAGAATTAAACATATATGAAAAGTAGGCATCTTTGAATGCAGAATAGTTATTTCTGGAAATAGGAACAGAGGAAATGCCAGTAGTGACCATAGTTCTTGTGAACTGTTTTATGTGAGACAGGTTTACAATATAGCTTCGGTGACATTTAAAGAATCCTTTTGCCGGAGTAAAGACACCCTCACACTTTGCAAATAATTCGCGGATTTTTAAAGTAGTTCCATTTGAAAGGCAGACCAGAACCTGTTTATTCTGAGCTTCCAGATAATCTACATCATTGAGTGTAATTGAGCAGAATCCGTCAGCAGTATGTGCGACGAAAGTTTCCGCCGGAACATTATAGGTTTTAAAAAAATCATCCATAACAGAAAAAAGTTTCAGAGTATTTACTGGTTTTAAAAGATAATGAAAAGCTTTTACATCATAGGAATCAAGGGCAAATTCTCTGGAAGAAGTCAGAAAAATCACAGGAACAGTCAGTCCCATGCTGCGTATTTCTCTTGCTGTATCTATGCCATTTAATAATGGCATGATGATGTCAAGAAAGATCAGATCTACCGGAATTGTCCGGAGAGCTGTTAACAGATCATCGCCGTTGGAATATGGATACAGGGTGAGTGAAAGATTATTTTTTTCTGCCCAGTGCGTCAGGAGCGAACTTAATTCCCGGGTAAAGAGTATTTCATCATCACAAATTGCAATATTCATAATTTTTATCAAAACCTTTCTGTGAATAAATGTATGTATTGTATCCGGCAGTGGAGATCCTGTGTCAGATGATGATTCGCAGGACAAAGCAATGGTCCACGATAGAAAAATGACACTGTCCATGTAATTGTTCCACATAATAAATAATACTCCTGACACCGATTCCATGCCCGTTTCTGGTAGAAACCGGAACTCCATCTACAAATGCCGGAATCTTTTCTACGGGATTTTCCAGTTGGAACAGAATGTGATTCTTTTTCTGCGAAAGAGTAAGCCGGGCCCATTTTGAAGGTGATTCCAGCTGTTCCAGTGCATGCATGGAGTTTTCCAGCGCATTGGACAGGATTGTACAGAAGGACAGATCGGAACATGGAAGTTCTTTTCCTGTAGAAACATTGCATATAAGAGACAATCCTCTGTCTGTGAAACGGGAATGATAAATGGAAAGCACAGAGTTCAGCATCTCATTTCCGGAATAGGCAGCGATGATCGTATCGTCATATGCAGAATTAATTTCATGGATGTATTCCTGTGCTTTGTCCGGATGTCCATTTTGCAGCTGAGTCAGAATAATACTCAGATGGTGGCGCATATCATGCCGCAGGATCGCCAGTTTCTGGCTGCTGATCTTTACCTGTTCAATTTCGTTTTGCATGGATTGAAGCTGCATTTCACGAAGATTGCTGTACTGCGTTATCTCCTGTTTATTCTCATATTCCTGAAAGTAGATGATGAGAAATACCAGGTAGGCAATGCAGAATGCAAATCCCATGAATTCAACAACTGCTTTATTTCCGGAATAAAGTAAAGTTGAAAATTTGGTGAAAGCATAATCAAAAACGTAATATACAAATGGCAGGAAACCGATGATGGAAAGCTCACGTGCATTCTTTGTAAAAATTGTTTTTGTAGATCGAAATACATATCGATAAAGAAGGACAAAAGTTAAGGTTGTTGTTAAGATCCGCACAGAATAATAACACCACTGTAATCCTGTTATTGCCAAAGCGAATAATCCGGTCCAGTTGCTTATCTGGCAACACAGATAGGCAGAAAAGACGGAAACAGCGGAAGAAATCAGAGGGTACTTATAATGAACGGAGAGAAATAAAACCAATGGGAAATGTACGATCAGAGGATAGGACATATTTGCAAGAGTTTCCCCAAATAATGCCAGATCAATTACATATAACAGTCCCTGCCCTGAAAATAACAGAAACATAGTCAGGATATTTTTTCTGATCGGTTTGATCCCAAGAAAAAATGCAGAACAGTAAATTCCAAAGAGCATGGTAGTGACACCATGAACAGCAGATAAAATCTGTTCAGACATAACAGCACCTCCGTCTGATAAGGATTAATAAAATTTATCATCAAAATGTTGTATATATATCAAGTATAAAAGATTTCAAATTTAAAGACAACCTTTTTCCATACCATTCACGCCATATAATTACTGTTCGCGTGAAAGAGAAAAAATGCTGTTGTTCTGTGTTATAATCAGTCTATAAAGGAATATCGAAAAAACATACGAGGAAGGAGATGAAAGAGAGAGCATATTTAACGATATACCGGCGCTGGATGAAAAAAGAAAAACAGAAGAAAAACAGACCTGATGGAGAAGTACCATGCAGGTCTGTTTTTATATCATTCTTTCCTGTTTTTACTTATTTACATCAATATAACTGTACAATGTATATTTGGAGATTCCGAAATAATTTGCAACTTTATCGCCGGATTTGGTAATAAGGAAAGCACCTGCATCATTTAAGAACTGAATAGCAGTAACCTTATCCTCCTTATTCATTAAAGGAACAGGTTTTCCTACCAGAGCCACAGATTCTTCAATCAGATGATCAAGAAGATCATTGACATTATGAGTGATCTCTTTGGGCTTCTCTTCCTTATTTTCCGGAGTGACAAGAGAATGAAGGGCAGATTCGATCATAGTAAGCTTGGTAATGTCATAATTGATTCCGAAAACATAATGAAGGGTACCGTCGTCATCATGAATGTAGGAAGTGCTGCACTTCAGGATCTTGCCGTCTGCTGTTTTCATCAGATAACCGGTATGGTCTTCGGGGGTTGCTCCTTTTTCCTGATTGCGGATCGCATCAAAAACAGCACTGGATGGTCCGTCTCCGATATCTCTGTTTGTAACATGACCATTTACGATGTAGACGATGGAATGTTCCGGCTCCGAAGTTTTCAGATCATGGATTACCACTTCACAGTCAGGTCCGAACTGGGAAGCAAGATCAGCAGCGATTTGTTTTAACACAGTAAGTCGTCCCATTTGATTTCCTCCTATTAATATAACTTTTAAACGGATCATAACCGAATCAGGCGGGGCTTCTATAGTCTGAGCAGTAACAGTCATTCGATTATGAGCATGTAGTAAAGCGGATAAATTTATCCGTCAAAACGTTCAGTGCAGACACATGGAAACTGCACATTTTTTATATTCTATCATAAAAAAAAGGAAATAAAAAGAGCCTAAAAAAAATAAATGTGAATACCTTAAAAAATTTGTGATTATAATCATAAATCATTGAAGTGATATAGGAATCGTGGTATATTTTAAACATGAGAATTGCGATAAGTTAGAGCGTGTCTGAAAAAGGCTTTCTGCAAGATGTGCGTCACAATTTGTGGGATATTTTGCCCGGATGAGGGCGCCGTAGTGGGCTACGGCAACTGAATTCGGGTGAAATATCCCGCAAAGTGGGGCGTTCAGATTGCGGGAATGATTTTTCAGACACGCTCTAGGGGTAAAATACTTTTTGTCCCTAACTTATAATAAAGAAAGGGGTGTCAGAAACAGTGAAAACTTTACTGAAGAATGGTACAGTAGTATCGGGGGATATCTCTGTCAGAGAAGATGTTCTTATAGATGGAGAGAAGATTGTAAAAGTAGGCCGGAATCTGGAAGCAGAGGATGCACAGGTAGTTGATGTAAACGGTAAGCTGCTTTTTCCGGGATTTATAGACGGACATACACATTTTGACCTGGAAGTGGCAGGAACAGTGACGGCAGATGATTTTGAAACAGGAACAAGAGCTGCCATTGCAGGAGGAACAACTCTGGTGATTGATTATGCGTCTCAGGATAAAGGTGGTCATACGCTGAAGGAAGGCCTTGAGAAGTGGCATAAGAAAGCGGATGGGAAATGTTCCTGTGATTATTCTTTCCATATGTCTGTTGTGGAATGGAATGAGGAAACTGAGAGAGAAATACAGGATATGATCAATGAAGGGATTACCAGTTTTAAGCTTTACATGACTTATCCGGCAATGATCGTAGATGACGGTGACATTTATAAGATTATTAAGAAATTAAATGAATACGGATGTTTTGCAGGGGTACATTGTGAGAATGCAGGGGCAATCGATGCGTTGATCGCAGAAGCGAAAAAAGAGGGACGTTTGGGACCTGAGAATCACCCGCTGGTGCGCCCGGATATTATGGAGGCAGAGGCAGTTCACCGCCTTCTTGTGATCGCAGATGCAGCAGATGCTCCTGTAATGGTAGTACATCTTACCAATCGGAAAGCATTTGAAGAAGTGATGCGTGCCAGAATGAACGGACAGAAGGTATATGCGGAAACCTGTCCGCAGTATCTGCTTCTGGATGACAGTGTATATTCCAAACCGGATTTTGAAGGTGCCAAATACGTGTGTGCACCTCCAATCCGTAAGAAGGCAGATCAGGATTGTCTGTGGAAAGCACTGGCTAATGGTCAGATCCAGACGGTTGCAACTGACCAGTGTAGCTTTACAATGGAGCAGAAAGCTCTTGGTAAAGATGATTTCACGAAGATTCCCGGAGGTCTGCCGGGAGTACAGACGAGAGGAACTCTGCTTTATACATACGGTGTACGCACAGGCAGGATCACGCAGGAACAGATGTGCCGTCTGTTAAGTGAGAATGCAGCTAAACTTTACGGGGTGTATCCCAATAAAGGTGTGATACGTGAGGGAAGTGATGCAGACATTGTTGTATTTGATCCTGAGAGGGAGAACGTTATCTCTGCAAAAACACATCTGTATCATACAGATAATAATCCATATGAGGGATTTAAGCTTCATGGAGACATTGACAGCGTATATTTAAGAGGAGCGCATGTGGTGCAGGATGGAAAAGTAATTCTGGAGAAAACAGGAAAATATATTAAGCGTGGTAAGAATCAGATGTAAAGTATACATTTTAATCCAATCATGCAAGTCCCCTGCGGAGATTATTAGTGGTTGCGAAGAATAATAAGCAGTGAATATAAAAAATAACAAGAGGTGACAGAAAATGAAACATGAAGTAAATGCAATGGGAAAACAGTGCCCGATTCCGGTAGTGATGACAAAGAAGGTTATTGATAATGCAGTAGTCGGTGATGAGATTGAAATTCTGATCGATAATGAAACTGCAGTGAACAATCTGAGCAGACTTGCAAATAAAACAGGCTGTACGTTTGTATCTGAAAAACTGGGAGACAAAAAGTATCAGGTGAAGATGGCAGTACAGACTGAACAGGCAGGTGGCACTTTGGAAGAAGAGGAATTTGTCTGCGAAGCACCGCATAAAAAAGTGACGGTAGCGGTAATCTCCTCAAATGTTATGGGAAATGGTGATGATGAACTGGGAAAGATTTTGATCAAAGGATTTATCTATGCCCTTTCTCAGATGGAAACACATCCGGATACAATCCTTTTCTATAATGGAGGTGCAAAACTTACAACAGAAGACTCTGAAAGTCTGGAAGATCTGAAAAAGATGGAAGAAGAGGGCGTGGAAATCCTGACCTGTGGTACCTGCCTGAAGCATTATGGACTGATGGAGAAACTGATGGTTGGAAAAGTTACCGATATGTATACGATTGCAGAGCGTATGACAGGTGCAGATAAAGTGATTCGTCCGTAAGAAAATGAAGGCCATCATATCTGAGAAAAAAGACAGATATGATGGTATTTTGAACTTTTATTGCAATTTCTGTTCTCTGATATTGTGGTATCTGGCATATCCGGTAAGAATCAGAGTCAGGGCACCATCGCCTGTTACGTTACAGGCTGTCCCAAAACTGTCCTGAAGGGCAAAGATAGTCAGCATCAGAGCTGTAGCAGAATCGCCGAATTTCAGGATACCGGTGATAATACCGAGAGATGCCATAACAGTGCCTCCCGGTACACCCGGAGCACCGATGGCAAAAATTCCAAGCAGGACACAGAAAAGAACCATGGCCCCCGGCGCAGGAACTGCACCATAAAGAATTTTGGAGATTGCCATACAGAAGAATACTTCTGTGAGGACAGAACCACAGAGATGAATATTGGCAAACAGCGGAATACCAAAATCCACCAGATCCTTTCGGAGAGGTTTTGCCCTGTGTGCGCATTGGAGGGCGACCGGCAGTGTGGCAGCAGATGACATGGTACCTATGGCTGTGAGGTAGGCGGGACCATAATGTTTCACAACTTTCATAGGATTTTCTCTGGAATAAATTCCTGCAAGTATATACAGAAGAGCTATCCAGATAAAATGTCCGATCAGAACAATGACGATTACCTGAAGGAATACAGGAAGCTGTCTGGTGATTGTTCCTTCGTATGCCAGTGAACAGAAAGTCAGTCCGATGAAATATGGGAGAATCGGAATAATGACTCTTGATACAATAGCCAGTATGATCTTCTGGAATTCTTCAAGAAAAGAAGAAATCAGACTGGCTTTTGTCCATGCAGATGCAAGTCCCAGCATAATGGCCAGTACAAGTGCACTCATGACAGGCATTATCTGTGGAATGGAAAGCTCAAAAACTACATCCGGCAAAGCTTTGAGATGACTGGCAGTGGAGCTGAAGGACAAATGTGGAATCAGCAGGTATCCGGATAATGCAGAGAATAAAGCAGCTCCCAGTGAGGAAGCATAAGCAATACTGACTGCAACACCTAACATTCTGGAAGCATTGTTTCCGAGTTTGGTAATAGATGGTGCGATAAATCCAATGATGATCAGCGGAACAGAAAAGCTGATCAGCTGACCAAGAATATACTTCGATGTTACAACCACATTCAGTACTGCAGTCGTAATGGCAGATTCATCTATTATATTAAGAAGAAGTCCGATACAGATTCCAAAAGCCACGCCGACAAGCAGTCTGAAGGGCAGACTGTGTAGAAAAAAGTTTTTTTTCATAATAATCCCCCTTTTTCTGTCAATTATAATATATAATGATGTCATGGTCAAAAGGTATTTTATTCCTTATTTTATATCGAAACAGGAGAGAGTTATGTACAGAAAAATTTATCAGATTTTGGAAGAAACAGGAAAAGTAAAAACAGCAATGGTTTTAAACGGGAATCATAAGGGCGAAAAATGTCTGATAAAAGAAAATCATTGTTTATCATCCGATGAAAATACAGCAGATTTCTGGAAAAAATATGAAGCTGATCTGGCGGAGTGCCAGGAGACAAAAGTTGTTCATATGGGAGATGTAGATTTCTTTGTGGAAATTTATGTGAAAAATCCGCAGCTTATCATTTTTGGAGGCGGACATGTTTCGCAGCCTGTTGCAAAAATTGGAAAAATGCTGGGATTTCATGTGACTGTTATGGATGACAGAGAAGATTTTGTGACTTCAGAGAGATTTCCGGATGCCGATCGGCTGATTAAAGGCAGTTATGATGAGCTTTTAGACAAAATACCGGCCTATGAAAATGCTTATTATGTGATCGTGACAAGAGGTCATCTCGGAGACAGTGCCTGTGCCAGACAGATCCTGAGACGTCCTTATACTTATCTGGGAATGATCGGCAGTAAAAATAAGGTAAAACTGACCAGAGAAAAATTGCTCGGAGAAGGTTTCAGCGAAGAACAGCTCAACAGTATCCATGCACCGATTGGATTGCCGATTGGAGGACATATGCCGGCAGAGATTGCGGTAAGTATTGCTGCGGAAATCGTTCAGGAAAAGAACAGGTATGATGTTTCTTATATTGATGGAGTTGTAGAGGATGCTGTCAGGAAAAAAGAAAAAGGAATTATGATTACGATCATATCCAAGAATGGTTCTTCTCCAAGAGGGACAGGAAGTAAAATGTTTATTGATAAAGACGGGAATTCATATGGAAGCATCGGAGGCGGAAATGTAGAATTTCAGGCTTTGAAATATGCACCGGAAGCGCAGCATGGTGAAATCAGAAAGTATAACCTGTCTAACCAGGGCGGTGCGAATCTGGGAATGATCTGTGGCGGCGAGGTGGAAGTCCTTTATGAATTGTTGTAGATAAACACAGAACCTACAGCGTTACTGTTCACATATCATTATCCCGCGAGGTGTTTTGGCATGAATATGCCAAAATCCCGAGACATACAAG
>OGXL01003102.1_pt1 | contig 11580 bp, 8 predicted proteins | sample 1576311 | NCBI WGS metagenome assembly OGXL01 (sample SAMEA3541564, study PRJEB24748) | human gut metagenome | biome: human gut; feature: human-associated habitat; material: faeces | place: China | collected 2012 | reverse complement strand
TCTAGACGATGGGGTGTAGGGTATATGCGAATAATGAATCTCTGTTTGATATTTTAGAAGAAGAGAGAATTGAAGCTATTATTGTTTCTTCTGAGAAAGTGCACCGACTTGAAACCTCCGGTATGATTGACCGGTTGATAGCCGAGGATATTCGTATTCTTACAGTTCCTCCATTCAATGATCTGGGAAAGGAAGGTATGCAAATAAAGGATAACCTTCTGGAATGGGGCGGTGAAAACTGTGAATTTGTTTCTGAGAGCCATGTCGTTTATGATAAGTACAGAAATAGGGCTGTTCAGCGCTGTAAAACTGGAGAATTTAGACAGTATGGCAGCCACATAGGAGGGACGTTCTATGAGTGCAAACGCACACACCGCCGTAATGACCGACTTGGAGCAGCGGATTCAGGATGGCCGGCAGCTCTCCGCTCCGCGGCCGCGCATCAACAGGATCATGGAGGACCGCTTTTACGGCCGGAAGCCCCGGGTGGATATCCAGCGAGCGGTGCTCTTTACGCAGTCCATGATGCAGACGGAGGCCTATCCCCAGGTGCTCCGCACCGCGCTGGCCATCCAGTACATGATGGAGCACATAGAAGTGGTGATCCAGCCCCATGAGCTCATTGTCGGCACGGCCGGCGGTCCGGGCCGCTACTGTGTGCTATATCCTGAGACCCGGGGCGGCCAGTTCCCGCGTGATCTGCCCAAGATCCTCAAGGCGGAGGGCAAGGCGGGCTACGCCATGACCCAGGCGGAGGTGGATACCGTTCTCAACGAGGTGGTTCCGTACTGGAAGGGCAAGACCTCCCATGAGCTCTATCTGAACATGCTCCCCAGGGAGACCCGCAGGGTGATCTACGGCGACGAGGAGTATGCCACCCAGGGCCTCATCTTTGACGAGGCCAACAACGCCCACACACTGAGCTGGACCGGCTCCTATGAAAAGGTAATCAGGGAGGGCCTGGAGAGCATCATCCGCGAGCTGGAGGAGAGGAAGGCGGGCATCGAGGGCAACCTGCTGCACAACCAGATGGACAAGATCTACTATCTGGACGCCGCGATTCTCTCCTGCAAGGCCATGATTACATATGCCCACCGCTATGCGGACAGGGCCGAGGCGATGGCCGCGGAGGAGAGCGACCCGGTACGCCGGGCCGAGCTGGAGACCATCGCGGAGATCTGCCGCCATGTGCCCGAGCACCCCGCCCGGAACTTCTATGAGGCGGTGCAGGCCCAGTGGTTCCTTCAGGTGGGCTACCGGCTGGAGAACATGAACGGCGGCGGCGTGGGTCTGGGCCGACTGGACCAGTATCTCTACCCCCTCTACAAGGCGGGCCTGGAGGACGGCACCCTCACGGAGGAGCGGGCCATGGAGATTCTGGAATGCATGTTCATCAAGGTGGGCGAGGTGGTTCCCTACCAGGGCAAGAGCACGGCGGGCGGCCACGAGGGCTACACCCACTTTGAGGCCCTTTCCCTGGGCGGCCTGACCCCCGACGGCCGGGACGCCACCAATCCACTGACCTACCTCATCCTCCGCTCCAAGAAGGAGTTCCCCTTCCAGTATCCCGATGTCAGCCTGCGGGTTCACGCCAATACCCCGGATAAGCTGCTCCGGGCCGCCGCCGAGGTGGTGAAGGTGGGATACGGCTGCCCCAAGTTCTTCAACGACGAGGAGTTTATCACCCACTACATCGCCGCCGGCGTGCCGCTGCACATTGCCCGCGACTATGCCGCCTGTGGCTGCTGCGGGGGCCGCCTGCCCGACTATGAGACTTACCTGGCTGCGGTGTGCAACCTGAACATCACCGCCGTCCTGGAGATGGCCATGAGCGACGGCTGGGTTCACTTTGGGGACGGGAAGTACGAGAAATTCCTGGATACGCCCATCCCCGCCGGACAGATTCAGAACATGGACGATCTGATGGTCAACCTGGAGGCGGCGTTTACCTTCTTTGTGCGCCACATCATGAAGCGCACCGGCACCCTGGAGCAGAGCAACGCCCTGAAGCTGGCCTGCCCGTTTACCTCCGCCCTCAGCGAGGCGGGCCGGATCAACATGAAGGATCTGCACCAGCCCTGTGACAGGGACTACGGCCTGTATATCGACAACGGTGCGGTGAATGTCATTGGCATCGGCACCCTGATCGAATCGCTCTCCGCCCTGGATGAGTTCGTATTCCGGGGCAGGGAATTCACCCTGGAGCAGGTCCGCCAGGCGGTAAACGCCAACTTTGAGGGCTATGAGCCCATGCGCCAGAAGCTGCTCAGCGCACCCAAGTTTGCCAACGGCGACCAGCACGCCCTGGAGCTGGCCCGGCGGTTTGACGCCATGATGCAGAACGTCATTGTCCGCCACCGCACCATGCACGGCGGACAGAAGCACCTGAAGTTTGTGCCGGTGGCCTCCCACGTGGCCCTGGGCGGCAAGACCATTGCCACACCCAACGGACGCAGGGCGGGCGTGGCCCTGTCCGAGGGAATCTCCCCCACCCAGGGCACCGATGAGAACGGCCCCATCACCACGCTTAACGCCGTGGCGGCCATCAACAGCCATGCCCACGACCTGACGATGCAGCGCCTGCTGAACATCAAGCTGTCTCCCGCATTCCTGGAGGGGGAGAGCGGTATTCAGAACTTTATCCAGATTATCCGCACCTTTGTGGATCGGAAGCTGTGGCACATTCAGTTCAACGTCGTCAACCGGGAGACCCTGCTGGCCGCGCAGAAGGACCCGGACAAATACCGCAACCTGGTGGTGCGTGTGGCAGGCTACTGCGCCTACTTCACCGACTTGAGCGAGAAGCTGCAGACGGAGATTATCAACCGCACCGAGCACACCAGCATGTGCACCGAATAAACCATCCGCAGAAGGGAGGTGGGGCGGCATGAGCCGATCCGCAGTGGGAACCATCTTCAATGTGCAGCGCTTCAGCCTCCACGACGGCCCCGGCATGCGGGACCTGATTTTTCTAAAGGGCTGCCCGCTCCGGTGCGAGTGGTGCGCCAACCCGGAGTCACAGCATGCGGAGCCTGAGTTGAGCTGCCGCCCTTCCAAATGCATCGGCTGCCGGGCCTGCACGGCTGCGTGCCCCACCGGGGCCGCCGCCGTGGCGGCAGGCGGCCGGATTCAGGTGGACCGCGCCGCCTGCCGGAGCTGCTTTGCCTGTGCCCGGGCCTGCTGCTCCGGCGCGCTGAGCCGGATCGGTGAAGCGCTTGACGCCAGGACCCTGGTGGAGCGGGTGATGGCCCAGCACATGAGCTGGCGCGCCGAAGGCGGCGTGACGCTCAGCGGAGGTGAGCCTCTGGCTCAGCCCGATTTTGCTGCCGAGCTGCTGCAACGGTTCCGGGAGGAGGGGGTGGGAACGGCCCTGGAGACCTGTGGATACGTGCCCTTTGAGGCGTTCCAGAAGGCCGCGCCCTTTTGCCAGCTTATCTTTTTTGATCTCAAATGTATGGCTCCGGAGGTACACAGGCGGTACACCGGGGTGGACAACCGGCGGATTCTGGACAACCTGATGGCGCTCTCCCGGGAATTCCCTGATTTGCCCCTCCGGGTGCGCACCCCTCTGATCCCCGGCGTCAACGACGGCCGGGAACAGTTGTCCGAAATCGTGCAGTTCCTGCGGAGGCTCCCATCGCTGGCCGACTACGAGCTGCTCCCCTATCACAACTGGGGGGAGGGAAAATACCGCCAGCTGGGCCGGAGCTATCCCCTGGCCGGACTGGAGCCGCCGGACAGGGGGGCGGTAAGGCGCCTCAACGACGAGCTGCGGGCTGAGTTGGGCCTGCGACCGGGACAGGAGTGATTTTCATGGATATCATTGATTTTCGTTACCGTCCGCCCTATGGCAGCTACCGGGAGACCATCATGTACCGGGATCTGGAGCGGGCAAAGCGCTGTTCCGAGGCGTTCGGTATGAACCAGTCCCCGGCTGTGGCTGCCAGGGATATGGAGGCGTCTCTGGCGGAAATGGATCGGGCGGGCATCGGCATGGCGGTGCTGGCCGGACGCAAGGTACTTCCTCACATCGGCGTTGTCGACAATCAAGACATTGTGGATCTGATCCACGCCTACCCCGGGCGGTTTACCGGCATGGCGGGGGTGGATCCCAGCGACGGGCCGGAGGCCATGGAGGAACTGGAGCGGTACGTCGTGGGCGAGGGCCTGCGGGGCATCGTCATGGAACCGGGACTGACCAAGACCCCCATGTTCGTGGAGGATGAACGGATTTTCCCGCTCTATGAGCGCTGCCAGGCGCTGGGTGTCCCCGTCATGCTCATGGTGGGCTCCAACTGCGGCCCGGACATCGAGTACTCCAAGCCGGAGCACGCCGAGCGGGTGGCCAAGGCGTTTCCCAAATTGAACATCATCCTCTCCCACGGAGGCTGGCCCTGGGTGACGGAGGCCATTCACGTGGCGTATCGCTATAAAAATGTCTATCTGCTGCCGGATTTGTACCAGTTCAACGGCCCGGGAAGCGGAGAGTACCTGGCTGCGGCGAACTATATCCTGCGGGATCAGATGCTCTTTGGTTCCGCCTACCCCTATGTCTCCCTGCGGGAGGCGGTGGACTACTTCCTGGAGGGGCGCCTGAGACCCGAGGCCCAGCCTGCTTTCCTGGCCGGCAACGCCCGCAGAATCTTGGAGCTGGAGCGTGTGTGAGTCCAGCCTGAGATAAATACAACTTTCAAGGGAGGTCTCAAATGTGAGTACGCAACTGAATGCACAGCAAGGATTGACCAATCTCACTCCGATCAAGGTGATCCACATCCTGATATCCCTGGCAATCATGGTCTGTTTCAAGTTTGTCCCCGCCGCGGAGCCGCTGACCCCTCTCGGGGTGGAGGTGATCGGTATCTTCCTGGGGATGCTCTATGGCTGGCTGATCGCCAACGACTCCTTCTGGCCCAGCATTTTCGGCCTGCTTTTCCTGGGCCTGAGCAGCTACTCCACCGTACCCGCCGTCCTGAGGGATGGCTTCGGCAATTCCACTGTCCTGCTGCTGTTCTTCTTCTTCGCCTTTACCAACATCATCAGCGCCGCCGGTATCACTGAGTATATCGCGCGCTGGATCGTCAGCCGCAAGGTTGTGCAGGGCAGGCCATATCTGCTGACCCTGATGATCTTCTTAGCCATGTGCGCGCTGGTCATCATGGTTTCCTGCGCTGCGGCCACCATGGTAATTTTCCCCCTGATCAAGGAGATCTGCCGCCTCTACGGCGTTAAGCCCGGCAGCAAGTGGGCCTCTATCACCCTGGTGGGCACAATCTGTGTGGGCTGCTCCTTCTACATGCTGCTGCCGTTCAAGTCTCTGCCCGCCGTGGTGTTCTCCAGCTATACCCAGATGTCCGGCGGCGACTCCATCGCGCTTGTCCCCTATCTGGCGATCGTGGTCGTCATCACCGCTATTACCATGGCCCTGCTGCTGGTGCTGATGAAATTTGTCCTCCGGTGCGATGTCAGCGTAATTGCCTCCAGCAACAAATCCATGGAAGAGCTGCCCAAGCTGAGCCGGTATCAGAAATTTATCATGGTCTTCTTTGTGGCCGTGATCGTCCTGCTGCTGTTCCCCTCCTTCGTGCCCAAGACCTTTATTGTCAGTACGGTGCTGAACAATGTGGGCGCCACCGGCATCCTGCTGGGCGCTGTCGGCGTCTATATCATGGTCAGTCTGAAGGAGGGCATGCCTGCCGTCCAACTGTTCTCCAAGAACATTGGCTGGTCCATCATCTTCATCCTGGCCGCCGCGCTGAGTATCGCCGATGCCATGGCCGCCGAGTCCACCGGAATCTCGGCCTGGCTGGTGGAGCTGATCACGCCGGTGGTCCAGGGCAAGAGCCCTCTCGTCCTCACCGCAGTAATGTGTGTCGTCGGTATGGCCCTCACCAACGTGGCTAATAACATCGCCACCGCAGCCATGCTGACGCCCATTGCCTACAGTGTGGGCATCGCCTGCGGCGCCAATCCGGCGGCACTGGCGGTCTGTGTGCTGCTGGCCACCAATATGGGTATGGCAACCCCGCCCGCCAGTGCTCCTGCGGCCATTGTCCACGGCGAAAAGGAGTGGATTCCCGGAAGTGACGCCGTGAAATACGGCCTTGTCTGCTGCGGCATCACCCTGGTTCTTATTCTGGCCGTGATCTTCCCCATGGCAAACGTCATGTTCTGATGCAGCAGGGTCTGGAGCATACGTGAAAGGCCCCGCCGGTATCCCAACAGGATACCGGCGGGGCCTTTCAACCTTTTTATTTGCAGGTGCAATCCTTGAAGTATCGCTTCAGCGCACACACCACCGATTGTTCCTCCCGAAGCAGGGACTTTCCTGATTGGTGGACCAGCAGGAAGGTGGCATGTCCGAAATCCAGTCCATGAACCATGACGGGCTGCACCGCTCCCTGGCTGACAAAATACTCGTACTGGGAGGTAAACCTGGGAAAGATAGCGGCGCACCTGTTCTGCGCCACATACTGCAAGATGGCGTCCTTGCTGTGGCAGCGGAATCCGGCCTCACCACTGAAATAGTGTCCGAACAGAAGCCAGTTGTCGTCGTTTACGTGGGAATAGGTGCCAAGGGGAACCTGCGCAAGCATCTGAGGCGTGATTTCCCCTGTCAGAGCCAGGGGATGGCCGGAGCCGAGAAACAGGTATTCCGGGTCTTCAATCACCTCGCAGCAGTCCCAGCCGTTTTTGCGGATCCGCTCCAGGGTGGCGGTCGAGTCCGCCTGATTTTCCTTGCGGATCGGGAGCAGGCCGATGTGAACCCCGTTCTCCTCCATTTTGTGAATGATCTCGCTGCGCCGACATTCGTGGAGCAGCAGATTGATGTCGGGGTGCCGGTCCTTCAGGCAGGGGATAAACCCTGCGGAGAGAAAATTGCACATGGTGGTGGTGCTCTGTATGTGTACCTCCCGGGGAACCTCCTCCAGAGGGGTGGATTCCTGCCAGCCGTTCACCATTTGAAGAATGATCTTTACGTCCCCGTAAACCCACTTGCCATAGGCGGTGAGCTCGATGCCGCGGCTCGTCCGCCGCAGCAGTTGGTGCCCCAGCTCGTCCTCCAGGGCGTCGATCATCTTACTGACAGAGGGCTGGGTGGTGTAGAGCTCGTTAGCCGCTTTTGTGAAGGAGCTGTGCTGCACTACTTTATCGAATGCGATAAGCTGTTCGATGCGCATAGCGGAACCTCCCTTTTTCAGGCCGCACCGGGGCCCACAGTCAGATCGCCTCGGATATGGCATCCCCCATGTCGCTGCAGGAGAGCCGCTTGCCTCCCGGAGTCATAATGTCGCCGGTGCGGTATCCGTCGTCCAAAACCTTGACAATGGCCGCCTCAATCGCGTCGGCCTCGACGGTCATATGGAAGGAGAGGCGGAGCATCAGTGCCGCAGAGAGGATCTCGGCAATGGGATTGGCAATGTTCTGGTCGGCAATGTCCGGCGCTGAGCCGCCGGCGCACTCGTATAATCCCTTGCCCTCGCTCCCAATGTCGCCGGAGCCGGCAATACCCATGGAGCCGGCGGCACTGTTGGCCAGGTCGGACAGGATATCGCCGAACATATTTTCTGCCGCGATTACGTCAAAATACCCCGGCCTGCTCACCAGGCGGGCGGCGCAGCCGTCAATCAGCATGGTCTCATAGTGAACCTCAGGGTATTCCTCGGCCACCTTTTCATATACCGTCTGCCACAGCACGCCGGTCTCCATGGCGTTGGGCTTGTTTACCATCGTGACGTGCTTTTTGCGGCCCATGGCCAGGTCAAACGCGCAGCGGGCGTGCCGCTCGATCTGTGACCAGGTGTAGACGCACTCATCGCAGGCGGTCAGTTCGCCGCCGATCTCCTTCCTATACTTGCCCGCATAGAAGATACCCGCGGTATTCTCCCGCAGAACAATGAGATCCAGTTCCCGGGCCACCGTATCCTTGAGCGGAGAGGCCTGGATCAGTTGGGGATAGACCTTGGCCGGACGGATATTGGCAAAGAGCTCCATGCCGCGCCGGAACGAAGCCAGGGCCTTCACTGCGGCCTCCTTACGGCTTGGGTATTTTTTGGTGCCGTTGGCGCCGGTGAAGGTGTATTTGCGGGGATCACCCACCGAGCCGAACAGGATGCTGTCGCAGGAACGCCCCAGCTCATAATCCTGCGGACGCAGGGCATCGCCGTAGGCCTCCAGACCGGCGACACCGCCGATTATATCATAATAATGGAACGTGTGCCCAAATTTCTGTGCGACCCGCTCCAATACCTTGATACTTTCGTTGACGACTTCCGGACCAATTCCATCCCCGCGCAAAACGGCAATTCTCTTTTCCATGGCAGGCACACTCCCAATCTTTATAAGAATATATACGATTTGTTTTGTGCAATTTCATTATACCAAAGCTTATCATGTGAGAGAAATTCCAAAACAAAAGGGTTACCTTCAGAAAAGTTATGGAGGGCTTTCGCTCCGGCGTATGCCCGAGCGAAAGCCAGGCCCCCGGAGCAAAACGCTCCGGGGGCCTGGCTTAAGAGATGTAAAAAACCGTATGTTTATCAGCAGTATAAAAGGGCCGCCCGTTCCCGCCGGTCGATTTTCGCCTGAAAGCGCGCCATACATTCAGCGGGGAATCCTGGGGCCGATGAGTAAGACAACATCATTGCTCCCGAAGCAATCAATAGCTCATCTGCGGCACCAGGCTCTGCTGGGGCTGCACAGGTGAAGGTCCGGGCAGCGAACCCTTATCGGGGGGATGACGATGGCTGCGCCGGAAGCTGGCGGCCGGTGTGGTCGATGGTGTAGTCCACGTTGTATTCCCCGGGGAGAATCAACTCGGAGATGGGGACGAAGGTGTAGCCCTCCTGTAGCAGGGTTTCGAGGATGGCGGGCAGGGCCTCGGGGGTATGGAGGGCGGCGTTGTGGAAGAGAACGATGGACCCGGGCTGGACCCGGCTCACCACCCGCTCCGTGATCTCCCCGGCGGGGAGATCCTTCCAGTCCAGACTGTCCACGTCCCACTGGATGGGCTCCATCCCGATGGAGCGGATGGACGTAATTACATTGTTGTCGTATTCTCCGTAGGGCGGGCGGATCAGGGTGGGGCGCACGCCGGTGACGGCCTCAATTTTGTCGTTGCAGGCCTCCACATCGGCGACGATCGCCTCGCTGGAGAGCTGAGACATGTGGGCGTGGGAGTTGGAGTGGTTCATCACCTCGTGGCCGGCGTCGTGGAGGGCCTTGACGGACTCCGGGTATTTGTCCACCCAGTCCCCCACCACGAAGAAGGTGGCCTTTACGTTGTATTTTCCAAGGATGTCGATGAGCTGCTGGGTGTCCTCGTTGCCCCAGGCGGCGTCAAAGGAGATGGCCAGCATCTTCTGGTCCCGCTGAACGCAGTAGATGGGAAGCTGCCGGTCGGTGGCGGAGGCCTCCGCCACTGCCGGGGCGTTGACCAGGGCAAACATGGCCGCCGCCAGCAGGGCGCACGCCAGCACGGTCAGGGTCCGGCGCCGCAGGATCAAACACTTCATACAAAAATCCGCTCCCTTCTCAAATAGGCCGTTTTTTCATTTATATGTAAAGGAGCGTGAGCGCATGCCCTGGCGAAATCTTAACGCAATCTTTATATGAAAGTGAAAAAGGCAGCGAAATTCCAACAAAAGCTGTGATATAATATAATATAAAATTTTATGCAGGGGAGGCGGGAACCATGACGGACCAGCGGCCGGATCCGGACGCACTGCTGCGGGAGCTCAAGCTGAAAGAGGAGACCAGAACGGGAAAGCTGAAGATATTCTTCGGTTATGCGGCGGGTGTGGGCAAGACCTACGCCATGCTGGAGGCCGCCCACCACGCCAAGGAGATGGGCGTGGACGTGGTGGCCGGGTACATCGAGCCGCACGTCCGGCCGGAAACCCTGGCTCTGCTGGACGGGCTGGAGCAGCTCCCCAACAAGGAGATCCCCTATAAGAATATCACGCTGCGGGAGTTTGATCTGGACGGGGCCCTGGCGCGGAAGCCCCAGCTCATCCTGGTGGATGAGCTGGCCCACACCAACGCCGCTGGGAGCCGGCACCGCAAGCGCTACCAGGATATCGAGGAGCTGCTGCGGGCAGGCATCAGCGTCTACACCACCGTCAACGTGCAGCACCTGGAGAGCCTCAATGACGTGGTGGCCTCCATCACCGGCATTGCGGTGGCGGAGCGGCTGCCCGACCGGATCTTTGACCGCGCCGACCAGGTTGAGGTAGTGGACATCGAGCCGGCGGATCTGCTGGAGCGGTGCATTCGCCTTATCCGGACGAACGGCGATCTTTGATGCCGGTTGAAAAGGCTTTTCCTGCGTGTGATATTATCGAGACGATCAAGCAATATGATTTTACGCATCAACGTCGTGTTTCATTCGAATACATTGTTTTTAAAAATTTGAATGATGATCTTCAACATGCGAAGGCTTTGGTTTGTTTATTAGATAAAGTTCCCTGCAGAGTCAATCTGATCCGTTTTCATGCAATCCCTAATGTGTCGTTGGAAAGTTCGGACTTGGCAAGAATGGAGGCGTTCCGGGACACGTTGAATGCAGCTGGTATCGTTTGTACGATCCGAGCATCACGAGGAGAAGATATATTTGCCGCATGCGGGATGCTTTCTACGGCGAAGAAACAACAAAAAGAATAGAAATGGTTTCTTTTGAGGGAAAAGAAGCTATATTTGTATAACAAAAAAATTAAACGGGTATGAAAACACATTCTTTATTGATCAGCTTTTTAATGCTTCTTGTCATTATGGGAGCATGTAGTTCGGGCCCGGTGATGAGAAATGCTACCGGTTTCGCCTATGAAATTGTTGTGACGATGGATAAAGCTGACTGGGATGCTCCTGCCGGGAAGGCTATCAAAGCCGAATTGACTTCCGATATTCCAGGATTGCCACAGGCTGAACCTGCCTTTAAGATCACCTATGCGACTCCTGACCAGTTTAACGGTTTGTTAACATATGTGCGCAATGTTTTGATTGTTAGGATAGATAAGTCTCAGTATACGAAAGTTTCACTGAACTATGAGAATAATCGCTGGGCAAAAGGTCAGGTAGTGATGACATTGACAGCTCCTGACGATGCAGCCATTCTTGAATACGTAAAGGCTCATCCGCGGAACATAGTGGAATTTTTTACCAAGTGCGAAAGAAACCGTACGATCGGACAATTGGAGAAAGAGCATAGTCCAGTGGTTATGGATCACGTGAAGGACCGTTTTAACGTCATGTTGAGTGCTCCGGCGAATATGACCTATTTCCGTGACACGACAGGCTTTTTCTGGGCTTCCAATAATGCCAATACTGGGCGTACGGATATTGTTGTCTATGATTTCCCATATAAGGATGCTGATACTTTCACAGCTGACTATCTGATTGCAAAACGTGACTCTGTCATGAGGCTGAATATGCCGGGGACGTTTCCCGGATCTTATATGGCTACGGATACAGCTTGGGTAACTTATCATCCGACAACGGTAAATGGTAAATATTGTGGTGTGTTGCGCGGTTTATGGCAACTATGTAATGATTGCTCATGACGGCGGTAAGATGACTGTTTACGGT
>OGXL01003099.1_pt1 | contig 11581 bp, 10 predicted proteins | sample 1576311 | NCBI WGS metagenome assembly OGXL01 (sample SAMEA3541564, study PRJEB24748) | human gut metagenome | biome: human gut; feature: human-associated habitat; material: faeces | place: China | collected 2012 | reverse complement strand
TCGTGGAAAAGACAAAGCAACTATCTTCCCGAAGTCCCTGGAACTTGGCATGGATTGTTGGTATTCTTGGCGAGGCTGATCACCTTCTCCTCGGGCATGTCGCGCGTCACGGTGAAGGTATCGAGGCTATGCCAAAGCGGGTGCAGCTCGTTGGGTTGTGTCGTATCGTCCTCACGCAAGGTACGTACCTTGACGTCTTGCGCCCTCTCGACAGCCCGCGACGCCTCGGCGGGATCGTTCCATGCGTAACTGCCCTTGTCCAGCCCGGCCCAAGTGACTACCTGATAGGTACCCGGCTCCATGTCGAGGGCGATGGAGTTCCGCTCGTCCAGCTCGCTCTTCTCGATCCGCCGCTGGAAGAGGAAGTTCCCTTCTTGGTCGCAGAAGAAGAGCGTAACGAAGTCTACCTCATGCTGGAAAGCGTCGGCGAATTTCATATTATAGTCGTACTTGAAATACAGCCGGAACTCGCAAAGCGGCAGCGAGTCGTCGTGTATCCAATCGCAAGCGTATAGCCCCACGGACAAGGCAGCTACGCCAATCAACTGTTTGCAGGTATGAAATAAACGGTTCATAATCATTTTATTAAGATACACAGTAATCCTCCGCCCGTACTACCGGGGATGGAGGTAAACCATGATGCCCATTATAAGGTTCTTATGATGGGCATCGTAAGGTGGCTTGGATGGGCATCGTAAGGAGCTTACAATGCCCATCGTAGGAATCCCCCGGAGGGGTAGGGTTAAATAATGATGTCTTTGTTCGTGCGTTTCACCCAATCTTTCACGTAGATGGTGACGTCGATGGTAACATCATCCGTCTCATCCGGTTTGTCCGGCGTATCCTTACCCGGCGTGTAAGGCAGCGGGTCACCTAAGCCACGCACACCCGTCACGTACAATTGGTACACGTTGTTACGCACGATACAGAACTCCATCACGCCCATCATACCATCGTTCCCGTTATCGTTATGACGGATCCAGAACTTGTAATAGCTCTTTCCGCCTTTGTATAAGGAAACGTTGTAGAATTGGTACAAATTACCGATCTGATCCGGGGTGAAATCATTCGGATCAGTGTAGGTATCAGGGAGATGACCACCGCCATTCTCATTTTGTTTCTTTCTAAATTCAGTATAGCATAGGCGCATTGTTAGCTCTTCCTTCCAGTTTGTTTCGCCCTTAATCATGTCACTAAGATATTTCTTAAACGCGATCTCAAATCCGTTCTGATCAGACATGGAATTAATCGCCTTTTGTACATCAGCAAAATTCGGTAATGTTATCCCATCCCAGCCATTCATTAAGCCTTTCAATAAATTAGGATTCGAACCCTCTTCCAAATTAAATGCGCAAGCGGCAACAGACGGAAGATCTTTATAGACAGAACGGACAGTCGCACCCTCACCGTTCTTATGGACTGCCAAAAGGAATGTTTTATTGTTATCTAAAGGAACAGACTCAATAGAACCCGCATCTTTATTATAGAAACTGACTTTAAAATTATCACCATCTGGCATAAACTCAGACTCGAAAATAACGCCGGTAGAATAACCATTTACTTGCGCCTCACGATCCAACGTGTTCTCCTTGGTGTACACGACGGGGTAATATATTCTATCATTCAATCCTTTATAAAAAGCTTCAGTATTAGCATCAGGAATCTTAGCCATATTCTCAACCCTATTTAAGTCTTTGTTTTCCGGATTAAAATAGTTGATATAAGAGTCCTCGAATTGAGTCCAAGGATCATCGCCTTCATTCATAGGTACCTTTTTTCGGTTGATCGACGGATCCAGCACATAATTATAAGAGCCATCCGCATTATTTAGCACCGTCATAGACCATACTTCATCACCCAAATATTTAAAGTCATTACCACTTTTAGTATAACTTCCAACCATCGCATCCGTTAAACTTGACCCTTCGCCAAAGTTCTTTGTCGCTTTAGGAGAGACCTGCTTAAACACGTAGCAGTTACCCTTCCATTGGTTCACGACCTTGTAACCCGTCAATTTGAATGAGCCTTTATTCTTTACCGGAGAGCTTTCGAGTATTTTATCTGTCTCTAATACAGCAGCATATCCCAAGTCGATACGTGCGGCCATACGCTCCACGAATACGGTTGTTGTCGCCGGTTTCGTCTCATCTGTATTTTCCACGGAAATGCGAACAAGCGAATTCCCTATGCCATCTACGCCTTTCATCTTGTGCGCAAAGTCATTCTTCCGTGCATCAGGCCCGCTTTGTGCGGCGCTTGCGCCAGACGAAGTACGCCGTGTACGCCAGCCATACCACAATGCCACCCAAAGTCAGCGCACGGCTCAGCCGGATGCCGTCGGGCTGGTAGACAAAATCGATGCTGTTTTCACCTGCCGGGCACAGCACAGCCATCAATCCCTCGTCCACCTCCACAATGTCGGCCTCCTGCCCGTTGACATAGGCCGTAAAGCCGTCATCGTAAGGCACGGAGAAGAACACGAGGTTCTCTTTTTCCAGCGTGATCTCGGCGTGGAAGCCCGAATTGTTCATCTGGAACACACTGGCAGCCGCGGCACGGCGCTCGCGGCAGTCCTGCACGTAGGACTCATAGTACAACTCCTCCCGTCTGCCTTCCGGCAGATGGGTGAGGTACTTGCCGTAGACTGCAGCATCCTCGTCGGTAAGCACCAGTGCACGCATCAGGAGGTTTGCGCGGGTGGCCTTGGCTGTTTCTTCGTACTCGGTCTGGGTGAGGTAATAATCATAGGCAAAGCCCATGGGCACGTAGTTCGTGTTGCGGTAGACCGCATAGCCGTCCTTTGCAAAGGCATATTCCCAGCCGTCGTCGGCTTCGTTTTCAAGGTCGGTCTGCTTTTCCGGCGTGGTGATAAGGTACTCCACACTCAAAAGGCCCCGCAGTGCATAATTGGAAAGCTCCGGCTCACTGCGCACATCCCGCTTGACCCCCAGCGCCGGGTAGAAGCTGAGGATGCTGGGGGCCGCCGTGCTGCCAAAATACTGCAGGCAGCTTTTATCCAGCCACATACCGATGTTGTCGTGGATCTTGTAAGTGTCGATGCGGTAATCGCCTTCGGGCAGGTCGTTTTTCAACAGCAGGGCGTTGGTGTCCTGCTTCACAAGGTCACTGTCGGTATACCACTGGCCGAACTTGCCAATGCCGATGTGCACCACGCTGAACAGGAAGGCAAACGCCAGCACTGCTGCCGTCATGCGCTGGGCAAAGCGGCTGTCGCCCCGCCACTTCTGGCAGAGATAGCGGTACAGCAGCAGGCCCAGCAGGCCAAAGCCCAGCACCGCACAGTACTGACCGGGGTTCTTGAGCACGCCGAACGACCAGCTGCCCGTGTCGCTGTCCTTTACCGGCACCACCGCAAAGGCCACCGTGGCGATCATCAGCCAGCTGATGCCGCGGGCCGGGCTGTCCAGATCGGTGTTGTGGTCTTCCAGCGCGTTCACGGTCATTGCGGCCAGCATCAGCACCGGCATATAGTACCAGCGCGCATAGTAGCTGGAATTGAGGGCGTAGAACGCACTGTTCAGGATGGGCACCAGTGCGAACACGGCGCAGGTGCCCACGATGCGCTTTTTACTGTCGCCGCACTTTGCTTTCCAGTAGGCCACGGCACCGGCCAGACTGCACAGCGGCAGATAGGCCGACATGCTGGTCCACTTGATCACGCCCTCCGACCAGATGGAGGTGAGGTAGGGAGAATCCGGCGGCATGATCCAGCTGACGAGAATTGCAAGGTACTGCTGCACCTTGCTGTAGGTCAGAAAGCCCCAGCCGGAGGAAAGGTCGATGGTGCGCGGGTTCTGCAAAATGGAGAGCACCGCAGGCACCAGCAGGATGCTGCCCATGGCAACGCCCAGCAGGCTTTCAAAGGCCAGCAATCCGAACTTTTTTGCAGTGAGACGGAAGTCCCTTGTGCTGAGCTTGCAGATGAAGTAGATGACCAGAAATACCACCTGACCGATGAAGAAGAAGTAGTTGTTGACAAGGTTCACCGCCACCCAGAACGCAAACCAGCTGCGGCGGTCGTTGTAAAGGGCCTCGTCCAGCGACCACAGCAGATACGGGAACAGCGCCACCACATCTACAAAGTGGTTGAAGAACACATTGTATACCGTAAAGCCGGAGAAGGTATACAGGCAGGCCCCCAGCACGGCATAGTCGACATTTTTGACGTAGCGGCGCAGATACAGGTACGCACCGCCGCCCGCCACGGCAAACTTGAACACCAGCAGCGGCACCATGAGGTAGGGCAGCCACCCCTGCGGGAAGAGCAGCGAGAACCAGAAGAACGGCGAGCCGTACAGGTAGAACGAATAGGCGTTCATCACGCCGCTGCCAAGGTCGGTAGCCCATGAGAAGGTATTGTGCACCGAGGTGAACGCACTGTCCGGGTAGCCTGCGCCCTTGATAAAGCCGTTCATATAGCGGTAAAAGCTGATCTGCTGGCTGTTGAAATCGCCTGCATAGTGGAAAAAGCCGCCGTCGATGATATAAAACGGCAGAAAGAACAGGGCCGCCGTGAGGGCACACAGGCCCACCGTCAGCCAGAATTTATCCTTTTTTTGTCCCAGCAGCTGCGGCTGCCGGGCAGTACCAGACCGCTCCATGGTTTCCTCTTTTCTCTGCCAAAGCGGCAGAAAGTTGGTTTATTTTAGTATAGCACGAACACTGCGCAGAAAAAAGGGCTTGACAACGCTCTGCCGGACAGGTATGTTGGAGAAAAAAGGAGGAAGCTGCCATGCTGTACCCGTTCAGCGCCCTGCTGGCGCGCATGAAATACATTACCCGCTGGAGCCTGATGCACTCCACCCGGGCCGAATCTCTCAGCGAGCACACCTGCGATACCGCCCTGCTGGCCCACATGCTTTGCCTGATCGCACGGCGATACACCGGCACGCCCTGCCGCCCCAAAACGGTAGCCGTGGCGGCGCTGTACCACGACGCGCCGGAGATCATTACCGGCGACATGCCCACACCGGTCAAGTACAGCAGCCCCACCCTGCGGGATGCCTATAAGGCGTTGGAAACCGAGAGCGTGCACTGCATGACCGGCCTTCTGCCGGACGAGTTGAGCGAAGAGCTGTCCCCGTTCATCTCCGGGGAACTGCTCACCGCCGAGGAAAAGCGCCTGCTGAAGGCCGCCGACCGGCTGAGCGCCCTCATCAAATGCATGGAGGAGCAGCGCAGCGGCAACCACGAGTTTGACGCGGCGCTGGCCCAGCAGAAAGCGGCCCTGCAGGCCATGCACTGCCCGGAAGCCGACTGGTTCATAGAGCACTGTCTGCCCTGTTACACCCAGAATCTGGATGAGCTGACCCGGCAGCAGTAATATTCCCCTTACGGAAACGGCACCTCGCGCACGTCGTCCGGGTCGATGCCCGCTTTGCGCTGCTCTTCAAAAACAGCATCGATCAGCTCGTCCAGATCTTCCAGATGGGTCAGGGTGCAGCAGCAGCGGCGCAGATTGGCCGCACCTTTCAGCCCCTTCATATAGTGCATGGTCTGAGAGCGGGCCTGCGGCATGGCGACGAACTCGCCCTTCTGCTCCACCATTTCCTCCACCTGACGGCGCAGCGCATTCATGCGGGCCTGCAGGTTGGGTGCCTTGGGTGCGGGCAGGCCTTCAATGGCGGCGTTCACCCGCTCAAAGAGCCACGGGTCGCCCAGAGCACCGCGGGCGATCATCACACCGTCACATCCGGTGGCCCGCATCATCTCCACTGCATCCTCTGCCGAGTGGATGTCGCCGTTGCCCAGCACCGGCACTCTGACGGCATCCTTCACCCGGGCAATGATCTCCGGGTCGATGCCGGGGGTGTACATCTGCTCCCGGGTGCGGGCGTGCACCGCAATGAGGGCTGCGCCGGCCTGCTCACAGGCCTTGGCGCACTCCACTGCAGTGATGTGGTCGGCATCCCAGCCCTTGCGCATTTTCACGGTGACAGGCCGTTTTGTATTTGCCACAACCTGCTCCACGATGCGCCCGCAGCGGTCCGGGTCCAGCATCAGCTTGCTGCCTGCGCCGCCGGACACGATCTTGGGGGCCGGGCAGCCCATGTTGATATCCACAAAGTCGAACTCGTACTGTTCGATGGCGGCGGTGGCTTCGCCCATGATCTCGGGCACTTCGCCAAAGATCTGCACGCCATAGGGTGCACCGTTGGGTTCGGCCTTGAGCAGGCTCACCGTCTTGTGGTCGCCGTACACCAGCGCCCGGCTGGACACCATTTCGCTCACAGTAAAGCCTGCACCGTGCTGGGCCATCAGGCGGCGGCAGGGTGCATCCGTAAAGCCCGCCATCGGGCCGAACACCGCCCGGTGGGGCAGGATGATATTGCCGATCTTCAAAGGTTCCATAGGTTTCCTCAAATCTGATTGATTTAAAAAGGCTCCTCCACCGGGAGGAGCCTTTTTTGTTATTTCGGGCAGCGGCTTCGCCCTCTCCGTCATTGCTTACGCAATGCCACCTCCCCCAAAGTGGGAGGCTTTGGCAGTCCATAGAAAGTTTCTGGTTTCGCCAGAGGCTCTCCCTTTGGGAGAGCTGTCTGCAAAGCAGACTGAGAGGGCGAGCCCGTTCGCCTTTACATCTTCTCCGGCACGTTGATCTTGAACATGGTCAGCACGTTGAAGATGACATTCTTCACGCCGATGCACAGGGCCAAACGTGCCTGCTGCACAGCGGGGTCTGCGCCCTGAATGCGGCAGCTGCCGTAGAAGCGGTGGAAGGCGCTGGCCAGATCAATGACAAAGCGGTTGATGCGGCTGGGGTCGTACTTCTCGGCCGCCATGACGATCTCCTGCGGGAAGGCTGCCAGCATCCGGATCAGATCCATCTCGGAAGGCTCGGTGAGCAGGGTAGCATCCACCTTCTCGGCACCGGCAAACTGCACGCCCTCGCTCTCCATCTTTTTCAGGATGGAGCAGATGCGGGCATGGGCATACTGCACATAGTACACAGGGTTATCGTTGTCGGTCTTGACAGCCTGATCGAGGTCAAAATCGATGCCGCTGCCTGCGTCGTGCATATTGAACAGGAAGCGTGCGCTGTCGATGGGCACCTCTTCCAGCAGGTCGGTCAGGGTGATGGCATTGCCGGTGCGCTTGGACATCCGCACAGGCTGGCCGTCGCGCATCAGGTTGACCATCTGCATCAGCACAACGTCCAGATCTTCGCCGTTCAGGCCGATGGCATCCATGGCACCCTTCATGCGGGCCACATGGCCGTGATGGTCTGCACCCCAGACATCGATGGCCTTGGCAAAGCCGCGGGTGGCCAGCTTATTGTAGTGGTAGGCGATATCGGCGGCAAAGTAGGTGGGGATGCCGTTGGCACGGACGAGCACTTCGTCCTTGGCTTCCTCCTCGGTTCCGTCCTCGGTCTTTTTCTTGTTCACCGTGCCGTACTTGGCAGCGTACTGGGCGCTGCGGTACATGATGGCACCGTCCTCTGCCTTATAGCATGCGCCCAGCTCCAGAAGCTTATCCACCACGGCCATCACCGCGCCGGACTCGTGCAGAGTGCTCTCATGGAACCACACATCGTAGTCGATGCGGTACTTGCCCAGATCGCGCTTGAGGGCAGCAATGTTCTTGGGCAGAGCGTAGGCCACCAGTGCGTCCTTCAGGGCGGCAAAGGCCTCGCTCTCGAACAGAGTCTCCTCGTCCATTCCTTTGCAAGCGGCAACGTACTTGTCGCCGTTCAGCTCAGCAAACTCACCGGCCAGCACCTTGATGTCGCCGCCCTGATAGCACTCGGCGGGCAGCGGATAGGCTTCCTCGCCGCAGTACTTCTGCAGGTAGCGCACAGCAAGGCTCTTGCCGAACTTCTGGATCTGGTTGCCGGCATCGTTGATATAGAACTCACGGGTCACATCATAGCCGGACCAGTCCAGCACAGCGGACAGACAGTCGCCCAGAGCACCGCCGCGGGCGTTGCCCATGTGCATAGGGCCGGTGGGGTTGGCGGAAACGAATTCCACATTGTACTTGGCGCCCTTGCCGTGATCGGTGCGGCCATACTCCTTGTTGGAGCAGGCACCCAGCACCACACTGGCCCAGAAGGACGGAGCCAAAAACAGGTTGATGAAGCCGGGGCCGGCCACTTCCACCTTGGCAAACACACTGTTCTCGATGGAGGGCAAATGTGCCAGCAGCGCATCCGCGATCATCTTGGGAGCCTTGCGCCAGCTGCGTGCACCGGCCATGGCGATGTTGGAGGCGATATCGCCGTTCTTGGTATCGGCGGGGATCTCCACGATGAAGGCGGGCAGCTCAGCTTCCGGCAGAGCACCATCGGCCATGGCGGCCTTGGCGGCAGCGGTCAGCAGAGCGCGTGCCTCGTCCAGCGCAGCCTGACGGGGGTTATAGTTCTGGTAGATCTTTTCAAATTCAGTCATTGGTCTGGTTCCTTTCACAGTCTGGGAAATATCTCAGTTTACGTGGGTCACGGTCACTTCAAGGCGGTTGCGGCTCACAAGCTCGGCGCTGTTGGCATCCAGCAGGTAGCCGAACCTTGCGGTGCCGCCCTTCTCGGTCAGGCCGCACTCGATCTCGTCGGCGGTCACGCCCAGCGTCATGGAGCCGTAGCCTGTCTCGTAGTGGCAGAGGTTGCGCTTGCCTTTTTCGATCAGCAGCTGGGTGCCGGCCCCGCCGCCCTTGCCAAACCGCAGCATCGCCACGCGGCTGCCGTCGGCGGCAATTTTCAGGGTGGTGGTGCAGCCCTCATAGCCGGTGGTCTCGGTCTCTTTATAGGTAATGTAGTAGCTGCCGCCCTTCTGCACGAACTGGCCGCGGGTCATCAGCTCCACAAACTCTTCCTTTTCTTCCTTCTCCACAGGCTCTTTCACATGCTGCTCAATGCGGCTCTTGATGCGGATGATATAATCTTCCTTCAGCGGTTTGCTCACGTTTTTCTATCCTTATCAATATTTGTCAATGGCGATCTGATCCACCGGGCCGCCCTTGTACTCGCCCAGGAACAGGTCTGCCGTCTGCACAAAGCTGTCCGGCACATCGCTCACATAAAAGTGCGCCTGACCCTCGTGCTCCTGTGCAGCGCGCAGGCCGCGCTCGGAGAGCATCTGTTCCAGATGGTGGGCGGCGGTCTTGGCTGGATCCACCAGCGTCACGCTCTGGCCCATGAACTCGCCGATCATGGTCTTGAGCAGCGGGTAGTGGGTGCAGCCCAAAATCAGGGTGTCCACACCGGCCTCACGCACCTCGGTCAGGTACTGAGCGATCACCAGCTTCGTCACCTGCTGTCGGCTCTCCTCGCTGTGGTCCACGTAACCGGCCTCCACCAGCGGCACGAACAGCGGGCAGGCCCGGGCGGTGATCTCCACCCCCGGCACCAGCTGACGCAGCAGCTTTTCGTAGCTGCGGGAGCGGATGGTGGCAGCGGTGCCGATCACGCCGATGCGGCGGTTGCGGGTAGCAAAGGCTGCTTCCCGGGCGGCAGCATCCACCACGCCCAGATAGGGCACCGGCAGCTTTGCCGCTTCTGCAGCCGGGTAGGTACTGGACACGGTGCCGCAGGCCGCCATGATGCACTTTACATTTTTAGAAAGCAGGAATGCCACGTCCTGACGGGCATACTGCAGGATGGTCTCCGGGCTGCGGCTGCCATAGGGCACGCGGCCGGTATCGCCAAAATAGATGATCTCCTCGTGGGGCAGGCGCTTGCGCAGCTCCCGCACACCGGTCAGGCCGCCAAGGCCGCTGTCGAATACGCCGATCGGGCGGTTATCCATGCTGCTTTTCCTTCCTTTCCAGCGCCAGCGCGATCAGCCGGTCGATGAGCTGCGGCACCGGCAGGCCCTCGTGCTCCATCAGCTTGGGGTACATGCTGATGGACGTGAAGCCCGGGAAGGTGTTGATCTCGTTGATCAGCACCCGGCCAGTACCCTTTTCCACAAAGAAATCGCAGCGGGCAAGGCCCTCGCAGTTCAGGGCAGTGTAGGCCATGGCGGCGTAGGTCTTCACCTCGTCCAGCTTTGCTTCCGGCAGGTGAGCCGGGATGACGGTCTGGCTCACGCCGTTCTTGTACTTGTCGTCGTAGGTATAGAACTCGGCACCGGCAAGGATCTCGCCCGGACGGGTAGCCACGGCGGGGTCGGAGCCGATCACGGCGCACTCCACTTCCTGTCCATCCACAAAGGCTTCAAACACCACCTTGCGGTCGTTTTCCAATGCAAGGTCGATGGCCTTTTTCAGCTCGTCACGGCTGGACACCTTGGAGATGCCCACGCTGGAACCGGCGTTTGCGGGTTTGACGAACACAGGCCAGCCCAGCTTCTTTTCCACACCCTCGCACACGCCTTCCAGATCGGACTCGATCTCCCAGCGGTCGGCAGCCAGCCATCTGGTGTGGGGCACACCGTTGGCCTCAAACAGAGCATTGGCCACGGCTTTGTCCATACACACCGCGCTTGCCAGCACGCCGCAGCCCACGTAGGGGATGCCGGCCAGCTCCAGCAGGCCCTGCACCGTGCCATCCTCGCCCCACAGGCCGTGCAGCACCGGGATGACCACATCCACATGCACTTTTTCCACATGGCCTTCCGGGGTGAACAGGATCATGCCGTGGTCGGCGCGGTCCGGACTGATGACGCAGGCCATGTTGCCTGCCAGCTCTTCCCAGCTGCCATCGGTGCCAGGCAGTACGCCTGCAGGTACCAGGCGGCATCTTTATAAACCAGCTTCACGGGCTGGGCCGTGCGGCGGCTTTTTTCGCCGCGCGCGCTGTAATAATCGAAGGCGATCTCACGGCGCGAAAGGATGGCTGTTTTCAGTGTGGCGAACACGCGTTTTTCCGCCGGGCCGGAGCCCCAAGGAGAAAAATCCACCTCCAGCCAGCCGTCGCCGCTTTTCTGGAACAGCCCGGCCAGCTTTTCCAGCGCCGCGCCTCCCATACCTGCGGCAGCCATGGCCCGCAGGGCATATAGGATCTCGTCCTGCTCGCCGTCCGTCAGCAGCGAGCGGTCCAGTACATAGCCGGGCAGCAGCCCCACGCCTCCGCCTCCGCCCCGCGCCGCGTACACAGGGACGCCCGCGGCCGAAAGCGCGTCGATGTCCCGGTAAATCGTGCGCACGCTCACTTCAAAGCGTTCGGCCAACTCCCGCGCCGTCATGCGGGGACGGCTTTGCAGCAGATATACGATCTCGAACAGGCGGCCCGTGTGCATGGCTATCCCTCCCGGCCGGAGCCGCGGGTAGCGTGCCAGTAGGCGCTCATGGAAAAATCGCCGCTCTCGGTCTTTTCTTCGCCCAGGAAGGGCGGCGGAACAAAGGCGCGGGCGGCCTCCACGGTGGGGAACTCCACCTCCGCGTAGAAAAACGCCGTGGGCCGGCCCGCGTCCACCAGGCTCACCTCCAGCCGCTCGCCCCCGGGCAGCGCATATACCCTGTAATCCTTGGTCACAAGGTCCTGCCCGGTGAAGGCTGTGAGCCGCCGGAACAATTCCGCAGAAATATCCGTTTCAACCTCCTCCCGCGCCAGCGTGCCTTCGCCCTTGAAGCACAGCACACAGCGGCAGCCGTCGGCGTTCACGCTCTCCCGGATGCGCAC
>OGXL01003096.1_pt1 | contig 11592 bp, 12 predicted proteins | sample 1576311 | NCBI WGS metagenome assembly OGXL01 (sample SAMEA3541564, study PRJEB24748) | human gut metagenome | biome: human gut; feature: human-associated habitat; material: faeces | place: China | collected 2012 | reverse complement strand
TTTCATATTTAACCGTCCCGAAAATCTCCGCAAAATTTGGATTTTGAATCGCCATCCGCGTAATCATCGCCATATCGTAAGCGGTTGTGTAATGATCCTCATCCGGCAGTCCATGCGCGTTGGCAAAATGCGTGTTTTTCGATCCGGCAGCCGCTGCCGCTTCATTCATCATTTCAGCAAATTCGCTCTGCGAGCCTCCGACAGCCTCGGCCAGAACATTGCTTGCATCATTAGCACTGGCCATAATCGCCGCATAACAAGCATCCTTCAGTGATAATTCTTCTCCATAGTCTAACCAGATGTGACTGGATTTCCGGTCAATGTTGTCAATCGCGGTATCCGTGGCCGTCAATGTCTGATCCAGACTGCCGCGGCTTAAAGCAAGGTAGACTGTCATAATCTTGGTGATGCTGGCAGGATAATGCCGTTCATCCGCATTTTTTTCATACAGAACCGCTCCGCTGTCGGCATCTATCAAAATCGCTGATTCTCCATCCAGCGTCAGTTCTTCTTCCGCTCGGACTGTTCCAATCGGAAAAATCGTCAAGACCAGCGCAAACGCCGCCAAACCTTTCGCCCATTTTCTCACGTGCATCCCACCTTCTGTTTTCTTTGGAAATATGCCCTTTCATTTTACACCAAAATCCAACGGACGGCGACAAAAAAAACTGACTTGATCACAAGTCAGTTTCAATCGGATTCCGCTTAGTTTTTAGAACTGCGGCCTAAGATTCTCAGCACATACAGGAAAATGTTGATGAAGTCGAGATACAGATCCAGCGCGGAATAGATAGAAATCTTATCCAGCATTTCCGGCTCGGATTCGCAGGCATAATACATCGCTCTCATCTTCTGCATATCGTAAGCAGTCAAACCCAGGAACAATCCGATCATGATATAGTTCATCACCATCGAAATGGCATCCAGATTGATGAACCAGCCGACAATCGTAATCACAATCATCGTGATCAGGCCCGCCATCAGAATCGGCCCCAATCCGCTTAAGTCCCGCTTTGTCGTCATGCCGATGACCGCCATGCTTCCAAACATCAGCGCGGTGAAGCCAAAAGCAATAAACATTGTGCTTAGTCCATAGGCCAGCGGCAGAATCGAGAAGGTAACGCCGGTCAGCGCCGAATACGCGAGAAACAAAATCTTGGCTGTCGACGGCTGCATTTTAGCCAGCTTGCCGGTCAGAAAAATAACCACGCCCAGCTGGGCAATCAATAACACAAACGGCGCCAGGGAAAACGAATAAATCGTCATCCACAAACCGCTGAACAAGGTAACGAACGCCACCACGGCAGTGACCGCCAGACCCGCGGTCATCCATAAAAACGTATGCGTCAGATGCTGCGAAAGGCTGACTCCGCCTAAGGACGAAACAACTTCCTGATGATCCATAATAATTCCTCCTTTATTTCATCGTTATCGAAGACAACGCCGTCTCCGATCCGTTGTTAATAGAATACCACTCAATCACGCCGCGATCAATATCCAATACCGCCCGATACTTCGCTGCGGCCCGATCCAGTCCTTCTTCTTCATTGTCGTTGATATAACTGAGCTCATTCTCATCAAAGAAAAACAGCTCCTCCATTGCAATCCGGGAAAGGACGTTGGAGTAATACTCCGCTTCACAGATTTCCTGAACACTGGCTTCATTCATGTTTTCTGTTGCCAGTAAAATTTCGCTCCAATCGGAAGTGTCGTCATTGTTGAGTGAAAACTGATAGCGGACATTGGTTCCCGCGTAGCTTAAGGAATAGAACTCTGCCGCCGTAAAATCGTAACTGTCGGCTTCCCCTTCGGCATAGCCGTTCAGAAAACAATATTCAAACGGTTTAGCCAGCGGAATTTCCAGCGTTCCAATCCGCTCATCATTCTCATCATAGACAACCATTTCGCCATAAAAGAAATACGGTGTTCCATTATAAACCGCAAAATAAGTCTGATTGTTTTCCTCAGAAAGAATCAGCGGCTCAACCAGATTTGCATCCCCCTCCGTTTCAGCAATCAGTCCTTTTGCGACCTGCTGGAACTGTTCGTCCTGAATCGACGCAATATAATCATACACCTTTCCTGCGGCCGGTTTGGATGTCTGCGGAGCGTTTCCGGCGATATTCGGCGTTGTCTTCGGCGCTGCTGTGCGGGAAGGCAAGAGGTTATAGACAACCGAGAAAGCGATTACCATTCCGACGATCACGATTATCGCCGCGACGGTTTTCTTGCCGCCCATTCCCTGTTCCTGCTGCATAATCCGATCGCGGCGGGCCTGACGATCCTCCTCTGCGCGGATATCCTCTGTTTTGGCAAACGCCTCAGCGCCGTCCGGTGTATCCAGCGGCGGAAACCACTGATCCAAAGCATCGGTAACCCGCTCAAAATCACCTTTGCGGCTGCAGATAATCTTATATTTCTTCTTTGGCCCAACATACAGCAGAATCATCGGATAAGTCCGGCCTTTCTGATAATAGCTTGTTTCCTCGACATGGTCGATGCTGCGGCGGTGCAGCGCGAAATTGGATCCGTATAAACCACTGACCAGCCAGTTTTTGCTCATCGAGATTTCCTTGGTAACCGCTTCAAATTCCTGATCTTCATCCAGTTCGATCCCTAGTTCTTCACACTGACGTTTCACCATTTTTCCAACTCGTGCATACGGCACCACGCCGACAAGACCGAAGATCAGAAAAATAAGCAAGAACATCAGTCCCATCGTTAAGATCATAATCAACATGGCTTCGATTCCCTGACCGGCACTCAGCAGCCCTAGGAAAACTGCCGCGCCTAAGAAAATGGCGCCCAACAGGCCCAGCGTGCGGAACATCCCGCGGCGGGCCAGCTTTTTAATTTGCTTCATTTATATCCCCCTCAATGGTGGTATTATATCGGAAACCGAAGCAAAAGAGTACACTCATTCCAGTAATTTCATTTCATTTTAAGAATTTTTTAATTTTTCATTCTTCTTGATTGTCCCTTCCCTGCCTAAAAACGCCGCCGGGCAATCTCCCGACGGCACTGATTCATGCGTCTGAATGTTGAATTTCAGCAACAACGGTTCGCCTGATATTGAAATAATAGTAAAGATAGACAAGAATTGAGGCGCCAATCCAACCTGCTGGATAACTAAAATAAACATTAAAGACATCGGATTTGATACTCATACTGACCGCCAGCCACAGCTGTCGGCAGCCAACCAGACCTAAGATAACGCACAGCATTACAGACTTTGATTTGCCAAAACCGCGGACAACTCCGGAAAAAATGTTATACATCGCATTGAACAGATAAAATGGCATGATTACCCGAATCATCGCTGAGGCATAAGCGACCACCTCTGCATCCCGGTTAAAGATTACCGCAATTCCCGGCGCCAGTATGAACAAGGCAAGGCTGGTCAGTCCTACCATAATCACCGAAATCCAAACGCTGATCCGAATCCCCTCCACCGCTCGTTTTTTCTTGTCCGCTCCATAATTCTGACCAATAAAGGTAGTGATGGCCACGCCCAGCGAGCTGCAGGACAATCCGGCAAATTTCTCCACTTTTTTTGCTACTCCGATTCCCGCCATGGCGGAAGATCCGAAACCATTCGTGTAGCGCTGCACGAACATATTGGAAATCGACGTGATGCTGGTCTGAATGCCCGCTGGAATTCCCAGCCTTAAAACCTCAGCCAAAATCGGCTGATTTAACCGTAATTTCCGAATTTCTAATTTGTAAACATCATGCGTCTTAATCATTTTTCTTAAGACCAGAATTACGGAAACCAACTGAGCCAAAGTTGTCGCCCAGCCAACGCCGGCCACGCCCATGTTAAATCCGCAGACAAACAGAAGATCAAGCACAATGTTGGTCATACTGGAAATTAACAAATAATAAAACGGACTGCTGGAATCCCCCGACCGCTCTTAAAATTCCGGCACCGACATTATAAATGGCGGTAAAGAGAATTCCAATCAGATATATCCGAAGATATTCCAAAGCGCTGGCATACACGTCCGGCGGACAGCTGATCAGCTGCAGCAGCTGCGGTGAGAGCCAGTAGCCAACCCCAGCCATGACGAAACCGAAGAGAAAGGCAAACAAAATCGTTGTATGAATTCCGTCGCTCAGCTTTTGATAATCCTTTTTACCAAACATCTGAGCGAAGAAAACACCGCCGCCGGAAGCCAGTCCGGTAAAAAAGCCCACAAGAAAATGAGAGATATCATTGGTTGAACTAACCGCCGCCAGCGCTGTTTTTCCAACGAAGTTGCCGACGACCAACGAATCCACACTGTTGTATAAATTCTGAAACAACTGTCCGACAAAGATCGGAAGGGCAAACAGTAAAAGTTGTTTCCAGATCGATCCCTGCGTTAAATCTACGCTGCTTTTCTTTAATTGTTTTCCGCCATGCAAAAAGATGCGCCTCCTTTAATTTTCCTTCTGTTTTTCTCAACACCCAGCTTCATTATAATCAACCACGATTTTAACTTAATTCCAAAGTTTGAGGTCTGCTCAGCGCAATTTCGCAAAAAAAAACTGCCGCAGCAGTTCTTTGTTTAATCATTGGCCGTTAAAAAATCCTGAACTCCGATGGCATTCAGCGCTCCTTGGGCAGATCGCAAACATTGATCCAGAAACTCATCGAGATTCTCAGCCATATCCCGTCCCAGCGCCAATTCCAGCACTAACGGCAGATTCGCACCGGCGAAAATCCGGCAGTGAGTATCGCTCAGCGCCCAAATGCAGGCATTATACGGCGTTGCGTTTTCCAAATCACAAAGACAGACCACCGGTATCTGCTGACTATGATAAAAGTCATATTTTTCTCTGATTTGAGCAGCCAAAGATTCTAATGACTCTCCTTCCCATAAGGAAAACGCTTCAACGAAGTCCAGGGGACCGGCGATCATCTCTGCGGATTTCTTCAATCCGGTTGAAAAGTCAGAATGCGAACAGATAAAAATTGCTAACATAAAAAGTTCCTTTCTTTTCACGTCCGCCAGGAAGGAACGGATCTTCATGATCATCGAAAAAAAACAGAAAGAACTCATGGGGTGTTGAAGTGACTTCGATAACAAGATTATCACTTCTGGGGATCTGTTTTGATTATAGCCCGTCGATTTTCAGATTGTCAATCCTGAATTTGAAGGTTTTCTCAACACTCTGCAAATGTATTATGCCTTTCTCCTGAATTGTTTTCCTGAGCTCAGCGCGTTAGAATATAACAAGAAAACATTACAATTCTAGATAGGAGTACGCCATCATGATTTTATTTGAGAAACAGATTCGGCTTCTGAATCTGCTGATTCTAACGGAAGGACCGGTTTCCGGCCACGTGCTGGGAAAAGAATGCGGCCAGAGCCTGAATACACTGAAAAAAGAAATCGAACTGCTTAACGATCAGCTTGAGAATGAGGCTTTACCATTGCCTCCTGTCTGTCCCGCGGATATCAGATTGAAATTTTGGATTCTGATCAATTCCAGCGCTTCCGCCGCAAATTTCTGACTACGACGCATGCCCGGCATTTCTTTGCGACCGAACAGAAAGAACGGATTCATTTTCTTCTCCGCCAGCTTCTGACCAACGACGAAAAAATGACGATCAGTGATTTCGCTCAGACCTGCAACTGTTCCGCTTCCGTTATCAATCAAGACATGATTGAAATTAAAAAGATGCTGCGTCAATTTGATCTGCAGCTGGAGAATCACACCAACAACGGACTTCGTGTCTGCGGCAACGAGTGGAATAAACGCAATTTGCTGATCAATGAATTCCGTATTCTCAAGAATTATGATAATCATGTGCATCTTGATCAGGACTGCCGTATGATTCACCTTTTTATTCAAGATGAAGCGTATCAATGTGTCCGTACAGTCGTCCTGAATCAACTGAAGCAGGCAGAATTTCTCATTCCTTACCGTGATCTGGACAAGTTGATATTCATGGTTTTAATGAACACACTGCGTCGTCGCTATGAAAAACAAATTATCTTCAGTCCGGAAGTGATCGAAGTTCACAAACATATCATTCCTCAGGGTTATCCGTTAGCTCTTTCCATTCTGACACAAGTAGGCACGATCTATAATGTTCAGTATACGGAGAATGAAATTCTTTCGGTCGCGATTCTGCTGAACTGTTACCGTACCCTGGACGTCGAATCAGCCGCTCTGCTGAATCAAAAACTAGGCTTTGAAAAAACGATTCAATCCTGCATGTATCACCTAAAGGCCGTCTTTCATCTGGAAGCTTATTCCCTGCCGCTTTTTGAATCGGAATTCCGGCTGGCCATGACCACGTTTTTACTCCGTGAACAAATGAAACTCCATGTGGATGTCGATGCGGTTTCCAAATATCGGCTGGACGTCTATTTAAATAATTTTTGCCTGGTTCTGTTTGAACATTTGAAAAAAGCGGATTCTTTATTCTTCAATATCTATGATATTTATCGCTTTTATCCGGTTTTCAGCATTCTGCTCAGTGAAATCAACAAGCAGATTCATCGCACGGTCTTTGTCATTTCCAAAGATGGACTATCCTATTCCCGCTATTTATGTCATGCTTTGCGCAAGCTGAACACGGTCTTTGCGATTGAATACATTCCGATGGACTACCTGGAATATCTGTGTCTGGCCGATAAAAGCTGTGATTTTATCATTACCGACATCAGTAAGCAGGAATTTGATCTGGATCCGGAAAGGGTGCTGCGCATGCCGACCTATAACATTGCGCAGGATAAGAAAATCTACATCCATAAGATGAATAATCCTTTTTACTCACTGGAAATCAGCCGGTATTTTCAAGCTGAAGATATTACCTATCTGCAAAACGCTGCAACACGGGAGGCCGTCTATCATCAAATTGAAACGGAGATTCTGGCCGATATTCCCAACGCTCAGCAGTTTGTCCGGCGTTGTCAGCAGATGGAATCCATCATCAGTCCGGTTTGGGATAATCAATTGATTGTCCTCAATACGACTCAGGATCTGGTTGGAAAAACCTTCATCAAGGTTTTGGTCCTCGACAAACCGGTCAAATGGAAAAAACAGCTTTGTTCCATAATCGTTTTATGCAACGTCAGGAACAATCATGTACTGTATTCCCAATACATCTGCGTCAAAATCCAAAAATTAATCAAGGAAAAAGGCTTAGTTTTGGATAAAGATCATCGTATCGATTATGCTACCTTAATCCGTATCATTAACAAATAATTGCGGTCAATACCCCTCAATTTGACAAATTGAGTTCCCTTTTCCTGAATGCTATGATGCAATCAGGAGGAGTAGAAAAAATGAAAGCGCATTCAGAGCAGTATTGTTTAACCCCGACCTATAAGCCGTTTTATATGATCGGATATAATTCGCCGCTGCGGGATCTGCCCGCTCAAGGCGTACATGACGATATTTATGTCACAACGACATTGCTGGACTTCAATGATCAGAAGTTGTTTTTGTTCAGCACTGACTGGCTCCATGTCGAGGATGAAATCGTCAGTGAAATCCGAGAACGGCTGCAAGCACAATTTAACCAGGATCCCAAACTGGTTCTAATCTCCGCGACGCATAATCATCAATCTGTCCGCGATCACATGCAATCAGCAAAAAGCGGCCAGTTCAATCAGGAATATCATGACCATGTTTTAGACTTGGCTGTCCGCGGCTATCAAGAGTGTTCAGCACAACTAGAAGAGGTAGAATGCTGGATGGGACGCAAGGTCATTCCGGGATATTACGGAAGCCGGATCGTCTATGGGGAGCTGGCTGACAACGAAGTCATTCTGGTTGAATTCCGCAATGCTCAGAATCAGGTTGTCGCGGCAATCTGCAACTGGGCGGTCCATTCTACGGTGATTAACCCTGACAACGCTTTACTGACCGCGGAATTTGCCGGCAATGTCCGCCGCTTGCTGAAAGAGAGAAAAGGTTATGCGCCAGCCATGATCGTCGGCGCGGCCGGCGACTGCAGTACCCGCGCCACCCGTCAGGGCAATGATTTCAATGAACTGCAGCGCGTTGCCCAGGGCATGGCCGAGGAAATCAGTAAAATCGAAGTGAATGAAAAACTGGAGCTGGAATTTGAACGGATTGCCTCGACTGAACATCATGTCCGGTATCCGATTGACCACAAGGAAGTACAGAGAATCATTGACGCCAACGAAGAAGAATTAAAAACTTGTCAGGATTTTGACCGACGGAAGATTTTAAATTCCATGATGAGCGGACTTCGCCGGAAACTAACGATGGATGAAGTCCGGGCTGACTGGTTTGCCGACACCCTTCGGCTGAAGGACATTGAAATTGTCGTCAGTCCCTGCGAGCTGGCGTCTAAATTCGGAAAGGAAATCAAACGTTTAAGTCCCGCTAAATGTTGCCTGATTTTCGGCTACACCAATGGCCGCGGCAGCTATTTATTCCCGAAGGAATATTACGGTTTAACGTTTGAAACGATCAGTTCCGGAATTCCGGCGGAAGAAGTCGAAAATTATATCAACAAAATCATTGCTATTTTATAAAAGGAGAAACGAATTATGATCAAGCTGATACGCAGTGACGACCGGCTGATACATGGCCAATGTGTAACTCAAATCGTCAAGCTTTACGCCATCCAGCACATCCTGGTCATTGACGACTTTACGGCGACCAACCCTTTTCTCAAACGAATTTTTGAGAAAGCTGTGCCGTCCAACATCACCGCTGAAGCGCTGACTTTCGACCAAGCGATTTCAGCCGCCAGAAAAGCCGTTGACAATGAAGTCAGCACGTTGATTCTGATGAAAACACCTTTAGTGATGCAGCGCCTGCTGGAAGCTGTGGAAGATCTTCCGAAAGATCTGAACATTGCATCACTAGCAGCCGGTCAGGATCGGACCGCCGTAACAAAATATGCCTATCTGACGCCGCAGGAAATCAGCGCCGTCAAACAGATGAGTGAAGACGGCGTCCATATTTGGTTCAGGCTGATCCCCACTTCACCATGCACCGAGTGGGATAGCATAAAAATGAATTACTGAGCAACCAAGGAGGGGAAAATTCATTATGACAGTATTTCAGGCTTTACTGCTGGCCGTTGCGTCCAGTATCTACGGACTTCCATTCTGGCGAGGCGGCTTTATTGACCAGTTTACCGGCAAGCCGCTGATCGTTGCCCTGATCATCGGCATCGTCATGGGCAATATCAAACAAGCGATGATCATCGGTTCTGTACTGCAGGCGATGTATATCGGCGTGATTGCCGTAGGCGGTATCCAATCCATGCCGTCGATTACCCGCTGTATCTGGTTTGCGCTGCCGCTTGCGATCATTTCCGGCGCCGACGCTGAATTTGCCGTCACACTCTGTGTTCCATTCAGCATGCTTGAAACTTTTATTACCCAGTTTCTAAGAACCTTAAACACCTACTTTCTGCACTCCGCTGACCGAAAGATCGACGAGGGGAAATTTGACAAGGCATACATCACTTATTATTACGGTTTAATCTTATCCACAGCCGTCAACTTCATTATCATTTTTGGTATGAATGTTCTGGGTTCCACCGTCATCCTGCAATACGCGGAACTGATCCCGGCATGGTTGTTGGGCTCAATGAAAATCTTTACAAAGATGGGCGCGGTTTTAGGCTTCGGTATGCTTCTGACCGGCCTCATCAAAAAGAACATTCAATTCTTATATTTTGTTTTCGGATTCGTTCTGTTTAAAGTGATGGGCTTAGATACCATTACCGTAACGATCATCGCCGGCGTTCTGGCTTATCTGTTATTTATCTGTACGGGAACAAAGAAGGAGGCTGAACATGTCTAATCCAAAATTAGATCAATTAGCCAATGATAATCGATGGCTGAGAAAAGTTCTGTTAGCGCATTATAACGTCGCCGGTGTCTGCTTCACCTTTGAACGCATGATGATGCCGGGCATGGCCAACATGTTTATTAAGATTCGTGAGGATCTCTATCCCGGAGATCCGGAAAAACAGAAAGAACTGATTAAAAATCATGCTGTATTCTATAATACACAGCCGAATTTAGGGGCGATTGTCCCAGGCGTGGTTCTGGGGTTGGAAATCGAACGGGCAAAAAACAATTCCATTGACAATGAATTGATCCAGAGTATCAAACAGGCGCTGGCCGGTCCCTTCGCCGGTATCGGTGATTCTTTAATTCAAGGCTTATTGATCCCGATTCTGCTCTCCATCGGGATCAGTCTGAGTGCCGACGGTTCCCCGTTGGGAGCCATTCTGGGTGTAGCCGTGTTCTTCGGAATCAATATCCCGCTGGTCTGGTTCTTATTTAAAACCGGTGTCAAAATGGGGATCAGCGGTGCTGAAAAGCTGATGGACAGCGATCTCAAAGACCGCGCAGTCAATGCGATTGAGATGCTGGGCATTATCGTGATCGGCGCTGTCGTTGCCAGTACGGCGAATGTGCAGACCGGATTGGCGATTACAGCCAGCGGCAGCACCACCAGTATCCAGAGCGTCATTGACAGTATTCTTCCAGGCTTGCTGACGATCCTGTCCACGGTTTTAATCTACTGGCTGATCAAGTACAAAAAAGGGCGTGCAATGCGGATTATGGTCGCCATGTTCTTAATTTCTGTCCTAGGCTACTTTACCGGTATCTTAATATAACTGTCAAATATTCTGTTTCAGGTTTGAAAAGGAAGCGGGCTGCCTTGCGCAGCTTCCTTCCTTTTCTAAAATAAGGAGGAACTCGATGAAATTAATTGTCAAAGCCGATGATTATGGTTATACCCCCACCTACAATGACGGAACGATCAAAGCGATTGAAGAAGGCATTGTCACCACCGTGGATCTGATGCTGGACACGCCCGGTGTGGAAGACGCGATTGAGCGAATTAAAGCTTACCCGTGGATTTCGGTTGGCTGGCACAGCGGTCATTACTGGGGTGTTCCGGCCGCCGATCCGAAACTTGTTCCGTCTATGGTCAATGCCGAAGGCCGGTTTAAATTCCGCCATGATCCCAAAGCAAAAGAAACCGTTGATTTTCATGAGGCGCTGATTGAACTGCGGGCTGAGGTGGAACGCTGCATCCGACTGCTGGGACGGGCTCCGGATTCCACGCGGCTGCACGGAACAGGGCCGTTGGATGAAGCCAAGTAAATCATCTGTGAGGAATACGGTATTCCTTATGATTATATTTATAACGTTCGTGACGGCGTTGCTTTGAACGAACCGACACAATTTCAGCAGGCGCGGATCATTACGGTCGGTGATCGCCGCAAGTATATCGGCTGCGGCAAGGAAGACTGCAGTCTGTTTGCGGATTACAATCCTGTCCGTTGGTATAAGGAAACCGTGAATCCCGCTTGGGAAGGAGCTTACATCACAGCCTGGCATCCAGGATTTCTGGATGATTACATCGTGCAGGAGTCCTCGTTTACCGCCTGCCGGCCGCGCGATGTTTGGGCCTTGTGCGCACCGGAGCTGAAGGCTTGGATCAGGGACTCAAAGATCGAGCTCGTATCGTTGCGGGATGCGCTATATGACCGGCACGATTATCAGAATCATCTGAAAGTAATCGGCAGTGATCTGGCTGTTCAATCCGGCAAGGAGGTCTGATCATGGCCTTTGAATCCTTGGAGCT
>OGXL01003089.1_pt1 | contig 11622 bp, 8 predicted proteins | sample 1576311 | NCBI WGS metagenome assembly OGXL01 (sample SAMEA3541564, study PRJEB24748) | human gut metagenome | biome: human gut; feature: human-associated habitat; material: faeces | place: China | collected 2012 | reverse complement strand
GCTAAAAAAGCCCCGTCCCAAATTAGCTACCCTTGGAATCCGTTTTACTTGCGGACCAGTCTGGCGCAGAAGTGGCCGTCGTAGGAGTCGGCGTTTGCGGGGACGCTCTGGAAGAGGCCTCGAGCGTTTTGGCGCAGGGTGGCGAGGCTCTTGGCATGGTCGTACTCGGGGAGCTGCAAAATCTGGGCTTCGGAAAGCGGCATCACGGTAAAGCCGGCGCCCTCGGCAGAGGCCAGGAAGGCATCCACGACCTGCGTGTTCTCCTCGTCGAAGACCGAGCAGGTGGCATAGATAAGCTCACCGCCGGCAGCCACGCGCGCGGCTGCTTCCTTGAGCATCGTCAGCTGCAGGCGGGGCAACTCAGTCGTAACGTCGCCCTCGGCAAGGCGCCACGGTATCTCGGGATGACGGCGCATGGTGCCGGTGCCCGAGCACGGAGCATCGATAAACACCGTGTCGAACAGGGCAGGCTCGCCAAGCATCGCGTCAAAGGACGTGAGCACCTCATTGAGCTCGCAGGCATCGCCCGACACCGTACGAACACCCGTAATACCCGCCTTATGCAGACGTGCGAGATTCTGGTCGCACTTGCGGTCGTGCAAATCGAGTGCGGTGTGCTGGCGGTCATAACCGGCACGTTTGGCCTGGCACATCATCACATAGGTCTTGGTGCCACGACCGGCGCCAATCTCTAGACAACGTCCGGGGCGGGTCGCCGCGGTAGCGATGAGCTGGGCGTTAAGGTCCGAGGCCACGGCAGCTGCGCGCTCAAACACACCCGACGCAACCGTTGCCTGCGCGTCGACCGGCGCATGGCAACCCGGGAACACGGGTGCCACAAGCTGCGAAATGTACGGATCGGGTTTGGTTGCAAAGGCATTCTCGTGCAAAGCCAGCGGCGCGGGCGCCAGATTGCCGGCAAAGCCGAGCGCGCCCTCGGGTGTATCGAACGAAGCCATAATGCGAGCGCACAGCCAGCGCGGCATGCCCATCAGGCGAGATAGGCGAACCAAACGGCGCTCGGACTCATCGGCATCCGCCGCAGTGGCAAAGTCCTCGACGTTGTTCGCAACCTTATGCAGCACGGCGTTCGCCAGACCGGCGGCAGACTTAGCACCGCTGCGCACGAGCTCAACGCCCTGACTCACCGCAACGCGACCCGGGGTATGCAGGTAGAGCATCTCGAAGGCCGAGATACGAAGTGCCATGCGCACACGGGGCGCGACCTTTTTGGGCTTATCGAGAAACTGGTCGAGCAGCTCATCCAAAATGCCCTGGGTGGCTGCAACGCCCAGTGCCAAACGAGCGGCGAAAGCAGCATCGCGCTGGTCGATAGCCTTGGCCGAGGCGCGGGACGAGAGCACGTCGCGCGCGTACATGCCGCGGCGATCGGCCTCCATCAAAACATCGAGCGCGAGCTTGCGCGCGGGGGAAAGCTTACTCATGACAAAACACCCCACGAAAGATCCGCACCCTGCAGGCCGGCAGCCCAGGCAGAAGCAGCCATAGCACGCTTACCATCGGGCTTAACCTCGAGCAGTTCGACCGCGCCATCGGACAGGCCCAGGTAGACGCGCTTGGCCTGAACAGCGACGAGCCCCTCGCCAAGCGATACATCTGCCGGCGCGGCATCGAGCACGCGCACGGTCTTGCCGGCAATCACGCAGCGAGCGGGGGCGGTGTCGGAAGAGGCAAGCACATGACGCACGCAATCAAGCGCCCCCATCTGCGGATCCAGACGCATCTCCTGCTTGGAAATCTTGGCAGCATGCGTGACAAGGAACTCATCCTGCTCAGTCCAAACAGCCGACCCATCGGCAAGCGAGGGAAGCGTATCGGCCAGCAGCCTGCCGCCCAGCTCACCAAGCTCCATGGTCAGTGCCTCGGCATGTTTACCGGCAACCGAGGTCGACGCCTGGGCGCAATAAGCGCCCGTATCCACGCCATGCCCAATGCGCATAATGGAAACGCCAGCAACCTCGTCACCAGCAAGAATGGCACGCTGAATGGGAGCAGCGCCACGCCAACGGGGCAGCAGCGAAGCATGAACATTCACAATACCGAGCGGCGCCATATGCAGCACCTCATCGGGCAAAATGCAGCCATAGGCAGCCACACAGAAAATATCGGCATCAGCAGCCTTAAGCCGATCAATAACATCCGGCGTCATACGATTTGCCTCAACAACGGGCAGACCAAGCTCAAGCGCCTTGGCCTTAACAGGAGACGGCTCCAGCTTTTTACCACGCCCGCGAACAGCATCGGGACGCGTAATTACCAGTGTAATCTCATTCCCAGCCTCAACAAGCGAATTAAGCGACGGCACCGCGAAATCTGGCGTACCCATAAACACAATACGCATCAAGAACGTCTCCCCTCAAACAAAACCGAGACGGCTCCAACACTTTTGATTCACAATTTTTCTTTTTTAAAAATGCAGAAAGTTCCAGTCAGTTCATATTTTTTGCGTTAAAACGTAAAAAAGAGCCATTTTCCCGATTCTTCGAGAGAACAGCTCCATAGTATTGGCTTTATAAATATCAGATAGAAATGGTGTTACAAACGTCCAGCAGCACCGGGTCAAGCGTCTTGGTCATTTCAAGGGCTTCATCCACAGGGTAATCCACCAGCTTTTCGCCCCTCATGCCGACGATGCGGTTATACCTGCCCTGCTCCAGCAGGCACACGGCATGGTAGCCCATTGCAGAAGCGTTCACACGGTCACGCAGAGTGGGAGAACCACCGCGCTGGACATGGCCCAGAATGGTGGCGCGGGAGTCGATGCCGGTGCGTGCCTGAATCTCGTTTGCGATCTCCTGTGCATGGCCGACACCCTCGGCAACGATAATGATGAAGTGACGCTTGCCGGTCTTCTGAGTCTCAGCGATCTTATCCAGAATATCACGCTGCATGTCAAATTCCTTCTCCGGCAGTAGAACAGCCATAGCGCCGGAAGCAATTGCAACATTCAGAGCAATATAACCGGCGTTGCGGCCCATGACCTCGACCACACTGCAGCGGTCGTGGCTCTGGGTGGTATCGCGCAGCTTGTCGATCATCTCCAGCGCGGTATTCATGGCGGTATCGTAGCCAATGGTGTAATCGGTGCAGGAAATATCGTTGTCAATCGTGCCGGGCAGACCGATCATCGGAATGCCGCGGTGGGCCAGCTCACGAGCGCCGCGGTAAGAGCCGTCGCCGCCAATGACCACCAGCGCATCAATGCCCAGTTCACGGCATTTCTCTGCACCCTTGTCCTGACCTTCCTTGGTCTTGAATTCCAGACAGCGGGCGGTATACAGAATGGTACCGCCTGCAGAGATGATGTTCGACACACTGCGCAGGTTCATCTCAAAGCATTCGCCGTTCAGCAGGCCATTGTAGCCACGCTGAATGCCGATCATGCGGTAACCCTTATGCAGGCCGGTACGGACTACGGCGCGCACGGCAGCGTTCATGCCAGGAGCATCACCACCGCTCGTCAATACGCCAATCGTTTTGATCTGCTTTTCCATACGAGAGTTTCCCTCCAATTTGTTTCTTCATTTACCCAATGGTATCACAGCGCTCTCTATTTTAACGCTGTCCAAAGCACTTCACTTGCCTTGAATCATTATAACACAAACGCCTTATTTTGGAAACAGCCATCCCGCCGGATTTGCGTTAAGATTCGTGCACGGAAATGTCATTTTGTTGCAATGTTGTCCGTTCCGACCAGCCTTTCCAGCTCTTTGAACAGCAGCGGATGGCCGGATGCGTACAGATGGCGCGGCACACGCAGATACTGCTTGGTATCGGTCAGATACAGGAGCACCGGCATGTCCCCATCAAAAATGCCAAGCAGATTGACCACCTTTGCATATTCCCTGCTGCTGCGGGAAGGCACACGGATATACAGCTTCTTTGCTGCCTTTTTCATCGGGTCCGGCCTGCCGTTATCCAGTCGGGCCGGATCGTAATTTTCGATCGGGACGATGCTCTCTGCCAGCAGCTTGGAAGCTTCATCCTCCCGTACCGACAGTCTGCCATCGACCACGACGACTGCATTTTCGTGCAGTGAATCCCGGAAAGCATCCAGCACCTTTGGGAATACGATCACTTCCATGGTGCCGGTCAGGTCTTCTACGCTGGTAAAAGCCATCATGCTGTTGGACTTTGTGGTCATCATGCGGCTTTTTACCACCGCGCACACAATGCGCACTTTTTCTCCATCCTTCACATGGGCATCTTCCCCTGTAAGATCCTTGATGGTGTGGGATGCAATGCGTGCCGATTGTTCCCGGTAAGCATCCAGCGGATGACCGGACAGATAAAGACCGCTGACTTCCTTTTCCTGCTGGAGCAGTTCCTTATGGCTGTACTCCGGCAGCTGCTTTATTTCATAGTTATCCTCGGAAGCACCGCTCTGTGCTTCCCCGCTCATCACCGAGAACAGATCCAGCTGTCCATCCAGATTACGCCGAGAGTCGGTCTCAATGCTCTTCAGAATGCCCTCTACGGCCTCCACATGGCTGTGGCGGTTGTTGCCCAGATGATCGAATGCGCCGGCCTTGATGAGGCACTCCACTGCCCGGCGGTTCAGTTCATTGCCATGCATCCGCTTGCAGAAATCGTACAGGCTGGTGTAAGGCTTATTCTGCCGCCCCTTCACCACATTCTCGATCAGGTTGCGGCCCACATTTTTGACCGCATTCAGGCCAAAGCGGATCTGACCGCTTCCATCCGCCGTAAAGCCGCCGTTGGAAACATTCACATCCGGCGGCAGCACCTTGATGCCAAGGCGGGCACACTCGCCGGAATACTCGATGACCTTGTCCGTGTTGTCCAGCACACTGGTCAGCAGAGCGGCCATGAATTCGCTTGGGTAATGGCACTTGAGGTAAGCGGTCTGGAATGCCACATAGGCGTAGCAGGCCGCATGGCTCTTGTTGAATGCGTAAGAAGCAAAGCTGGACATCTCATCGTAGATCTCGTTGGCGACCTTTTCCGAAATGCCGTTGGCCACACAGCCGGGGCACTCGTGACCCGGCTCGGTGCAGCCGTGCACGAAGTGCTCCCGCTCAGCCTCCATCACAGCGTGCTTCTTTTTGCTCATGGCACGGCGGACGTTGTCGGCCTGCCCGAAGGAGAAGCCCGCCAGCTCCCGGAAGATCTGCATGACCTGTTCCTGATAGACGATGCAGCCGTTGGTCACATCCAGGATATGGGCGAGCTGCGGGGTCTTGTAACTGATCTTGTCCGGCTCGTGGCGGTTGCGCAGATAGGTTGGGATGGAGTCCATGGGGCCGGGACGGTACAGGCTGATCAGAGCGATGACATCTTCCAGGTTCTGCGGCTGCAGGCCTACAAGCACCTGCTTCATGCCGGAAGATTCCAGCTGGAACACACCCTCGGTGTCGCCCTGTCCCAGCATTTTATAGGTCTCCGGGTCGTCGTAATCCAGCTTCTGGATGGAGAACTCCGGGTGATGCTTCTGCACCGCCGTTTCCGCATCGCGGATAACGGTCAGGGTGCGCAGACCCAGAAAGTCCATCTTCAGCAGGCCCAGTTCCTCGATCTCGGTCATGTTGAACTGGGTCACCGGCAGGCCGTCGTTGGTGGCCAGCGGCAGATAGTAGTCGGTAGGTTCCGGCGTGATGACCACGCCCGCCGCATGGGTGGACGCATGCCGCGGCATGCCCTCCACCTTCAGGGCGGTGTCGATGAGCTCGGTGACCTGCGGGTCGGTGTCATAGAGCTTTTTCAGCTCGGTGGAAACTTCCAGTGCCCGTTTCAGGGTCATCTTGAGCTCCATGGGCACCAGTTTTGCCACCACGTCCACCTGCTGATACGGGATACCCATCACACGGCCCACATCGCGGATGGCATTGCGGGCGGCCATGGTACCGAAGGTAACGATCTGCGCCACATGATCGGCCCCGTATTTCCGATTGACGTAATCAATGACCTCCTGCCGACGCTCGTAGCAGAAGTCCACGTCAAAATCGGGCATACTGACGCGCTCCGGGTTCAGGAAGCGCTCGAAGATCAAATTGTACCGGATGGGGTCGATATCCGTGATGCCTACGCTGTAGGCCGCAATGCTGCCTGCACCGGAACCACGGCCCGGGCCCACCGGGATGCCCTGACTTTTGGCGTAATTGATGTAGTCCCAGACGATAAGGTAGTAGTTGGTGTAGCCCATGGTTTTGACCACGCCGATCTCATAGCTCAGGCGGTCCTTGTTGGCCTGCGGGACATTGGGCCCGTACCGGCGTTCAAGGCCCTCCCAGCAGAGTTTTTCAAAGAATGCCTGATTATCCATACCGTCCGGGGCTTTATAATAAGGGATCTTGGTGTGGCCAAATTCAAAGTCAAAGTTGCACTGTTCTGCAATTTTCGCCGTGTTTTCGCAGGCTTCCGGCACCATGGAGAACAGGTCATACATTTCATCTGTAGTCTTGACGTAAAATTCGTCGGTCTGGAACTCCATGCGGTCGGCATCCTGAATGGTCTTGCCGGTCTGGATGCACAGCAGGATGGCCTGCATCTTGGCATCTTCCTTGCGCAGATAGTGGGAGTCATTGGTGGCCGCCATGGGGATGCCGGTTTCCCGCGCCAGCTTGATGAGCTGCGGCAGAACGATGTTGTCCTCTTCCAGCCCATGGTCCTGCAATTCGATGTAATAATTGCCTTCTCCGAACAAATCCCGATACCACAAGGCCGTGGCCTTGGCCCGCTCGTAGTCCCCGGCCAGAATGGCCTGCGGTACCTCACCGGCCAGACAGGCCGACAGGCAGATCAGGCCCTCGTGATACTGTTCCAACAGCTGCTTGTCCACGCGGGGCTTGGAATAAAAGCCCTCCACGAACGCTGCCGAGACCATCTTGATCAGGTTTTTGTAGCCGGTCTCATTCTTGCACAGCAGGATCAGATGGTTGTTGCCGTCGATCTTGTTCACCTTGTCAAAACGGGTGCGGGTAGCCACATAGACTTCACAGCCGATGATGGGCTTGATGCCTGCCTTTTTGGCTGCCTTATAGAACTGCACACAGCCGTACATGACGCCGTGGTCGGTGCAGGCAATGGCGGTCTGGCCGCATTCCTTGACGCGGTCCATCAGCTGGTCGATGCGGCAGGCACCGTCCAGCAGACTGTATTCCGTATGGATGTGCAGGTGGACAAAGTCTCTGCCCAAGTGGTTGTTTTCGCTGATTTCGCTCAAGGCTCTGCCTCCTGTCCTTTTTCCACGCGCTGCCGCAGGGCGTCTGCCAACGCTTCCAGTTTTTTCATCCGGTGCGAAAGGCCGGATTTGCTCACCGCCGGGTCAAAGCAGCCGCACAACGCGGTAAGCGATAAGTCGGGGTATTGCAGCCGTACTGCTGCCGCCTGCTGCAGCACCTCCGGCAGTGTTTCCAATGCATCGTTTTCCTGCAGATACCGGATGGCCCTGAGGGTCTGGGCGTTGGCCCGGGCCGTTTTGCCAAGGTTGGCCGTGTCGCAGTTGGTCTGTCGGTTGGTCTGGTTGCGCACCTGCTTGAAGGCTTTCTGTGCATGGATCTCCTCTGCCGCACCGGCTGCCCCCATAAAGCGGAGCAGTCGTTCCAGATTGGCGCTGTTCTTGACGTAAACCAGGTTCACGCCGTTGCGGCGGGTGCGGTGCGGGGCAAATTCATGCTCAGCCAGCAGGGCTTCAAAGTCCCGGGCCAGATTGGTGCGCGCGGTCAGGAACTCCAGATTGTACTCCTTCTGCGGGTCTGTGACGGTGCCACTGCACAAAAAAGCTGCGCCAATGTATGCACTGACGCAGGTCTGACAGCGGATCAGGGCGGGGTCAATCTGCAGGCTCGTCTCGCTGCCGGTGGTGCCGAACAGTTCATGCATCCGCGCCACCTGTTCCGGCTCCCGGATGTTGAACTCATACAGTACGCCGCTGGGGCGCTGCTTTTCCAGAACGTCCCCCTGCACCCCGCAGCGGGCAAAAAGTTCCCGGGCCAGCTGCACTGTGTGGGGCTGCTCAGTCTGGAGCACCAGCCCCCCTTTATCAAAATATTTGGCAAAGCAGGCAAAGCCATACGCTGCCGCACGCACGCAGCAGTCCTTCTGCAGGCTGCGTTGTGCGATCTCCTCCCGTGCACGGGATGCAAAGCTCATAGTGGTTCCTCAATTCTGGTCAGCGCATGGCATCGCGGTGCTGGACACCCGGCTCGTAGCCGAGGGATGTGCAGTACTCCGCGATCTTGCGCGCAAAAGTAATGGAGCGGTGCTTGCCGCCGGTGCAGCCCACCGCGATGGTCAGCTGGCTCTTGCCTTCTTTGACATAGAGCGGCAGTGCCACCTGCAAAAACTGCTCATACCGGTCCAGCAGCTGCTTTGCCTCCGGGTGGTTCATGACGAAGTCCACCACTTCCTGATCCAGGCCGGTCTTGTGTTTGAGCTCCGGCACATAGAAGGGGTTCGGCAGGCAGCGTACATCCAGTACCAGATCTGCCTCCGGCGGCAGACCAAACTTGAACCCGAAGGACATGATGGTAAGCCGCATGGCGCTTTTTGCACCGCCATTTTTCAGGAAAAGGTCGCAGATGCGTTCCTTGTTCTGTGCAGTCGAGAGCAATGCCGTGTTGATGGTGTAATTGGCCCGCGACCGCAGCGGCTCCAGGATCTGACGTTCCTTCAGGAAAGCATCCCGGGTGGACAGTCCCTCTGCGATGCTGATGGGGTGACGGCGGCGGGTCTCGCTGTAGCGGCGCATGAGCACCTCGTCCGGCGCATCCAGGAACAGGATCTTGTAGGGTTTTTTCTGCGCATCCAGCTGCTGCAGCGCCTGTTCGATCTCTTCCCGCGTGCGGCAGCCACGCACATCCATACACAGCGCCACCCGTTCCAGCTGGTTATCGCCCGCCTTGGAAAAGGCCGTGATGCTGGGCAGAAGTGCCGCCGGGATGTTGTCAATGCAGAAATAACCGATATCTTCCAGCGCATTCATAGCAACCGACTTTCCTGCACCGGAAAGTCCGCTGACGATCAACAGTTCCATGGATCCGATCCCGCTCCTTTTTGAATCTATCTTATTTCACGACCCGGATCTCTTTTTCCAGATCGTAGCCGGTCTTTTCCTTTACAATGGCGCGCACCTCGTCGCACAGTGCCAGCACATCGGCACAGGTGGCACCGCCCAGGTTCACCACAAAACCGCAGTGCTTGTCGCTTACGGCGGCACCGCCATGGCGGTAACCCCGCAGGCCGCACTGGTCGATGAGGGCCGCCGCAAAAGCGCCCGCCGGGCGCTTAAAGGTGCTGCCGGCGCTGGGCTTGTCCAGCGGCTGTTTGTCGATGCGCTTCTGCATCAGCTCGTTCATCCGGGCCTTGATGGCATCCGGGTCGCCTTTTTCCAGGTGGAACACTGCGCCAAGGATGCAGGCATCATTCTCTTCAAACGCGCTGTGCCGGTAGGAAAAGTCCAGCTCGGACGCTTCACTGTCCACCCAGCGGCCGTCGGCGGTGAGATAGCTGACGGCTTCCAGCACATCCTTCATTTCGCCGCCGTAAGCACCTGCGTTCATGTAGACGGCACCGCCCACCGTGCCGGGGATGCCATAGGCAAATTCCAGCCCGGTGTAGCCGTGCTGGAGGGCAAATTTGCACAGCTCGGAAAGTTTCAGACCTGCCGGTGCCGAAATATAATCGCCGTCGGCATTCTGATAAATCGACAGTCCCATTCCCGCTGCTTCGGCAGAAACATCAATGACTGCTCCTCGAAAGCCCTCATCCGCAAACAGGATGTTGCTGCCATTGCCCAGCAGGTAATAGCGGATCTCCGCCTGTTTGCAGAACTGAACGGCCTGACAAAGCTGATCTTCATCCCGCGGCATCACAAACAGGTCGGCCGGGCCGCCAATGCGGAAAGTCTTCCTGCGGGTCGCCATACGTCTTCCAGTAACCGCTGCAGGTATAATTTTTTCCCTGATTTTCAATGAATCCAACAACATCCTCAAGCGGATACCCCAGGAAAATGCCAATCTCATGTGGAAAATCATGTTCCAGACAAAGCCGGTTGGAAAGCTGCCTCAAAAATCCATCGACCGTCTTCTTCATCTGGTAACCAGACTTTTTTAAAAAGTGCTGTACAGATATTTTACCCAGAATGAAGCGAAGCCATTCCTCGCGGTACACCAGAATCAGAAACGCGCCCGTCCGGCTGCACTCTTTAAGCGCCCGCACCTGAAGCCCCGACGGTTCCAGTTCCCGGTTCCAGAAATCAAGCGCTTCCAGGAGTTTATCACGGTTCTGCGGCTGATAGCGGAACAAGTTCGACGGTTTGATACCACGAAGAGTCGGCGCACACACCTCTACGAATACTTCTTCAAACAACCGTTCCATCTTTCTGCCTCCTAACTGCTTCTCTTAGTTAGCCATATCTACCCTTAGTTAGATATGGCTAACTATCTTTCAAAAAATAAAAGGCTTTTTCTGCCTTCTATTTTCCTTTTTGCAGGTTAGTCTCATCTAACTTCAATGAGACTATATCATGAATCACTTACCACGTCAAGCAAATTTTGTTCATTTTTGCTTACTGAGTTTTTTTATCAGTAACATCATTTTCTATCTTTTGGGACGATAAATAATCTCATTTACCGCATACACCGTCACAAATGCCTTCGGATCTGTTTTTAATATATACGGCATGAGCTGTGCATATTCGTTTTTATCTACGATCGTGATAATTTCCGTCTTCGGCTCATTGTCAAACGCGCCGAATCCCTGATAGATCGTCGCGCCGCTGTGAAGCGTATGCAGGATAAACTGGCGTATCTCTTCTTCTTTTTCCGAGATAATGCAAACTCTCTTTTTCAGATTCAGACCGAAAATAAAATGATCCAGCACAATTCCGTTTAAGTATGTGCCCAGAATGCCCAGCACCACCAGTTTTTTATCGCTGAAAAACACGGATGAGAGCGCCACACACATGCCTGGAAGCGCCATCGCTTTTCCCAGCTCCATATGGAAATATTTGTTTAAGAGCTTTGCCACGATGTCCAGACCGCCCGACGAGGCATTCATCCGGAACAAAAGAGCCAGACCAACGCTGACAACAAAGATATAGCAGACCGTATCCATCATCGCATCCTGGTTGATCGACACAAAATCCGGGAAAACCTGCTCAAACACCCACAGAAAAACCGGCAGAATCAGCGACGTATACACCGTCTTGACGCCGAACTCGCGTCCGATAAAAAGAAAGCCCACCACCAGAAGCGCCGCATTTAAAATAAAGGTCAGCACTGAAATCGGCAGCGGTATCACATTTCCCAAAAGCATCGCCAGACCGGAAATACTTCCCACCGATACACCGCTCGGAATCAGAAAGAAATAGACGGCTGCCGCCACGACAAAGGTCGCCGCTGTGATCATTGTGTACTCCCCGATTACGCGCATGGACTTTTTTGCCATAACTTAAAACCTCCTCATATTACAATTTCGCGCGAGCGCGCATCATTGGCACGTTAGCGCCTTTTTGTGTAATAGAGACTTCCAAGGGATTTCCCATTACACAAAAAGACACATCGCATCTGCAATGTGTCTTCGTAATGAGGCATCGGGGATTCGAACCCCGGACAACTTGATTAAAAGTCAAGTGCTCTA
>OGXL01003078.1_pt1 | contig 11651 bp, 10 predicted proteins | sample 1576311 | NCBI WGS metagenome assembly OGXL01 (sample SAMEA3541564, study PRJEB24748) | human gut metagenome | biome: human gut; feature: human-associated habitat; material: faeces | place: China | collected 2012 | reverse complement strand
AGCACAGGAAGGTGCCGGTGCGGCCCACGCCGGTCTGCACCTCGTCCACGATGAGCACCAGATCTTTTTCATCGCAGAGCTTGCGCACAGCCTGCACATAGTCGGGGTCCAGCGCCATGACGCCGCCCTCGCCCTGGATGAGTTCCAGCATAACGGCGCAGGTGTTGCGGTCCACCAGCTCCTGCAGCGCCTCGATATCCCCCGCCGGGGCGTACAGGAACCCCTCATTGAAGGGGCCGAAATAGTTGTGGAACACCTCCTGACCGGTGGCGGTCAGGGTGGCGATGGTGCGGCCATGGAAGCTGTTGACCAGCGTGATGACCGTGGTGCGGTCCTTGCCGTAGTGGTCCACGCTGTACTTGCGGGCGGCCTTGATGGCACCCTCGTTGGCCTCGGCACCGGAGTTGCCGAAGAACACTCGGCTCTGTCCGGTGCGCTTGCACAGCTTTTTGTGCCGATTCCACAAGCTGAATTGGATAAGAACCCGAACTTGAAACAAACTAACTTCAAAATATAATTTTATTAAGTAGTCCTAATATTTGTTGGGTCCCTATGCTATGATGGATGCTTGGTGTCGTCATCGAGTATAGGGACTTACTTTTTAATTGTATACCATGAGAAAAATATCAATTTTAATTGCGGCTTTAACCCTCAGCATAAGCCTGAAACCACTTGCCGCTCAGAATAAAAAGGTTTTTATCATCGATAAACAGACCGTCTATCAAGAAATAGACAACTTCAGCGCCTCAGACGCTTGGCGCTGCGCCTTCATTGGTAAAAACTGGCCTCAAGAGAAAAAAGAAAAAATTGCCGACTTACTATTCAAACGTGAATTTGACGAAAAAGGTAACCCCATCGGTATGGCCTTGACTAACTGGCGCGTAAACATCGGAGCCGGAAGCTACGAAAACCGTGAAGCAAAGGAGGTGGATAACTCCTGGAACCGTACCGAATGTTTCCTCTCACCCGATGGTAAATATGACTTTACCAAACAAGCTGGACAACAATGGTTCATGAAAGCGGCCCGTGAACGAGGCATGAACAACTTTCTGTTTTTCACGAACTCAGCTCCCTACTTTATGACTCGTAGTGCTTCTACAGTTTCTACTGACCAAGATTGCATCAATCTGCAAAATGATAAATTCGATGACTTTGCCCGTTTCTTGGTGAAGAGTGCCCAACATTTCCGTGAACAAGGCTTTCACGTAAATTACATCAGCCCGAACAATGAGCCAAACGGGCAATGGCATGCCAATTCCTTCCAAGAAGGCAGCTTTGCCACCAAAGCCGACCTTTACCGCATGGTAGAAGAATTGGATAAAGCAATCAGCGAAGCTCAAATCGACACAAAAATTCTAATTCCAGAAGTAGGTGACATGAAATATCTATTTGAAATTGATTCGATAGCTAAAACTCCAGATGATATCATCCACTCTATGTTCTACAAAGACGGACAATACAGCGTGCTGAAGTTCAAAAACCTGTTTAACTGTGTAGCAGCACACGACTATTGGTCGGCCTACCCCGCTACCTTGCTGGTGGATATACGTAACCGAATTCACAAAGAGCTCTCAGCCAACGGTCACAACACCAAATTTTGGGCATCAGAATACTGCATTCTGGAAAAGAATGAAGAAATTACTATGCCAGCCTCTCCGGAACGCAGCATTAACCTAGGCTTGTATGTAGCCCGCATCATCCACAATGATCTAACTTTGGCAAATGCTTCGGCTTGGCAATGGTGGACTGCCGTATCACTAGGCGAGGATGTGCCCATTCAGCTATTGCCACTTGAAGGTTCAAACGGATTGTCACTACAATATGACGGTGAAATCTCTACCACCAAAATGCTGTGGACTACTGCCAACTACAGTTTCTTTGTACGTCCGGGTATGAAACGTATCGCCATAAAACCTACCTATAAGATAAGTGACTTGGAAGCCGCTACTTCACTGATGATTTCATCGTATACTGATGGGAAAGAAGTGGTGACCGTAGCCATCAACTATTCAAAGGAAAATCAGGTGATTAGCCTAAACTGTGACCATGCCCAAAAAGGAAAAGTTTATCTGACCACCATCGACAAGAATCTGCGATACATGGGTGAACAACCGCTGAAAAAGTTGCAGCTGCCAGCACGTTCGGTAGCTACCATTGTAGTCGAAGACAACTAATTAAACCCGTTGGCGGAATTAACTTAGTATATATTTAACTCTGCCAACGGGTATCTTAAATAAAATAGAATAATAAAAACGAACTCTATTGATCTGTAAATTGGCCATTCCAAACGGAGAGCCACAGAAAAAAGAATAATTCAAAAGATTGGATAATCAATGCACTAAAGAGAAAAATAAAAGATAAATAATTAATTTTACATATTAACTTTTAATCATTTCTTTTGTATACTTGTGAAATCTCACACCTAAAAATACATAATAAAAGCCTATTGTTTATTTTTATCTTTTCTTTATTAGTTCTTGTAACAAAAACTCTTTAAATGAGAATGTAGCTCAATAAGAAGAAGCTAAGTTTTCTATTTCTAAAGGTGATAATTACAGAAGCTATCAAACAACTTTTTTCTTCTCACACATCCCAAACGCTCTCCCTTGAAAGTAGGACATTATTAGACGAATATAATTTCACAAAATCCATGATAGCAAATCTTTTGGATAAACAAGAAAAACTCTACCTTGTACCCTCTACTAAAAAGGAAAATGAACTTTTAGCAGGGATTATCCTTAATGATGAAATTATTTATCTACTAAAATTTTCAAAGGCATCTGATAACATTTATACTCTTTACAACGAAACAAACGAACCTATATGCGATGTCAAATATGATTTTGAAAAACAAAATATAGTTATTATTAGCAACTATGGAAATGATGCTATCCCCCCTACAACACAAGTTGGTACAGTTTTGTTTGTAATATAGGCATTGGATCGCTGCAGGTGCACTTGTGGCACCAACAATGAGAGCCAGTGTTGGTATGGTTGTATATAAGGTATTAGTACAGATGTTGATGTGCTAATAGCTACTTTTTTATTCAACCTGCGAGACCTGCGCATCCACCGGCCTCGTCCACATCATGGGCGAGATCACCACCAACTGCTACGTCGATTTCCAGAAGATCGTCCGCGAGGTCGTGGCTGACATCGGCTACACCCGCGCAAAGTTCGGATTCGATGCCGATACCTGCGCCGTCATCTCCAACATCGACGGCCAGAGCCCCGACATCGCCCTCGGCACCAACGATGAGGTCGGCGGCGCCGGCGATCAGGGCATGATGTTCGGTTATGCCTGCGACGAGACCCCCGAGCTGATGCCCATGCCCATCAGCTTGGCCCACAAGCTGGCCAAGAAGCTGACCGAAGTCCGCAAGAGCGGCGAGCTGGACTATCTGCGTCCGGACGGCAAGAGCCAGGTCACTGTCGAGTACGTGGACGGCAAGCCCGTCCGCGTGGACGCTGTGGTCATTTCCAGCCAGCACAGCGATGCCGTCAGCATGGAGCAGCTGCGCGCCGACGTGATGGAGAAGGTCATCAAGGCCACCATCCCCGCCGAGCTGCTGGACGAGAACACCAAGTATTATATCAACCCCACCGGCCGCTTCGTCGTGGGCGGCCCTCAGGGCGACACCGGCCTGACCGGCCGTAAGATCATCGTCGATACCTACGGCGGCTATGCACGCCACGGCGGCGGTGCTTTCTCCGGCAAGGACCCCAGCAAGGTAGACCGCAGCGCCGCTTATGCGACCCGCTGGGTGGCCAAGAACATCGTGGCCGCTGGTCTGGCCAAGCAGTGCGAGGTGCAGGTGGCTTACGCCATCGGTGTGGCAAAGCCCGTCTCCATCATGGTGGACACCTTCGGCACCGGCGTCGTGGCTGATGAGAAGATCGAGCAGGCTGTGGAGAAGGTCTTCGACCTGACCCCCGCCGCCATCATCCGCGACCTCGACCTGCGCAAGCCCATCTACCGCAATCTGGCCGCTTACGGCCACATGGGCCGCGAGGATCTGGGCGTGAAGTGGGAGAACACTGACCGCGTCGAAAAGCTGAAGGCTGCTGTCGCTGCCCTGTAAGAGCAAAAACTTAAAAGAATGACTTTTGAGCCGGAGAATGTATGGTTTTTGTAAAAAACACATAGTCTCCGGCTCTTTTTCGACAAAGAGATGTGCAAGGCGCAGAAAATGCAGGTTGGATGCAAGTTTCTAGTGTCGAAACGCCGAAAATGTGATAGAATAAATAGCGGATATGCACTTCAACGTCTGATTTTATCAACTGATAAAAGAAACTTTAAGGAGCTATAATTATGTCTGTCATTACCCCTAAGGATTGCTTCCACCAGCCTCAGGTCGCCGACCTGCGCCTCATCGCCTGCCCGGGTGCCGAGGAGCTGACCAACCTCATCGACAAGCATCTGGTGCGCTGGGCCAGCGAGGCCGGCTACCAGACCAATAGCTTTATCATCGAGAGCGCCTGCCCCCGCTTCCAGAGCGGCGACGCCAAGGGTCTGGTCAAGGAGTCGGTGCGCGGCGACGATATTTTCATCGTTGTTGATCCCGGCAACTACAGCGTGACCTACAAGCTGTTCAACTATGAGAACCACCTGTCTCCGGATGACCACTTCGCCAACCTGAAACGCCTCATCCAGGCCGTGGCCGGTAAGGCACACCGTGTGTCTGTCATCATGCCCAGCCTGTACGGTGGCCGTCAGCACCGCCGCGTGTCCCGCGAGAGCCTGGACTGCGCTGTGGCTCTGCAGGAGCTGCAGGCCATGGGCGTCAAGAACATCATCACCTTCGATGCACATGACCCCCGCCTGATGAACGCTGTGCCTCTGATGAGCTTCGACAATGCGATGCCCACCTATCAGGTGCTGAAGAACCTGCTCAAGAAGAACCCTGAGATCAGCTTCGACAAGGACAAGTTCATCGTGGTCAGCCCCGACGAGGGCGCTATGAGCCGCAATATGTACTTTTCCAGCGTGCTGGGCTGCAACCTGGGTATGTTCTACAAGCGCCGCGATTACACCCGCGTGGTCAATGGCCGCAACCCCATCGTCGCTCACGAGTATCTGGGCGATTCCGTCGAGGGCAAGACTGTCTTCGTCGCTGACGACATTATCGCTTCCGGCGAGAGTATGCTGGAAGTTGCCACCAACCTGAAAGAGCGCGGCGCAAAGCGCATCATCGCCAACGCCACCTTCCCGCTCTTCACCAGCGGCCTCGAGAAGTTCGATAAGGCTGTGACCGACGGCATTCTGGACTACGTCACCGGCACCAACCTGACCTACCGTATGCCTGAGCTGCTGACTCGTGACTGGTACGTCGATGTTGACGTCTCCAAGTACGCCGCATACTTCGTCGTGGCTCTGAACCATGACATGTCCGTTTCCAGCATCATCGACCCCATCAAGAAGATCGAGGCTCTGCTGGCAAGCCGGAAATAATGACAGATATTTCCTGATATTCATCCAATAGAAAAACACCCACAATGCTGTGATATGTACCCCCAATACTGGACACCTAGTATGGGGGTATTTTTATGCCCTCGATCTTCTATCGCAAGTCAAGAAATTAGCGCAACATTCAAACAGCATATTTGCGATATGCAATTCGCAGTTGTTGCCAACAAATCAAAAATGCGGATTGCTATCGTACCCGAAGAAAACGAAAAATCCGAACCCTTCTCCAATCGGAAACAGGTTCGGATTTTTCTTGTTTGGTGGGCGCGGGTGGATTCGAACCACCGAAGCTGAAAGCAGCAGATTTACAGTCTGTCCCCATTGGCCACTCGGGAACACGCCCATATTCACTTTTTATGTCCTTCGCCGGACGACTTGCTTATTTTATCATGAAGGAAGGCTTTTGTCAACTGTTTTTTACGTTTTTCTTCAAATGCATTTTCCGTGCAGAGAAACGGCTGAGCAAAGGCGGGAAAAGCCCTGCAGCCATGCGGGCACGGCAAAGTCGGAGAAAAAGCCAACCGGAAGAAATTGATAGGAAAATTGCAAGAAAAACTCGGGACAATATGTGAAAAGTGCAAGACTTTTTTATCTCTGCATTGAAAAACACAGTAAGGCGTGATATATTAAAAACGTAACAAAGTGCAACAAAATGGATGGTGCTTTTGTCACTCTGTGGCAAATCAGGCGGGATAAGTAGAAAAAGAAAGGCATAGCGACAAACCATGACGATTCAGGAATGTTATAGACAGATGGGCGCAAATTATGAGGACGTGCTCAAGCGGCTTTACAACGAAGGCATGATCTGCAGATTTACGCTGATGTTTTTGAACGACGACAGCTATCCGAAACTGGAGCAGGCATTGAAGGAAGGAAATGTGAAGGAAGCATTCCGTGCGGCACACACGCTCAAGGGCGTGTGCCAGAACCTGGGCTTTACCAACCTGTATCAGCCCACCTGCGATTTGACCGAGGTGCTGCGCACAGGCACACTGGAAGGCACCAAGGAGCTGTTTGACAGCGTGACCTGCCAGTACAAAATCACCATCAATGCGATCCGTGCGCTCCAGTAAGCTCCGCATTTGGCTCGATCTCCAGAACGGCATCCTTCCTTATAAAAAGGCAGGATGCCGTTTTTTATTGCATTCTGCGCAGTTTTGTGATATAATGCCGGACGAACTGAACAGAAAAACAGCAGGTGCCTTTTGCCGATGCACTGCACGGCGGAAAGGGTAAAAGGGAAGCGGGTGCAGATCCCGCACGATCTCGTCACTGTGATAAGGGAGTCCGCATCAGGGTGCTTTGCACCAGCCACTGGAGCTTTTGCTCTGGGAAGGAGATGCCGGGCGGCGATCTTTCAGTCAGGAAACCTGCCCGCTGTTGGTACGGGGGTGCAAACCCCAGATCACGAGGAATTGGTTGTACCAAAAAGCTCTGAAACAAAAGAGGTCTTTTTGTCATGCCATCCGCAGGACAAAAGGGCCTCTTCTTTCATCTTTCTTTCCTGTACCCTTTGTTTGGTTCAAACCGCAATTTATCCAGCAGGAAAGGACAAGACAATGAGAAAGATCGAAACCAAAAAGCTGGCCGCAGCTGTTACGGCTCTGGCTCTGTGCGCCGGCGTGCTCACCGGCTGCGGCGGTGCTGCTTCCAGCACTGCATCCAGCACCGCTGCGTCTGCCGCTTCCAGCGAAGCGAGCAGCGAGGAGGCTGACGAAATGGCAGCAAAGAATGTGGCAGACCTGATCGATGCCATCTATGTGCAGGAGCGCAATGATGACACCGACGCCCAGTGCGAAGCCGCCAAGGCTGCATGGGATGCCCTGACCGACACCCAGAAGGAACTGGTGGAAGGTGAGAACGCCGACCCCGACTACTTTGGCCGTGACACCGGCGATGCTTCCAAGGACGATGCCCGCAATCAGGACGACATTGGCGACAACGAGCTGCTGGTGGTCTCCTTCGGCACCTCCTTCAACGACAGCCGCGTGAAGGACATCAAGGGCATCGAGGATGCTCTGCAGGCCGCATACCCGGATTGGTCTGTGCGCCGCGCATTCACCGCACAGATCATCATCAACCATGTGCAGGCTCGTGACGGCGAAAAGATCGACAACATGCAGCAGGCCATGGACCGTGCTGTGGAAAACGGCGTGAAGAATCTGGTCGTCCAGCCCACCCACCTGATGCACGGTGCTGAGTACGACGAGATGATGGAAATGATCGACACCTACCGCGACAAGTTTGAATCTGTCGCTGTGGCTGAGCCCCTGCTGGGCGAGGTCGGTTCCGATGCCACCATCATCAATCAGGATAAGGAAGACGTTGCCAAGGCTGTCACCGCTGCTGCCGTGAAGGAAGCCGGCTACGACAGTCTGGATGCCGCTGCTGCGGACAAGGTCGCCTTTGTCTTTATGGGCCACGGCACCTCTCACACCGCAAAGGTGAGCTACAGCCAGATGCAGACCACTATGCAGACTCTGGGCTACAACAATGTGTTCATTGGCACCGTTGAGGGCAAGCCGGAAGAGACTGCCTGCGAGAACGTGATCGAGGCTGTTAAGGCTGCGGGCTACACCAAGGTCATCCTGCGCCCGCTGATGGTGGTTGCCGGCGATCACGCCAACAACGATATGGCCGGTGAGGATGCCGACTCCTGGCTGAGCCAGTTCAAGGCTTCCGGTGCTTTCGACAGCATCGACTGCCAGATCGCTGGTCTGGGCGGGATCGAGGATGTCCAGAAGCTGTATGTCGCCCACACCAAGGCGGCGATCGATTCTCTGAACGGTTGATCAAACGAACCCTCTCCGTCTCGCGGCCGCTTTGCGGCATCCGGTGGAGAGGGTTCATTTTTTATCCGAACAATGGTATAATAAAAGCTGATTTTTTATAATGTAGAGGTATTTCCTATGAAACGCGTCTTTTCCTGTGTTGTCGCTGCTTCTCTGGCACTGAGTCTGCTGGTGGGCTGCGGCGCTTCTTCCACGGCATCTTCTGCAGCTTCCAGTGCTGCTTCTTCCGAGGCGGCATCCTCTGTGGCTTCTTCTGCTGCTGAGACCGCCGCTTTGCCGGATGGTGTGTATACCGCCGAGTTTGACACCGACAGCTCCATGTTCCACGCCAACGAAGCCTGCGACGGCAAGGGCACCCTGACCGTGGAGAACGGCCAGATGACCTTCCATGTCAGCCTTGCTTCCACCCATATCGTCAACCTGTATCTGGGCAAGGCTTCCGATGCCGCCGACCACGAGGCCGACTGGCTGCAGCCCACCACAGATACCGTCACCTATTCCGACGGCACCTCGGAGGAGGTGTACGGCTTTGACATCCCGGTCACTGCTGTGGATACGGACTTTGACCTTGCCATTCTGGGCACCAAGGGCAAGTGGTACGACCATGTCGTCAGCGTGCGCAATGCGGTCCAACAGGCTGGTACCGCAGCTCCCGCCGACGGTACCTACACCTGCGATGTGACGCTGGAAGGCGGCTCTGGCCGTGCCACCGTGGAGAGCCCCGCAGCCCTGACCGTGGCAGACGGCAAAATGACCGCTACCATCGTGTGGAGCAGCCCCAACTACGACTATATGCTCGTGGATGGCGAGAAGTATCTGCCCACCAACACTGAGGGAAATTCCACCTTTGAGATCCCCGTTGCCGCGCTGGACACTGCACTGGATGTCACCGCCGACACCGTGGCCATGAGCACTCCTCACGAGATCGAGTACACGCTGACCTTTGATTCTGCAAGTCTGAAGTGACTCCTCCAGTCACCTTCTTTGGCAAAAAGATAAACTTTACCGTACTGCCAAAGCCTCCCTCTATGAGGGAGATGGCGCGGCGTAAGCCGTGACGGAAGGAGTTCCCTATGAAGATCACCCGAAAGCAATTTCTGAAACTGATCCCCGCTGCGGCGCTGACGCTGACCGGCTGCGGCAGCAAGACTCAACCTGCCAATACGGAAAGTCTTGTTTTCTCCCATCATTACCAGCTGGACTATGCACAGCAGTTCACAGCGGACTGCTATGAGGGCGGCTATACCATGCTGACCATCGCGGAGTCGGATGCACGGTTCCTTGTTGTGCCGGAAGATGCTGCGGAGGTGGACGGTCTGCCTGCTGATGTGACTGTGCTGCGCCAGCCGGTGGAGAATATTTATCTGGTCTCCACCTCGGTGATGGATCTGCTTTTACATCTGGACGCACTGGACAGCGTGGCCTTTTCCGGCACCAAGGCCGAGGGCTGGTATCTGCCCGCGGTGAAGCAGGCCATGGAAGAGGGAAAAATCGCGTATGCAGGCAAGTACAGCGCCCCGGATTACGAGCAGATCCTGGCGGCGGACTGCCGCCTTGCCATTGAGAATACCATGATCCTGCACACGCCGGAGGTAAAGGAGCAGCTGGAACACTTTGGCATCCCGGTGCTGGTGGAGCGTTCCAGCTACGAGAGCGACCCGCTGGCCCGCATGGAGTGGATCAAGCTTTACGGCATCCTGCTGGGCAGGGAAGAACAGGCCGAGCAGGTGTTTTCCGCGCAGGAGATAGCCGTTCAGCCCATCCTCTCGCAGGAACCCACGGGAAAAAGCTGCGCCTTCTTCTCGCTGACCACCAACAACCTTGCCACTGTGCGCAAGGGCAGTGACTATGTGGCCCGCATGATCGAAATGGCAGGCGGCAGCTATGTCTTTGCGGACCTGACGGACAATGGTAACAGCCTTGCTACCATGAACCTGCCGCTTGAGGACTTCTATGCAGGTGCAAAGGATGCCGATGTGCTCATCTACAACAGCGCCATCGAGGGCATGATCGCATCGGTGAGCCAGCTGACCGAGCGTTTCCCGCTGCTGAACGAATTCAAAGCGGTGAAGGAAGGGCAGGTGTGGTGCACCACCCAGAGCCTGTTCCAGCAGAGCATGGAGCTGGCAGACCTGATCGTGGATATGAACCGGGTGTTTACCAAGGGCACACCTGCCGCCAGTACCCTGAAATTCCTCACCCATGTGGATTAAAGAAGGAAAATTTTACAGAAAGGAAAGCTTATGACCCGTACCAGACGCCTTGCAGCCGCCTATATTGCCCTTGCGGCAGCCGTGGCTGTGCTTTTTGCACTGAACCTGTTCTGGGGCAGCGTATCCCTTGCACCGGGTGCGGTGCTGACGGCGCTGCTGGGCAAGGGCGGCGATGCGCTTGCGGGGAACATCATCCTGCAGCTGCGCCTGCCCCGCGCGGTCATGACGGTGCTGTTGGGGGCAGCCCTCAGCGCGGCAGGCTACCTGCTGCAGACTTTTTTTGCAAACCCCATTGCCGGGCCCTTTGTCATGGGCGTTTCCAGCGGCGCAAAGCTGGCGGTGGCCCTGACCATGGTGGTGTTTCTGGACCGCGGGATGCTGACCAGCTCGGCCACGATGATCGCGGCTGCCTTTGCGGGGGCCATGGCTGCCATGGCCATTGTGCTGGCGGTGGGTGTGTGGATGTATGTCATCAACGTGGAAAATCCCTCCGGCACCGGTACTGTCCGGGAAATCCCGGTTACCGTGGTGGGAGAGGACAGCCTGGCTGAGCGAGGGCTGATGGTGACGGAACAGAACCGGGACCATGTCTCTCTCAAACTCTCCGGTCGAAAAAAGACCCTGATGAAGCTCAATCGGAAAAACATCACCCTAAAGCTGGATGTCTCCTCGGTTACCTCGGAGGGGGAGCATACGCTGAGTTGTAAGGTGGACTTCCCAGATACCGTGGGCGACAATGTCTCTATTTCGGATTGGGAGGACCTGCATGTCACGGTGACGGTGGAGAAACAGGCAACCAAAGAGATTCCGGTTCGAGGAGAGTTCATCGGGACGGAGGCGGACAACTGCCTGGCCGGTGCGGTGACCACCGATCCTGAGACCCTGGTTCTAAAGGGCCCGGCAAAGGAGCTGGAGGGCATCTCCTATGCCCTGGCAACGGTGGGGGGAAAAGAGGTTCGGGATACCATAGTGGAGCAGTCCAGTGTGGTATTCATGGGCCCGGACGGAACCCCCGCCAGTTGTTACCGCGGCCGTCTGTAAACTGGGTCAGCCGGTCAATGGCGTCATAGGCGTAAGCGGTCACAGCCCCTTCCCCGTCAACGCTCCCCGTGAGGTTGCCTTTTGCATCATACCGGAAGGTTGTGGTAGCCCCTAACGGGTTCACCTTCTCTGTCAGCC